>VFSW01001662.1_pt1 | contig 33821 bp, 26 predicted proteins | sample 5358111 | NCBI WGS metagenome assembly VFSW01 (sample SAMN11554181, study PRJNA540505) | mine drainage metagenome | isolation source: sediment from site ElyBrook_90M | place: USA: Ely Copper Mine, Vershire, VT | collected 2017
GTGTGGGGTAAGCTGACGAAGAGATGGCGCGGCGACCGGGGGAGATTGAACGCGCTTTTGGGGGCGGGGGCTTGGGCTTTAGTAGAGAGTGGTTTGCTTGTGGCAAGATCATGCGTTTTATAAATCTTATTTCACACTAGGAGATTTATGTCAACCACAGTAGTTGACGCAGAATTCCGCGCCCGGCTGACGCAGGTGATCCATTCATTCGGCTCGGTGGTCGCGGCGGCGACCGCGGTCGGGGTATCGGACAACGCAATCTACAAATGGTTAAAGGGCACGGGAAACCCGAGCGCCGCGAACCTGATGGCGCTGGCGCGAGCGGGGCGGGTGTCGGTGGAATGGCTGGCGACGGGCGCCGAGGCGGCGCAGAGTGCGCAGGCGATCACGCGGGCAGTTGAACACGGCGACTTCATCTTCATGCCGCGCAACCGGATTCGATTTTCGAGCGGGCGCGACGGGATACTTCGCAGCGACCAGGTGGTGGACTCGATCGCGTTCCGCGCGGGCTGGGTCAAGCAGCGGCTGAACACGGAGTCGCGCGACTTAATTTTGATCGAGGTAGTGGGCGATTCGATGGCGCCGACGGTCGAGGATTCGGACCTGATACTCGCCAATCTGGCGGAGCCGCGCTTCAGACAGGACGGGATCTATCTGTTGCGCCATGACGGCGGGCTTACGGTGAAGCGAATCCAGCGGCGTCCGGACGGAAAGTTGCTGGTGCGCAGCGACAATCCGAAGTACGAAGCGATGGTAGTGTCCACGGTGAAAATCATCGGCCGAGTGATTTGGATAGGCGGCTGCGTGTGATCGGCGCGGTCCGATTGGAGGTGCGGGGATCCTGGCGAAGTATGCCGGCTCGAAAATCACTGCGCGGCGGTGCGTCATCTGAATATACGGGCGCAATCAGATCGCGCGTGACTGCCGCGCCTGGCCGGCATGGTTGACCTCCAAGCGAAAGCAGCCGACCGGGGCCACGCTGAAGGCTATGTCGAGATGACGAAGCATTCTGCATAATCGATTCCCATGAAGAAGGTGCTGATGGTTTGTACCGGTAATCTGGATCGCAGCCCGACGGCCGCGATGGTGCTGGCAGAAATGTGCGCTCCGATGTGGGTTACCTCGGCAGGTACGGAACCGTGGGCGCGCAATCCGGTCAGCCTGGAGCTGGTCGAGGAGGCCGACGTGATTTGCGTCATGGAAGAGGCGCATCGCCGGCATATCCGCGACCGGTTCGGCGAAGCGCACGCGGGGAAAGTGTTGGTGCTCGACGTTCCCGACAACTACGTCTGCTGGGAAGACAAACTCATTGAACTGCTCAAACAAAAGCTGCGCACCGCACTGGGACTGACCGGTTCGCGACGATAGCGGGCGTCGAGGCGCTCGCCACCGCGACCCTGATCGGTCTGCTCAGCGCCGCAATTTCCGTGTTGGGGGCGACGGGCGTGGCGGCGGCCGGCGCCTTTGGAAGGGCGATCTGAACCTGCTATCTGCCGACCGCGTGACGAACCGTGTTGAGTATATAGATGAAGTCGCGCGGCGATTTCACGTCGCCGAGAAGCGACACGCGCGACAGCATTTCCATCTCGTCGCCCGAGATGTTGTGGATGCGCCTGATTTGATCGTCCTTGCGGAAATCTTCCCACGCCGACTTCGCGTCGGTCTCGGGCTCAGGGCTAAGGATCGCCTGCGCGCGCGGATTGGCCAGAAAAAATAGTTCCCGCCGATCGAGCCCGAGCACTTCGGCAAGTCGGGTTACGATCTTGTCCGACGGGTGGCGTTTGCCCGATTCGAGGTGTCCGATGTACGGCGTAGAAGTCTTGATCCGGCGCGCGACCTCTTCCTGGGTCAGGTCGAGCTGCCGGCGGCGCTCACGAAGCACGTGACCGAAACTGCGTTCTTTGAAGCGTGTCATTGATGGTATCCCCTCGAGAAGTTGTGTGCGGCGCGGGATCATCCGCCTTGCCAATCAATTGGGTGAGATTAGACGCTGCCAGTTTGTAGCACCGAATCGCCATTGAGGCAAATTCGGCGCGGGCGCCTGCCCTGCTTCGGCTTCCTGAAGATCGCCGCCCCGGACCAGGGTGGACCATAAATCCTTTGGATCGCCGAAAATCAGCTCGGACTTGGCCGGGACCACGTACCACGCACCCCGCATAACCTCGCTGAGGAGCTGATCGCGCAACCATTGAGCCTTGCCTAAAATGACGCGGAGATCGGCGAATTGCGGGTCCTTCAGGATCGCGGCGATGGCGTCGTGGCCGGTGGCGACGTAAGTGTCGTCGAAAATTGGCGTCGTGGAAGCTGGCGCCGACGACGCGCGAAAGATCACTGACGCCTGGTCAGGTTCCACCGGCCCGCCCAGGTACATCGTTTCCTGCGTGGGCTTGAGCTGGCGCGCTTGCGGGAACATATCCCGAACCCGCACTTTGGCCGGACTGTTGATTATGACGCCGGCGAGCAGCGGCGGCTGTGTGGACGGGATCATCAAGATGACGGCGTGCTGAAACAGCGGATCCTGCAAATCGGGGGTGGCAACCAGAAACGAAGGCGTGGTCAGGTCCGTGCTTTGCGCCTTTTGCGCCGTCGCCAAGGTCGCAATCACCGCCGTGGATACGAGCAGGAGGCGCGCTACCGCCCGTCCACGGAGCTTGCTGGTGAATTCCCGCATACAGCAACTACATAGCCGCAACTCGAATCGATGTTCAACGCCCGATGGTGGAGCAGGGATTACGGCGCTTCGCTTCAGCGTGTACGGATGTGCGGATTCCAAGCGTTTCCGAGCGCCAACTTCGAGTGTACAATCGCAGCGCGTGGCGGTATTTGGACGGTACTTTCATGCCGGAGCACGAGCGCCAAGCGCTGGTCAACGAGATCGCCTTTGAAGAGTATGAGGGGTACGCGACCGGAGGGCGCGCACGCGCTGGTTCAGCGCTTCGAGCACGCGACGGTACATTTTTGCCGACTCACAATTCGGACGAAGGATAGGAGTAGGAAGTATGGCAGGCAAACGAGATCACTGTCCGGTTAATTTCTGCGAAGCTTTCGAGGACGAGAGCAAGGAACGACAACTCCCAGGGTTCGTATTCCACCACGAGTGCACAGCGGGCCATCAGTACCACAGACAGGTGCCCTCTCTGAATCGCCCAGCCGCCTCGCCCGAGCCGAGAGTCGTGGAAGCGCCTTGCACGCCGGATTGCGAGTACTACGACAAGGGGAAGAGGCCGTCTTCAGGCCTTTAAGGTAAGCGCGCTCGCGGACGCTACGCGCGCGACTATTCCCTGTTCGCGCCGTTATCGCGCGAGGCGCTTGCCGCGAGCGCGTCCTGATTTTGAGCGCGACTATCGCAAGCGGGCAGGCCTTCGGCTAAAGAGACTCTTGATCCACGGCCCGGCGAGTTTGTCGCCGTCGAGTTCTGCTGCGAGTCGTGAGAGCGTGTCCGCTCATCGCGGACTAGAGCACGTTGCTCGCGCCCGCGGTTCATTTGATTTGCTTTGTTCAACGTTGCGCCAGGCGGCGGGGCCGCCAGAACTTGCTTAAGTTGGGTAGCGCACACGAATGTGCTGTAGGGCACTTTTGTCGGCGAATGCAGATGGAATTCCTGTAGCCTTTAGGCGAGACTGGCGGAGGTTCCAAAAATCGTCTGTCGCCGCAAGCGCATCGGATGTGGGAACGATCAAATTGAAGTGGCGGCGAATTTTGAGCGCGCGGGAGTTTCAACGTTTCAGCAATCGCAACTACAAGGGAGTGTACATCATGATCCTGCTCAAGCATCCGACCGCATGCGCGGCCAGCGCGGCGGCAGCTCTGCTCGGCGCTATCGTTCTCGCCGGCCCTTTGTTTGCGGCCTCAGGTGATTTCTCCCCGGCGGCTGCGGCCAAGTCGCCCGCGGCGCGCGAGGTGGTAGCGCAGGCTGCGCCGCCCGAGATGATGGCGGCGCCAGCGCCGGAAGCGCACGGAATTGCATCGGTCGAGGCGCGGATCACGGAGCTGCACAAAAAGCTTCACATCACGGACGCGCAGAAGACTCAATGGGACGACCTCGCCCAGGTGATGCGCGATAATGCGCAGGCGATGGTGGAGCTGCAAAAGCAACGGGCGGCAAACGCGAAGTCGCTGAACGCAGTCGAAGTCGTCAAATCCTATGGGTCGGTGATCGAAGCGCATGAAGCTGGAATGAAGAAATTCATTCCGGCCTTCGAGGCTCTCTACAACAGCATGTCGGACGCGCAGAAGAAGATCGCCGACTCCCTGTTCCGGAGCCGCGCGCGCGCTACGGCGAAAAAAGAGGCCAAAGAGAGCAAGTGAACCGGGAGTCGCTCCCGCGATGGAGAGTCACCATGCAAGTATCGCCCAAGCCGAAAAAGGCATCGCGCTCTAAGCCAGGCAGGATCGCGACGGCGGTCGCGTTTGCCCTGGTGATTGGCAGTGTCTCGGTCGGGCCGGCTCGCGCCGACGACCACCACGGAGGCGATCGCGGTCGCGGCGGCGATCAGCATAACGATCACGGCGATCGCGGCCGCGGACCCAACATCTATTATGCGCCGCAGCCGGACTACTATTACGCACCGCAGCCGGACTACTACTATGCGCCTGACCCCTACGAATATTATCCGCCGCAGCCGGACTACTACCCGCCGCCGCCCGAGGGCATCCACCTCTTTTTTGGATTTTGACCGCGGGACCGGATCGACAGCGAAGAGCTAGAATCGCTGTCGATCCGATGGGTTGAATTGCCTTTCGCTGGTTCGACTTCGGCCGACGGCCGGCTAATGCCAGGTCAGCTGATTTTTTACCCCGGTGACGCCTTGTGCGGCGGCCGCAATGTCACCGGCATGTTGCGCGGCCTGGGCCGACTTGACCACGCCGCTCAACAAGATCTTGCCATGATCGCAATCGACGGCAACCGGATAGTTGTCGGTAACCCCGTCGCGGGCAAGTGCGCTCTTGACCTCGGTGATCAGCAGATCGTCGTGCGCACGTTCAGCCGGGGAGTTGTAATGATGCTGCGCGGTGACGTTTACGCTGTCGTTCTGCCGCGACACGGAGCTCGAGGAGTCGGGGGGACCCGGTTGGGCGCGGGCACTGAAGGCCAGCAGTCCGCCGCCAATCAATGACGCGACCGCGAATGTGGCCACGGCTGTTCTTTTTCGATTGCGATAGTTTCGCATCGCAGTATTCTCCCCCAGCTACGATCAGTTGCTGGGAGTCACGGTGGTGGATTCGCTGTGATGGGAACTCGAGCTATTCACGGTGCCTGCATTGCCCGAGTCACTTGAATTGCTTGAGTGCTCGCTCGAGGTGCTGCTGGTCGTAGTAGGAGGAACCTCCGGTGCAGGCGCGGGCTGCACGACGATTTGAGCCGGCGCGGCGGGGACATAACTGGTGGTAGAAACTTCCTTGGTGGTGGTGCCGCATCCGGCAACGCAGGTGAAGGCCGCAGTAGCCACGACGCTGATGGCAAATCGTTGCACTGAATTCATTTTAGTTTCTCCCTTGGACTTTGGCTGTGAGTTGGCGATCAGACTTTTCCGACCCACCAATTGTTACTTTGAACACAAGGCTCGTTGCCGAACGCGGTCAATTCGAGACTGGCGCTAATCGCCGCTGGTCTGTGGGGTCGTCGTGGTGCTCTTCTGCGTCGTAGTGCTCTGATCGGGGACGTTGCTCTGGGTGGTAGTGGTGGTCCGCGTGACCTCTGCGGGAGGCGGGCCGGTATCCACCGGCACGAACACGGCGCATCCGCCGGCCCACACGCTGCCAACTAGAATCATAGTTGAAATACATACTGCTTTAGTCAGTTTTCGATTAGTCACAAGGTCACGGTAGCATGACCAGTAAAATAAAGTATGCTTTGATCGTTGATTAAGGTCACTCATATAACCAAAGGGCCGTATATCCCCGTTAGTCCGCTCTAATCGCCTCGCGCAGTCGGCGATTCGAGCGACCAGTCGCGGGTGTCCTGATCGTTCGAAATGCCGAGCGGATGGCGTCTGAGGAAATTCAACATCCGCTCGTTCCACCGAGCCGGCCACCGCATGTGACGAACCAGGCCGCGGAAACTTGCGACGGTCGAGATCTGGCCATCGGCCATCTCATCGGTGCCGCATGAGTCGTCGCACGAAAGTACCCGGATTCCCGACGAATCGACGATAACGTCCTCGATGCTGCCGCCAAGCGCGCGCACACGGTGTGCAAACCTGCCGCCGTTGGGACAAATTCCGCCGATGTCGCAATCGTTGTGCACGTGCATCAGCGGTACCCGCGGATTGAACACTCGCGCCTGGCCGTCGCCCACCGGCGGGACAGCTACTGGAGTCTGGGTGCATACGTCGAACAGCGCGGAGAACGGGTCGGGGGCGGAATAGACGGCCGCAGCTGCGACCCACGGCCGATTCAATGCGTAAAGCAGCGCCATCGCGGCGCCGTTGGACCAGCCCATCATATAGATCCGCTGACGATCGACTTTTCCCGTGGCGGTCATTTCATCGACGAAATGATCAATCGAAGCTGCGTCCGCGTTTTCGTCGTAAGTCGCATCACCTACGGCGACCGCTCCAGCGAGACTCAGCTGCCGGTACCAGTTATCCCAGCCGAGCGCATTCGAATCGTATCCAGGATAGAGATGGGTCGTGTAGCGGCCTTGTGGCGCAAGCAGAATGAAACCGGGAGCCCCTTGCTTGAGAACTCCTTTGTCAATCAGCCCAACCAGGCCGGTGAGAATTACCGAGTAGGCGCTCGTTTCGGATGGATGAAGGAATACCAACATCGGCAGCGGTTCTCGCTCGGCCGCGCCCGCAGGCTCGTAGAGACAGGCGTAGCGCGCGTCGCCGTTTCGGTCAGTCCACGGGCCCAACAGCTTACCGCCGAGGCATACCGAGTTGCGCGCGGCCACAAAGCTGGCGTACCAGCCTCGGTCCACCTGTGCTGGGGGGTCGCCGAACGGACTGCATCTGGCGCCGGCGAATGCGTTGAGGCTCGCCAACCACGCCGCGATCAACGCGATGCCGGAGGCGAGACGATGGCGAAGGCAGTCCTGACGTGCGTCGCAAGCCATGGAATCATTTGCTCTCTTGACCGGATGGCTGCTTTGTTCATGCGCGCGATTCTAAAATCGAGACAATCCCCCGCAAGCCCAAATATTTCGGGTGGCGTCGGGCCGCAAGCCGCGTTGGGTTAGTCCCGCAGGCGCAGATCGTCCTGGACCGCGCGCACGCCCGGAACCGAACGCGCTAGCACTGCGGCCTCCAGGTTCCGCGCGCCGCTTGGGACGGTCCCAGTCAGCCGCGCGACGCCGTTCCTCACCTCGAGGCCGACGTCTTTGAACTGATGCTCGTCGAGAGCCTTCCTGACGGTGCGCTGCAACTCGTCGTCGCTCGCGTTCACAGCTTGCTGCTTCGCGCTCGGCACCACCTGCAGTTCATTCACCACGCGCTTTACTCCGCTCACCTTGAGGGCATCGGCCTGCGCGGCGCTTTTCGCGTCCTCGGAGTTTACAATTCCGAACAGCGTCACCACCCCGTTCCACGAGTCCAGATCGATTTCGAATCCCGGAACGTTGCTATCGGCCAGCAAGCTCATCCTCACGGCCGACGTGATCCATATGTCGTTGGCGGTGTCCCAAGCTCCGTATCCCGCGCTGGACGGCGGCGTGGGCGCGCGCCAGATCTCCGCATCGGCCAGGGTGTCGGGACTCTGGATCTCGCTGGCGACCCGGCCAACACCCGGCACCGCGGCCGTATCCTCGACAGCGCGCAGGTGAGCGCTGAGGGTCTTTGCCGTGCCGCCCAGCAGCACGACGCCATGGTTCACGGATTGCACAGTGATACTGCTGCTCTTGAGTGAGGGATCTGCCTGTAACGCCTGTTCGATCCGCTGCTTGAGGTCGTCATCAGACAGTCGCATCGCCTTCTCATGCTGTGGGGCGACCACCTGCAACAGGTTGCGCACGCCTTCAACGCCCTCGACTTTTCGAGCGATGTTCTCGGCCTTCGCCTTCTCCTCGGCGGAGTGCACCTTGCCATACAGAGTGACTTGGCCCATAACGGTGTCCACCTTAATGGCCGTCCCGCTCACGCCCTCGGTGGTCAACAGGGTCAGCTTGATTTTCGTGGTGATCCAAGCGTCCGGAGTCGCCGCCCCGGCCGGCGCGGCCAGCGCAGCGCCCAGCACCACAACCATGACACCGTACCTAATCCAGATCCACGATAGTCGATGCATGATACTTCTCCCTGAGCGACAACGCTCAACGTATGAACCCGCCATTTACCACGATCCATATTAGGGACCGACTGAGTCTCTCATCAAGCGGAGCAAGGACGGTACGGCATCCGCGGCTGCGAAACGGCTTTTCGCGAAGCTGGGGCGTCCGAATCGCGGATGATATCGGGTCAGCGCTGCATAGGGCCTCGGGAAAGATATTTGATGAAACCAAAGCGCTGAATTCCTTTGGAGACAGCGGCGGCTTGGGGAGCGAAGCGAACCGCAAGTCTTCGTTTTTGCTTCGCCATTTGGTTCTCTAAAGAACACGAGTCAGTGTCTTCAGCGACGTTTCGTTTCCCAAAAAACCTCAGTTGCGGTAAATAATTCCTCGCAGAAGCGAAGCAGTCTTGAAGATCCGAAAGGCAAGGCCGGCACTTCGCTGGCCGCGTGGATCAACCGGGTAATTCTAATGAACATGGATATCGCTTAGCTAATGCAACCGAATCAACTAGGGGTGAGTCGAACTACCGCCAAAGCTTCTACTCTCGTTGAACTTCTTCGTTGGCGGGCGCTCCAGCAGCCCGAGCAGCGGATCTACACTTACCTGGCCGACGGAGAGATAGAAGGAGCGAATTTGACATTCGCGGCCTTGGACCGGCAGGCACGGACTATCGGTGCGTTGCTCCAAAGCTACCGAGCAAGCGGGGAGCGAGCCCTATTGCTCTATCCCGCGGGTCTTGAGTTCATCCCTGCTTTTTTTGGATGTTTATATGCCGGGGTTGTTGCCGTCCCGACGCCCCCGCCGAATATGGCCCAGCCGCAGCGAACTCTCCCGAGGCTTCGCACCATCGCAAACGATGCTCAACCGATGCTGGCGCTGACCACGTCATCGATCCTGGCCAAGATTGAGGGGCTTTTCGCGCAAGCTCCAGAACTGCAGACAATACAGTGGTTGGCCACCGACAAGGTTCCCAGCGGTGCGGCGCAGGACTGGCGAAACCCTGGGGCGACCAGCGATACCCTCGCTTTGCTCCAATACACCTCGGGCTCCACCGCTGTACCGAGGGGCGTAATGGTCAGTCATGGGAATCTTATCGAGAACTCGGCCCACATCAGCCAAGCTTTCGAGATTACGTCGGACACGGTCTCCGTGACATGGCTGCCGGTTTTCCATGATATGGGACTTACCAATGGAATTATCCAACCTCTGTATGGAGGACGTGGGTGCGTTCTCATGCCTCCGCAGTCCTTTCTTCAGCGGCCAGTGCGGTGGCTTCAGGCGGTTTCGCGCTATGAAGCCACTGTAAGTGGAGGCCCGAATTTCGCGTACGAAATGTGCGCTCGCAAGATTACTCCGGAACAGTGCGACGGTCTGGACCTCAGCAATTGGAAGGTGGCGTACAACGGCGCCGAGCCGGTCCGTGCGGACACCCTGAAACGGTTTGCCGCGGCCTTCGCAGCTTGTGGCTTCCGCCCAAACTTCTTCTATCCCTGTTATGGGCTCGCCGAAGCCACGCTGATCGTATCGGGCGGAGTCGTAGAAGATGAGCCCGTCCTGTGCACGACCCAGGCGACGGCGCTTGAGCACAACGGCGTCGTGGAGACCTCCGACCAGCAGTTGGACGTCCGCACGCGGGTTGGATGTGGTCGCGCGATGCCGGACACGAAAATCGTTATCGTTCATCCTGAATCATCGACTGCCTGTGCACCTGATGAGCTGGGCGAAATCTGGGTGTCCGCCCCGAGCGTGGCCCGGGGCTATTGGAACCGGCTTGAGGAAACAGAACTCATCTTCCAGGCCTACCTGGCAGATACTGGTGAAGGGCCGTTTCTTCGCACCGGAGACCTGGGATTCTTGAGAGACGGTGAGCTATTTGTCACCGGCCGGCTGAAGGATCTGATCATCATCGGCGGTCGCAACCTTTACCCACACGACATCGAATTGACCGTCGAGCAAAGCCATACGGCAGTGCGGCCGGGTTGTTGTGTGGCGTTTTCGGTCGATGTCGCCGACGAGGAGCGTTTGATCATCGCCGCCGAAATGGAGCGCCACTACCAATCGGAGCGTCACCAGCCTAACGGCGAATCGCGCGACAGTTCACACGCGAGCCATCCGAACGGGCGGTTCCCGACGGATCTCGACGCGGTGAGTCGGGCCATTCGCCGCGCAGTGGCAGAAGAGCATGACGTGCGAGTGCATGCGGTCGTGCTATTGAGGGCTGGCGGCATTCCCAAGACCCCCAGCGGCAAGGTTCAGCGCCGTGTTTGCGAGGCCAGGTTTCGGAACGGGACGCTGGAACAGTGCGCAAAGAGTGAGTGATGGCCGGAAATCAAACTAACGGCGCCATCCGGCATGACGCGGAACGCGATGGGCAGCGCGAGCAAGGCAATCCCACACCCGGCGCGGCGTCGATCCAGGCCTGGCTGGTATCCAAACTTTCCGAGCTGCTGGAAATCGGAGCGAACGAGATCGACGTCGGGGAACCATTCGCCAGCTACGGACTGGGATCGACGGAGCTGGTCAGTCTCTCCGGCGAACTTGCGCAATGGCTGGGACGAGACCTGCCCGCCGAATTGGCATATGAGTTTCCGACCATCGAAGCTCTCGCCCGCGGTTTGGCGGACTCGTCGAGCCCGTCGCAGCCGGCCGCCGAAGCGAGCCGGGTTCGGGAGGCCAAGGCCGAAGCGATCGCCATCATCGGGATCGGCTGCCGCTTTCCTGGCGCAGCGGACGCGCGAGCTTTCTGGAATCTGCTTCGCAACGCAGTCGATGCGATCCGGGAAGTTCCCGCGGATCGCTTCAATCTGCACGATTTTTACGATCCTGATCCCGCGGTCCCGGGCAAAATTATCACGCGCTGGGGTGGTTTTCTCGAGCACGTCGATCAGTTCGATGCGCGCTTCTTTGGTATCTCGCCGCGAGAAGCCGCGCGCATGGATCCCCAGCAACGCCTGCTACTCGAGTTGACATGGGAAGCGCTGGAAGACGCGGGACAGGTGCGTGAGCGCCTTGCGGGCACGCCCACCGGTGTGTTCATCGGCATCTCGAACAACGATTACGGCCGGATTCAATTCAATGACCTGGATCGTATTGACGCCTATGCCGGCACGGGCAATGCCCTGAGTATCGCGGCCAACCGTATCTCTTACGTATTCGATTTCCGCGGACCCAGCATTGCGCTCGACACTGCCTGCTCATCGTCACTCGTCGCGGTCCACCAAGCCTGCAACAGCCTGAGAAGCGGAGAGTCAACTCTGGCATTGGCCGGCGGCGTGAACCTGATCCTGTCGCCTGCAATTACGATCAATTTCAGCAAGGCCGGTGCGATGGCGCCCGACGGGCGCTGCAAAGCCTTCGACGCGCGCGCCAACGGCTACGTCCGCAGCGAGGGCGCCGGAGTCGTCGTTCTCAAACCGCTATCGAGAGCCTTGGCCGATCGCGATCCGATCTACGCCGTCATTCGCGGCAGTGCTATGAACCAGGACGGACGCAGCAACGGACTCATGGCTCCTAATCCTCAAGCGCAGGAAGCCGTGCTGCGAGAAGCCTATAGGCGCGCCGCGGTCTCGCCCGGCGACGTTCAATACGTCGAGGCCCATGGCACCGGCACGCTCCTGGGCGATCCTATCGAGGCTAAGGCCTTGGGCGCGGTGCTAGCTCTCGACCGTCCTCCTGACCGCCCATGTCTCCTTGGCTCGGTCAAAACCAACCTGGGTCATCTCGAGGCCGCAGCCGGTATCGCTGGATTAATCAAGGTGGCGCTGGCGCTTCACCATCGGGAGATTCCACCAAGCCTGCACTTCGAGGAGCCCAATCCTCATATTCCTTTCGATCGACTCCCGCTGCGCGTGAACACGGCGCTGTGCCCATGGCCTGCGCAGCCGGATATAGCCCTGCTCGCCGGAGTGAGTTCATTCGGCTTTGGTGGAACCAACGCCCATGTGGTCATGCAAGCGGCTCCTATCCTCGATTCGGAAATGCGTGCTGCGCAACGCGAGAACGGAAACCGCGAGGCCGCGTCCACCTACCTGCTGCCCTTGTCGGCACGCAGCGCGCCGGCGCTGCAGGCGCTCGCGCGAAGCTATCACGACTTCCTGATCGATCCGCAGTTGACGGCGCCGCCCTACGACATTTGTTACACGGCTGGCACGCGGCGAAGTCATCACGAGTACCGGCTCGCCGCGACCGGCAATTCAACATCGCAATTGGCCGATGCGCTTGAGACTTATGCCCGCGGAGAGCTTTGTCCCGGGCTGTCTTCGGGCCGCAAGCTTTCCGATCGCCAGAGAAAACTGGTCTTTGTATTTCCCGGGCAAGGTTCCCAATGGCTTGGGATGGGACGGACGCTCTTGCAGCATGACGCCGCCTTTGCCGAAGCCATCGAACGTTGTGACCTCGCGATGCGCCCCCACGGAGACTGGTCCTTGCTTGCGGAACTCTCCGCCACCGATCCGGCCCGCTCCCGGCTGACCGAAATCGACGTCCTGCAGCCGGCTTTGTTTGCGATTCAGGTGGCGCTTGCGGCCCTGTGGCGTTCCCGGGGTATCGTGCCGCACGCGGTGGTGGGTCACAGCATGGGCGAGGTCGCCGCCGCTCACGTCGCCGGCGCGCTAAGCCTCGAAGATGCGGCGCGGGTGATATGCAGCCGCAGCCTACTCGTCAAGCCGGCGATTGGGCGCGGAGCGATGGCTGCGGTGGACCTTTCCATCGCGGACGCTCGGCGCGCCATTGCCGGCTTCGAAGATCGCGTGTCGATCGCTGTCAGCAACGGTCCCACTTCGACGGTCTTGTCGGGAGATCCCGCAGCGCTCGAAACAATCGTGAGTCGATTGCAGCGCCAGGACATCTTCTGCCGAATAATCAAGGTTGATTTTGCCGCTCATAGCCCGCAGATGGAGCCTCTGCGCGCTGACTTGGAGCGCGCGCTGCAAGGACTACAGCCTCGGCCCGCTTCGCTGCCGATCTACTCTACGGTAACCGGCCAGCTTGCCGACGGCTTGAGCTTCGACCCGCCCTATTGGAGCCGCAACCTCAGAGAACCCGTCCTCTTTTCAACTGCGGTTCAGCGCTTGCTGAAAGACGGACATGACATTTTTCTGGAGCTCAGTCCGCATCCCATTCTACTCAGTAGCATTCAGCAGGAATTTCACCGTGCCGGGATAGAAGGCGCGGTAATCCCGTCGCTAAGGCACGAGGAAGAAGAAGCCAAAGTGTTAGCCGGGTCGCTGGGCGCCCTTTACACCTCGGGTTATGCGATCGAGTGGAGCCGCATCTATCCTAAGCCGGGCCGATCCGTTCAGCTTCCGTCCTATCCATGGGATCGGGAGCGTTGTTGGATGGACCCGCCGGCGGGAAATATCGGGTTTCGATCGCAGTACGTCTCGAGCGATGGAGCCGCGAAGCATTCTCTTCTCGGCCGGCATTTCAAATCCGCGCAGACCGAAACCCACTTCTGGGAGAGCGCTCTGAACAGAAGCGCGCTGTCCTACCTGGATGACCATCGCGTCGAAGGACTCGCGGTGCTTCCCGCCGCGCTCTATGTCGAGATGGCGTTGGAGGCCGCGGCTGAGGCGTTCCCGTCGCAGTCCTTTGTGCTGAAAGATGTGGAATTCCGCAAAGCGCTTTTCGTCCCCGACGGCGCAACTCTGACCCTTCAGGTGATCCTCTCTCCCGGCGCCGACGCCGCCGCATCCCTTCATATCTACAGTTGCCCGCGCGACGCGGAGCAAGCCAATCGATCGTGGACGCTACATGCGACTGCAAGGATTTGTCCTGAGCCGGCCCCTGGCATTGTTTCGGTTATCGAACCCGAAGCGCCGGCTCAAGTCCAGGCTCGATGCTCGGAACAGATCTCAGGACAAGACTACTACCTCAGGCTTCGCGAAAGTGGCGTCGCCTATGGCCCGTCTTTCCAGAGCATTACTCAGTTGTGGCGATGCGATCGTGAAATGCTCGGTGAAGTGCAAGTCCCCGATGGATCGCATCGAGAGTTCGACGCCTGTCAATTCCACCCTGCCCTCTTGGACGCTTGCTTTCAGACCCTAGGAGCGGGTGTAGCCGCTCAAGCGGCGGAAAACGACGAACAGGGCGCCTACATGCCCACTCATGTAGATGAGATTCGGGTCCATGGTGCTCCGGCTTTGCATCTCTGGAGTCATGCCCATCTGCAAGAACCCGACGCCGACAGCGTCAAGGGAGACGTGCGGCTCCTGGATGAAACTGGCCATGTTGCGGTCGAAATTGTAGGACTGCGCTTCGATAGCATCGGCCGCGATACAAGGCGCGCCGCCGATGAGAATATTGACGACTGGCTCTACGAATTTCAGTGGCAGCCAAGAGAGCGTTCGAATGAGCAGCCGGCCTCGGAACCGTCCGCGCCCGCCAGCCCGGGCAACTGGCTTATCTTTGCCGACAGCAGCGGCGTCGGAGAAAAGCTTGGAGCACTGATCAAGGCGCAAGGAGACGGCATCATCGTTGTCACGCGCGGCGAATCGTACGAGCGCACGGACGCCGGACATTTTCGCATCAATGCCGAACGACCGCAGGACATGCGACAGCTCCTCGATGCGGCATTGGCGCAGGATCAACCGATCTGCCGGGCGGTTGTGCATCTCTGGAGCCTTGATGCGTCCCTTCCACAGGACTCTACCGTCGCTTCGCTGAAGACAGCTCAGACTCTTGGCTGTAACAGTGTCTTACAGTTAGTGCAGGAGCTGGCTCGGGTCGAACGCAGTAACTTACCCCGCCTGTGGCTGATCACACGCGGCGCTCAGCCGGCGGGGGAAGAGACCTTGCCTTTGGACACGGCTCAATCGCCTCTTTGGGGATTGGGTCGCGTAGTCGCTCAGGAGCATCCCATGTTCTGGGGAGGTCTGATGGACCTGGAACCCAGGCCTTCGGTTCCCGGCGATGCCGCCCATCGGTTGTGGAAAGAAATCTCCGCTGGGGACGGCGAGGATCAGATTGCGTTCCCGCAAGGTCGGCGATACGCAGCCCGCTTGATCCGCAAACCTCGTTGCGCCACGCAGCGCGCTCCACTTGGCTGGCGCGCTGACTGCAGCTACTTGATCACCGGAGGGCTCGGAGACCTGGGCCTTTCGGTCGCCCGCTGGATGGTAGAGCAAGGGGCGCGCCGGCTGATCCTTATGGGACGCACCAGGCTTCCACCGCGCGCGCGATGGAACTCAGCGGAACCGGGAAGCCGCCTGGCCGATCAAATTGCCGCGATTCGCGAGCTGGAAGCTTTGGGAGCGAGCGTGCATCTGGCCTCGGTGGACGTGGCTGATGAAGGACAGTTACGCGCCTACATAGATGAGTTTCGAGCCGAGGGTTGGCCGCCGATCCGAGGCGTAGTGCACGCGGCGGGAGTGTTGCAGGACGGACTGCTGGCGCAACTCGATACGGCGGCAATGGATTCGGTCATGCGGCCCAAGATGATCGGCGGCTGGCTGCTGGATCGGCTCCTCAAAGACGACCCCTTGGACTTCTTTGTACTTTTTTCGTCCGCCGGTTCCCTCTTAGGCCAGCCTGGCCAGGGGAACTACGCGGCGGCCAACGCCTTCCTCGACGCACTGGCTCATCATCGACGGGCGCTGGGCAAACCGGCGCTGAGCATCAACTGGGGAGCATGGAGCGGATTGGGCTTCGCGGAAACTGCGGGAGGAAAACGCCTTGCCGCGCGCCTCGCGCTGGCGGGAATCAGGAGCATCGCACCCGCACAAGCGCTGGACGTGATGGAACGCCTGCTTCGTCAAGGCTCGACCCAGGTCGCGGCCGTACCCGTTGACTGGGCGCTCTATCGCCAGTTTTTTCCTGCGGGAACACAACCACCGCTGCTCTCTGAGCTTGCACGTGAGGAAGCAGACAACTCGCCCCAAGCGGGTCATTCCGCCGAGAAGCGAAATACGATCCTTGCCGCAGAGCCGGCCGAGCGCCTCCAATTAATCCGGTCCCACCTGACTGAGCTGGTGGCTCGTGTGCTTGGGTTGCCCGCATCCAGGCTGGACCTAGAGCAACCGCTCAGCAATCTGGGACTGGACTCCTTGATGGCGGTCGAGTTGAAGAACCGGATCGCGGTGGAGTTGGGCGTGAACGTGCCGATGGTTACGTTTCTCTCGGGACCCAGCGTCGAACAGGCTGCGTCGCAACTGCTTCATCTGCTTACATCTGAGACTCCTGACTCATCAGCTGCTCTTGCCTCGGCAAATGGCCACCTCCAGGGGCAGCAAGGAAACGGCGGCGTCGATGAGCATCTGTTGGATAATCTCGACCAGTATTCGGATGAGGAAGTGAATTCGTTGCTCACTGATCTATTGGCTAAAGAGGAAGTCAGTGAAAAGTGAATAGCAGCACTTCCAGGCGAATCACCGATCTTTCACCGGGCGAAAAGCGGGTGCTCCTTGCCGAGCTTCTTCGCAAGCAGGCGCGCGACTCCAAATCACTTTATCCTCTCTCGTACAATCAGCAGGGCATTTGGTTTCTTTATCAACTGGCGCCGGATAGCGCGGTTTACAACGTCAATTTTGCGGCGCGCATCTCGTCCGGCGTAAACGTTGCAGCACTGCGACGCGCATTGCAGAGGTTGGTCGATCGCCATCCTTCGCTGCGCACTACTTTTCCCGCACACTCCGGCAAACCGGCCCAGCAGGTCCACGAACACCTGAAGGTTAGCCTCGAGGAAGTGGATGGCTCGGCCTGGAGCGGCGACGAACTGAACGCCCGGCTGCTCGAGGAAGCGTATCGCCCGTTTGATCTGGAACGAGGGCCGTTGCTGCGCGTGAGCCTGATCATGCGCTCGGCGCGGGAACATATCCTTCTGCTGGTCGTGCATCACATAGCGATCGACTTCTGGTCTCTCGCGATACTTTTGGATGAACTCGGCGTCCTATACCCGGCGGAAAGCGCCGGTGTGACGGCGCATCTGCCTCCTCTTGATCTGCAATACACTGACTATGTCCGTTGGCAGGCCGAGATGCTGGCAGGCCCGGATGGAGAGCGGCTATGGGCATACTGGCGCGAGCAACTGGCCGGCCAGCTGCCCATCCTGGACCTTCCGACCGATCGGCCGCGTCCGGCGGTTCCGACTTATCAGGGGGCATCGCACGACTTCACTATGGATGCGGAGCTGAGCTCCGGGCTCAAGGCTCTCGCCAAGGCTCATGGAGCGACGCTGTACATGGTGCTTCTGGCAGCGTTCCAGGTGGTGCTTTCTTACAATAGCGGCCAGGAAGACCTATTGGTGGGAACTCCTATGGTGGGTAGGAGCCGGGCGGAGTTCGAAGGTATAGTCGGCCTTTTTACGAACCCCGTAGTCTTAAGGGCGAATCTTTCCGGGAGCCCTGCGTTCGGGGTATTTCTTGGCCAGGTTCGCCGCAATGTACTGGCGGCTCTCGAGCATCAGGATTACCCTACCGTTCTATTGGTTGAGCGCCTGCGGCCGCCCCGCGAACTCAGCCGCCCACCTCTGTGCCAGGTGATGTTCGTGCTCGACAAGCCCCACCGGATCGCGCAACAGGGCGCGTCTCCATTTCTGGCGGCCGAAACAGGGCTGCGCATGAATTCCGGGGGACTTGTTATGGAGTCGGTGGCGCTCGAACGCCGCGCCGCCACTCTCGACCTGGTGTTGTTGATAATCGAAACGCCCGAATCGCTTTCCGCCTCGATGCGCTACAACAGCGACCTGTTTGATAACGCGACGATTACCCGCATGTCGCAGCATTTCGAAATACTTCTGCGCCGCATACTTCAAGAACCAACCACCAGACTGGACGCACTCAAGCTAACGCTCGCCACAGCGGACCGGCAGCAACGGGTTGCTGTCCGCAAGGAGCAGCAGGAAGTTAATCTTCAAAAACTGAAACACGTCAAGCGCAAGAACCTCATACCGTCGCAACCGAGCATTGAAGCCGTCGCGCGAAAGTAGAATTACTCGAATGCAAATGGACGTTATCGAAGGGTTCCGGCTTTCACCTCAGCAGAGGCATCTGTGGTCACTGCAGCAGGCCGGCGACCAACTGCCGTATCGTGCGCAATGCGCCATCCTCATCGAAGGCAGCCTCAACCTTCCGGTTCTAAAGGCTGTCCTGCGGGACATCTCCGACCGGTACGAGATCCTCCGAACCGGCTTTCGTTGTCCGCAGGGAACAAACATTCCTCTCCAGTCGGTGAACGAGCAAAGTGCGCCCTGGATAGAGGAATGCAACTTGAGCAACCGGGACACCTCACGCCAAGAGGCGGAAATCGAGGCGCTGTTTGAGAAGGTTGGCCGGATTACCTTCGACCTTGCGAACGGTCCGGTTCTGCGCATCTCTTTGCTGACCCTTGCGGCCGCCCGGCACATGTTGCTCGTAAGCCTGCCATCGCTGTGTGCGGATGCGGCATCGCTCAGGATTCTGGTGCGTGAGATTAGCCGCCGCTATTCCGGTTTCGTACGTTGCGAGGAACCATCAGGCGACCCCAGTCAATATGCCGATCTCGCCGAGTGGGAAAATAACTTGTTGGAATCGGAAGAAACGCACGAAGGAAATAAACACTGGCGCGAAGCGGACGGCTCAGCTTTCCGCGTTCCGAAGTTTTCTTTCGAAAAGCGACCTTCCGCAAGGGCAGCCTTCGAGCCCCGGATTCTGGCGTCGCCGGTCAATCTTGAGTTGACCCCGAAGATTAAAAAGCTCGTGGCCAGGTATGATGCTTCGGCCTCTGCGTTCTTCCTGGCTTGTTGGCAAATCCTGCTCTGGCGTCTCACTGGCGAATCAGACTTTGTGGTCGGCTTGGCGTGCGATGGGCGTACTTACGAAGGGCTGCAGGAAGCGCTGGGCCCGTTTGCAAAGACTTTGCCTGTTCAATTCCAGCTCGAAGAGCAGCTTCGGCTCAGTGAAGTTCTGGAACGGACTAATAGATCGGCGCGAGAAGCCGTTGAATGGCAGGAGTATTTCGACTCTGAACAACTTACTCGATTGGATGCCGAAATCGAGCCGTGCCGCTTCTTTCCGGTAGCTTTTGAATTCAAGGATGCGGAGGCGAATCATACCGAGGGCGCCACGATATTTTCCATTCAGAAGCAATACAGCTGTTTTGACCGGTTCAAGTTGAAACTCTTCTGCCCGCAGCGAGGGGGCCTTCTGGTCGCGGAGCTTCACTACGATTCCAGCTTTTTTAGCGCGGAGGATGTCGACCGCCTGGCGCAAGAGTTCCGGACTCTGCTCGAGAGTGTCTGCGCAAATCCGGAATCGCCAATCGCAGATCTGGATATCGTGAGCCCCGACGAGCAGCGCCAGCTGCTGGTTGAGTTCAACGATAGGCGAACCGACTACCCTGAAAGCAAGTGTATCCACGAGCTCTTCGCGCAACGGGCCCGGCAACAGCCAGAGAATGTAGCGCTCGTTTTTCAGAACCGCCGTTTGACCTACGCTGAACTCGAGGCTCGCGCCAATCAGCTCGCGTATCACCTGCAAGGTCTCGGTGTCGGAGCGGAAGTTCCAGTCGCAATCTGCATGGACCGTTCGCTGGAGATGGTCGTGGGGATCCTTGGCATTCTTAAGGCGGGCGGAGCTTACGTGCCGTTGGATCCGGAGTATCCCAAAGAGCGCATAGCCTACGTGATGGAAGATGCTCGCGCGCAGGTGCTGCTGACTCAGAACACTCTGCGGAACATTATGCCGGAGCTTGGAATCGCGGTGGTGTGCGTGGATTCGGACTGGGAAACCATCGCGAGGCATGGCGAAAGCACCCCGCAGGCTAACGCAACCGCCAAAAGCCTCGCGTACGTGATTTACACTTCAGGTTCGACCGGACAGCCGAAGGGAGTAATGGTCGAACACGGCGGACTGGCTAATGCCGTCAACTGGATAATGGAGACACTGGAGCTGTCATCCAGCGACCGCTGTCTTTTGAAGACTCCCATCACCTTCGATGCCGCTGGACGCGAATTGCTCGCGACGCTGTTGGCGGGAGGAACCCTGATAGTTGCGGAACCTGGCGGTCATCGTGATAGCCGATACCTGGCAGACACCATCCGCAGCGAGCGAATCTCAATTCTTCACTGCGTGCCATCGCTTCTCCGGCTTCTGGTTGAGGAGCCTGCCTTCGACGAAAGCCTCGCCCTGCGCGCTGTGATGTGCGGCGGTGAGGCGTTGGCGCCCCAGATCGTCACGCGGCTCCAAAGCCGCGTTGGGGCGAAGCTGTACAATGTGTATGGGCCGACTGAGACAATCATCGATTCTACATATTGGCCGTGCGAAGAATACAGCCCTGATTGTGCAGCTCCTATCGGACGACCTATACCGAACGCACAAGCATATATTTTAGATGACCTGCTTCGCCTGCTTCCGATCGGCGTCGCGGGTAACTTGTACATCGGCGGCGTGGGCATGGCGCGAGGCTATGTCAGGCGCCCTGATTTGACCGCCGAGAAGTTTATTCCAGATCCCTTCAGCGGGCAGCCGGGAGTGCGGCTGTATAAGACCGGGGACCTCGCGCTCTACCGGCCGGACGGAAACATCGAGTTCCTGGGTCGTAGCGATCATCAGGTCAAGATCCGCGGGTTCCGAATCGAGCCTGGCGAAATCGAGGGGACACTCGGACAGCACCCGGCCGTGCTGCAGGCTATTGTACAGGCTCAGGAAGTCGGGGCCGGAGCGAAACGGCTGGTGGCCTATGTAGTCGCCGAGCGAGAGTCACGTCCCACCGCCAGCGAGCTGCGCGGTTTTCTAAAGGACAAGCTGCCCGAGCACATGGTGCCAGCGGTCTTCGTGCTACTGGACGCCTTCCCGCTGACCGCTAACGGTAAGGTAAACCGCCGCGCACTGCCGACACCCGATGACCGGCGGCCCGAGCTGGACCAGGTATTCGTTGCATGTCGCACGCCTACGGAAGAGCTGCTCGCCACGATATGGAGCCAGGTCCTGAGCGTCGAACGGGTAGGCATCTACGATAACTTTTTTCAGCTAGGCGGGCACTCGCTGTTGGCTACCCAGGTCGTTTCCCGAATCCGCGAAGCCTTCCAGGTGGAGATGCCGCTGCGCCGCCTGTTCGAAGCGCCCACCGTTGCCGGCCTGGCTGAAAGCATTGATGTAGGCCGCGGAGCAGGACTACTGGCTTCCCCCATCGTGCCTGTTCCTCGGGACGGGGAACTACCTCTGTCCTTTGCACAACAGCGGCTATGGTTCATCGATCAGCTCGAGCCGGGCGGCTCTGTCTATAATTTCCCTGCCGCCGTCCGTCTCAAGGGACCACTCAACATGGCGGCGCTGAAGCAAAGTCTCGACGAAATCGTGAAGCGCCATGAAGCCCTGCGAACGACCTTTGCCATTGTGGATGGTCGCCCGGTTCAGGTTATCGCACCGCTTCTATCGTTGACGCTGCCGATAGTGGATTTGCGAGAGCTGCCTGAGCCCGAGCGGGAGAGCGAGGTCCAGCGGCTTGCGACCAACGAGGCGCGGCGGCCCTTCGATTTGGCCGAAGGTCCGCTCGTGCGGGCTACAGTGCTCCGGCTAGGTGAAGCCGAGCACGTCGGGCTGCTGACGATGCACCATATCGTTTCCGACGGGTGGTCAACCGGAATCCTGATCCGGGAGATGGCGGTACTCTACGATGCCTTTTGTTCCGATAGGCCCGCATCGCTGCCTGAGCTACCCATCCAATATGCAGATTTTGCTCATTGGCAGAGAATTTGGTTGCAGGGCGAGGTCCTGGACACTCAGCTTGCCTATTGGAAGCACCAATTGCTTGGCGCGCCTCCGCTGCTCGAGGTCCCCACGGACCATCCGAGGCCGGCTCTACAGACCTTTCACGGTGCGCACCAAGCTATTCTATTGCCTAAGGCCTTGGGCGATGCGTTGAAGGCGTTAAGTCGGCAGGAAGGGGTTACTTTGTTCATGACCCTACTGGCGGCATTCCAACTTTTGTTGCACGGATACACAGATCAAGACGACGTCGTTGTAGGAACGCCAACCGCCAACCGTAACCGCCTGGAGATCGAAGGCCTAATAGGCTTTTTCGTAAACACGCTTGTTCTGCGCACTGACTTCTCCGACAATCCCACTTTCCGGAATCTATTACGCCGGGTACGTGAAGTGTGTCTGGGAGCGTATGCCCATCAGGACCTGCCCTTTGAGAGGCTGGTAGAGGAATTGCACCCGACGAGAGATTTAAGCCGCAATCCGCTCTTCCAAGTGATGTTCGTACTGCAGAATGCCTCGCTGCAGCCGGTGGAACTGCCGGGATTGAGCCTGAGCCCAGTAGAAGTGGACACCGGTACGACTCACTTTGACCTAACCATGCATATCGTGGACACCGATCACGGTCTAGTCGGTACATTAGCATATAATACGGACCTCTTTGAGGCTGTCACTATTACACGTATGCTTGGCTATTTTAGGACTCTACTGGAGGCCGTGGCCGCTACTCCCGAGCGACGCGTCTCGGACCTGCCCCTAATAACCGACACAGAGCGACAACAACTACTGGTGGACTGGAACGATAATAAGGCTAATTGTCCGAAAGGGCTGTGTATCCATCAACTGTTTGAGGCGCAGGTCGCGCGAACACCTGACGCGACAGCGTTAGTACTTGAGAATCAGCAGTTGACGTACGACGAACTGAACCGCCGGGCCAATCAACTGGCGAATCATCTACGCCTTCTGGGAGTGCGCCCTGAGTTACCGGTGGCAATCTGCCTCAAGCCATCCGTGGAGATGGTCGTTGGACTGCTCGGCATTCTAAAGGCGGGCGGCGTCTACCTGCCGCTGGATCCAGCGTATCCCAAGGAACGGCTCGCTTTCATGTTGGAAGACGCCGAGGTTCCTGTAATACTCACCCGGGAGGCGTTGCTGGTAGGATTGCCTGAACACCATGCAAAGGTGGTCTGTCTGGATTCAGATTCGGAGGTTATCACCCAGAGGAGTAAAGAAAACCCGGTCTGCTTAACCACGCCCGAGAATCTGGCTTATGTAATCTATACCTCAGGGTCGACCGGCCAGCCAAAGGGAGTCCTCGTTTCGCATGCTTCGATCGCGGCGCACTGCCTTAATGTTCAACGGTACTACGAGCTGGATTCAAGCGATAAGGTGCTGCAGTTCGCCTCACTGAGTTTCGATGTATCATTGGAGCAAATGCTGCCTACCCTGATTGTCGGCGCTACCCTGGTTATGATGACTACCGACGTATGGCGTACTGCGGCTTTTTACAAAGTGAGTTCTGAGTGCGGACTCACTGTGCTCAATATCCCAACCGGCTATTGGCAAGAATTGGCCAGAGAGTGGGCAGACGTCTCGGAGTTAGTTCCAAACATTCAGCCCAGAGTTTTCATCGTCGGTGGAGATACGATGCTGCCCGAGTTCCTCGACTTATGGCAGCGAACACCGATGAGTTCAATCCGTCTAATCAATGCCTACGGGCCGACGGAGACCACCATTACGGCAACTGCCTTTGAGGTCGCTTCACGGCTTCGCGAGCCCTCGGCTCTCCATAGGATTCCCATCGGCCGTCCCCTCACGAACCGGGAGACCTATATTTTGAACAAGTACGGTGATCCGGTTCCAGTTGGAGTTCCCGGTGAACTGTATATTGGCGGTGACTGCCTGGCTCGAGGTTATCTCAAGCGGCCCGATTTGACTGCGCGGAATTTCGTACCTAACCCCTTCAGCAGCGAGCCCGGAACGCGACTGTACAAGACGGGGGATCTCGCCCGCTATCTTTTCGACGGAAATATCGAGTTTTTGGGTCGAATTGATGATCAGGTGAAGATTCGCGGGTTCCGTATCGAACTCGGGGAGATCGAGGCAGCGCTTCGCCAACACCCTGCTGTGCGCGAGACTGTTGTCTTGGCTTGGGAAAATGCTCCTGGAGAGAAAAAGCTGGTGTCCTACGTGGTCGCCGAGGGGGAATCCCCGCCAACGGCTAGCGAGCTGCGGGTCTTTCTGAAGGAGAGGCTGCCCAACTATATGATGCCGGCGGTCTTCGTGCCGCTCGGTGCTTTGCCCTTGATGCGCAACGGGAAGGTAAACCGCAGCGCCCTGCCGGAGCCCGGGCGAGCACGCTTTGAACCGGGAAGGTCGTTCGTAGCTCCGCGCAACGCTTTGGAACGCCAGCTCACTAGTCTGTGGGAAGAGGTTTTGGGTATCAGGCCCATCGGCGTGACGGACAATTTCTTTGAGCTGGGAGGACACTCCCTTGCAGCCGTTCGTTTGTTCTCATTGATAGAAAAGAGACTGGGCAAGAAAGTTCCCTTAGCCACTGTATTTCAGGGAGCAACCGTTGAGCATCTAGCGAAGATTCTCCACCAGCACGCCAAAGTTCCGCCGCATTCATCTTTGGTGGCTATTCAACCGGGAGGTAACAGGCGGCCCTTCTTCTTGATACATCCGGCCGGTGGACATGTCTTCCCCTATGTTCACTTGGCGCACTACCTAGGGTCCAACCAGCCTTCTTATGGCCTACAGGCAAGAGGACTCGAGGAGGGGCAGGAACCACACGCGCGCATCGAAGACATGGCCGCTTATTACATCGAAGCGCTACGGACGGTGCAGCCGTGGGGTCCCTATCTTTTGGGCGGATGGTCCATGGGAGGCGTCGTAGCTCTCGAGATGGCTCAGCAGTTTCAGGCTCAGGGTCAGACGGTAGCTTTGTTAGCCTTACTGGATACTCGGATCCCAACTGCCGATGAGGAGCTCGACGATGAGGACTTTGACGCGCGCCTGCTGATCGACTTTGTCCGCTATTTCGGTCTTTCGCTCGACCTTCGCGATTCTCTCGCCCGCCTTCCAAAGCACGAACTGCTGGAGCGCGTCCTCGAGCACGCAAAAAGAGCCGGACTAATGCCCTCGGATATTGACGTTTCCCAAGCTCAGCCATTCATCGAACTCTGCAAAGCTGATTTTCGAGCCACCCAGAACTACGCACTGCATCGCTACCCAGGTCGAATCACGCTCTTCAAGGCTGGTCAGGAGCTTGCGGGAACCTCGTCAGACCCGGCCTTGGGTTGGAGCGACTGGGCTGCTGGAGGAGTTGACGTTCATATCGTTCCGGGTAATCACGCAACGATGGTTTACAAGCCTCACGTTGAAGTGTTGGCTGAGAAGCTACGGGCTTGCCTCGATCAGGCGCAAGCGACTGAAGGATGGTTTGCCGATGGGGCCAATCCACCGATAAGGTCAATGAAGGATGCAATATGAATAGTGACGGCACGGAAGACTCGGCAACATACAGAGTCGTCGTCAATCATGAAGAGCAGTACTCTATCTGGCCGTCCGAGAGGAAAGTTCCTCTTGGCTGGACGGTCACGGGCAAGACCGGTTCCAAGACCGAATGCCTGGCTTATATTAAGGAAGTGTGGACTGACATGAGACCGCTAAGTCTGAGAGAACAAATGGAGCAGCGCGGCAAACAGCGCCATTCATCAAAGAGTTAACTTGGATGTGCTACTTTGTAAGGACAGCTTTTGAATGAGCCGCTCGACAACCGCCGCTGCTTTCGACCCCTGGATTTCACACCGTAAACCCGGGCCAAAGACGCGCCTTCGCTTGTTTTGTTTCCCTTACGCCGGAGCCGGCGCGTTGATCTTTCGCACCTGGTCCGACAATTTGCCGGCGGATGTCGAGGTATGCCCACTTCAACTCCCGGGACGGGGGACTCGGATGACGGAGCGTCCTTTCACTCACCTCTCGCCTCTGGTCGAGGCCCTCGCTCAAGCCCTGGCTCCACTCCTGGACAGGCCTTTTGCCTTCTTCGGCCACAGCCTCGGAGCATTAGTCAGTTTTGAGCTCGCTCGCCGGATCCGAAGACAGTACGGCGTGCATCCTGTTCACCTATTTGTATCTGCTGGGCGTGCTCCTCAAATCCCTCATCGCGGGCCGTTTATCCATACCCTGCCAGATAGCGAGTTTTTAATGGAGCTGCGGCGGCTGAATGGCACGCCCAGCGAGCTTTTGGGCCACGAGGAACTAATGGAAATCATGCTTCCTGTCTTGCGGGCAGACTTTGCGGTGTACGAAACCTACCTGTACTCGACTGAGCCGCCCCTGAACTGTCCCATTTCCGCATTTGGCGGCTTGCAGGATAACAAGGTGAGCGACAGCGATCTTGAAGCCTGGCGCGCTCAGACGAGTGTTTCGTTCTCGCTGCGGATGTTTCCCGGCGACCATTTCTTTTTGAAACAGCCTCTTCTGCTTCGGGCGCTTTTTCAGCAGCTGCAATAAAGCCGGTACGAACGGCCACATGAAGACACTACCCATCACCTCAACTCCCACACCGTGGGGGTTTCCACCGGCGACGATAAGATTAGGTAGTGACGAAGTACATGTCTGGCGGGCCTTTCTGGACGAGCTCCCGCCGCAGCGCGATAGCTTCCTGCATACCCTTGCGGCAGAAGAGCAAACGAGGGCCCAGCGGTTTTACTTTCGGACGGACCGCGAGCGCTTTATCAACGCTCACGGAGTACTTAGGGCTATACTCGGTTTCTACTTGAATAGAGAACCGAAATGCCTATCCTTCGGTTACAGTTCTTATGGAAAGCCCGCATTGAGCCGGAACTCTGGCGGAGATGCTATCCGCTTTAACATGTCTCACTCTCGCGGAGTGGCTCTCTATGCGGTTACTCGTGGTCGCGAGGTCGGCATCGACCTTGAATTCATTCGCTGCGATTTGGAAGTCGAGCAGATCGCTGAGCGTTTTTTCTCGCGCAGCGAGATTGCGACACTCCGTGCGCTCCCGACAGACTTGCAGAGATACGCGTTCTTCCTCTGTTGGACCCGCAAGGAAGCCTACATCAAGGCCAGAGGCGAAGGACTCTCTTTGCCCTTGGATCAGTTCGACGTGTCGCTGATTCCCGGAGAACCTGCAGCGTTGTTAAGCACCCAGCCAGATTCAGACGAAGCCGGTCGTTGGTCTTTGAAGGAGTTGACCCTCGCATCCGGCTACGTGGCTGCTCTTGCGGTCGAAGGACGCGGCTGGACTTTGTCCTGCTGGCAATGGCCGCGACCATTTCGAAGTACCGCGTGAGCGCCAAAATGTATATTTGTCATTTTCTCCTCTGGCAGTGCCAGCCGGGACCGTCGATGGCCGGCCACAGCACGGCGGGCGATCGTGTCGATCCCGTGCCGCGCTCCAAGATTGAGCGCTAATCGTGCTCCACTTCCCTCTCCAACGCTCTTTGCCCGTCGCGTCCATTGGTGTACTATTTAACTGCCTCGTCCGAGAGTTTCCTCACATCTCCACACTTTGCTCGAGGTAGAAGAGCGGCCGCCGGAACGCAGTATGCGTTTTGGGTACTTGCGCCAAGCAGGTCCCTAAAATGCGTCAAAAGGCGTGCCAAGCTGCGGTCCATGCTCGCCGGCCAGAAATTGGGTTTCAAAATGAAGACCTTATCGTTCCGATTCTGGATTCTGATTCCTTCGCTGACCGTACTGGCAGCAGTTTTAATTCTATGGCCTGCCGTGGGCCGCACCGATGTTGTTCTGGCGCCGGGGACAGAGTCGAGTGCAGGTGGCGCAACGGATGCCTGGCTTGTGACGCGCGGCCTGATCGGTCACGGGATGATCGGCGAACAATCCGGCACTGATATAATAACCCCGCCGCCGGGCACCGAGGTAGACGAAACCCAGCAAACAGAGGACGGTACGGGCGAGCTCCTGACCCGGGTCAAGTCGTGGAACGAAATGGTCGACGACGACACGATCCATATCGAGGTGACCACCCTATCGACCTATCAGTTCGAAGTCGCATTCTGGCTGTTTCCCAATCATCGTCAGGGTTGTACCATGTATCAATGGACGCTGTACGATCATGGTCGCGCGCTGCAGAGCACGTTCTGGCGTAACGATGCGACGGTGTTGCGGCTGGCGGGGGCCGCAGACCTGCCACATGACTTGTATCCGGACTCGGTTCCGTGGGTGGCGTTTCTACGCGTCCTCGGCGCGCCGCGCGACGGCGCCGAAGGTATGCTTCATCAGCAGATCACGCCCTACAGCTATGTAGGTCAGGAGGTTTGGGCCAACCGGTCCAGACAGATCACCGTGCCGGCCGGTAGCTTCCCCGCGCTCAAGGTAACCGCACAAGTCGATGTCGCGACGGTAATGCCGAACTGGCCGCGCTTCGTCCTGCACGTCATCGAGCCGGTAGTTCCCAAAAACACCCTCTATTTCGAGGCGGCGCCGCCCTACAGGCTGCTCAAGCAGGAAGGCACCACCTTTGTCGGCGGCCCTCAGGTCACCACCGAACTCATTCGCTTCTACATCACAGGCGCACAGCCGGTCGTAGCTGCAGCGGCCGTGTCCGCCGCCCACGCGCCGATCGCTGCCGTGCCCGGGGACGCATCGATTCCCAAGTGACTCCTTTCTGCAGTCAGCCAGCGTCTCCTCTTGCCGTCATACCCGCATCTTGCCTGTCACGCGTCTCGTCGCTCGCTATTTGACCGTCCCGCAAGCGGATCAAACGATGAGCCCGCTCCATGACCTGGGGATCATGCGTGGAAAAGATGAAAGTCGTACCAGTAACACGATTGAGATGCTCCATCACATCGAGGAGAGCGATAGCCGTGGCAGAGTCCAGATTCGCCGTGGGTTCATCCGCTAAAATGAGCGCAGGTTCTGTAACCATGGCGCGAGCCACGGCAACCCGTTGCTGCTGCCCGCCCGACAACTCCGCCGGGCGACGGTCCTCAAGGCCGGCGAGGCCGATTTCAGAAAACAACTTTTCCACCTTTTCTCTACGCTTATGCGCAGGCATCCCCTGGAGGAGCAACGTAAACTCGGCATTTTCCAAAGCGGTAAGGACAGGCAGCAGGTTGTACGTTTGGAACACAAAGCCGATGCGCTGTAAACGCAGATGCGCCAGCTCACTTGAAGATAAGAGATGAAGGTTTTGCCCTGCCACCCATATCTCGCCCCCGTCCGCCCGGTCGAGCCCGCCGATGATGTTGAGCAGCGTGGTCTTGCCGGAACCCGACGGACCGGCGGTAGCCACGAATTCCCCTGGAGCAATCTGGAGAGAAATCCCACGCAGTGCCGGGACCTCGATTATTCCAGTGCGGTAGGTCTTCCTCGCGTCCTTCAGTTCCACCGCCCATTCTGTCACCGTCGCCCTCATTGCTAGAGCACCTTCAACGCGCCCGGCAGTTCTGTTCGCGCTGCCTTGAACGCCGGATAAACGGAAATGATCGTCGCCATCATGAATACAATGCTAACAGACCAGACGATTCGATTCAGGCTTAAGCGCGAGTAGAGAATAGGATCAAACACAAGCGCCGGTGGAAGACCTGCCTTGAATATCCAGCGCAGGTCCAATCCCGACGTTGCGAAATAATGGGCGACGCTCAAACCCAACGCTAGTCCCAGGGCCAGGCTTATCGCCGTGAGGGCCAGAGACTCGCCGATGACCATTGCAGCAAGCTGCCGAGGCCGAAGACCAAGAGCTTTACAAACGCCGAATTCATACCGGCGCTCCAGTACTCTCATGAGAATCGTGTTGAGTATTCCCAACCCTACCATCGCCAGTATTACGCCGTTCATGATGTAGTTGAAGGCGTGGTCCAGCCCAAGAATCTGAGCAAGCATCGGTATTGATTCCCGCCAGGTCAGGACTTCAACCGAAGCTCCGCTCAATTGCTTCTGCAAGGCTCTTGCTACCAGCGGCGAGTCACCCTCCTGTTGCAACAGGAGGGCTACCTGAGTCACCTGGCCGTCTAGAACTCCGAGCAGGGTCTGTGCCGCGGGCAACGGTAGTTGAATGATGTTAGCGTCGATCGCTTCTAATCCCGTGCGGAAGATGCCACTCACCCGCAAAAGAGTGCTTTGCATCTCTTCTCCAGCACCACTCTTGGTTTCATTGCCGGGCTGTCGTAGCGCCTGAGTCATGAGAACCACGCGAGAACCTATCTTTACCTCGAGCTTGCGAGCCAGCTCGGCGCCAATGACAACGCCAGAAGGCTTGTCATTACGCAGATACGTCCCTTCAACTATCCGCTCCGGGATCAGCGATACCGCGGGTTCGTCTTGCGGATTCACCCCCGTGATTCTCACGCCGGCAGAATTGGCCGAGGAACTTAGAAGCCCGGTTGCTAGAAGCCTCGGACTGACTCCTCGCACAATCTTCTTCATTTCCGCGGTTTGCAAAAACCCTTCGATCCTGGATACCACTTGGGCCGGAAGCAGCAGCTCGTTAGAGCTCGAGTCTTGATACCCTTTCGCCTGTATCACTACATGTCCCGGACCAAACCGCACACCGTCGGCGATCATTTGCTCGTGCCCGCCATCGAGCAGCCCCAGAGAGATCAGAAGCAACGCGAGACCCAAACCCAGAGCCAGGGCCGTAAGCGCTGTACCTCGGGGATTGCGCCAGAGATTGCGCCAGCTGATCTTCACCAGAAGAAAAACACTTCTCACCGTTAAACCTTACGAATCGCTTCCGTCGGCCGAAAATGAGCAGCTCGCCAGGCGGGATAGAGCGCAGATACCAGAGCTGTGGCGGCCAGCCCGAGTGCCGCTTGCCCATAGGCGGGAAAATCCTGCCGGCCATACCAGAGGCGCCCCACCACTACTCCTGCCAAAGAGATTACTCCGCCGGTGGCGCCACCCAAATCCAGACCGTGCACCTGCAAATACCAGAGGACCGGGACGCCAAGCGCGCCTCCCACAACCAGGCTCGCCACCGCCAACCCGCCAGCCTCTGTCAGGATCAAAACAATCACCTGACCTGGGCGCATTCCTAAAGCCATGAGCATGCCCAGTTCACGCGTCCGCTCAAACACCGCCATTAGCATGGTGTTCATGACACCGATCACCGCCAACAGGAAGAAAATGAAAAACAGAACAAAGGTGATGCCGTGATTGAACTGCACGTAATTGGCCAGCTCCGGCGCCAGCTCAGGCCACGCCATTACCCGTACGGGAAGAGTTTTATCCAGTTGAAGCTCAAGTGCGGCAGCCACGGTAGTAGCCGCCGTTATGTCATTCAGCTTGATACCAACTTCATGAATCCTCGCCGGTGCCAGGTGCAAAAGGTCCTGTAGAGAAGACAGAGACATGAGAACCAACCCCCGATCCACAGCATCAAGACCACTGCGAAAAGTCCCCACGACCGTGTACACGTCGTTGCCCATCGAACCATCGGCAGCCTGCGTCAGCAAAACGATTTCCGAGCCCACGCCGATGCCAATCGTGCTCGCGAGTTTATCTCCTATCACTACCCCCTTTGGCATCCGCGCAGTCAGGTAACTACCTTTTGCTACCTGCCTATTTAGAATAGTAACCTTCGGTTCCTGATCAGGAACGATTCCCATTAGCTCAACTCCAGCGGAGCGATGGGCCGCACTTAGCAAGCCGTATCCGTAGACTCTGGGCGCCGCAGCATAAACCCGGCGATCTGAAGTGATGGCCGCCAGCAAAGCGCTGACATCTGTCCCTTGCCTCCCGCCCAAGGTCTTCTGAATAGCACGGCTGGGGTAGTAACCGGGAGCATGCACCTGGATCTGCGACATCACGAGACAAGTACCGTTCTCGATCATCTGCCATCTCAGGCCGGTCATCAGGCACGCAACGAACAGTAGCATGACATAGCCAAACGCTATGGCGGCCATCGTGATGAAAGTACGCCGACGATTGCGCCACAGATTGCGCCACGCGAGCTGTAGAAGCCGTGCGCTCATCACTTCAAGTTGGGCAGCGAAAACGTCCCTTCGTTGATCGGCACATCGAACGCGATATCTTCGTAGTCGATCGTCGTCTGCGCACCAGCCTTGCCCGTGGACCGCATGACGAGTCGCGTAGGAATAAGCCTGCCGCTCATTGACTTGTAATCAGAAAAGGTAAGCTCTCGGACCAACTGCCCGTCCTCATCATAGAAACCCTGCCATGTGGGCACGGCGTCGGCATTGCGAATCTGCAAAATAATCTTCCCCCACACCACCGCGGCATCCGGCTTCGGCGTCAAAGTATATTCATCGACCGCGACTCCGCCGCGCTTTCCTTCGAAGAAGGTGCTGATGGAGTAATCGCGTGTCAGGAAAGTTTCCTTTACCAGGTCATCAATAGTGAAGTCGCTTCCCATCCACGAATTCATTGCCATCGAAGGCGGAATTTTAACCGTGCGATTCGACTTGGGAAGATAGTACCAGATGTCGCTGCCTTCTTTCAGGATGGCGGTGCCTGCTTCGTCTTGTGGACTGGTGATGCGGACAAGAACCTTCTCTCCCAGCGACCAGATCTTCATCGAGATATCGCGTTGCCCATCTTCATTGGTGATCTGCATTTTCACCGTAGCAATGCTGGACTTGCTGCTGAAGAGACGCGCTACCCGTTCCACAGTCTGTCGCATCTGTTGCTCGTCAGCAGCATGAGACATCAAAGCCACACTCGACAATGCCAGTCCTAGAAACATGGCGACGCTTCTCTTCTGCCAACGCATAAAAGTCATAGCTGTCCAACCTTGCGCTTGGTCACTAATTCGCTTTCGACCTCGGCTGCTTCTTCCACCAGCGGTGCACCCATGGCCAGTCCCATCGGTATACGGACCGCGAGGTTGAAGGCGGTTACGGCCAGGGACAGCGCGAACAAATCGTCCTTGCTGGCAAACCGGGCAAACGCCAGGGTGAAGACCAACTGAGTCGTTCCGATTCCACCTGGTGAGAAGGGCGAATTCCCAATCGCCACAATGAATGGCGTCAGGGCCAACGTCTGCATGAGCGGGACCCCGATATGAAAGCTGACGAACTGTCCGTAGAGCGCGAAGCCCGCTCCCAGAACGATTAGAAACCTGATGGCGAAAAGCTTGATGTAATGCGACGGCTGCGCCATGCGGAAACTCGCCATCGAGGGCCGTTCGTAGATCCATCGGAGCCAATTGCCGGTCCGGAGCCGCGCTCCCCACAAGAGCCAAAACGAAGCGATGAGACAGCCCGCGCCCAGCACGCCTGCGGCGTAGTTGAGACCCAGCCGAATCGGTGACGTCGGCACGAGAGCGATCGCCAAGAGCGTCAATGCGGCCAGCAGCAGGGCATCCAGGTAGCCTTGAAACAGCAAGGTGCATCCGCCCATTATCCAGGGCACACGCTTGCGTGCATGCAGAAAAAGCACAAACGCACCGCTTGCGACATAGGAGTTCACAATCTGAAGGAAATAGACGGCGGCCATGGTCGGAAGCAGTTCGACCGCTCTGGTCGGACCGTGAAAATAACTGAACAAGCGGGAATACAAGACTGTCTCGCCGATAAACCAGCATAGAAAGCCGCCCAGGCTGGCAATGACAAAAATCCACACCGTGGCGTGACTTCCGGCGCCGGCCACCTGCCTCCAGGAGACGCCGCGTGCAGCGTAGCATACGATTGCGGCCGCTATCGCGTAGGCTACGAGGTTTTGCACCACCGTTTTACGCACCGAATCGCCACTCACTCAGATGACAGTAGTGTACGCATCGTGGAACCTCCATTATAGGCTGTTCGTCGCAAGCGTGCCGTGACGCGATCAGCCGGTTCGACTCGTGCAGCCGCTTGTAAAAACTCTACGACGTTTCGTAGCATGATGCCCTGAAGGCTCGACTCGGAGATAGTCATTGACCATATGGTTCTCAAAAAAATTGATGGAGCGGGCGACCGGGGTCGAACCGGCGACGTCCAGCTTGGGAAGCTGGCATT
>VFSW01001663.1_pt1 | contig 33802 bp, 34 predicted proteins | sample 5358111 | NCBI WGS metagenome assembly VFSW01 (sample SAMN11554181, study PRJNA540505) | mine drainage metagenome | isolation source: sediment from site ElyBrook_90M | place: USA: Ely Copper Mine, Vershire, VT | collected 2017
TGGGGGTGCGTGGGGCGCCCCGCCGGGCGGGGCCGCGCGGGGGCGCCGGGGCCCCCCCCCCACCCCCCCCCCCCCCCCCCCCGCCGGCGGCCCCCCCCCCCCCCGCGACGAGTCTCTGCTCGCGTTCCGGTCCGGCCTCGACGTCTATGGCAATCGCGTCGAGGAGTACTTTCTGAGCTACAGCCCGGAACTGCAATCCAGCGCGGCCGCCGACCTGCCTCACCTCTCATCCCGCCTGCACGCCGCGCTCGCCGAGTATCCTGCCGCGCGGCAGCCCGCCGAGACGGCCATGCTGGCGGCTCTCTCGGCCATTCTGGCGGATCGCGACCAGGCCGTCGATTCCGCCGTTTCGGAAGACCACCGCGCGGAACGGGAGAAGATGACCCGGCTACTCTACGACGACGTGCTTCCCCGCAATCGCGGCCTCGTGGCGGCCGTGGAAAACATCGCGATCTGGAACCACGCGCAACTGATGGATACCGATACGAAGCTGCTGAACCGTTTCGGCGAGGTTCGGGCCAGGCTCCTGCATCTTCTCGTTATCGTGCTGGCCTCCGGGCTCGTGCTGGCCATCGGCAGCATCGTCTATATAGTCGGGCAGGACCGCGAGGCGCGGCGGCGCTATTACGAGCTGGAGGAAAGCCGGAATGCGCTGTCGCAGCTTTCCGCGCGGGTGCTCGACGCGCAGGAGGAGGAGCGGCGATCCATCTCGCGCGAGCTGCACGACGAGGTGGGGCAATCGCTCGGGGCGCTGCTGGTCGATCTGGGCCGGCTTTCGTCGCTGCTGCCTGCCGAAAACACCCGGGTGCAGGGCGAACTCGTCAGAATGAAGCAGGTGGCCGAAAGCTCCGTCGATTCCATTCGCAACATCGCGCTGCTTCTGCGGCCTTCCATGCTGGACGACCTGGGGCTGATCCCCGCGCTCGAATGGCAGGCGCGCGAGGTTTCCCGCAGGAGCGAGATCGAAGTCGAGATCGAATCGAGCGGCGTGCCGGAGAGTCTCGACGAGAAGTACAAAATCTGCATCTACCGCCTGGTTCAGGAGGCGCTCAACAATGCCGCGCGGCACTCGGGAGGGCATCGCGCGTGGGTGCGGATCGAACAGACAGCGGGTAAGATCGCGATTGCGGTCCGGGACGATGGCCATGGCTTCGATCCCCGGCTGCGCGGCCTGGGCCTGCTCGGAATGGATGAGCGGGTGCGCCGCCTGGGCGGGTCGCTGCGCGTCGAGTCGGATACTGGAAAGGGTACGACGCTGACGGCCGAACTGCCCGTCTGACATGCCCAAAACGAAAGTATTGCTGGCGGACGACCACCGGTTGATGCGCGGAGGCCTGCGCCTCGTGCTCGAACAAAACCCGGACTTCACCGTGGTGGGCGAGGCGGACGATGGCAGGCAGGCCGTTGCCATGGCCGGCTCTCTGCAGCCGGACGTGGTGGTGATGGATATCGGGATGCCGAATCTGAACGGCATCGAGGCGGCGCGCCAGATCACGGCGGCCCATCCCGCCATTTCCGTCGTGATGCTCAGCATGCACGCGGATGAAGGGTATGTGCTGCGCGCTCTGAAAGCCGGGGCAAAAGCGTATCTGCTGAAGGATTCGGCCGAGGCCGATCTCAGCCGCGCGATCGAGGCCGCGATCGAAGGGAAATCGTTTTTCAGTCCGGCGGTGAGCCGCCTCCTGCTGGAAGACTATGTACGAAAAATCAAGCGGGCCGGAGTGGAGGATTCGTTCGATCTGCTCTCCGCCCGCGAACGGGAGATTCTGCAACTGGTGGCCGAGGGAAAGTCGAGCAAGGAAGTCGCGGCGCTGTTGAACCTGAGCGTTTACACCGTTGAAACGCATCGCTCGAATATCATGCAGAAGCTGAATCTGCACGGGCTTCCCGAACTGATTCTTTACGCCGTCCGCAAAGGGCTTATTTCGTAAGATGCAGCCGGCGGTTCCGGAGCTCGCGACCGCGATCAAGCGGTTCGGCCCCGGATCGTGACGGGTCGTTGACATCTATACAAACGCCTACTACACTGATGTTCGCTATCGAATGTCGATAAAGACAGACGCCGCCGATAACCAGTTCGAATACCGCGATCTTTACTCGGGGCTGATCCGCCTCCACATTCTTCATCACGCCGTCGAAGGGCCGATCTTCGGACTGGAAATGGCGGAGGAACTGGCGCGCCACGGTTATCGGATCAGTCTTGGCACTCTCTATCCCCTTCTGCACGGACTCGAAAAGAAGGGATATCTGCGCTCTGCCGACAAGCGCAAGGGGCAGGCAATTCGTAAGGTCTATCGGGCGACGCCCCTCGGAAAAAAGGCGCTTAAGGCAATGAAAATCAAAGTGAGCGAGTTATTCGGAGAGTTGAATGAAACGAAGTAACTCGATGCGCCGAACGCTCTTCGCCCTGTTTTCCCTGGCGATGGCCGCCCAGGCCGGGCCTCCGTTTCAAACGGACGATCCGGAGCCGATCGAATACCGCCACTACGAGTTCTATACGTTCGCATCCTCGGACGGCACGCGGGCGGAAACCGACACCGCCGGACCCGCCGTGGAATTCAACTGGGGAGCGCTTCCCAACGTTCACCTTCACGTCATCATTCCCGTCGCGGCGATTCTTCCCAGCGCGGGTCCGAGAGCCTTCGGCCTGGGGGATATCGAACTGGGAATCAAATACCGGTTCGTGCAGGAAACGAAACATCGGCCCATGATCGGTACATTCGTCATGTTCGAACTGCCGACCGGGGACGCCGCGAGAGGTCTGGGCGAGGGCAAGGCCTGGTACAAAGTGCCGCTCTGGGCGCAGAAAAGCTTCGGCCCGTGGACCACCTACGGAGGCGGCGGGATGACGCTCGCGAACGCGCCCGGCTATCGCAATTTCCCCTTTGCGGGCTTGCTGGTGCAGCGGGATCTGGGCAAAAAATGGACTCTTGGAACCGAGGCCTTTTATCATGGCCCGGAAGGCCTGGCGGCGCCGCAGACCAGAGCGGCGACGCTGATCGATATCGGCGGCTATTACAAGTTCCGCGACCCCGGATTTCAGTTACTGTTCTGTTACGGCCACACGGCGGTGGGGCAAACCGAGAACTACGCTTACCTCGGGCTTTATTGGACCTGGGGCAACGACAAAGATAACGACAAAGATCAGGATAAAGACAAGCCCGCGGGCATCGCGTTCAGCGGCGCGGGGCGTGCAGGACCGATATGAACGTCTCCGGCCGCGACATCCTCCTCCTTTCCCATGCCGCCTTTGGCGTTACCGGCCTGATGGCGGCTCTCTGGGTGTTCGTCGAAACCCTCAATGCGCGCAGCGGGAACGCGCGGCGCATCCAGACAGCGGCTCTGGTGGCCGCGTTCTGCATGGCCGCCGCGTGGATCTGCGGCGGCTATTGGTACGTTCACTTCTATCCCGCGGAGAAGACGCTGATCCTCAACGGACCATGGCCGTTCGCGCACAATGTGTTCATGGAGACGAAGGAACACCTGTTTTTCATCACCGGTATTCTGGCGTTGCTTCTCCCGGTGGCGACACGGGAAGAGCTGTATGCGAACGCCGCGGCGCGGAAGCTGGTTCTCTCCGTCGCGGCGCTGATTGTGCTGACGGGCCTCGCGGTGGAAGGCGCCGGCGCGGTCATCAACCACGGGGTTAAATTGGCTCTGCTGCATGACATCCCGAAAGGAGTCCGCTGATGGATTCTCCGAGACTCACGCCCGCCACATCGGGCTTCGTGCTTGCGGCCGCGATTGCGATCCTGTTCAATACCGCGCTCGCATGGGCGAAGGATCTGTCCGCCCCGCTCACCCGCTTCATGACGTCGCTGACCGGCCATCACTGGACGACTCACGGCCTGGCCGACCTGATCGTCTTTATCGGCCTGGGATTCCTCTTCACGCGCACCGGCGCGGTGTCAAAGGTGTCAAAGATGAATCCGAACCGTCTGACAGGAGCACTCATCGGCGCCGTCGTCGTCGCGGGACTCGGCCTGGCCGTGTGGTTCGCGTTCGTCTGAATCGTTATGCTGAGAAGAACAATCCCTGCGATCTTATGCGCCGCATGGCTGCCCGCGGCGGTCCCGGCCGCGACGGTTATTCTGGTGCGGCGCACACAGCAGACGGCGGAGCCCATCGCGGCGCGTCTTCGTCTCAAACCCGTCGTCATCGCGCAAAAAGATACAGACGCGCTGGTCAGGCAACTGCGGGCGGCGGGCGATAACGAAACGGTGCTGGTCGTCGGCCACGCGGATACGGCGCCGCTTGTTATCGAGCGGCTCGGCGGAGGGGCGGTTCCGCCGTTTCGCGATACCGAATACGACCGGCTCACGGTGATTGTTACCGGCGCCGGCGGCCGGGCGCGCGTCCTGACGCTTCGGTACGGCAACCCGTCCCCGTAGTTAGTTAGTTAGTTAGTTAGTTAGTTAGTTAGTTAATAGTTAGTCAATAGTTAGTTACCGTTTGGTCTGCAGCTGATGATAGCCGTGCTGCCGGCGGGCCTCAACCAGACGCGCGCCTTCCCTGACGGCAAGCAGGATTCGGCCTTCCACGGCGTCGATCTCTTCGGCCACCCGCAGCACTTCGTTCTCGTGAGCCTTCGGGATGACGATCACGCCATCGGCGTCGCCGCGCAGGATATCCCCCGCCTCGACACGCGCATCGCCGATATTCACCGGGCCATTGACGCCCACTACCTGCACGCGATCCTTGCCCGTGCGCATGGAGTAGCTGCGGCTGAAGATCGGGTAACCGAGAGAGAGCGAAAGATGCACGTCGCGGCAGGCCCCGTCGATCACGGTCCCGGCAACGCCGCGGCGATGCGCAACGGTGGTGAGGATGTCGCCCCAGACGGTGGCGTTTTCACGGCCGCCGTTATCGAGCACGACTACGGTGTCGGGTTCGAGATCGTCAATGTAATCTCCCACGGTCCCTGGCGGCGTGGACGCAGGCCCATAGAGGATGGTGAAGGCGCGGCCCGTCATGCGGAAACGGTGGTCGAGCGGTTTGATGCCGAGGCACTGCCCGGCGATGCCGAGGCGGTCGAGAGCGTCGCTGAGAGAAGTGGTGTCGAGTTTGGAAGCTCGCTGAAGATTTTCATCCATACTATTTTTTGAGCATGCTTTCGTAACTGGCGCCCATCACCTCGCCGATGAGCGTGCCTTCGCGCAGGGCCTGCGCCATGGCCTCTTCCCGCGCGGCGATGGCTTCGGCCGCGTCGAGCACGCGCCCGATTTCATTCCGCGCCACAAAGACCACGCCGCTGCCGTCCGCGACTGCATAATCGCCGGGCGCAACTTCCACGCCGCCAACCAGGATGGGCTCATTGGTGGCCACTTCGACGATCCTTCCCCGCGCCGTGCGCGCCGTGTGGCTTCTGGCGAACACGGGAAAAGCAAGCCGCTGGCAGTCGTCGATGTCGCGCGCGGGGCCTTCGACGATCACGCCCGCGACCCCGCGCATTTGCGCGCCGAGCGCCAGATTTCCGCCCCAGGAAGCGGCGTCGATGCCGGTCCGCTGCTCCACCGCGATAATGTCGCCAGGCGTTGCAGCGCCGATGGCGGCGGTGCAGAGGTGACGCGTGTTGGAGCGGCCTTCGGCCCGGTCGAGCTTGACGGTCAGGACGGGCCCGGCGATCCGGAGGGCCGTCGTGAAGCGGTGAATTCCCGTGACCGCGCCGGGAAGCCCCAGCTTGTCGAGCGCGTCGGAAACGGCGCAGGAATCCAGCTTCCCCAGGCGGGATATGAGTTCGTTCGTTTCAGCCATGATTACCGTTCGGGCCGCCAGCGCGAGAAGCGTTTCTCCAGCTGCTCGGCGATGGAGGTGAGCGCGATGCCCGCGAAGGCCAGGATCAGAACGCCGACGAATAACGTGTCCGTCTGGAACGTTTGCCCGCCGTACGCGACCATGAATCCGATTCCTTTGCTGCCACCGAACATCTCACCCACCACGACGCCGATCAGCCCCAGCGCGACGCCCTGGCGGATGCCGGTGAGAATGAACGGCACGGCGCCCGGAATGGCGACGGTCGTGAAGATCTGGCGATCGGATGCGCAGAAGGCGCGCGCGGCGCGCAGCAGATCGCGGTCGGTGGCGCGGATTCCGCCGATGGTATTCAGCAGAACCGGAAAGAACGCGGTGATGAAGACGATGAAGACCTTCGACCACATTCCGATCCCGAACCAGATGATGATGAGCGGAATCATGGCGACGCGCGGCGTGGCGTAAAGCGCGTTGATGAACGGCCCGGCCAGCATCTCGACTTTTTTGTACCAGCCGACAATCACGCCCAGCACAACGCCCAGGACCACGGCGAGCACGAAGCCGATGGCGAAGTTCTTCCCGCTGTAAGCGAGATCGCCGAGCAGATTGCCATGCAGCAGGTCTTCCTGGAACCGGTTGGCGATGGCCGAGGGGCCGCTCAGGAACAGCGGGGAAATCCAGCCGGCCGACCAGCACGCCTGCCAGATCGCGAGCGTGAGGAAGACGGCGCTGCCGCCGAGAATGAAAGACTCGTGCTTCTTGTAAAAGCTCTTTCCGGGACGCCCCGAAGTCATAAAATCATTCCCATCCGTTCCGGTTTCTCTTCCACCAGTTGCCAGATGGCGTCTTCGATTTCAAGAAATTTCGGATCGCGTTTGAGGCTCAACGTCCGCGGGCGGCTGAACGGGATTCTGAAAATATCCTTGATACGGCCTGGACGCGGGCTCATCACAACCACGCGATCGGCCAGATAAACGGCTTCGTTGATCTGATGCGTGATGAAGACCACCGTCTTGCGGGCTTCGCTCCAGATTTTGAGCAGTTCCGCCTGCATGAACTCGCGGGTCTGGGCGTCGAGCGCGGCGAAGGGTTCGTCCATCAGCAGCACTTCGGGGTCCGAGGCCAGGGCGCGCGCCAGATTGACGCGCTGCTGCATTCCGCCCGAGAGTTCTGACGGGTAGTGGCGCTCGAAGCCCAGCCGCCCGACCAGGCGGGGGAAGGGGTCCGTGCGGCCGGTCATGGTCTTCTTGTCGAAGCGGCGCTGCAATTCCATGCCGTAGCGCACGTTCCCGGCGATGGTGCGCCAGGGCAGAAGGCTCGCATGCTGGAACACCACGGAGCGGTCGATGCCCGGCCCGTCAATTTTCCTGCCGTCGATCGCGACCGTGCCCTCTTCATAAGGCAGCAGCCCGGCGGCGATGTTCAGGAGAGTGGTCTTGCCGCACCCGCTCGGGCCGACAATGGCGAGGAATTCTCCGGCGGCAACCGAGACGGACACATCCGATAGCGCGACCACTTCGCGGTCGGGATTTTCGCGCCAGTAGCGCTTGGAGAGATGCTCGATTTGCAGCTTTGACACCGGGTTCTGTTCCGCGGGACAATGTGCCGCGCATGGCCACAGCATATCAGCAGGGTCATATCGGCAGAGCAACGCCGCGGACGCGTAGTGTATGCTACCTCGGTAATGTCTCTTCTGGCGATTTGCCAGTGGCTCGAACACTCGTCTCTCGGCATGGGGATACGGGATTCGGACTGGCTTTTCTACTTCATCGAATCCCTGCATGTTTTCGGCATCGTGCTCATGGCCGGGACCGTCGCCATGGTCGATCTGCGGCTGCTGAATGCGGGGATTCTGCGCCGCCAGCCTGTTTCCGAAGTGGCCGGGCAGTTCCTTCCATGGACATGGACCGGCTTCGGCATCCTGTTCGTTACGGGATCTTTCCTTCTGATCTCCGAAGCGGCGACGAAGCTGTATGTAAGCCCTTCCTTCTGGATCAAAATGACGTTGATTTTCCTCGCGGGAGTCAATATGACGGTTTTTCATTTCACCGTCTACCGCCACGTGGGCGATTGGGACGAAGCGCCGCGGACGCCCCGGAGAGCCCGGGTGGCCGCGTGTATTTCTCTCACCCTCTGGGTGGGCGTCGTGTTCGCGGGCCGGAGCATTGCCTACTATTAAAGGACTTTCCGGAGAATGACTTTTCTCAGCTTCTGCAAGTGGATCGAAAACTCGCCGCTGGGCGCCGGGGTGCGGAATTCGGAATGGATTTTCCCGGTGGTCGAATCGATCCACATCCTCGGCCTGGTTCTGCTGGTGTTTACCGCCGCGCTGGTGGATCTGCGTCTGCTTGGAAGGGGGTTGCTGCGCCGCCGTCCCGTGAGCGAAGTGGCGGGGCAACTGCTGCCGTGGATGTGGCGGGCCGTCGTCATCGTCGTCGTTACGGGCATCGCTCTGTTCGCTTCGGAAGCCGCCTCGAAATGTTACGACAGCAGGGCTTTCTATATCAAAATGGCGCTCATTCCGGTGGCGGTCATCAATGCCGCCGCCGCGGATTTCACCCTCAGACGCCACGCGGCGCAGTGGGATGCGCGCTCATGCACGCCGCTGTATGTAAAGGCGATGGCGATCGTCTCGCTCACGGCCTGGGCCGGCGTGGTTTTCGCGGGACGCGGCATCGCTTATTTTTAGTACCTCTGCCGGTACCTCAAGGGCCTGGTCCGCAGGATAATAAATCTCCAATTAAACATCGATTATTATAAACAGTACTTGCATTTTCTTCCCGAAGAGGGGATACTCCCGAAGACGGGGGGAAATGCATGTACGAAAGAAACGAAGACCACCAGAAATGGCTGGAGTCTTTCATCGGGGAGCTGGGAGGAGTTGCCGGCACCGTGCACGTGCAACGCGGCCGGGATCTGTATCTGACCGCCGCGCACAACATACCCCCTCCCGTAATCGCCGTCGTGGCGCACGTTCCTCACGGCAAGGGGATGGCCGGGGCCGCGCAGACCGGGAAGGTTCCGGTGCAGACCTGCAATCTGCAGACCGATACCAGCGCCACCATCAAGCCTGGCGCGCGGGCGGTCGGCGCGCAGGCCGCCATTGCGGCGCCCGTGCTGGACGATGAAGGCGCGGTGCGCGCGGTGGTCGGGATTGCATGGAATAAAGAAGGTGAAATCGGGTTGACCGAAGAGCGGGACATCGTGAAACGCGCTGCTGGTTTGCCCAAAACGGGGCTCCCGCAATAACGTTCGAGAAAGGGCAGAAATTATGAGCGTACTTTCGTTTCCGCGCATCTATTTCAAAGGCTACACGGCGTGGGACCCGTGCACCTTCAACAATAACGACTGGCAGGAATTCCCCACTTACGACGGCGCCAACGCCGCCCTGAACTGGCCATTTCTGGCTACCCAGACCCCGCCCATCACCCCGGAAAACTTCCCCACCACGTTCCGCCCCTGGGCGATCGCCCTGCAGAACGATAACGTGGACAACCCCGCCGGCCCCCGCGTCCCGGCCGAATGGAACATGTTCGGCTCGCACGCCGTTTCGTTCCTGCAGTACAGCGACAAGGTCTCGACCGTTACCGGGGGTGCGCTGGCATACAACCAGCCGGCCACGGGCGATTCGCTCATCGGAGCCCCGATCGGGATTATGGGCGACGGGGGCAGCGGGCCGGGCAGGCTGGTCGACACCAACCCGTTCTCGTTCTGGTCCAGCCAGGTCTACTACGGGATGCTGCAGATCGGCGGGCCGAATCAGTACGTCAAAGGTCCGCGCGCCGTGCGCATGCACGCGCGCTGGATCAATATGAACCGCCTCTACAGCGCGACCCCGGAACTGACCGAGCCGGCCGCCGCTTTTGCCTGTTGCTTTCAGGCGTGCATCCGGAACGACAGTTCGATTCAGTGGCAAATCACCGATCCGGCGACAGGCCAGACCTCTCAGCTTCTCGCTGCCCTGCAGCAGGCGGTTTCGCAGCCCGGCGCGCAGGGGGTCATGGTGCGTTTCACGGCCTACGCGAATCTGTATTTTCAGAACGGCATCTTCAACAACACCACACAGGCGCCGCGAAATTACACGGAGCTGGCGGCGCTGCTCGCCGCGGCGTGGCAGGCATGGAACAATGGCGGCGATACCTCGCAGTTCTTCTCGCAGCCCTGCTACAGCAATATCGTCGGCTCCGTCGGTGTCTGGGACGATGGCGAACTCGCCAGCGTGCCTGGCGGCCGTTATCTCGCACCCGTCAGCCCGGCGACGCCCATCGACGGTTCCGGCGCGATCGCTCTCGGCCCCGTCGCGGTGAGCGTCAATTACCCCCAGAGCCTGATCTCGCTCGATTTCGGCAGCGCCATCCCGGAGGTGGCCCTCCCCAACAGCTCGGAATCCGATCTCAACAAGGCGAACTTCGGCACGCTCACTCTCGGCACGCAGGCCAGTGGCGTCTTTACACCCATCGTGGGGATCCCTTACGCGCAGTACGCGAAAGCGGCCTATGAAGCGTCGGCCGGTATCGTCGATATCCCGTTTCCCGGCCCCGGGACCGCGGCCCAGTTGCAAAGCGGCCTGATTGCCATTCAGACTACGGGCGGGACGGCGACGGCCGCACCGCGGCTCGGGCACGCCGCGACCGTGGCCGGCCCCGGCCAGAGCACGCTCATCGCTCTGGGCGAGCAGGCGTATATCGCCCAGACAGACACGCGCGGCATCTATCTCAACCAATTTGAAGCAACATCGTTCCAGATTGCGGTTTCCCTGAACGGCGCCCCCGCGCCCGGCGCGCAGGTGCTGCTCGTCAAGTACAACAACCTGCAGAACTCGCTGAGTGTCCTTCCGTCCGATGAGACGCAGTTCGTCAACTTCACCACCGGCCAGATGCAGACCATTCAGGTGGGTGGCGTTTCCACCAGCGTCACCGTCGTTACCGCCGATTCGACCGGCATCGCCACCGTCACCATCGAAGCTCAGGCTCCGGGCTTCCCCGTGCTCGGCTTCTTTTCCTTTGCCGCCGGGCAACCGCTCCCCGCGCCACCGGCGAGCCTCATTTCCTCCACGCCGACGCTCTATCAGTTCTATACGACCGTTCGCGTGCTCCCCTTCGATTCCGCCGTCCCCGGCCAGTTCGTGAACCTGTGGAACAGCACTCACAGCCAGGACGCGGTCTGGGAGTTCGTCTACTACCAGGTTCTCTATCTTTACGACATGCTCTTCAGCGTGATGCTGGAATACGTGGACCTCGGGTCGCGCGCGGCGGTCGAGAAGAACGCCGCCGGCATCCTGAGCGCAATCTCCGTGGCATCCGAGGCGGAGAGCACGTACGCCATGCCGATCACGCGGGATTTGTCGGCCGGGAAACGCCTGACGCTGCAACTCTGGATCTATCTTGTCCAGAACAATTATCAAGTCCCCACTCTCACCATGGAAATGGCCAGGGCATGAGCATATTCGATTACCCTCGCATCAACTTCAAAGGCACGGTCCGGTTAAATCCCGGCACCGCGAATAACGACGACTACGCCGGCGCGCTCCTGCTGCCGCAGTCCTGGGGGCCTCCTTACGCCGGCCAGACTCTCGCGCTGATCGATTCGAAGACCGTGCAGCCGCAGACCTATGGCATGTCCGACGCAGCCTTCCTCGCCTGGGCGCAGAAAGCCCAGACCTTTGACGTCGCGGGCAAGCCGGGGCAGACACAGCAGACCATCCCGGCCGAGTGGAACTACTACGGCGCGATGGATTCGACCACGATCTCGGTGAGCGTGACCGGCGTCCAGACGGGCTCAAACAACGCGCCACCGGCGGGCCTGGTGGGCGCCACGCTCACTTTCTCCGGCGGCATCACCGACGTGAATTCCGAAGGCTCACCGCCCGCCACGCAGTTCTTCATGGATTCGCTGAAGCTGGCCAACGGCAGCCAGACGTTTATTCAGGGCGTTCCCTCCAAAGGCGCCTGCCAGTGGCTTAACTTTTACAGGAACGTGAATCTCACGGCGGATGCCGGGGCCGGCGGTTACGTGTACCACGTGATCCCGAAGCGCGAAGGTACTATCATCGCGATTCCGGGATTCGAAAGCCCCGGCGTCGTGGGCGTGATCTTCCGCTACTATCTCTACCGCCCGCTGCCGGACACGCGATCCACCGCCGAGATCGAGGCTCTTTACAGGCAGGGAAAAACCAACCCGGCAACCCTGGGAATCACCGGCACGTTCGCGCCCCTGTACGCGGACGAAGAAATACTCACCACCCCGGTGGGCCGTCTGATGGTCTGCAATACGACCCCGATCCCCACGCCCAAGGGTTCGAAGAACAACGGCAATAACGGCCATATCGCGCTCGCGCCGGCCGTGGTGAGGCGCCGCGAAAACGTCGTCTCGGCGGATTTCCTCGGCACCTTCCCCGAAAATTACCAGGGCAATCCGAACCTCCCCGACCCGAAGTATCAGTTCGGCGAGGTATCGCTCGCCGTGAGCACCGGCTCCGGCAGCGCCGTGATTGGCGCGGTCGATTATGCCGACACCGCGCAGGGAGACGCAAACGGGTGGGTCTTCGACTTCGACATTTCATCGAACCCGGCCGCGCAAAAGGCCCTGAACGATCCGACCGCCAAGTTCCAGCTCGTCCACCCGGCTTTGGGCGATATCCTCTCGGAGACCAACTACTACTTCGTCACCAACCAGCAGGCGATTTACGCGGAGCAATTCGGAACCGGTTCCGCGTTTCTGAATCAGGGCGCCACCGAGCCTCTGACCATATCGGTCTTCCGTGGCGGTGAAAAGCTCACGGCGGATCAGTGCCCGCCGATCACGGTCTGGCAGTACCGCTCGATTCCTCTGCAGGACCCCGGAAACGCGGTGGCGATTTCGAAGACGCTGAAACCGGGAGATCCCATCACGGTCGACACCACGCAGCCGGGGAACTTCCTGTTCACGTTCTCGATCGGCGCCATGGATCAGCCGCCCGCCAGCTATCTGACCTTCATGAATCCGCCTTTCATCACCAATGCGCCATCCGTCACGCTGCGGATCCTCCCCAACGGCGAGGACTTCAGCAAATACTATGCGCACGGGGAGGGAGAGCCTGCAGGCAACAGCCTGCTGACCTTCGGGGTGGTTTACGAGAAGGTGCTCAGAACGTATTACCTTCTCTATCCGGCAATGAACCAGGTGTTCGCGCTCAACTCCGAGAAAGATGTCGCAAAGTACGCGGCGGCCATTCTGGAGAGGACCGAGCCATCGATCTGGATGACGACCGGCTATATGCCGCGCACTCGCGATGTGTCCGCCAGCCGCAGGGACCTGCTGCGCGCCTGGTGCCGCAAAGTTCTGCGGAGATGATCAAACGGGCGATGGGTTGCGTTCCCCAAACTGAGCCTGATGCCAGTACGGATAGGCCCGCGGGACCCGGCTGGCGGCATCGAGTTTCGCAACCTGTTCCGCCGTCAGATTCCATTCGGCCGCGGCAAGATTTTCCCTGAGTTGTTCTTCGTTGCGCGCCCCGCAGATAATTGTGGCGACCGTCGGCCTTTGGAGCAGCCAGTTCAGCGAAATCTGCGAAACGGATTTTCCGGTCTCGCGGGCCACTTCGCCGATGGCGTCCAACACGCGGTACAGATGCTCGTCGGTGACCTGAGGCCCCATGCCGCTGGTCTTGTGCAGCCGGCTCACTTCGGGTAAGGGCTGGCCCCGGCGAAGCTTCCCGGTGAGCCGTCCCCATCCGAGCGGACTCCAGATAATGGCTCCCACATTCTGGTCGAGCGCGAGCGGCATCAGTTCCCATTCGTAATCGCGGCCGATGAGCGAATAGTAGACCTGATGGCCCACATACCGCGCCCAGCCGTAGCGTTCCGAAACCGAGAGCGACTTCATGAGGTGCCAGCCGGAGAAATTCGAACAGGCGATGTAACGCACTTTGCCGCTCTTCACGAAGCCGTCGAGCGTGGCCAGCGTTTCCTCCACGGGCGTGGAGGCATCGAAGCCGTGCATGTGGTAAATATCCACGTAATCCGTGCCCAGGCGGCGCAGGCTCGCCTCCAGCGAGCGAACCAGATGGTGGCGCGACGAGCCGATGTCGTTCGGACCCTTGCCAAACCGGAAAGTGGCTTTGGTCGAAATCAGCAGCTCGCCGCGCCTGCCGGAGACGGCTTTGCCGAGGACTTCTTCGGAGAGGCCGTTCGAGTAAACATCGGCGGTATCGAACAGATTCACGCCGGCGTCGAGGCAGATGTCGATCAGTTTCCTGGCTTCGTCCACCCCGGTATCGCCCCAGGCGCGAAAAAATTCGTTGCCGCCGCCGAACGTGCCCGCGCCGAAACTCAGAGCGGAGACTTTCAAACCGGAGTGGCCGAGTTGTCTGTAATCCATATGGCGATTTTGCGCCGGAGCGTCAGCCGAAGGCTTCCACGCTCAGCATGATGACCTCAATCTCCTCAGTGATCTCTTCCTGTCGCAGTATATTCCGCCGCCGCCAGAGATCTTCGCCCTTTCGCTCCAGAAGCCGGATGGCCGAGTCCATGTGTTGCATCCGGCGCTGATTTTCCGCCATCAGAGACCGGTACAGCAGCTCATGCAGCAGCGCCATCAGATACTGCGACGCGATGCCCGCGAGGAAGGCCTTCGGCTCCATGTAAAGCAGTGGCGCGTACGTGAGAGGAGTGGCTGCGGGGTCCGGCGGCGGGAACGGTTTCAATGCGGAGACGCGGACGCCGTCGTCATCGGGATCGTGATGGAACACCGTCACCGTGCTCACCGGCCGCAGACGGTTGAGTTCCTCCACGAGATTCGAAAGCACGGCATCCACCTCCTCCACCACGCTCACGCCCGGGATTGCGGCGGCTATCTCCGGGTCGCCCGCGACCTTCGACCCCAGCCTGGCGCCAACCGCCACGGCTCCGGCAGGCCGCCTGGCGCTTCCATCGTGGAAGGCCCGCAGCAGGGATTCGTTGAAATCGCCGCAGAAGCCTCGCTCGCTCCCCACCAGGACGCACGCATCCGGGGTTTCCTCACCGCCGGCAAGCAGCCCCGCGTGAAAATGCGAAAAATCGGAGGCCGCGGATTCAATGTTCGTAACCACTCGCCGCTGCGTATCCATGAAGCGGGCCAGCCGGTGCGTCTCCATCAACGCGAGGTTTTTCATCGCGTTCATGATCTCCCGAATGTCGTTCAGACCGCGGATCCGCGCCTCGAGATCGCGATGCCTGCTCATCCGATCCAGCCCTTTACAGCCTGCTTCCAGGAACCGTGATTGTCTTCCAGGCGGAGATCGCCGCTGCCCGCGCCTGCCGCCAGGCGGCTGAGAACAGCCGGAATATCGCCCGCCGCGATGGCATCGAGCAGCCCTTCGTTGAACGCCACCAGCCACGCCATTTGAAATTCCGCGGACTGCGGCGACAAACGATCCTGCTTGAGCAGTTCGCGGAGCATGCGCCCGCGCTTGATTTTGGCCTCGATGGAGGCCTCCAGACGGGCTCCGAAGCGCGTAAACACTTCCAGCTCCAGGAATTGCAGATAGTCGAGCTTCATGTGCCCGGCTTCCCTCGCGATACCGGCGTGTTGCGCTTTTCCCCCGATGCGCGAGACCGATTTCCGCACGTCGATCGCCGGCAGGAAACCGCTCGCGAACAAATTGGCGTCGAAATAGATCTGTCCGTCGGTGATGGAGATCAGGTTGGTCGGAATATAGGCCGCGATCTCGCCTTCACTGGTCTCGACGATGGGCAGCGCCGTCATGCTGCCGCCGCCCTGGCTCGCCGCCAGGTGCGCGCTGCGCTCCAGCAGCCGGGAGTGCAGGTAGAAAATATCGCCGGGATAAGCCTCGCGTCCGGGCGGCCGCCGCAGCAGCAGAGATAACTCCCGATAGGCCTGTGCGTGCGTTGTGAGGTCGTCGTAGACCACCAGCGTGTCTTTTCCCCGCGCCATCCAGGCTTCCGCGACGGCGCACCCCGCGAACGGCGCAAGATATTTCAAACCGGGCGTCGTTGTGGCTTCGGCAACCAGGATTGTCGAATATTCCAGCGCCCCGGCCGCGCGCAGGGTCTCGATCGTGCCGACCGCCGTCGAGCGTTTCTGCCCGATCAAAACATAGACGCACAGAACGTTTTTGCCCTTCTGGTTGATCACGGCATCCACCGCGAACGAGCTCTTGCCCAGACCGTTATCGCCAATCACGAGCTGGCGCTGCCCTTTTCCGATCGGGATCAGTGTGTCGACGATTTTGGTTCCCGTGTAGAGAGGCTCCTCGACGAATTCCCGCGCGACGATCGGCGGCGAGAGCACCTCCAGGCCGCGCCGCCCGCTGCATTCCGGCAGCGAACCTCCATCGAGCGGCAAACCCAGCGGATCGATGACGCGGCCGAGCAGTTCGTCTCCGGTGGGAATGCCCAGGCGCTGCCCGGAAAGATATGCCGCCGCGCCGGCCGTCAGCCCCGGACCCTGTTCCAGCAGGACCGCGCTGACGAAGTCCCGGTCGAGCGAGAAGACCACCGCGCGGCTGTCGTCCTCAAAATGAAGGATCTCGTCCATCGCCGCCGACGGCAGCCCGTCGATCCGCGCGATGCCGTCTCCAATGGAGACGATCGTGCCTTGTTCGGTGACGCGCAAACCGAAACGGTACTCGGCCGGCGATGACGGCACGGCGCCGCGAGCGGGAGTTTGGTTAGTCATGGCGCAGGGCAGCCGCAAAAAACTGCAATTCCTTTTCGAGGTTCGCCTCGAGCACCCACGGCCCCACGCCGATACGTAATCCGGCTAGCAGGCGGCTGTCCTCTTTGAACTCGATCCCGATCCCATCCCCGGTCACCGTCCGGAGCTTCCCGGTAACCGCTGCCCGCAGCGTGTCCGGCAGAGGGAACGCGCTGGTCACCTTAACGGCCCTCTCCCCGGCGTGGACCGCCGCGATCATGGCTTTCACCTGCCCGGACTCCAGCAGCGCAATGTCTTCGAGGACCAGATCCACGATCCTCGCTTCCAGTTCCGCGGAGGCCAGGCGCGCAAGCAGGCGCGAGGTGAACTGCGCGCCCTTCACTCTGGCGTCATTTTCCGCCTTGCCCGCAAGATCGTTCAGCCGCCGCTCGTCCACCGCGCGCGCTTTTTCCCGCTCCTGCGCCAGAGACTCCCGCAGCGCGGCCGTCAGTTTCTCGCGTTGCGCATCGATTTCTTCCCGCACTCCGTTCCGCAGCTTTTCCTTCTCGCTTTCCCAGTCCGACAGACGGTTTCGATACTGCTGCTCGAGCGCCGTGGCGTCGTCCTGCCGCGCTTTGGCGTCGGCGAGCGTCTTGTCGATCGCCTCCCTGCGCCGCGCGATGGCCGCGAGCACCGGCTTATAGAGAAACCGCTTCAGGATCCAGACCAGGATCAGAAAGTTGACGATCTCCAGAACGAAAGTGGTCCAGTTCAGTTCCACTTCAGCGCCTCTACTTGCCAATCACGTATTCGAGCAGCGGATTTCTGAACAGGATGATCAGAACCACCACCAGAACGTAGATTGCCAGCGACTCGATCATCGCCAGGCCGATGAAAAGAGTGCGCGTGATCGATTTCTCCGCCTCGGGCTGCCGCGCCAGCGATTCCAGCGCCTGCACGATGGCGCGGCCCATGGCCTGCGCCGGAAACATCGCGCCGATCGCAATGGCAAGCGCCGCCACCACGGTGGAGGCGACGGTGAACCAGCTCATATCGCGCATGAATTATTTCTCCTTCGTTTTGTCTGTTTTCAAACTGTCTGTTTTCAAATCCGCGGACTGGACGCCGCCGGCAATGTAGATCAGCGCCAGCGTTCCGAAAATATAGGCCTGCACCAGCGCTTCGACGATATGCAGCAGCAGCACCGGTACCGGCACGAGAAACCCCGCCACCAGCAGCACCAGCAGGGCCGCCATCTCCAGGCTGAAAATGTTGCCGAACAGGCGGACCGCCAGAGCCACGGTGCGGGAAATCTCGCTGATAATGTGAAACGGAAGCAGGATGGGGCTTGGTTCGACATAGTGCCGCAGATATTGCCGGAGACCGTGGATCCGGATACCGTACCAATGCACGGAAAGGAAGACCAGGACCGCGAGGGCGGCAGTCGTCGACAGGTCCGCCGTCGGGCCGTGCAGACCTGGAACGATCCCCAGAAGATTCGCGATTGCGACAAAGATCCACAGCGTCCCGATAAACGGCAACACCCTCCGGCGCTGCTCCGGCAAAACCTCTCCTACGGCGTCTTCGATCGCCGTTACCACGCCTTCGAGGGTCGTTTGCCACGGCCCGGGTTCGAGGCTGAGACGCCGCGTGGAGAGGCCGCAAAGCAGCAGCAGGAACACCATCAAGCCCCAGGTGGTGACAACCGTGGCGCCGATCCCCAGCGGTCCCAGATGAAACAACACGGTCATTTGGGTTCCCTCAGAAAGAGATACACATTGACCCCGCCGACCACGATGCCGAGAAAGATCATACTCACCGTCCAGTGAACTCCATAGCCTGCCGACAAAGTATCCAGCCACAGTCCCAGGTACGCTCCGGCCACGATCGGCAGCGCCATCATCGCGCCGACGCTGCCGCGGTAGACGGTCTGCGCCAGCAGAGTCCTGCGATCCCGTTCGGCCTTCTTCATTTGCAGGACCTGCCGATCCACGCTCCGCTCAAGTTTCCGCTCGCGCGAGACCCTGTTGCCGGGCGCATCCATCCCTACGCCTCCATTCCCCGGCCCATCTGCCACAGGCGTTTCAGCATCTCCTCTTCCAGATGCTTCACGCTTTGCCGCATTGCCCGCAAAGCCTCTTCTTCGGCCAGCAGTTCTTCGCGCAGCGCGGCCGTAATGCGCGCGAACTCCCTGCCGCGCAGATAACGTCTCGTGCTCAGATGAAGTTCGTTATCGGCGAAGTAAGCCAAAGCTCCGGGCAGCGCCAGAAACTCCCAGTCCTCATCCGCCACGCGAAAACGCGCCAGCCCGAATGCGAGCAAAGTCATCGCACGGACGTGGCCGGCCATAATACCGAAACTGCCGGACTCATCCTGGCCGACGAAGCTCCTCACATTCTCAATTCGCTCGTACTGGGTCGCGCTTTCCAGATGCAGCCGGAAGGTGCTCATGCCGCGCTCCCCGGCATGACGCCGAGCATGTAACACTGATCTTCCGTGAGCCGGTCGTGCTTTCCGGCGAGGAAATCCTCGCAGTCGCGAAGCACGTCCGCGAGCGCCACGGACTGGCCGGGAATGCTGGTGTGTTCGGCCACGACGAAGAACGGCTGCGTGAGATAGCGCTGCAGTTTACGCGCACGCAGCACAATCGCGCGATCCTCCGGCGACAGTTCCTCAATGCCGAGCATGGTGATGATGTCTTCCAGCTCGCGGTAACGCGCCAGATGCTCCCGCACCTTTGCCGCCACATTGTAATGCCGCTCCCCGAGTACGTGGCGATCCATGAGTTTGCTCGAAGACGCGAGCGGATCGACGGCGGGATAGATCCCCTTGCCGGCCTGCGCCCGCGAGAGAATCACGGTGGTGTCCAGATGGTTGAGGATCGCGCTCACGGCGGGGTCCGTCATGTCGTCGGCGGGAACGTAAACGGCCTGAACCGAAGTGATATTGCCGCTGGCGGTCGACATGATGCGATCCTCCAGTTCGGCCACCTCGGTCAGCAGAGTGGGCTGATAGCCCACCGTGGCCGGCATGCGCCCCAGCAGCCCCGAGATCTCGCTGCCCGCCTGCACGAAGCGGTAGGCGTTATCCATCAGGAACAGGACCTCCTTGCCCAGCGTGTCGCGCAGATATTCGGCGTAAGTCAATGCCGTCATCCCGATACGGAAGCGCACGCCCGGCGATTCATCCATCTGGCCGAAAATCATCAGGGCGTGCGGCATCACACCCGCTCTCTGCATCTCGCGCCACAGTTCATGGCCTTCGCGAATGCGTTCGCCCACCCCCGCGAAGACCGAAACGCCCTCATGGAGATTGGCGATCGCGTGCATGAACTCCATGATCAGCACGGTCTTGCCGACCCCGGCTCCTCCGAAAAGCCCGGTCTTGCCTCCTCTGATGAACGGGCACAGGAGATCGATTACCTTGATGCCCGTTTCGAGAATTCCGGTGGCGGGTTTCGCTTCATGCAGCGGGCCGGGTTTCGCGAGAATGTTGCGGCACGTCTCCCTGCTCAGTGCGGGACCTCCGTCCAGGGGCTCGCCGAACAGGTCCAGCAGGCGGCTCAGGCACTCGGGAGAAACCGGTACCTGGAGTGTCGAACCGGTGTCGAACACGGGCATGCCGCGCCGCAGTCCCGCGGTCCGATGCAACGTGATGGCCCGCACATGTTTCTCATCCACGTGCTGATGCACTTCGAACGTGTAAGTCTGATGGTCGAGCTTGCTCACCAGCGCCCGATGCAGGGAGGGAAGAACCGGGCAGGCGATGTCCACCACCGGCCCGTGCACCTGTGCGATGGTCCCGACCTGCGCCAGACTATCCATTCATGACCGCCTCCGGAAACTGCACTGCACGCGCAGTTCCGAAACATGCAGACCTGGACCCACCCCCGGCCGGACCGCATTTCCCCCTTGACAGCTTAGGAAAGATCGGTTTATCCTGACTGTCTTAGGAGAGATCGTGACTCCCAGGGCGCAACTTCTTCCCGGCACTCTCGACCTGCTGATATTGCGGGCGGTTTCCCTTGGCCCGATGCACGGATATGGCATACTGCTGCGCATCGCGCAGATTTCCGGCAACTCGCTCCTGATCGAACAGGGCGCGCTTTATCCGGGCCTGTTTCGGCTGGCGCACCAAAAATTACTAAAGAGCAGCTGGGGCGTCTCCGAGAATAATCGGCGCGCCAAATTCTATGAGCTGACCGCCGCGGGCCGCAAACGCCTGCAGGAGGAAAGAGACAGCTGGAATCGCCTCGCCGCCGCCATCGCCAGCGCGCTCGCCGCGCAACCGGAGGAAATATGAAACGCTTGTTTCGCCGTTCCCGGATCGACCGGGAAATGGAGGATGAACTTCGCTCGCATATCCAGCACCGCGCCGACGATCTGGAGCGGTCCGGACTCCCTCGCTCCGAAGCTGAGCGGCGCGCGCATGTCGAGTTTGGCGGCTACGAGCGGTTCAGGGAGGAATGCCGCGAGGCTTTCGGCGGCCATTTCTTCGATACGCTTGTGCGGGACGTGCGTTTCGGCTTCCGCACGATGCGCAAAAACCCCGGTCTGACCGCCGTCGCCGTTCTGACGCTGGCCTTTGGAATCGGAGCCAATGCGGTAGTGTTCAGCGTTATGAATGCGCTGGTGCTGCGTCCGATCGACCTGCCGCAGGCGCAAAATCTCTACATGGTCGAGTACGGGAAGCAGCATTTCATGCAGTCTTATCCCGATTACGTCGATCTGCGCGACCGGAGCCGCGGGTTCGAGGGCGTTGTGGCCTTTGACATTTCCGCCGTGGGTCTGGACCCCGGCGGGGGTTCGTCGCGGGCCTGGCTCTACGCAACCAGCGGGAACTACTTCGACGTCCTGGGTATTCATCCTTATCTGGGCCGCTTCTTCCGGAGCGCGGATGAGCACGGTCCCGGCAGCGCTCCGTATGTTGTGCTGAGCTATGGCTATTGGCAGAGCCATTTCCAGGGTGACCGGGGCGCGATCGGCCGGACGGTTCAACTGAACAAGTATCCCTTTACCGTCCTCGGCGTGGCGCCTCCCGGATTCCGGGGAACCGCGCTGTTCTTCGCCGCGGATCTCTGGGCGCCGTTAGTCAATCAGGCGCAAATCGAGGGCGAGAGCAGGCTGAACGCCCGCGGCCTCCGCAGCCTCTGGATCGTGGGACGCTTGAAATCCGGCGTGACTCCGGCTCAGCTCAAGGGCGATCTCGATTCCATCGCCGGATCGCTGGCAAAGACTTACCCCAAAGAAGACGATGACATGAGCTTCTCCCTGGCGCGTCCGGGGCTGATGGGCGACTACATCGGCCAGGCGGCGCGGGCGTTCGTCGCGGGCCTGATGCTGCTGGCGGGACTGATTCTCCTCGCCGCCTGCGCCAACCTGGGAAGCCTGTTTGCCGCTCGCGCCGCCGACCGCGCCAAAGAAATTGCCCTGCGTCTGGCCGTCGGATCGAGCCGCAAGCGCATCGTGCGGCAACTGCTGACGGAAGCGGCCATGATCTCGCTGGCCGGCGGAGCGGTCGGGCTGGCCGGAAGCGTGGCGTTGCTTCCGTGGCTCAGCGCGTGGCAACCGTTACCCGATTATCCGATCAACGTACCGGTCAATCCCGACGCGACCGTTTACGCCGTTGCACTCCTGCTGGCGCTGGTCAGCGGACTACTCTTCGGCATCGTTCCAGTGCGGCAGGCCCTCGCGAGCAATCCATACCAGGCGATCAGGTCGGGCGCGACTGGCGTTCCGCGCCGGTTCGCCCTGCGCGAACTGCTGCTGGCGGGGCAGATTGCCATCTGCGCGGTGCTGGTGACCGCCTCGCTCGTGGCGGTGCGCGGGCTCATCCGGTCGCTGCACGGAAACTTGGGCTTTCAGGCACAAAACGCAATACTTGCGAATACGGACCTGGCTATGGCCAGGTATAGCGGCGACCGGCAACCGGCCATGCAGCGGCGCATGCTGGAAGCCGCGCAGGCCATCCCCGGCGTGACTGCCGCGGCATATGCAAACACGGTGCCGCTCGATCTGGATCAGAACCACAGGAACGTCTTTGCGGATGGCGCCGCGGACCTGAGAGCGTCGAACGCCGCCGCCCAGACGATCCAATACCAGGTCTCTCCCGGGTACTTCTCCGCGGCGGGCACAACCCTGCTGGCGGGAAGGACTTTTACATGGCATGACGACGGAAACGCCCCTCGCGTAGCAGTGGTGAACCGGGAGTTTGCCCGCCAGGTCTTCTTTTCGATGCAGAAAGCTATCGGCGGCTACTACAAAATCAAAGAAGGGAGGATCGAGGTAATCGGCGTGGCCGAAGACGGAAACTACACGAGCCTTACAGAAGATCCGCAGCCGGCAATGTTCCTTCCGATCCTCCAGTCGCCGTCGAGCAACACATGGCTGGTAGTGCGGTCGAACCGCGATCCGCGGCAACTGACGGAAGCGCTGAACCGATCCATGCGCGAACTGGACCCGGGACTTCCGTTCACGATCAAGACCTGGTTCAAGGAACTGGACAGCACACTCTTTCCGGCGCGAGTTGCAACCGTATCGCTTGGAGTACTGGGCGGGCTTGGCGCGATGCTCGCGGTTACAGGCATTTTCGGGATGGCCGCATACTCGGTAAGCAGACGGCGGCGGGAATTCGGGATCCGCATCGCTCTGGGCGCGCAACGCGGGCAGGTGTTGCGGGCGGCGCTGCAGCGGACCTTCCTGTTGCTGGGTATCGGTTCGGCGGTTGGCCTGCTCCTGGGCATGGCGGCCGGCAGAGTGTTGTCATTCATCGTGTATCGGGCGACTCCCCGCGATCCGCTGGTACTGGCCGGCGTTGCTCTCGCCATGCTGCTGGTGGGCTTGCTGGCTGCCTGGGTCCCGGCACTGCGCGCGATGACCGCCGATCCCGCGATCCTGCTGCGCGAGGAGTAAGAAATGGGGCGCGTTCAGATGCGCCCCAGCAAAACAATCCACCCCGCCAGCGTGGCGATGCCGAACACGTAGCTGAATACAAGGCTGGAACTGGCGACGATCGGAGAAGACTGAAATCCCTTTCCAAACACCAGGCCGAAAAAGCCGCAGGGGATTGCCGCCAGCAGCACGGCATAGCGCGTCTCGACGGTGGACAGCCCGAAAATCCACGCCAAAGCCAGACAGAGCGCCGGTTGCAGCAGGTTCTTCGCCGCAATCGCCGCCATCACCCTCGCGTCCAGGCTGAAACGCTGTGCCGAGACGATCAATCCCGTCAGAAACAGCGCGCCTCCCGCCGTGGCGCTCCCCATCACGCTCAAACTCCGGTTCACGAAATCCGGCGGATGGAACTTCACCAGCGCGGCGAAGACGCCCAGCACGGGCGCCCAGACCACCGGCCGCTTCGCCGCCTTCCACATCGACCTGCCAATCAGCGCGGCCGGAGAGAGAGCGTGGCCCTTCATCGTGCTGTGTTCCAGAATGGCCAGCGCGATCGGTGAGATCGTGACGGCGCCGATCGCGATCCCCATGGCGGTCGCGGCCGCCGCGGACGGCCCATACAAAGCATCGAGCAGAGGAATGCCCACTGCCGTTGCGTTCGGAAAACTGAGGGTGAGCGCCAGCACCGCGCTGTCGGCCGGACTCGACCGGAACATCCGCCGCTCGAAAATCCAGGTCACGAAAAACAGGGCCAAATACACCAGCCCCAGGACAGCCACCAGCCCGCTCTGGCTTCTCAGCATCCCCGCATCGGTACGCGCAATCGCCAGAAACAGCGTACACGGCAGCGCAAAGTTCATCACGAAACTGACCAGGCTGCGGACGTCGCGATTGTCCACGAACCTGCGGATTCCGGCGGCGTATCCGAGCATCAGTCCGAAGAAAATGGGGATCAGGGCAAACGCGAGGATGGAAATCACGGTTGATTCAGCAAGGTGGTTCTGCCAGGCAGTTCAGCCAAGTTTATCCTATGGACTGCGCGGCACGGCTGTACAATCGACCAATAAGGATTTCAAAAACGGGCGTCCTGGCGCGATTGACGTGGTGTCATAAACATGAAGGGAGTCAAGTCGCATGGCGAAGGCGAAGGAGTTTACCGTAACGATTGAAGACAAACCGGGCGCCCTCGGGAAGTGCTTCCTCGCGCTCGCGGAGCGGGGAGTCAATATCCTGGCTTTTCAGTCGTTTGTCGAGGAGGGCGAGAGCCTGGCCCGGTTGCTCGTGGACGATCCGGCCGGCGCCAAAGCCGTGCTGGGCAGCCTGCGCATGATCTTCGAGGAGACGGATGTCGCCTTAGTCAGGCTGCCTCACCGTCCGGGCGAGTTGGGCCGCGCAGCCGCGCTGCTGGGCGAAAATCAGATCAACATCGACTACTCCTACTGCGGACTGGAGCCGGGATCGGCGCTGGCGCTGGTCGTCTTCGGGGTCGACAACCTCACCACGGCTTCCGCCCTGCTGGACGGGCTCGCCGCTGAAAACGCGTAACGAAATGGGGACATTGGCGGGCGCGGTATCCGCTCTACCGCGCGATCCTATATGCTATTGCGAGAGGTGAAGCGTGAGAAAGCGATGGTTCGAGGCGTTCGGCGCATTCGTGGCTCTGGCTCTCCCTTTCCTCTCCACGCCCGCCGCGGGACAGTTCCCGGCCGACAGCACTCTTCCCAGAGAAAAACGCACCAAACGGCAGATCGGAAAGTTCGCGCCCGGCCCGGCGCCGCGCACGGCGGATGGGAAGGTCGATCTCTCCGGCATGTGGGGCTACGCGGGCTACACTTCCGATATCGCCAAAGACTACGACGTGGGCGCGGTCCCGATGACCCCTCTCGCCGAAAAGCTGTTCAAAGAGCGCCAGGCGAACGAAGGCATCTACGATCCCGAAGCGCGCTGCCTCCCCACCGGCGTCCCGCGCCGCGACCCCTATCCTTCGCGGATCATGCAGACCCCCAGCCTGATCGTCATCCTCTTCGAAGGCAGCATGCACAGCTATCGCCAGATCTTCCTCGACCGCGCAACTCATCCCCCGGACCTGCAGCCCACCTGGTTCGGCGACTCGACGGGCCGGTGGGATGGCGACACGCTCGTGGTGGATACGGTCGGGTTCAACGGGAAGACGTGGCTCGATCTGGCGGGGCATCCCACGTCGGATCAGCTGCACGTGGTGGAGCGCTACTCCCGCCCGCAATACGGCGAATTGAAGCTCGATATCGCCATTGAAGACCCGGTCATGTACACCAAACCCTGGAACGTCACGGAACTCATGCCCCTGATGCCGGGCCAGAATCTTCTGGAGTACGTCTGCGCCGAGAACGAGCGCGACGTCCGCCATCTCGTCCCCGAAGGGAAGTAAGATCCGCCTTCAGGCCCGCGCGCTAAACTGAAACATCCACATTCAATCGGATCGTTCAATCAGATCATGCAATTAGACAAGGTTTACGAGCCGGGGCGGTTCGAGCCGCGCTGGGCTCAATGGTGGGTCGAAAGCGGCATTTACCGCGCTCAATGGCAGCCCGGCCGGCCCGTTTTTTCCCTCGTGATTCCGCCGCCCAACGTCACCGGATCGCTCCACATGGGCCACATGCTGGAGCACACCGAGATCGACGTCACCGTCCGCTGGCATCGCATGCGCGGCGATATCACGCTCTGGCTCCCGGGCATGGACCACGCGGGCATTGCGACCCAAATGGTGGTGGAGCGCCAGCTCGCCGAAGAAGGTCTGGACCGCCGGACCATGGGCCGCGAGGCTTTCGAAGCCCGCGTCTGGAAATGGAAGGCCGAGTCCGGCGGCACGATCAAGCGGCAGATGATGCAGATCGGCGCGTCCTGCGACTGGTCCCGCGAACGCTTTACGCTCGATCCCGGTCTTTCGCGCGCCGTCCGCGAAACCTTCGTCAGCCTCTTCGAAAAGGGCCTGATTTACCGCGGCGAGTACATGGTCAACTGGTGCCCCCGCTGCCAGACGGCCATCTCCGATCTCGAAACCGCGCACGAGGAAACCGCCGGCCACCTGTGGCACATCCGGTATCCCGTACCTGGTGCGGATCGTCATCTGATCGTCGCCACGACCCGCCCGGAAACCATGCTGGGCGATACGGCCGTCGCCATCAACGCCCGCGACGAGCGCTATCTCGACCTGCATGGCGCCAAAGTCCGATTGCCTCTGATGGATCGCGAAATACCGGTGATTCTCGACGACATGGCCGATCCCGAATTCGGCACCGGCGTCGTCAAAGTCACCCCGGCGCACGATCTCAACGATTTCGAAGCGGGCAGGCGCCACCAGTTGCCCATGCTCCAGGTGATCGGCCAGGACGCAAAAATCACGGCGGCCGGAGGCGTCTATGCAGGCCTCGACCGCTACGAAGCCCGCAAGCGCGTCGTCGAAGATCTGGAAAAACTCGGGCTGCTCGACAGCGTGCAGGATTACGTGGTCAGCCTCGGCAAGTGTTCGCGCTGCAAAACGGTCGTGGAACCGCTCGTCTCGAAGCAGTGGTTCGTAAAAACGAAGCCATTGGCCGAAAAAGCCATCGCGGCGGTTGACGAAAAGCGGATCGAAATCATCCCTGAAAACTGGGTCAAGACCTGGAACGAGTGGATGCATAATATCCGCGACTGGTGCGTCTCGCGCCAGCTCTGGTGGGGGCATCGCATCCCCGCCTGGTATTGCGATGCGTGCGGAGAAACCGTCGTCTCCCGCACCGATCCGTCATCATGCCCCAAATGCGCCGGCGCGCTTCGTCAGGATCCGGACGTCCTCGACACCTGGTTCAGCTCCGGCCTGTGGCCTTTTTCCACGCTCGGCTGGCCGGACCGGACGGACGACCTGAAACACTTCTACCCCACCACGCTTCTGATCACCGGCTTCGACATTCTGTTCTTCTGGGTGGCCCGCATGTCGATGCTCGGAATTGAATTCATGGGTGACGTGCCGTTCAAGCAGGTCTACATCCACGGCCTCGTGCGCGATGCCGAAAAGCAGAAGATGTCGAAGACCAAAGGCAACGTCATCGACCCGCTGGTGGTGACCGAGGAGTACGGCACCGACGCCGTCCGCATGGCGCTCCTCACCGGCGCCGCGCCTGGCACCGACATCGTTTTCACCGTCGACCGCATCGTGAGCGCGCGCGCCTTCGCCAACAAGATCTGGAACGCCGCCCGCTTCATCTTCATGAACGTGGAGGTGGGCCAGCCGGCCGCGCCGCAAATCGCAGCGCTCGAAGACCGCTGGATCTGGTCCCGCCTGAACCGATGCGCGCAGGAGATGAGCCAGGCCATCGACCACTATCGCTACCACGAAGCCGCTCAAACCATCTGGCACTTCATCTACGACGACTTCTGCGACTGGTACATCGAGCTCAAGAAAATCAGCGGCGGCTGGGGCAATATCCTGAGCGTTTTCGAAGCCACTCTGCGCCTTCTGCATCCGGTCATGCCCTTCATCACCGAAGAGCTGTGGCATCGCCTCGGCGCGCCCGATGAGGAATCGATCTCCACGCAGCCCTACCCCCAATACGAAGCAGCGCGGGACGACCCGGCGGCGGAGAGCGAAATTGGCCTCCTGCAGGACATCGTCACCGCCGCCCGCGGCCTTCGCGCCGAACTCGGTCTCGACCCGAAGCAGCCGCTCGAGGGGCGTATCTCTCTTACCGTGGACTTTCAGGTGATTCAGCGCCTCTCGGGCGTTGCCTTCACGACCGGCGACGTTCCGAAGACCGGCGCGGTCCGCTCCACCGCGGATTTCGATCTTTCCATCGATGTCCCGCATGGCCAACTCGAAGCGCAGCGCAAGCGGCTCGAAAAGGAGCGCGATCAACTCGTCAAAAACGTCGCGAATTCGCGCCGCCAGCTTGGCGACGAGGTCTTCCTCGGCAAAGCGCCCGCGAAGGTGGTCGATTCCATCCGCGCCAAGCTGATCGAATACGAAATCCAGTTGCAGAAAATCGAGGACAGCCTGAATGGCTGAAATCCCCGCTATCGTCCAGCTCGCGCTGGCGGAAGACATCGGCTCAGGCGATATCACGTCCGAGGTCTGCATTCCCGCGGGACGGCGCGCATCCGGCTACTTCCTCGCGCGCCATTCGCTCGTGCTCGCCGGCGCGGATCTGCTCTCCGCCATCTACGAAGCGCGCGGCGGCGTGGAAGAGTTGACCCTGCTCCACAAAGACGGCGATCGCCTGCAGGAAGGCGACCGTATCGCAACCGTCATCGGCGCCGCCCGTACGCTGCTCGAATGCGAACGCGTCGCGCTCAACTTTCTCCAGCGCCGCTCGGGCGGCGCGACTCTGGCGCATGAATTCGCAGCCGTAGTCGAAGGCACGAAATGCCGGGTCCTCGATACTCGCAAGACCACCCCCGGTCTGCGCCGCCTCGAAAAAGCGGCCGCGGCGGCGGGCGGAGTCACCAACCATCGCATGGGCCTCTTCGATGCGATTCTGATCAAGAACAATCACATTTCCGCCGCGGGCGGCGTGGGCCACGCGATCGCGAACGCACGTCAATCCGGGCTTCCGATCGAGATCGAAGTCCGCACCGTCGACGAGTTGAACGAAGCTCTGGCGAGCGGCGCCACGCACCTGCTGCTCGACAATCTTTCCCCCCAGCAGGCGGAAGAGTGGGTGCGCATCGTCGCCGGGCGCGCCACGGTCGAACTCTCCGGAGGCATCGATCTCGACAACGTCCGCTCCTACGCGGAGACCGGCGCCGACTTCGTCTCCTGCGGCGCCATCACCCACTCGGCCAGGGCCGTGGATATCAGCTTCAGGCTGAATCTGTTATGACCGTCTGGCTTCGCTCCACGGCATCCACCATGAAGGACGCCGCGAGCCTGGCCGCGCGTAATGAACCCCACGGCACGGTGGTCGTCGCGGAAGAGCAGACGGAGGGCATCGGGCGCCATGGCCACTCGTGGCACTCCGAACCGGGAGCCGGGTTGTATCTGTCGATCGTCCTTCGCCCGGCACTCTCCGCCGATACGCTCCCGATCCTCACGATGGCGCTTGGCCTCGCGGTGGCGCGGGCGGCCGACGATCTGTGCGGCGTGGTTTGCGATATCCGGTGGCCCAACGACCTGCTGCTGAACGAGCGGAAACTCGCCGGCGTCATGGTGCAAACGGCGGACAAAGGCGCGTTGATCGCGGGCATTGGCGTCAACGTCAACCAGGCCGTTTTTCCGCAGGAACTGCGTTCCATCGCGACCTCCCTCCGCATCGAGACGGGACGCGTGCAGCCGAAAAACGATCTGCTCGATCGCATCGTCGCCGAATCTCTCCGTTATGCGGCGCTTCTTGCCGAACAGGGGAAACACCCGGTCTTCGAAGAGTTCGGGGCGCGTTCCAGCTACGTTCGCGGAAAAGCCGTCGAAGTCGATACCGGAGACCGGACCTTTTCCGGCGTCACCGCAGGGCTGGACGACAACGGCTTCCTTCGAGTTGAGACGGCCACCGGCATCGAGACGGTGCTTGCGGGTGGAGTCCGCCCGGTCAGCGCTTCAGGACCTTCTCAAGCCGGGTAAAGGCCTTCTCTATCTTCTGCGGCTTCGCCAGCACGCCGCCGAATAAATCTCCCACGCGCGCGAAACGCGCGGGCGCATTACCGATGTTGAACTGCGAAGGATGAAGCCCCGGCTTCACTTCGTCCCATGAAAGCGGAGTCGAAACGGGCGCCCCTGCATAGGCGCGCGCCACATAGGGCGCGGCTATGGTCTTGCTTTCGGCGATCTGGAGGTAATCGAAATAGACCTTGTTTTTCTCCCGCGCCGCCACCGTTCGCGGAGTTGTGAAGAGATCGGGGCGTTCGGCCGCGAGCAGGCGCGCGATCACCTCCGCGAACGTGCGCGCCTGTTCCCAGGAATACAGCGGCTCGATGGGAATGTAGATGTGCATGCCATCGCCGCCGGTTGTCTTCGGATAGCCCGTGAGCCCGATGGCCTCCAGCTTTTCGCGCACCAGCAGCGCGGCTTCGACGATCTTCGCGAACCCGCACTCCTGCGGATCGAGATCGATCAGGATGAAGTCCGGCCGATCGAGCGAGCCCACGCGGCTCATCCACGGATTCTGATCGATGCAGCCGAGATTCGTCAGATAGAGCAGACTCGCGCGGTCCTCCGCCAGCGCGTACCTGATGGTCTTGCCTTCATGGGCGATGGTCTCCGTCCGCAGCCACTTCGGATAGCTCGCCGGGGTGTGCTTCTGAAAGAAGAACTGCCCGTGGATGCCGTTCGGATAGCGTTTGAGCGAGAGCGGCCGGTCCTTCAGATGCGGCAGCAGCAGCGGCGCGACGGCATCGTAGTAGTTCAGTAAGTCGCGTTTGGTGTAACCGTCTTCGGGGAAGTAAAGCTTGTCGAGGTTGGTGAATTTGAGGGTGTGTCCGTCGATTTTGCCGGGCAGGTCCGGCCCGATCTCCTCGCGGATAACTTCGTTCGCCGCTTTATCGTCGCGCAGGCCGAGATAAACCGGCGCGCGCAGTTTCTTGTCGCCGGTCCAGTTGGCGAACTTGATCTGCGCCACCAGCTCCGGCTTCACCCAGACCGTACCTTTGGGGATTTTATCGGCCTTCGCGAACGGCGACTTCGGCGTGGTCAGCGGTTCGAGCAGCGCCCACAGCTCCTTCAGGTTGCGCGCATCGAACCCGGTCCCCACGTTGCCCGCATAGTGGAGCTTTCCGGCTTCGTAGTAGCCGAGCGCGAGCGATCCGAAGTGCTCGCGCTCGCCCGGCGTGTAGCCCGCGATCGCGAACTCCTGCTCGGACGTCAGCTTCAACTTCAGCCAGTTGCGGCTGCGGCGCGATTCGTAAACGCTGGTTCCCAGCTTCGCGATCAGGCCTTCGAGTCCGCTCCGGCGGGCGGCCTCGAGCAGTTCCTCGCCGGAATGTTCGAAGTGCTCGGAGATCCGCAGCAGCGGGAACGGCTTGACGATTTTCGCGAGCATGCGTTTTCGCTCGATAAGAGGCATTCCCCGCAGATCGGCGCCATTGAGATAGAGCAGATCGAAAACATACAGACGGACCGGCTGCTTTTGCGCCATCTTCGCGATGGCGTTCGGGTCCTTGAGATGAATGCGCGGCTGGATCAGCTCGAAATGCGATACGCCGCGCTCGTCCAGCGCCACGATTTCGCCGTCCAGGATGGCCTGCTCAGCCTCGATGTACCGGGGAAGAACCTGTAGCTCCGGATACTGCTTTTCGCACCGGTTGTTATTGCGGGTGTAGATGGCGAGCGACTGCCTGTCGATGTGGACAAGGGCGCGAACGCCATCCCATTTGACTTCGAAAATCCATCCGGGGCCTTGCGGCAACCGGCCTGCGAGCGTCGCGCCCATGGGCGGGAAGAATCCGGGCATGGGCGCCGGCGGATCGGCGGCGATTTCGTCCTGCGTGCGGCCGGTCTTTACGCTGTACGCGAAGTCCTCGATATTCCAGGGGCTGACGGCGGCTTCGTCCTTCTTCTTGATAATCAACCACTCGTTACCTTTGCCGCGGTTCTTCATGTGGACGATGGCCCATGTTCCGCTCAGCTTCTCTCCCTGCAAACGGAACTTCAGGTCGCCGCGCTCGATCTGGGCCGCGCCCGGTTCGTCGCCAATCAGCTCAAAAGTGCCGCGGTCCCACAACATCACGCTGCCGCCGCCGTAGTTGCCTTTCGGGATGTTGCCTTCGAAGTCGCCGTAGTCGAGGGGATGGTCCTCCACCATGGCCGCGAGGTGTTTCACGGAGGGGTCGAGAGACGGGCCTTTCGGGACGGCCCAGGATTTCAGAGTGCCGTCGATTTCGAGCCGGAAGTCGTAGTGGAGGCGCGTGGCATTGTGCCGCTGGATGAAGAAGCGGCCTGAATGCAGGCCCGTTTTGCCCGCCGCGCCGGGCTTCGGCTCGGGCGTTTTTGTGAAGTCCCGCTTGCGGCTATATTCATGCAGAGACATAAAGCATTGAAAATGTTCGCAGTTCCATGATATAGCTTTAACATGGCGACCAGTGTCTGGAAGGGGCATCTGACGTTTGGGCTGGTTTCGATACCCGTGCGGTTGTTCACCGCCGCGCGCAGCGAGACTCTGAGCTTCAACCAGCTGCACAAGCACGACAACTCCCGCATCAAGCAGGTGATCTACTGCCAGGCGGAGGACAAACCCATTCCGCGCGATGAAATCGTGAAGGGATACGAGTACGAGAAGGGCAAGTACGTCGTGATCCAGGACGAGGACATCAGGAAGGCCGCGCCGAAGACCGCGAAGGTCATGGAGATCCAGGAGTTCGTCAAAGCGGGCGACGTGGACCCGGTGTTTCTGGAGAGTTCCTATTACATGGCGCCGGACGAGGGCGGCGAGAAGGCCTACGCGCTGCTGTTCGAGACGCTGAAGGAAACGAAGTTCTACGCGGTGGCGAAGATCGCGATGCACAACCGCGAGCACGTTGTTATCGTGCGCCCGGGCGAGCGCGGCATGGTGCTGCACACCATGTATTACGCCGACGAAGTACGGCGCACCGAAGAGTTCCGCACGGATACCGGCACGGTCGCCGAACGCGAGATGAATCTGGCGAAGATGCTGGTGGAAGCGCTCGCGGGGGAGTTCGAGCCCGGGAAATACCACGATACGTACCGCGACAATCTGCGCCGGATGATCGAGGCGAAGGTGGCAGGCCACAACGTGGTGGAAACGCCGGAGGCGCACATTGCGCCGGTGATCGACATCATGGAAGCGCTGAAAAAGAGCCTCGAAGAGGCGCGGAAACCTCCGCAGAGCGCGTCTGCCGCCGCTCGGCCGTCCAGCGAAGACCAGCCCAAAGCGAAACGCGCGCCGCGCAAGGCGAAGACGGCTTAGACGCCGCGAACGGCTTTGAGCAGATCTTCGGCCCAGATCGCGCCGCGCGGATCGTCTTCGTGCTTGAAGTAGACGTAAGCGTCGCGGCCGCCACTTAACAGTTCCTTCACGCGCGTGGCGATTTCATCGCGCCCTGCGTCCGAATAATCGCCTTTGCGCAGGCGGAAATAGCCAAAGTCCGCGGTCAGGATCTTCGGGATTTCGAGCTTGTCCGACTCGGCCAGGCACAGCGCGATGTTGCGCGCCGCCAGACGTTCGTAGACGGAATCCACCAGCCACGACGCATGCCGGAACTCGAACGCGAAACGGATATCGGCCGGGAGCAGGGGAAGATAACCATCCAGTCGCTCAAGATCGCATTGGAACGCCGGCGGGAACTGATAAAGAACCGGACCGAGCCGCCGGGCGGCGCGCAGAGGCTCAAGGGACTTCAGGAAGAGTTCGGTGAAACTCTCCGCTTCCTTCATCTTCATGATGTGCGTGAGCGTCATATGCGCTTTGCACGCAAAGGCAAAGCCGGGCGGCGTCGCCTTCAACCACCCTTCCAGCACGGCAGCGCTCGCCAGCCGCCGGAAGGTGTAATTGGCCTCGACGCTGTTCAGGCGCGTCGCATAGTATTCGAGGAACTTCTTCGCAGGCACTTCCTTCGGGTAGAACTCCGGCTTCCACGCGGGATAAGAG
>VFSW01001664.1_pt1 | contig 33797 bp, 26 predicted proteins | sample 5358111 | NCBI WGS metagenome assembly VFSW01 (sample SAMN11554181, study PRJNA540505) | mine drainage metagenome | isolation source: sediment from site ElyBrook_90M | place: USA: Ely Copper Mine, Vershire, VT | collected 2017
CGGCTGTGCAGAATGCTTTCGAATTGTTGCGGACCGGGCGTGACCGCGCTCGTAAAGGACGTATTGAATATCTGGTTCATCTGGCCGCGAAAGCTCGAAATCGAATTCGCGACAAAGCCGCGGGCCTGATTGATAGCTGCAAGTGGCGCGACCGTGGTCTGATAGAGCTTCTGCATCTGCTGGGCAACCTGGTTGATTGCGCTGAGTGAGCCGCCGATGTCGCTCTGAATGGAGCTGAAGATCGAGTCAAAGATGCTGAGGAACTGTCCGTCAGCCAACTTCGGCAGAGCAAAGCATGTTTCGATCAAGAGAACGCCGATGAGGAGTCTCCGTCTCCAACTTGCACGGGTGCTCGGTTTGCGACTGCATTCTCCGTCGGCGTTAAAGGCAACTCCGTTCAAGAGGAACTCCGCCTCGGATTTGGTCTTGTCGCTCATTGGCTCATTGCCTCCTGCATCTCGCCTGAGAGTTCAACCGGTAGCGGCGCCAGTTCCGCCAACCCGCGCGGATATTGTGCGGCAAGCTCCTCGTATGCCTGGATCAGCGGTAGTTGCCTGTGCTGGCGCAGCCACCACTTGCGAAACAATCGCTCCCGCGCATAGGTAGTCGTGATCCAGTAGTCCACGGCGCTCGGAACGATCCGAATCGCGTGTGTCGATTCCGCCTTTTCCCCGATCGCTATAAGAAACTCGGCGCTATGTCCCTTCTTCGGGTGGGCAAAGGTCTTGATCTGATTGAGTGCAGTTTCGTTCAGGTGAACGTGCTCCCGGAGCGCCGTCATATCGCCGGGCTGCTTACCAATGATTTTGGTGGTTGCATTCTTGACGATGCCGGCGCCATGCTCGTTGGGCCGGTCCGGAGTCCCCACGAAATCCTCCGGTGTCTGGCTGATTCCCCAGACGCTGGCGTTGCGTTTGCGCGCGGTGCGAAATAACTGCACGACAACGCTTGCGAGGATCGGGGATTCAAGGAGCGCCCAGCACTCGTCGAGCAGAACGATGCTTGGTTGGCCGTTCATGCCGGAGGCGCGATATGTAGCCGTATGCGCGATCAGCAGGCTCATGGCCCGTTCGAGGCGCGGATCGTCCTTCAGTTTCTCGACGTTGAAGTAGAGCCATGGGTTGTTCAACTGGACTGTCGTCGGCCGATCGAACAAGCGGGCATACGGCCCTTCATCGACCCAGGCGCGCAACTTGGTTGAGGCCATCTGAGCCATCGTATTGACCTTCTGATTGCGATCGCGGTCCTGCCAGTGAGCGAGTTCAGCAGCCAGATCCCCGAAGAGCGGAATCGGGTTCGAGGTCTTCGCGCTGCAGCGCTTGTAGGTTGAGGCGATGGCTTCGAGCAGCACGCTGTCGAGCAGGTCTATGTCTAGATCGGGCGGCGTGTTTTCACCCAGCATGTGCCGGGTCAGGTTCTTCAGAAACGAAATCTGATCGTTCGAAGGCTTGGTCTCTCCTCGGGGCAGATCCCAGGGGTTGATCGTTTGTTCCGAGTCGAGCGACATCTCGATCATCTCCCCGCCCATCAACTCGACCAGCGGCTGATAGGAGTCTCCACGCTCCAAAATCGAAATCAGCGGATTCGCGCGAGCCGCCATCAGCAGCATTTGTTGTGCGGCGAGTGTTTTGCCGCCGCCACTTTTGGCCATCAAGAGGCCGTTCGCGTCGGAAAGATCAGGGTCGAACATGGAGAACGGAATGAGCTGGCGGAAGGGCGTCTCGAACAGAATGAGCGGGCTCCTCCGCGTCCCGGTCCACGGCATCTCGACCGGCACGAGATCGGCAACATTTGACGTAAGCATGTCCTGGTCCCGTTTGTCCGCCTCCGCCATACCGGGCAATGTGCCGAGAAAGATTCGCCGCTTGGCGATCGTCTCCGCCACGGCTTTCGCGCCGTTCATATGCGTGAAGGCGTTCAGCACTTCTTGCGTCCGGTTGGCGAGTTCGCGCTCGGACCGTTCGAGATCGCGAATGGTGACCGCTGGTTGCGAGGTCCGCACCACAACCGAAAGGCTCAGCTTGGCCGTTTTTAGGGACGAAGAGATGATGTCTCGCTGCACCTGGATCAGCTGCGCTTGCGCCACTTCTGCTTCGGGATTGGATTTGAAGTTGCCGTTTGCATCCTTCTGCGCGGCCGTCATCTTCTGGAGGCGCTTCTTGTAGCTCTTGAGCACCTTGACTTGGTCGGGAATAACGACCTGACCGCTGATCACAACTGGGAACCCAAGCGTCGAGAAATTCTGCAGCATCCCCGGAAAGGTCGCATCTGGAAGTTCCTTGAGGCTCACAACGGCGTAGAGATACCCATCGATATTCAGATAAGTCTCGCTCTCATTGAGGATGCTCGCCTCGGTTGCCTGCTCCCGCGCGCTGCGGTACTCGATCATCTCCTCTCCGGGCACATATTGCCGCCGATCGCGCCGCGTCGGGTGCTGCGCGCGCTTCAGTTCCTCGAAGAGCTCCTGGGTGACAAGTCTCCGGGGCCCGAGGCTGGCCGCTTCCATCGACCCCTCGATGCCCCGGAGGATGGATTCAAATTCCGCCAGATAGGTCTCATGCTCTCTGCGTGTTCGCTGGATGGCCTTCTTCTGGCTCAGAGTGAATCCACCAATGCTGCGGTTCTGTTGCGCTGAGTGGTAGAGCTTCGCGTGAACACGAGGATCCCAGTTTAAGTACACATGAAGCCGGTTCTCGAAGAAGACACCGCTGTTCTCTTTCTGTCGCCACATTCTCAGACGGTGGGTATCGAGCGCCATCACCTCTGACTGCTCAGTGCGCTGTTCGTGGATGTAGTTGTCGAGCAAGTCGCCCAAGTGCTCGGAGATCTCATAGCGAAACTGAATTCGCATGCTTACGTCGGGAACACTGCGAAACAGCGCTTCAAGCATCGCCTTGGTTTGGTTGCGGTCGCCGTCGGTGGCAAAATACGCGAGCACGCCTCTGAGTTCATAGCCCGCGACAAATGCGCCGCTGGTGCGAACCATGATGTTGTCGCCCATTGGTAGATCCCTGAGAGGCAGCAACTCGCAAACCGCGGGCGCCTTCAGCTTCCGTTCGTGTTCCGCATTCGTCACCGGCATAACTCTCGTCTCCGCGCTGACTCTCGACCCTCAAGTTGCAAACCCTCTTTCGCGACCTTGACCAAGGGAGCGATCCGCTCATGGAATCGCGCTGCGAAGAGGACGCTCGCAAATACTGCTCGCGCCGCTTCGACATCCAGTTGCATGGCGACCGACCCGTCTGTTTTCATCTTGATCGAAGCCTGCATTGGACTATTCCTCCTCGTCGACCACGTAAGCATGCGTCAGTTCTGAATCTCGCTCAAGTGCGCACCAGGCCTTCGGAGCTAAGAACGAGCAGACCAGGTCGGTGAGATAGCCACGCGGCCTGCCGTACTTGAACAGGATCAAAAACGGTACCGCCAACGCCGGCACGACGAACTCCATAAAGACGTTGAGCGGTATCCCGAACACGTGCGCGTTGTCACTCACGAAGTGCGCGAGAAGATTCATCAGAGCTGCTAGCGCGAGCACCAGAATCAGGTCCTCAAACTCCAGGCCTAGAAACGTCACCTTGGTGTGGAGATTGCGATGGACCGGCGTTAGATCGAGACTCATCGAGCTACCCTCCAACTCCGTGGGCTTGTGTCACCATCGACTCGGCCAGGCGCATCATGCCCGAGACCGACAGCGCCGCAATCGCCGCGACGAACTTCCTGATCCAGGTTGAACCTGGATAGATTTCCGAAACCACACCGCCCATGTGCAGCGCCATCGCCACAAGTTGCGTCAAAGCGAACATGGGCAGGATGACGTTGGCCGTCCAGTTTGCCAGACTCATCGTTGCCATCCAGAAGACATCGGCGTTTGTCGCTCCGGTGTGCTGAACGAAGCCTTCCAGCGCGCGCAACATCCCCGAACACATCAAGGATGCGAATCCCCCGTAAAGAAACTGCTCGAAGGGGCCTCCCTTGCTGTAGCGATACACGGCTCCTGCAAAGAAGAGGCCCGCCATGGTCGGCATCATGGTGTTGCCCGCCCACGACGCAAGGTTCGTGATAGCTCCATCGAGACTCATACATTGCTCCTCATGCCGCCATCGCCCGAAAGAGCGAGAGAAGGCCGCTCACACTCAGGAAAGAGATCGCGGCGAACACAAGCCTGGTCCAGGGTCTGTGCCGGACGAAATTGATAACCGCTCCGACACAAGCGAGGCCCGCCGCAGCCGGCATGATCTGCCCGGCGATGTAGTTCCACAGGGAGGCGAGCATATCGGTCATCGCGTACTCCCCTCCCGAGTTCCATCCCTGAAGGAGTTGCATCGTTGCCGAGAGCGACATCAGGAAGAGCGCGGCCACGATAGAACCAAGCGGATTCTCGCCTGCGGCCCCGTCGAGAGTCGCCTTCAGGACAAAGTAGGCTGCAATCACCGGAACCAGCTTCGCGACAACGATCTGACTGACGAAGTTCTTGAAGACCGTCTCAATGCTGGCCAGCCAACTCGTGCCGACCGACCCGCTCGCGGATGGAATGTTGATGCCTTGCGCCGCGATCCATGACAAGAGTTGCGGAAGCGTCAGAAGGACGATCGTCCACAGAACCCACTTGCCCGTGCGGCCATTCACGTGGAAGTTGACCCCTCCTTCATGCCGCAGGCTCACTCCCGCGGCGGCCAGCGTGCAGAATGCCGCCGGCACCGCGAGATCAAGCAGTAGTTGCAGCAGGTCGAGAAGGAACTGTGGCGGTTGCATCGCTCAACGCTCCCCCTATTGAATGCCTTGCGCTTGCGTGATGAAGCCCTCGGCCATGCGACCAAGACCGGAGATCACCATGAGGGATACGCCCGTTACGCCCCAGCCCATATAGCCGCGGCCGCTCTTGAAGTGCCATCCGGCGATTCCCAGGCAGGCGACCGCGATCACCGGAGCGATGACGTTGCAACTCCAGTTCACGATGTTGAGGACGGTGCCCTCGACCGTGGTAGCCTGCTGGCCCTGAACGGCCTGTCCGAATTGTGGAGACGTTCCAAGGTTCTGGGCACTCGCCGCAAACGGCGCAAGGAGATTGCCCAAAAGAATGATGCCCAGCGCAAACTGCAGGAATACGCGAGCCCAGTTCATTTCATCGGGGCGGTGAAATACGAGAGTTGAGGTTGTAGCGGACACTCGGGAGCGCCGCCAGAAGGCAGGTGCGGTTCTCATAGTTTTCTCTCCTGGACGCGGCTGCTCTTGGGCCTCCGTGTCGAGCCAGAGAATGGGTCGGAACCTGGACTCGGTCAAATGACATGGCGGGGACCAGGATAGGAAATTGCTCTATCTTCAATCGCCTGTGTGGGTTTGGCGGTCACAAAGGCGTGCGCCGTGCCTCAACCTAGCCGGCATTGTGGCTTTATTTGGACAAATCGGGCTAAAATTTCAAACGGAGGGGCCGGTGTCGCAAGCTGTCGCCAGGTCAAGGACAACGGAATGGCATCCGTATCGCAGTTGAATCTTTACCAATGCGACCAATGCGGAACCGCGAACATCGTGGCTGCCCCCGTCCTCTATCAACAGGGAACTCGCGCTTATTCGGGAACGTTTAATTCCGGGACGAGCCAGTCCTACTCTGCTCAAGTGGCTGCACCGCCTAGCCCTCGTGGATACGGACGACCTCTCGTGCTCTGGGGAGTGCCAATTTGCTTTACGATCTTCTGGGGCCTCGCCGGGTTCGGCAGGATTCTTGAGCATCCGAAATCCGCGGCAACACTGGCCGACGCGGTTGCAATTTTGCTACTTCTAGGCATGGTTTGCCTTGGAGGGATGCTTTTGAGTTTTCGCAGGATTGCCCGATACAACCGGGAGGTCTATTCTCGTCTCCATTGGAACTGGGAGCATACCTATATCTGCAGGCGTTGCGGGAAACTTCGTTTGATCCCTTCATAGGCGCTGCCTGGCACAGGTTACTGAAGGCGGAATGATCCCGTATAGATTTCATCGGTCCCAGGACTGGGGCATCGGGATCGATCTTTGCTCATTTCCAAATTGAGCAATCGGGATCGAAGAAGGCTCATCAGCACACTGGGTCATTTGGACCGATCTTTGCTCAATCGCGAATCGGGTCAACGGGAGCCAACTTTGCTCAACCGCACAGTGGGTCATTCGGAACGGTTTTGACCCGACTCCAGAATTGAGCAATTGGGCGATTTTGCCTCAACCGCACACTGGGTCAATTGGACCGATCTTTACCCAAGCGCGGCCTCTGCAAACACGAACGACACTCGCCCGGCGGAGAGATTGCACGTGAAGCTAGAGGAGATCAACAGGCGCAGGAGGGATGGACACGACGGTTCTGTGATCGATCGTGCAAAGCCTGCTGCCATCAATCTCTAATAAGCGGCCTGCGAACGGAATTCCGTCACGGCACGCAGAAAGCCCTGGCACGCGGGCCAGGGCGAAGAGAGGAAGTGTGTGATTCGTGGCAATCTACTGAGCCGTGCCAACTACCTTGTGAAGTTCGGCAGGGCTTTGTTCGTGCTTGGTGAACACGACGTAGATCTTGGTGTCAGCGGGAACGGAAACGACCACTCGACTGTTGGCATTGAGGTTCATGACTTCGGAATCGCCTGCGGTTCCGATGTTCTCGGCCAGCCGCTCCCGAAGCATATCGTCTTCGGAAAAGGCGGCACTCGAATTGCTGCCCGCCACTTCGGCAAGAACCGAACCAATCCCCGAAACGGCGCGCACCAGAAAATTCTTGCCAGTGTTCTTCCCATAGACATTCCCTTTGATCGGCCCCAGATCGAGCCCGGTGCCAATCGCATCAACCTTCTCCCGCGCGCCATCGAGCAGTTCGATCTCGTCGAACTTCACGCTGACGAGCCCGCTACGATCAGCTTGCTGGAGTTGGCCGTACACCCGCGCGCCGGCGGGAACGATGATTCTGTCGCCAATGGCATAGGTGTATTCGACTACAGCTACAACAGGGGCCTGCACAGCGCTCGATATCTGCGTCTCAAGCTTGGCTTGAATGCGGGTTCCCGGCGTCAGTTCCAGTTTCGGCGCGCCATCGCCTTGAGAACTGACCGTCGGCGCTAAACCGGCCTGGTTCTGGGCAAGGCTCCGCACGAAGATGATGGACGGCTCCTTCAGGCCATTTTGCTGCGCCTGCGAGGTCTGCTCCGGGGGAGGTCCGCCGTATGGCGCTGGATCTTCCCATTTCTGCTGTGTATCCGCGAAAGAGGGAACGCTTCCGAGCGACGCCACAGTGGCAGGCTTCGCCGCTACTGGTTTGAGATGAGCCTGGTCGTTCAGGGATCGTGTCCGCCGAATATCACCCGGCCCCAGCTGCCCACTGCTGTTGTCTGGCGCGGGAGTGCGCACCGTGTCCATCAGAGGCGTCACGCTGCCTTTGGGTGGCTTCGTCACCTCCTGTTTCGCCTGCTGAGAGGACTGTCTCACTGACGCTGGCTTTTTCGGGGATCTACCGACTACTGCTGTGAACACAAAGAACAGAACCGCAACGGCCAGTCCGCCGCCGAGAAGTGCGAGTTTGCTCTTGCTGATCCCTTCCACCCCCTTCACGTCAGCTCGTGTCGCGAAGGTTGTCGCGGGTTCAGGCTTCCCATTCAGGACGGTTGATTCACGCGCCTGGCTCAGCTCCTGCGAGGATACCGGCTCAGTGGATTCCTCGACTGTGGTGGGCATGCTTCCGTTCCTGTTGGTGTCATTGACGCTCATAGCCTCTGTGCTCCTCTCTATTTACCGCCGCCGGAGATGGGTGGGGTGAACGGCAGACGAATCAAGATGGGACGATCCACCTGGTCCGCCTGGGCGATCTGCAGAAACAGCTTTTCCGTTGATTCCTTGAAATTTGGCCGGTCGAAGACAACAACGCCGTCGGCTCGACCTCCCGGCTCAAGCCGGGTTGCGCTCAGCCTGTAGTCGCGGATCTCCAGCTGATCCGAGATGATGCCCTTGCCCTCTTTCTTCTTTTTCTTCTTGTTTGCGGCGCTGCGTCCCGTGATCTGAATCTGCGGCGGAACGATCTCTACAGGCTGATCCGAGCTGTTCAGGATGGAGTAGGAGATCACCGTCTCGTTGCTCCATTGGCGCATGTCGCAGATCGATGACTCGATCTGCTTGTCTTCCCATTTCGTCCATTTGGGTGCATTCACTTTCTGCTGCTGCCTGAACTCCTCGTCGAGATTGGAAAGCGGCGCTGACCCAGAGCCCGTGTCCTCACCGTTGGTTTCATGCGCAGGGACCTTGCCAGGCGCGGTTGGCATCGTCGGGGCTCCGGAATCCGAGGAGATCAAAAAGCTCCGCGCGGATCGGTATTCGATCAGGAAGTCCACTGGCTGCGATTGGTTCGGAGCGCTGGCGCCATCGCTGACCAGCTCCAGCGTTACGTGTTGGCCCGACTTCGTTGCGATCAGGAGGTTCGACTGAACAGCCTCTTTCGTGATCGGCTTGACGTAGACGTACTCGGGCTCACCCTCGTTGTGCTCGGCCTTGAACTCACCCGGACTGCCAAGAATGACAGACGTCACCTCCTCCGGCATCCGGATGGTCGACTCAAACTCCGGCCGTAGATGGAGGACTGTGATCTCTTTTGGGTTGATCGTGATGGTGGCGACGCGGGCTCCAACCGCTGCGTCCGTCGCGCTGAGGCGCAGTGGAATCGAAAGTGCGATGGGGATGAACCAGCGAAGCTTCATGGCGTTGACCTCCTATGCGGCCTCATGGCCGCATATTTGCGAATCATGAACTGCCGCCGGACCGCCAGCACGTAGGCCACAACGTCCGGGTTTTGATAGTTCAATTGTTCCCGAGCGATCCAATGGTCACCCGCGTAATAGGCCGCGACGACCAAGCGCAAATCCCCGTGGAACTCCCACATCAATGCCGTCACGTAGCGCGTGCCCGCGGCAATGTTTTGCTCCTCGTCGAAGGGCTTGAAGGCGCCGTAACGACGCGCTGTCGCCGGCATGAGCTGCATCAACCCCATCGCTCCCTTGCTCGACAGTGCTCGCGGATTCCACCGCGATTCCACATCGATCAGCGCGGCGACCAACTCGGGTGAGACACGGTAGTGCCCCGCATATTGCCGCACAAACTGCTCAGCCGGCGCGGGATCGACTTGGGCCGGTGCGACTCGGCAAAACAGCAGCAACAGCAGGAGTAGGCATCGCTTCATGAAGGTTGTCCTCCAGGGAGCGCCAGGCTCCCCGCAAATCGTGCGCCGTCGTCGAGCAGGCTCTTGAATCCCTCGCGGAGCAGGAGATGGCGGCGGTCCTTTTCGGTCTTCGCCAGGAACGGCAGCAACACGTCGCGGTGGTCCTCAGTTACGTGGTCGGTTCCGAGCAACTGAAGCGCGTTCGCGAAGTCAATCATCTCCGAGACCGATGGGGGCTTTTCGAGTGAATAATTCCGGAACGAGAGCGCGATCCCCGCCATCTCCCGGTGAAACTTCTCTTCGGCCTTCGGAGTGCGGCTGGCGATGATTTCCGCCTCGCGTTCCGGCGTCGGGTGCTCTACCCGCACATAGAGGCTGCGCCTCCGTATGGGGTCTCCCAGTCTGCGCTCCTCATTGCTGGTGAGCACGACGAAGGGAATGCTCTTTGCTGCGACGGTGCCGAACTCTGGAATCGACAACTGCCAGGCTGAAAGTATCTCTAAAAGCATCGCCTCGAATCCGTCGTCCACCTTGTCCAATTCGTCAATTAGCAGCACGCACGGCTGTTCGCATTCGAGGGCACGCATCAGAGGTCCGGGCCGAAAGAAGTCCCGCCCCTTGAGGTTCGCCTGCACCATCTGCCAGTTCTCGTGCTGGCCCTTCGAGAACTCCATGTAGAGCCGCTGCAGACCCTCATCGAAGCGACCAATGGCCTTGTCCTCTGTCACGCCGCGATAGCACTGGAGCCGCTCGACATGCGTGTTCGCAGCCGCGGCAACTGAGATTGCAAGTTGCGTCTTCCCGGACCCCGCGGGCCCCTCAAGCAGGAGAGGCTTCTGGAGCTTCGCGGCCAGATAGACGACCTGCACCATCACGGGATCGATGAAGTAGCCCGTTGCCGCGAGCTTGCGGGCAAGTTCCTCAAGCGAATCAAACATCCTCAGTTTTCTCCCACGGTCAACAGAATGACCACCCCGTCTGAGATCGGCGGCCTCGACCGAAAAGAGGATGTGTCCATATCGGAATTCGGTCAAATCCGATGCAGTCGAGATGTTTGTTTCTCGATTTCCGGGCCTCTGTTGCCAATTTGACCGAGGTGGCAAAGAAGGACATGATGCCTTCGTTCGAGACCAACGAAGACCGCGCGCGGTTCGGCAACGGAGGGACGAATGGCACATCCGGCGACATCCTTGAATTTTGAGCAACAGGAGTCATCGAGAAAATCTCAAGCGGCGAAGCCGGAAATCAGTACGTTTGAAGATTTGCTTGGCCTCCACGAAGCCGCCTCCTTGCTGGGGATGCACTGGAAGACGCTTGAAGGAATGGCTAGAACCCGAAAGATTCCGGCTTTTAAGGTCGGAAAGCGGTGGAGATTCCGCGTCAGCTCGCTGAATGTTTGGCTGGAGCATGGATTAAACTCAAATGCAACCAACCACGTTGCTCTGACTGGACAGGAGTGATTTTCCTTGAAATTCAGACGGCAACGATTTCAGCGAGGTACCCTGCGCAAGGTTGCGCGGGCCGACAATCAATGGGCCTGGGAGTACCGTTACCAGGACCCGATAACCGGCAAACGAAAATCTATGTTCCTAGGCACAGACAGGTTTCCCACGCAGGTCGCAGTCGAGCGGCATCTGGAGGCCTTTGTGCTCAAACTCAACTCGGAAAACCCAACCCAGGCCATTCTGGAGCCGACCTTCAACGCCTTGCTGGATCGTTTCGTCGAGGAAGAGAAGCTGCTTGAAATCAAGGAGCTTCGTCCTGGTGATCGAAGCGGCCTCGTAGGGGAACTGAGCTACTCAACTGCCAGCTCATATCTGAGCGTTATCAAGCAGCTTCGCGCGAAGTGGGGTAGCACCCGGATCACGCGGATCAAGCCGGTTCAGGTCCAGGAATGGCTGAAGAAGATGGATGCCGCCCCGAAGACCAAAGGCCACGTCAAGGCCCTCATGCACCGGTTGTATGAGAAAGCCATGCTGTGGGAGATGGTCGAGTGGCAGCGGAATCCGATGCAACTGGTAGAGATCAAAGGGATCAGTAAACGCCGGAAGAAGCCAATCGTACTAACCGTCGAGCAGTTCTACCAGATCCTCGAACTGCTGCCGCAGCCCTACCGCACGATGGTGGTGGTGGCGCAGTGCACCGGCCTCCGGGCCGAGGAGGTGCTGGCGCTCGAATGGCAGGACATCGATTTCGAGAACCTGAGCATGAGAGTCGTCCGGGCAGTCGTCCACGGTCGGGTGAAGATCGTAAAGACGGAATACTCGGAGGACGATCTTCCTCTCGATCCCGATTTCGCGACGATCCTCTTGGGCTGGAAATACAAGTCCGAAGAGGAAAACCGGAAGGCTCTGGCGGCGGGAAAGACCCCATTTATGGGGTCAGAGCTGGTCTTCACCAGCCCGGTCACCGGGCGTCACTACCACACGGCCCCTGTTCAGCAGGACTATATCCGTCCGGCTGGATGCTGTCTGGTGGAGTGTCCAAACTGCGGGGCGGGTGTCGGCATCTGGTGTGAGCAGGATAGTCTAACGCCGAATGGCAAACGCCTACCCATCCATGAAGAACGCCGGGAAGCAGCAGGGAAGTACGACGGTACGGGATGGCATACCTTCCGCCATACCTACCGTTCCTGGCTGGACGACACCGGCGCGCCGATGGGGGTGCAGCAGAAGCTGATGCGGCACGCCCAGATCTCGACCACGATGAACGTGTACGGAAACGCCTTGATGACGGCCAAGCGTGAGGCCAACAGCAAGGTGGTCAGGATGGCACTGAGGAGCGCATAACCATGCAAAGAAACCCGCAGACGCACCCAGAAAACCCCTCGGCGTTTAGAGAGGCGCTGTTATTTGGGGTTATCTGGGGTTGGCCTATCGGCTAAATGGTTGCGGGGGCTGGATTTGAACCAGCGACCTTTGGGTTATGAGCCCAACGAGCTACCGGGCTGCTCCACCCCGCATACCTAGTATAGCAAACCTTGAAATTAAGGGTCAATGAACTCAGAGTCACTGCATCGCCTATCAAGTCATGTGCACTGACGAGCTCACAAAGTGGAATTAGACACATCATCTCTAAATCACATAAAATGCGGTTATTACGTCGATATGTGTACTTGATATCTGCATCAGTTTCTTTGTACTTAGAAGTCTTTTCTATCAACCGCTTGTTGCACGTATGATACCTCACGTAAAAATCGTGAGGACAGCGTAATGAACCTCCTGTTTTCATCAACTTGCAAGTTACCTCACCGTAAATACCCGATGGAACTTGTCAATGCAATTTTCGCAGCCTAATGTTCTTGGTGCTCTGAATGACTACACTTTTAGATGCTCAGAAAAAATCACTCCTTCTGGCGCTCAGTTGAATCAGCCCTTCAGAAAGCTCCAAAAATCCTTCAGAGGTAATCCAGTGCTGAGAATTCATTCATCCGTTGTCCGCCTTCATCTTCTTTCTTTCACATTTGCCCTCACACTGGTTTCGCTCACTCTGCTCGGATGCAGCAGCGGCGGAAACACCAATGGAGGAGGAGGTAATCCGCCGCCGCCGCCACCAGCAGCTGCAACCCCCACTTTGGCTCCTGCGCCTGGCACATTTAACGTTTCCACTTCTGTTACCCTCAGTGATACACAAGCTGGGGTCAACATTTATTACACAACAGACGGCAGCGCGCCGACGACGTCCTCCCCTCTCTACGCAGGCGCCGCTATCCCGGTCACCGTTGACACGACAGTCAAGGCCATTGCCACTGCCACAGGTTACTCAACCAGTAGCACTGCATCAGGCAACTACCTGATCGCCGGCCCGCCAGTGAACGTCATCCTCAGCACTCACGACCAAAGCAGCCTGCTGGCAACAGAGCCCGCTACCCTCTTCACGCTGACCACTACAGGCTCCAACAAAATTCTTGTCGACGAGTCGCTCACCTACCAGCCCATTGAGGGTTTCGGTGCGGCCTTCACCGATTCAGCAGCATGGCTCCTCTATACGCAGGCTCAGCCCGCGCAGTACACCAGCACGATGAACGACCTCTTTACGCGCAACGGAAGCGGCATCGGCCTAAGCTTCATGCGCATTCCCATGGGCGCATCTGATATCGCGCGCAGCGTCTACTCCTTCGACGACCAGACTCCACCGGCCACTGACCCATCGCTCGCGCAATTCTCCATCACACACGATCAGGCTTACATCATTCCTGTGATTCAAAATGCCCGCGCTCTCAATTCAAATCTGAAGCTCATGGCAAACCCCTGGAGCCCTCCAGGATGGATGAAGTCTTCTGATTCAATGATGGGTGGCACCCTCCTCTCCACTGACTACACTTCTTTTGCCAACTATTTTGTTGATTACCTGAAGGCATACAACTCCAACGGCCTGCCCATCGATTACATCTCGCTGCAGAATGAACCGCTCTACAACACCACTACTTATCCGGCCATGGGAATGGATGCCGGAACGCAACTCACCGTTCTGCGCGATTACGTGTTGCCCGCATTCGCAACCAACAACATCACTACTCAGGTTTTTGTCTACGATCACAACTGGGATACAGCTTCATACCCTGAAACTGTCCTCACTGACGCCACTGTGCTGGCATCTCCACTCGTCGCCGGAACAGCCTGGCATGGATACGGCGGCACACCCGGCGCGCAGCAAACTGTACAAAATCTCTTCCCCTCCAAGGGCACATGGGAAACCGAACACTCAGGCGGAACATGGGTCTCTGATCAGTTCACCAGCGACTTCGTTGAGATCACGCAAGTGATGCGCAACTCCGCACGCTCCTATGTCAAGTGGAGCCTTGCGCTCGATCAGACTCTCGGCCCGAATCTGCCCGAACTCAACCAGGGCTACGGTGGATGCGCGACCTGCACGCCCATCGTCACCGTCAACACCGGCACAGGCGACGTCACCAAGGACATTGAATACTACACGCTTGGCCAGTTCAGCAAATTCATTCTCCCAGGCGCAGAGCGCATCTACTCATCGAACGCCAACTACATTGTCAGTTCGGCTTACATCAATCCTGACAATTCAAAGGTTCTCGTTTGCTTCAACGACTCCTCCTCAGCGCAGAGCTTTCAAGTCCAGTGGGGCCAGGACAACTTCACTTACACGTTGCCATCGCTTGGTGCCGTCACCTTTACATGGAGTGGAACGCAAAACGGCACAACAACCATCGCCGCCACCTCGCAGATTCAGGCTTCCAGTTTCACCGTCGAATCAGGACTTCAGACCGAAGATACGGGCGACACAACCGGCGGCTACGATCTTGGCTACGTAACGCCGGGTGCTTATGCCGAATATGAAAATGTCGACTTTGGCAATGGCGTCAACAGCGTCAGCGTGCGCACAGCAAGTGGTGGCAATGGTGGCACGTTGAAGTTCTACCTCGACAATATGACGGGATCGCCGATTGCATCGGTAGCGCTCCCGGTAACAGGCGGCTGGCAAAACTGGAGCACGGTGACGTCGAGCGTATCTGGCGCAAGCGGTGTGCACAATGTCTACGCTGTCTTCGGAGGCACAGGCGGTATCGCCAACCTGAACTGGTTCCAATTCCAGTAGTCGAACTCTCGCAAACTTGTTTCACAACTCAAAACAGATAACTGAGTTGTCCCTGAAAATTGAAGGCTGAAAAAACAAACAAATCCACCTTAAAACAGCCTTCTTTTTTCACCCTATATAAGCGTCAATCCGATAATCTGAAAGCGTTTTCCTGCACAGCATGAACACGCTTTCATTTCAATCCGGCCCCCCGGTAAACGGCCTTCAATCACTCATATTGGAGAATGAATTTCTGCGGCTGCAGATTCTGCCCACTGTCGGCGCACGCATCTGGCAAATTCAATACAAGCCACTCGGCGTTGACCTGCTCTGGAATAATCCTAATCTCGCACCTGAAAAACTCACCCTCGGCAACTCTTATGACGACAACTGGAGTGGCGGCTGGGACGAGCTCTTCCCAAATGACGAAGCCACTCTCCTCGAAGGCCAATCCCTTCCCGATCACGGCGAGCTCTGGACCAGCGTGTGGACAGCTGATGATCTGAATTCAATAGATCCGCTCGCTATCAAATTAACGCTGCGAACTCCAATCAGCAATTTTCTGATTGAAAAAACAATTCGTCTGCGCAAGAACTCCGCAGTCATTGAAGTCCATTACAAGCTCACCAACCTGGGCGCGCAAAAATTTCCATTTCTTTTCAAGTTGCATCCCGCATTCGCAGTCTCCGCTCAGCACCGCATCGACTTTCCGCCGATGAAAGTGCTGCTTGAACCGGATTTTCCAGGAACGCTCTCTGAAGCTGCTCCTGGTTTTGATTGGCCCATCGCACAACTCGGGTCAAAGCGCGTCGATATGCGCATGGTTCCTGAGACAAGCTCCGGCGCGCTCCATTTTTTCTATGGCGATCAACTCGCCGATGGATGGTGCGGTATCACCAATTGCGCAAATGGACTCGCGACAGCTCTGCGTTTTGATCCCGAGGTCTTCACCAGTTGCTGGCTCTTTGCTACGCACGGTGGATGGAAGAATCTTAATGTCGCCGTCCTTGAACCCGCCACCGGCTATCCCTTCCGTCTGCAACCTATGATCAATAACAAACGTGCCTGTTGGCTTGAGCCAAACGACGCCCTTGCAACAACGGTGCTCTTCAGCGTGCAGGAAGCTCTCACCTCTATCGGCGGTATCGATGCAGACGGAAAAATCCTGCCCGGCGTTGATTAATTTCTTTTCTATTCAATTATTTATTTTGTGGTGACAGCAGGCGTAGGCTCCAGAGAAAGCAAAATCGCCGCCACAATCGCAGTTCCCGCTCCACACATCTGCATCACCGTCAGCCGCTCGCCAAGTATCAGCACTGCCAGCAGCACCGTCAGCAGCGGATAGAGCGAGATCAGAGAAATCACGATCGAAGCTTTTCCGCCTGACTCAAGCGCACGAAAGCTCGTCCACGCGCCCAGCCCATTCAACGCGCCTCCGGCAATCGAGCTGATCACCACCACCCGCGCCAATCCCCAATGCGGATGCGCAAAGATCAACACCACACCCGAGAGCGCCACCATCGCCCAGCAAAACCACAAAAACGATCGCGCGCTCGTAATGCGATTCGTTGAAAGCTTCTGCGTCACCCCGGTAATCCCCCAGAGCACCAACGCAATCATCGAGAATAAAAGCCACGCTCGCATTCAATCGTCCTCACACTTCCAACAAAATTACTTCACGCACTCAACAGATAAATCGCGACTAATGCCAACGCCAATCCAACCCATTGAGTGCGCCCAATGCGCTCACGCAGAACAATGAGAGCAAGCAGTACCGTCACCATGGGAAAAAGCGCCGTTACCGGTGCAACCACTGATGCGCTGCCGCCCGTCACCAGCGCCTGAAAAAACGCCAGGTTGCCAACGCCGCCAAGAATACCCGTCAAAAACGCCCAGAATATTCCGCGCCGCATCTTTTTCTTGCGCTCGTCAGCGCTCGCCTCCGCAACCGGCTTCTCCTTCGAAACAGTCCACCAGACAAAGACCAGCAGCGGAATCAACCCTGCTGTATAGAGCAACTGATTCACGTATGCGTCCACACCAGATGAGGCCACCTTCGAGACCAGTCCCCACGTCCCCCACAAGACAATTGTGGCCAGTGACCACAACAGCCACGCAGGGAGTCTTCGCATTTGGCTCATCGCCTCTCACCTCTAATAATTCTGATAATGGAAATCAATCTTCGCCTGAGCATACCCGCCCGCTCGATCAATGAGCAAGAGCTTCCACGCTAACTAACGCTTGAAATTTGGTTCAAACTTTCGTTCTGGCTGTTGTGTGCTTTCTTCTCAACCCCGACGCGTTTTATCATCAGCGCGAAGATGGATTTTTCAGTGCTTCAAGCGTGGAGGCAACAAAAATGAAAATTACGGCAGTCGAAGCGATTCACTTGCGTGCGGAGGATCCGCTCATTGAGCTCTTCGATGGCTCTTACGATGATTGCGTTCTCGTTGTCCATACGGACACAGGGCTCACCGGCATCGGCGAAACTGAGTCGATGGCTCCTGCCATTCAAGCCATCGTCCGCGGCCCTTCGGCGCACAATCACGCGCGTGCGCTCTCCGCCGTCCTCTTCGGCGCTGACCCATCTGACCCAATCGCTCTCTGGCAACAAATGTTTGAGTCAACGGATTACCTCGGACGTCGCGGTCTCACCATGCACGCCATCGGAGGACTCGACCTCGCGCTTTGGGACCTCAAAGGAAAAATCGAAGGCAAGCCCATCCACGAACTCCTCGGCGGAAAAAAGCACGACTGTCTTCCCGCTTACGGAACCATCTACCCCATGGCGCGCGCGCCTGAAGAAGTTCGCGCGCAAGTTGCCTCCGGCAAAGCAAAAAATCTGCGCAACTTCAAATTCGCCGCCGACCCCTGGTGGCTCGACGACATTTCACTCACAGCAAAACTACTGATGGCCGCGCGCGAAGAAGCCGGCAGCGAAGCCAAACTCATCGTCGATTGCGCGCTCGCCTATCGCACCGCAAAAGAAGGTCTGCGCCTCTTCCCTGCTTATCGCGACGCTGGCATCTGGTTCCTTGAGGCGCCCTTGCCGCTCGATGATGTCGAGGGCCACCTGGCGATGAGCCGTCACGGAATCCCCATCGGCGTTGGCGATCTCGGTCTTACGCACGTGCGCGAATTCATTGAGATGATGGATCACGGCGGTGCAAGCATCTGCCAGCCGGACATTTCGCAGGTCGGCGGATTCACGGGAATCCTCAAGATTGCAGCCGCCGCTGCTGCACGTGGCAAGCGTGTTATCACGCATGGTTACAAAACCAACATTGAGATTGCCGCGAACCTGCACTTCCTCTCAACTCAACCTGCAATTGAACCGCTCGAGTTTTCTCTGAGCCACTCGCCGCTGCGCTGGCAAACAACTCGCGAGCACTTCCCAGTTGAAGAGGATGGCTGTGTGCGCGTGCCGAACTCACCAGGCCTCGGCGTCACACTCAACACGGAGACCATCGAACGCTATCGATTCGGAAAATAATTTTCAATTCCGCGCAGGCGTCTCCATCTCCGTCGCACCCCAACGTTGCGGCTGACGCGCATAAGCGCGCGGCGTGCAGTTCATGTGCTTCTTGAAAACCGATGAAAAATACGCCGGGTTGCAGAAGCCGCAGAGATACGCAACCTCAGCTACCTGCAAGCGCGGGTCAAGCAGTAACCGCTTGCTCATCTCTAATCGTTGGCGGATCAGATACTCTTCCAGTGTCTGTCCTGTTGTGCGGCTGTAGACGCGTCCCAGATGCCCCGCAGAAATCTTGAGGTTCTTCGCAAGATCGTGAATTGAAACCTTCTCTGGCCCCAGCTCGCGAATCATGCGCTGCGTCTCCAGCACAATTTTTTCCTCGCGCTGACTGAAGAGCTGCTCCACGAGCTGCCGCAACTGCTCAACATAATTACGAAAAGCTTCAGCCATCGTGAAGGAACTTTGCGAGCTCACAATAATCTGCACTGCTCGTTCCTTCGCAGAATTCACCGTCTCCGATGCCGCGCCCAGAGTTGCCAACTCCAGCGCCAGATGCTCGCATCCCCAGGTCAACAATCCACGCGATTGCTGCACCTGCACTGAGCTGCTGGTTGTCGGCGCCGCTGCAGCCAAAAACTCACGCACGGCAATCGCCAGCGTCGCCGGATCAGTCGACTCAATTGCCTTCAACACCTGCGCCAAAGATTGCACCGGTTGTTGACGCCGCTCCGGCATTGACTCAAACCAGCTCACCGCGCTTTGACTCGCATCAATCGCAGCCGCCGCCTCATGGTAAGCGCTAAGCAGCTCTGTCGAATCCGGATGAGCCGCACTCACGCCAATCTTTGAGCTCGTCAGGCCTTCGCTGCGTGCAGTGCGCAACAGTGCCTGCGCCATTTCGTCGAGCAGCACGCGCTCCTGGCCTGTGCTGCGCGATTTCGGCGCCGTGAAGATGCAGACCTCTGCCGGACCAACCATCGTTGCAAATGAATTCGCCCAGCTTCGGCACCGGTCTTCAATCAAATGAGCTACGCGCGCCAATGTCAGTTGACCCCCAAGATGCGATTGCCCCGCACCTGAGTTCTGTTCTTCTTCATCCTTCTTGGGTGCTTGCAATCGCAAAACCAAAACGCGATCCGGCAACTTCTCCATCCCCGTATTGCGCGCCAGTGTTTTGAGCGTCTCTGCATCCACATCGGCACGGCCACCTATCTGTCCCTTCGCAGCCAACAACAGCTCTGCCAACTCGCGACGATCCAGTTGCACTTCCCGTTCGCGCACCCTCTGAAACTCGCTCATCACCTCAAGCCGCTTCCACGCATTACCTAAATAGCGAGCAAAAACCTCAAGCATGCGCACCATCGTCGAGAGCTGCTCTTTGCTTACCACGGGCACACGATTGTACGCCTCTTCAAGATGGGAAAAATCAATATGAGATTGTCCCGCCAATGACTCTTTAACAAACTGAAATCCTTCCTCAGTCGGCTCCTCGGTCAACACCTGCCCGCTGAAAAGTGTTCCCAGGTAGCGACCCTCGCTGATCACCGGCACCGCAATATCCGTAAGACCCACATGGCACGGATAAACCTGGCTGCATCCACTCTCTCTGCAACGCGCTTTGGCTGGCTTGTCACTGCGCGCGCAGGTCTGCTCTTCGTGCGCGCCAAAACCATGAACCAGATCGCAAAAGTGCGTGCTGGGGCTGGGCAACTTGTTCTCTTCCGCATTCACTGACGCCGGCTTCAACTCAACCAGCGCATCGCGCGTATTCACGCGCATCGGCTGGGTCGGATCAAAGAGTTCAAGATCCTCGGCCCACATCAGCTCAACATTGCGAATCGGGCTCGAATCATTCAACAAAACAAGAAAATATTCAAAGAGTTCAATATCTTTTTTGAACTGCTGCTTGAGAGTCTCGCTTAAATCCGGCTGGCGGCGCTTCATGGTTGGTACCTCTGGCTGGAATGGATTGAAGCAATAGTAGTCTCACTGCAATGCGATTTTCCAGCAAAAACACAATAGTTTCTATTTGAATTTTGCTATATGTTATGTAATTTAGATTTTTAATAGTAGCAATTCGGCAATTTGGTAGCCCATTCTCATGAATATTTGAAAACGAACTCTGCACTTATCGCATTAAGGATGTGCACGAATCGTCAACCCGCCGTCCACCACAAGGGCTGTTCCCGTGATCCAATCCGATTGTGCACAACCTAAATACGCTACTGCCCGCGCAACATCCCCAGGCAATCCACGCCTGCCAAGCGGATGAATCGCCTCTGTTTCCCTCGCTGTCGCTTCAGGGTCGGGCACAGTACGTAGCCACTCATCCCACATCGCCGTATCAATGTATCCAGGGCAAACAGCATTCACTCGAATCTTTCGCGGCGCCAACTCAAGCGCCAGGTTGCGGGTCAGCGCAATCATCCCCGCCTTCGAGCACGCATAAGGAATCGCATTCGCAAAAGCATGTTCCGCATGTATAGAACTGATGTTCACGATCGCTCCGTCTTTAACGGGAAAGTCTTTCGCCAAAGCTTGGGCCATCAAAAATGGCGCGCGTAAATTCACCGCCATCACGCGATCAAAATCCTCCGCCGTCAACTGTTCAAACGAAAGATCAAGTTCAATTCCCGCATTATTCACCAGCAAATCAATGCGCCCCGTCAGCCGTATCAAATCTGCTGCAAACTTCTGAATTTCCTCCGCAATCGACACATCAACTGCAAATGTATGGCACTCTGCGCCGCTACGCGCATTTAGCACAGCTGCGGCTTCATTCAACTTCTCCGTTTTGCAATCCACCAGAACCACCCGTGCGCCACGAGCATGCAACTCTTCCGCGATCGCGTAACCAATGCCCTGCGCTGCACCTGTAACAACTGCAACCTTGCCAACAAACTCCGCGCTGCCTGCAAAGTTAGTTTGAGTCATCTCGATTTCCCCCCGTTCGCCTTTTCAGAAGCCTCTTCAATAAAAACCAACTCCGAACTGTTGGGTTGATTCAGCTCAACTACCAACCCAGCGCTCATCAGATCCGCCCCACTCGCTACTCGATCTCGCGAACTTCCATCTTCAAAGTGCAGCTTGTATCTCGCCGATGCCGTGAGACCGGCAAGCTGGAATTTATGCGCCGCCTCATCAACCGTTGACCCACGAAAAGCAAAGACCACGCCCTTCTCGCGCTTCGGATCCCAGTACTCAATCGCATCCCAATGCACACCATCGGGCCGCGCGGAAACGTGAAATAGCTGAGCATCACGAATCAGCGGCCGCAGCTCGCTCTTGTAGAGTGCAATCGCCGCACGCGCTGCCTCGTGCTGTTCCGCTGTCCACGCAGTTGTATCCAGCATGATTGATGTCCAGCCCATCATTCCGCTGCGCAGCATGTAACGGAAATTTTCAATCCGTGGCGTCGGCCACTTCTCCACATAACTCTCCAGCATCGCCGCTGGCAGCACATAGCTGGTATCAAAAAATGCACGCCGGTTTGAGAGCGGATCATAAGTATCTGTGATTGAAAAATAATCACCATGCGCCGCTGAACCAAAATCCATCATGCGGCCACCATCGTTGCATATTTCAAAGAGCAAGCCCGGATGGTCGCGCCTGAGTTGCTCATAAATTTTGTAGTATGCGCGCACCGCGTGGTCACTGACATCCGTTGAATTCGACGCCACCACAAAATCAAATCCGCTGTCATGATCTGTGCGCGCAGTGCTTCTATTCGGCGGTGCATGAGGATGGTTCTCCCGCAAACATCCCTCCATCACCAGATACCCATCGTGCTCCAGCATATCCAGATGGTAGCTCTCCACAATGCGTTTCAATTCGCCAGCCGCATAATCACGCGCCGCGGTAACTCCCAGGTCGATCGTCTGACCCTTGAACTCTTCCGGCTTCCAATCTGCAGCCACATCATGCGAAAGCCACGGCTCAACCTTCATCACATTGAGTGCGCCCGGCTCCGTGTTCACGCCCGCCTGCGCCCAATCTACCCACAAGCCAAATCGCAACCCGGCCTTGTGCGCCGCGTCGGCAATCGCTCCCAGCCCGCGCGGAAACTTGGTCGGATCCGGATACCAATCTCCCACGCCGCGGAACCACCCCGCATCCATGTGGAACATCTCCAATCCCAATTCTTTCGACTCGCCAATCATCCGCAGCGCCAGCGCCTCATCCACTTGCATTCCGCTGCCCCAGCTGTTGTTCACCAGCACTGGATACTGCGGATCTGCCCACGTCTTCTGATTCCCAAGCACCGCGCGCACCCACGGCCGCAACTGGTTGCCCGCTCCATCCGGACCACCACTGAAAACTCCAATAAAAGCCGTCGGCGTTTCAAAACTTCCGTCCACCGCAAGCCGCGTTTTGTACGGCCCCGGCTCGGGATTCAATCCTAGCCGTGTCTCAAGCTTGTTCCCGCTCGCATCATCCACGCGCTTGAGCCTGATCCGCGTACGCCCACTGAACTCTAATCCCGCGTACCAACCACCTTTATTGTTCGCAGCATCATAAACAACCTCAATCGGAATAATCTCTCGCGCTTCGCCCGGCATCGGTCGCGCATAAGTCGACGACCTTCCAATCCAATCGAATCCCTTGCTCACTTCTATATCGTGCACTCCTTCAGCCGACGGGGTATCCGCACCCTTCTCTACAGAAAAATGACGCAGCCCATCACCGCCGCGCAACTCAAGTTGAAGGCTATCCACCAGCGGAAGCCACAACTCGCGTCCACTCAGATTTTCAATTGTGATTCTGTGTTCCAGCGGTCCAAACTCTGCGCGTGACTCCCACCGCCAGCGCAAACGAAGATGCGGTGTTGCGCACTCATAAACAAATTCAAGCGTGTGCGCATCCATCACGGTCAACGCAGGCTTCAGCAACCACGTGAGCGCAATGGACGCCCCATCCGCTTCAACCGATGCAGGCAAACTTTCCTCGCCCGCATTCTCCCAAACGCGACCATCGACAGCAGCAATGCTGACCAACCGCGGAAACTCTGCACCCGCATTGAACTCAGCGTGCAGGTCGCTCTGCCTGATAACAGCACTCCGCTTGTCCGGGCTTTGCGCACCAACACCCGCCACAGCCAGTCCCAAAAAGCAGAGCACTACCGCCGCGCATTTGAATGCTGTCTGACTCAAAATTGGCATTGAACGCAACTCCCCGCTTCGATGGCAGCGAACAACAACTCTCAGAAAAAGAATACAGGCGGTTGCACCGGACTGGTACAACCGCCTGTATTTGTTCAGTGTGAACAGTTAAAAGAAGAAACGCGCGCCGGCCTGCATAATGCGTGGTGCCGTTCCATTCTTGCCGTTAATGCCACCGAAAACCGATGAATTGGGATCCGCAATGATATTGCCGTAAATTGGATGGTTAAAGATATTCAGCGCTTCCAGACGGATTTCAAAGTTCCGCGACTTATCGCTCGAGATGTAGAACTTCTTCAGAATGCTCATATCCGTATAGAAACTGCCCGGGTTGCGAAGGTTGCTGAAATAGACCGGCGAGTTGGAGAAAGAGTAGTTGGGTGTCTGGGCAAATGAAGTGCGATTCAGTATGCCCTGGGTCGAGTTGAGAAAGGTTCCATTGTCCCCAACAAGTGCCTTCTCGTAACTGATGTTGTGGTTGCGGAAGTTTTTGTTGGCTGTGCTCCAGCGAAGTGCAGCGCCAGGTACTGTTATGCCGCCATCACCCTGATTTTCTACAGGAAATTGTACTGGGGTTCCATGAGGATTCCAGGTAGTGATACCGGCTACTGCCCATCCACCAACCAATGAATCAAGCACATGACCGCTCACGCCCTGCGGGTTCGACAGATATTGCCGGCCGCGTCCAACGGGCAGGTCGTAGGAGTAATTGACCTTCAGCGTCTGCGGCATTTCGCCCGGTGCAAGACCGTAGCCTTCCATCAGGTTGTGCGGGTTCTCCAGTAAACCGCCTGCCAGTCCCTGCACATTGATGTCTGAACTGGATGCATCCGTCATCGTCTTGCGAATCGCATACGAGACCAACAACTCAAGTCCGTGGTAATTGCGTGACTGTATCTGGAAGTTCGCATAGTTTGAGAACGCACGTCCCCATGAAACCTGGCCCGGTGTCGCTGCGTTAGTGCCACCGTACTGTGGTGACAAGCCCAGCAATTGGCTCAGGGCTAGCGTGGGGCTTCCAAAGTTCAAGCCTTCGCCCTGGAAGGGGTTCGGAACCTGGTCATTGAGATGAGGCCCCAGTTGATAGTAGTTCACTGGAATGTTATTCAGACTCCACGAACCAGCCACATGCATCAGCAAATGGACACTTTTAATCGCCTGGTACTCACCTGTAAAGACCCAGTCTTTTCCAAGTTGCCGTTGTATACCCAATCCAGCCATATATGAAGTTGGCGTGTCGTAGTGTGTGATCGTTGTTCCCTGACCGTTGGCGTTGGCGCTTGTATTCCAGTTCTGGTAGTAGTAGGCCGCGTTTGTGGTGACAGGAGGACTGAATCCGAGATTGCCGCCCGGCACTGCCGGGAATGAACTCAACCCGTGATCGCAGCTGCAGAGTTCGCTGATCCAGTTCATGCCGTTCTGTGTTGAGATTTGACCAAAGCTCGTTGTGTCGTAATAAAAGCTCTGATAATCCGTAGAGAGTCCATTGAGCCCCTGATCTACGCTGCCTGCGCTCAAGTGAACCACGGTCTTGTCATTGACTGCCCAGCTCAATCCCAAACGAGGCGAGAAGTTGGCAATATTCGTTGTATAAAGATCCTTGTGCGGATATTCCGGCGTGTTGGTCAGTGAAATCAAACCCGTGGGTCCCTGCGTTACCCACTGGGGAATCGGAAGGCTGTTGAGTATTCCTCCTTCTGCTGCCTGAACTTGACCCCAGCTCCAGCCTGGAACCGTCGGCAGTACGTTCTTTGCATTCAGGTCATAAACCAGACCGCCAAATGCGTGGCGTGGTCGTCTCGGTCCATCATGATCCCAACGCAATCCAATCTGTACCGTGAGCTTGGAGTTCACCTTCCAATCGTCCATGATGTAGGCGCCCTGGTTCCATCCATATGGCGTAGGATTCCAACTGCTGCCCCATGAGTTCAGGTTCGATGAACCAAGCATCAACTCAGCCAGACCATCTCCAGAAAGTCCGTCATTCTGGTTCCAGTACTGCTGAGTACCATATCCGCCTGTCACAGAACTGTATCCGCTTCCCAGTCCAATAACGCCGGTTCCGTCTCCACCCTTCTCCGTAAAGCGGATGAAGTACTGTTCGTAACCAATTTTGAATGTATGGCGGCCGATTTGACGCGTCAGTGCTAAAACGCCATTATCCGATTGCGTCAGAAACGAGTCGTACTGGTCTCCGCCTACGTTTGTATAGCCGCTTCCAAATCCACCAATCGTCGCAACTGGCGCAATGTGTGTGGTCAACTTCGCTGGATTGTTCGCAATAAGAGGATCAAATCCCCAGGTAGATGTATCAATATTCGGATCGGGCAACGATCCTGAGTTAGATACACCCAAACTGACTAGGTCAGTGACACCAACACCAAGATGGAAGCTGAAGACTGTCTTGGGATTGATCGCCCACGTATAAAGGAAGACGCCAAGCCAATCTTCATCCGTCGTCAGCGAGGTTCCAGCATGCATGAATGGCGGCGGAACGCTCGCCGTAATCATCGACCGGCTCACACTACCCTCTAAATGCTGGTTCTGACGAAGCGTTTCATCTATACGAAAAAAATACTTGTCAATCGGAGTTGCAAGATTGCGGGGATCTACTCGGTTGCCCGCAAAGTTCGATGGACTGATTGCTGTGTGATTCGGCGTAGGCCACATCGCAATGTAGTGTGCAAAGAGTTTGCTCTGGCCTGACAGTCCACCCCCCGGAACCGAAGGAATTGTCGCATTCGCGAACTGCGGACGTACCCAGCACCATCCTTGAGATGTGTATTGCGATGCCAGCGGTCCGGTGCAATCTGCGGAGTTGTAATCCTCATATCCATTGAATGGATCGTAAATCGTAGCATAAAGCGGCGAGCTGTTCGATTGTTGACCGATCACCGTTTGTGAGAAGTTGCCCGCGCGCTCAAGTAGCGATGGCACACTCGACACCGCAATCTGAGTTTCTGAGAAGCGTTGGCCCTCCCAGGCTCCATAAAAGAACGTCTTATCTGTGCCGTTGTAAACATGCGGAATCCGAATCGGGCCGCCTACTGCAGCTCCATAGTTCTTCTGAGAATAGGCCTGACGAGCAATCTGAGGGGTTGCGTTGTTGTTGTACCAGCTATTGGCGTTAAAATCCTGGTTGCGGAAATAAAAAAACGCACGGCCATGGAAGGCATTTGTGCCACTCTGCGTCCGCATGCTGATAATACCGCCACCGTATCGGCCCACATCTGCCGTCAACACCCCCGTCTCAACGCGGAACTCGCTCACGGAATCAGGCGTCGGTATGGCACGGTTCGTTGCGCCGAATTCAGCCTCCTGCACCGGGTTTCCATCCACGCTGATGTTGCTGCTGTTCGCCTGCCCACCGGAAAGCGAATAGCCATTGCCGCTGTTGGCAATCAAGTAGGCAGCATTGTTCTGCGCAAGAACCTGAAGATTGTCCACCTGCGGGCCGTTACCCTGAATCGCTGGAATCGTATTCGCCAAATCCAATGCATTGCGATTCAACTGCGGCAACTCCGTGATCATCTTGTTGTCCAGAACATCAGAGGAACTGGCATCACTGGACGAAATCAATGTTCGCGCACTGCTCACCACAATCGTCGTCTCAACCGACCCCGGCTTCAAGCTGAAGTTCATCGTCAGGTGATCGCCCGTATGCAGTATGAGTCCCGACTGCGTTTGAATGCCAAATCCTGCCGCGTTCGTAACCAACTTGTAGGGACCGGGAGTGAGATCGGTCAGCAAGTATGAACCTGCTCCATCCGCAATCGCTGTGTAAGTTACATTGGTTGCCGTATTCGTGGCCTTGATCTGCGCTCCAGGTATCATGGCGCCCGTGTTATCTGCAACCAACCCGCTCAACTGCGCGTTTGTGTCCTGCGCGTGCAGCACGACTCCACCGATGCTCAGCAGCACAAACATCACCGCCGACAACAGTACAAAATTCAGTTTCTTTTCACTCCACCTGGCTCGCATCACGTGACTCTCCTCCCAAATTGCAGCTCAATACAAATCACACAATTCCTCATGAGAATTGTCTGGAATCAATTCATATGCCTCTTATTACGCGAACGTCTACGCAGCTTGGCGATTTTTCCATCGTTTTAGCGGCATGAACCGTCTATCTAACCCGGCATGAATCAAATATCTATACTTTCTATCAACAAAACATTCGCCTACTTTTCCAATATTCTCAGCCGCTGATCTACAGCAACCTTCTCCAGCTTCTGCACCACCCCCGAGGGCCAGTGAATCTCCACCATCGCCTCCGTCGCCTCCCCAACTCCAACATGCACAACAAGATCGCTCGACGAAGCATACCCCACACTGTTCGTCACCGTCCGCATCTGCTTCCGCCCGCCTGCCGTCACATGCACCAGCGATCCAATCCCAGACCGGTTGCTCTTCGCGCCCTCCAGCTTCAACTGCAACCAATGCCTCGGTCGGCTCTCGCGATCGCTCCGGTTCCACCACAACTCAATCGGAGCATTCAGCGCAGAGACCACCGCATCCACCCGTCCGTCGCGATCAAAATCCGCAAACGCCACACACCGGTGCTGCGCTCGCCCATCATTCCCCGCCCCACCGGTTTCAATTCCAGCCTCTGCAGATACGTCAGAAAACTTCCCGCCCTCATTGAAAAAAATTCGATTCGCCTGCGGTTCCGTTGGCATCAACCCCCCGCACGCTACAAAAAAATCCAGCCACCCGTCATTATCAAAATCAACCAGCCCGCATCCCCAACCATTCCACTTGCGGCTCAGGTTCAGCAACCCAGTCGCCTTCCCGCCATCATCAAATGTTCCATCGCCGTTATTGAAAAATATCTCGTACGTATCGTTCTTCAGCCCCGTCATCACCAAATCAAAAACGCCCTTGCCGCGAATATCTCCAAAATCCGCGCCCATCCCGGAAATATTTCTCCCATCCCCGTTGTACGCAACATCAGCGTCAATACCCACCTCCTGAAATCCCTTTCCACGATTCCTCAGCAGCAAATTCCTCGCATTGTCATTCGCCACAAACAGCGCCGGCCGTCCATCCCCCGCATAATCGGCCATCGCAATCCCCATCCCCTTGCCCAGCAACGCATCCGCGCCTTCCTTCAACGGCACTTCAGTAAACGTCCCATCGCCGTTGTTGTGAAAAAGCTGCATCGGCTCCGCGCGATAAATATTCGGATGGCAATAATTCCGCATCGCGTCAGCCATCCCTCCGCAAATCGGATCGCTCCCCGGCTCCCAGTCGCAATAATTCGAAACAAATAAATCCAGTCGCCCGTCATTGTCGTAATCAATCCAGCACGCACTCACCGCCCACAACGGTGGCTTCCGCGTCGCCAGCGGCATCAAACCCGACTTCGCCGTCACATCCGTAAACGTCCCATCTCCATTGTTGTGGTAAAGAAAATTCCTGTGCACTCCCACCACAAACAAATCCTCATGCCCATCATTGTCGTAATCGCCCACCGCAGTGCCAATTGAAAATCCCTCACCCGCCAACCCGGCCTTCGCCGTCACATCCCTAAACGTCCCATCGCGATTGTTTTTGTACAGCCGGTTCCAATACTGCGGCCCGCTCTTCACAAGCGACGGCAATTCCGCACCATTGGTGCAAAAAATATCCGGCCAGCCATCCCCATCAAAATCAATCACGCCCAATCCGCCAGGCATCGTCTCTACCTGGTACATCCGCCCTGCCGCGCCATTCCGCAGCACAAAATCCAATCCCGCAGACGCAGCGCCATTCACCATCTTGATGGGCGCAATACGTCCTGCCGCCTGAGCAAGCATGCTCCGCGCGCCGCCAAACTCCAGTGCCGCCATCGCCGCCAATCCCCGTAGCACCTCGCGTCTACTTGCTCTCATGCGTACCCTCACTCTGAAATTTATCCGAGAGCCTTTTCGCCTCTGCCTCTGCCTTATCCGCCTCCGTTGCCCTGCCCATCTTCCTCAACACGCGACTTAACACTGCATGCAGCGCACCCTTCTCATCCGGATACCCCGCAGCCAACGCCGGAGCAAGCAATCCATACGCCTCACTATCCTGATCCAGTTGCGCCAAAGCCTTGCCCAACTGCACCTTGAGCATTCTGTTCGCCGGCTCCTCTTTCACCAACTCGCGCAACACAGGAACCGCCGCCTCATAATCACGCGCATTCATCTCCAGCGACGCCAGCGTCCTCAGCGCACCGCGCCGGTGCGGATCAATCTTCAACGCCGCCAGCGCCGACTCCTTCGACGCATTCTCCTCACCCGCCGAAAACTGCGCCTCCGCCATCCGCTCCAGTAGCGCCGGATCACCCGGCCGCAAACGAATTGCCTCCGCAAACTCCTTCTCCGCGCCCGCCGGATCATCACTCAACCGCAGCAGCACATCTCCGCGCATCCGGTGCAGCGCCGCCGCATCCTCTCCACCACTCTTCAACTCATCGGCAACCTTCTCCGCCTCAACCGCATAACAAACTACAAGCTGATAAATCGCATCCACGCGCGCACTCTGACTCTGCGTATTCTTCAAAGCCAAACCCCGCTCCATCACTTCAATCGACCCCGCACACTTCAGTTCCGCCAACGGCTTCGTTTTATTCACTTCCAGTTCTTTCGCCCTCGACATCCCCGCATCGCTCGAGCGCAACTCCTCATTCAACGCGCGAAATCGTTCCAGCGCAAATCCCGCCCAGGCCTCAACCGCATCCTCATCAAATTTCTTGTCTGCGCTCTGCCCCCGTCGCACCGCCTCCAGATACGACGCCGCCGCACGCGCATTGTTTCCCAACTCAGCTTCTGCCTCGCCAAGGTACCCTGACGCAATCGCCTCACGCGGCTTCACGCGCGCAGCCAACTCCAGTCGCGGCACAGCCTCCGCCGCCTTCCCTGTGCGCAGCAAATCAATCCCCAGCAGCAAATTCGCAAAATAATCCTGCGGCGCAATTCTTCGCGCGCCCTCCAGCGCCGGAATCGCCTCCTCAAACTTCGATTCCTGATGCAGCTGAAACCCCTGCTTCAGCAGCGCCTCAAACCTTGCCTCCGCATCCATCTGCGCGCTCGAAAACTGCGCTCCAAGCAACAGCACCGCCGAGGCTGCACCGGCCGCAGCCCTCACCCATCCAGTTTTTTCCAATGAACTCATCAAGAACTCACGATAGTTGCTCAACGCAATCCAACGCAACTAATGAAGTATTTCTCCACTTTGACATTTTTCATCACTCATTAGACATTCCTCACTCCGCACCCACACCCCATAAGTCTGCCCGAAATTCACTTGATTCCCCATTAAAACGGACCATAAACCAATGTATGTTTCCCCCAACCCCTTGCACAATCTGTTGTGACCGTCGTCATATTCCCCCATCTATTAGGAGCAGAAGATTGCGGGTGCCTATTTCCAGCGAATTGCGCATGCAACCTGGGATACGCGTACATAATTGGAGGAACTCATGCTTCACCTCGACACGGGTAACACCGGCTTCATGATTCTTTGCACGAGCCTAGTCATGCTCATGACGCCAGGACTTGCATTCTTCTACGGCGGTCTCGTCGGACGCAAGAATGTGCTCACCATCATGATCCAGAGCTTTGTTTCCATGGGTTGGACCACCGTACTCTGGTATCTCTACGGCTACTCACTCTGCTTCAGCGGCGATTGGCATGGAATCATCGGAAACTTCAACATGGCTTTCCTGCGCGGCGTCGACCTCAACACCGCCTCACCAGGCAACAACACCATTCCGCTCTTCGTCTTCATCGCCTACCAGATGATGTTTGCCATCATCACACCGGCCTTGATCTCGGGCGCATTCACCAATCGCGTCACCTTCAAGGCCTATTGCATCTTCCTCACCCTCTGGCTCACCTTTGTTTATTTCCCCTTCGTTCACATGGTCTGGGGCGGCGGAATTTTGCAGAAGTGGGGCGTTGAAGATTTTGCCGGCGGCATCGTCGTGCACAACATTGCCGGTATGGCCGCGCTCGCCTCCGTGCTTTACGTTGGCCGTCGCCGCGAGGCCGACCGTGGACCGCACAGCATTCCGCTCGTCGCACTCGGCACCGGACTGCTCTGGTTCGGCTGGTACGGCTTTAACGCGGGCAGTGAGATGCGTGTTGATTCCGTCACGGCGACAGCATTCCTGAACACCGATATCGCTGCCTCGTTCGCAGCCATCGCATGGCTCATCGTGGCCTGGATGCGCGAGAAGAAGCCGAAGTTCCTCGGACTTCTGACTGGCGCAGTTGCCGGCCTCGCCACCATCACACCGGCCGCAGGTTACGTCTCGCCCACCACCGCCGTCATCATCGGCTGCGTCGCCGGTGTGGTTTGCTACTTCGCCGTCGAACTCAAGAACAGTCTGCATTGGGATGATGCGCTCGATGTATGGGGCGTCCACGGCGTCGGCGGAATGATCGGCATTATCATGCTCGGCATCTTCGCCAGCAGGGCCTACAATCCCTCAGGCGTTGATGGGTTGCTCTACGGCAACTCGAGCTTCTTCTTCAAGCAATGCGTCGCAGTCCTCTTCTCCTCCGTATGGGCCTTCGGATTTACATACGGCATGCTGAAGCTCATTGACCTCTTCACGCCGGTCCATGTCACCGAAGCACACGAACACACGGGCCTCGATGAATCACTGCACGGCGAAAACGCCTACATCGATCCAGGAGCTACTGATCTGCATTTGAAAGAGTTGCTCGACGAAATGGAAATCGAAATGCAGGAAATCAAAAGCAAACTCTAGCTCAACTTCCTAGCTTGTTTAGTCAACCCCCTCAATGTGTCTCCGCATTGAGGGGGTTTTTAATGCAGAGACACTTCCGCTGAAACACAACCGGCGACAGAGAACTCGCTCTATCATCCCTTCTCATCCAATCTCCTCGTCAGTTTTAAAACTCGCACCACTATGCACAGTTTCAAAAGCAACTATCCCATACGAATTCCTGAAGCGGTAACTTCGAAATTTTCAATGAGTCTACCCGCAGACTCAACCTGCCTCCTCAGCTAAGATGGAGGCATGGCGAACAAAAGACAGCGCATTGGAATTTTGACAGCCGGCGGTGATTGTCCTGGGCTCAATGCCGCAATCCGCGGAGTGGGCAAAGCTGCGCAAGGCTTTTACCAGATGGATGTCATCGGATTTCGTGATGGTTTTCTCGGATTAGTCGAGAACCGCTTCATCGAACTGGATCGCTCCGCACTCTCCGGCATTCTCACCCTTGGCGGCACAATTCTCGGCACCAGCCGCGACAAGCCGCATCGCATGGTCATCGACGGCAAAACAAAAGATATGACCGGCGTGGTCAAAGAGAACATCAAAAAATTGAAGCTCGATTGTGTCGTTTGCCTCGGCGGCGGCGGCACGCAAAAGAACGCCTTGCGCCTCCACCAAGCCGGCATCAACGTCATCACCTTGCCTAAGACGATTGACAACGATGTGGCCATGACCGATGCAACCTTCGGATACGCAACCGCGCTCGATATTGCCACGGACGCAATTGACCGTTTGCACAGCACCGCGCACAGCCATCATCGCATCATTGTCGCGGAGATCATGGGGCATCGCGCCGGATGGCTTACGCTCGGCGCAGGACTCGCCGGCGGTGCTGATGTAATTCTGATTCCTGAAATTCCCTACGACGTGAAAAAAATCTCTGCGGCCATTCGCCAGCGAAGCAAGAAGGGCAGCAGCTTCAGCATTGTAGCTGTGGCCGAGGGCGCTAAGAGTCGTGAGGATGCGCAGCTTTTCAAAATCGTTGAGAAGAACGTGAAGCGCGCTGAAAGCCTGGAGAGCACACTCGCCGCCAAACATGAACTGGCAACACTTGAAATGCGCCATCAGGGCAACACCTTGCGTCTTGCGCATCAACTTGAAGAGCTCACGCGGCTGGAATCGCGGGTGACGATTCTCGGATATGTTCAGCGTGGCGGCTCACCGAGCACGGAAGACCGCATCCTCGCCACACGCCTTGGCACCGCATGTGCCGATCTCATCCACAAACGGCACTACGGCGTCATGGTTGCCGCCCGAGCAGACGGCACTGAAGCTGTCCCCCTCGAAAAAGTCGCCGGCAAGCTCAAACTCGTCCCACCCGACCACTCCTGGGTACAAAGTGCACGGCGCGTCGGTACCTGTCTGGGAGATTGAGAAAACCTGGGAATCTGTTTGGGAGATGCATTCAGCTCCAGCAGGGAGCGCGCGATAATAGTCCAGGATGGAGAGCGCAGCGGAATCCTGAGTCAGCTTTGAAAATCACCTGAATCATAATTGAATTACTTTTGCGACCAACGGGAGCGGCTGGCCCCACTGCAGGTGGTTGCAGAACATTTCCACCACTTCCCGCACAATGGACAGATGCACACCCTCTATCCAACACCTCAACTGAGATCAGTTAACTGAGAACAGAGAACTAAAAAATATGGGCACCCCCCTGTGCTGTAGAACGAGTTGTACGTGGGGCCAAAC
>VFSW01001665.1_pt1 | contig 33795 bp, 29 predicted proteins | sample 5358111 | NCBI WGS metagenome assembly VFSW01 (sample SAMN11554181, study PRJNA540505) | mine drainage metagenome | isolation source: sediment from site ElyBrook_90M | place: USA: Ely Copper Mine, Vershire, VT | collected 2017
CCGCTCGGGTTGTGCCCCCCCCCGGCTGCTGGTCCGGCTGGGGGGGCCGGGGCCCGGGGGCGGCGCGGGCTCGCGCGCGCCCCGCGACGCGGACGTCTACGCCGTGCTTGCTTTCGTGCGCGAGGTTCGCGCGCATCGCGCCGGGCACGAAGCCGTAGTACCGCCGCTGCTCGGGGGAGGCCTGAGCCTCCAAACGCTCGAGAGAGTCCCCGCCTTTCTCCCAGATCGGCGTCTTGACGCTTCCGAACTCGAAGAGCGAGACGCTGATGCCGCTGCCCGACGCATCGAGCTCGATACGCAGCGCGTCGGTCAGCGCTGCAAGTGCCGCCTTCGACGCCGCATAGGGGCCGACGAACGGTGGAGTGAGGCGTCCGGAGATCGACCCGACGAAGAGCAGTCGTCCGTGCGTTTGGCGCAGCATCGGCAGAGCGGCTTGCGCGACCGCGAGCGCCCCGACGAGATTGACTTCGAGTTGGTAACGCAGGCGCTCCAACGGCAAGAACTCGAGCGGGCCGCCGAGCGCGATGCCCGCGTTGCAGACCACGGCGCGTAAGGGCACGCCGTCGCGAGCGATGCGTTGCGCGGCAGCCGCGATCTGCTCGGGAACGGTCACGTCGAGAATCAGCGGTCGCACCGAGTCCCCGATCTCGGCGAGGCGCGCGGCGTCCGCGTCCGTGCGGACGCCGGCATAGACGAGCGGGCCCGCGCGCAGCAACTCGGCGGCGACGGCGTAGCCGATGCCACTCGACGCGCCGGTAACGAGCGCGGCGCCCAGATCCGGCTTACTCGTCGTGACGGCGACCCTGCGGCCGTCGGCGTCGCCGCATGGGTGGAGCGTCGCCGCCACCGGACGGAGCCGCACCCGACGGAGCCGCGTCCGCCGGAGCCGCATGGCGCATCTCGCGCGGCTCGCGCGAGCGTGGCCGATCGCCGTCGCTCGACGCCCCGTTGAGCAGTGCCTTGTGCGAGAGATTGATGCGGCCTTGCCCGTCGATCTCCATAACTTTCACCTTGATCTCGTCGCCGACTTTCACCACGTCGTCGACGCGCTCGACGCGCGTGGGCGCGAGCTGGCTGATGTGGACCAACCCCTCTTTGCCGGGCGCGATCTGCACGAACGCGCCGATGTTGATGATGCGCGTAACCTTGCCGACGTACGTCTCGCCGATTATGATCTCTTTCGTGATGGATTCGACGATTGCTCTGGCCTTGTCGCCGGATTCCCCGTCGAGCGACGTAATGAAGACGCTGCCGTCGTCTTCGATGTCGATCTTCTCGACGCCGGTTTCGGCGATAATCTTGTTGATGATCTTGCCGCCGGGTCCGATGACGTCTTTGATCTTCTCGGGGTTGATCTTCATGACGATCATCCGCGGCGCGTACTTCGAGAGTTCCTCACGCGGCTGCGCGATCGTTTCCTCGAGTTTTTCGAGGATGAAGAGACGCGACGCGCGTGCTTGCGTCATTGCCTCGCGCATGATCTCGAGCGTGACGCCCTGAACCTTGATATCCATCTGAATCGCGGTGATGCCCTTCTTGGTTCCCGCGACCTTGAAGTCCATCTCGCCGAGCGCGTCCTCCAAGCCCTGAATATCCGTGAGCACGCTGTACTTTCCGTCCTTGAGGATGAGGCCCATGGCGACGCCGGCGACGTGCGCGCGGATCGGAACGCCCGCGTCCATGAGCGCGAGCGTCGACGCGCACACGGACGCCATCGACGAGGAGCCGTTCGACTCGAGCGTTTCGCTCATGAGCCGTAGCGTATACGGAAAGTCGTCCTTCGCCGGAAGAACCGGGAGCAACGCTCGCTCCGCGAGGTGACCGTGACCGATCTCACGCCGCCCAGGACCGCGCATCGGCCGCGTCTCGCCGACCGAGTACGGCGGGAAGTTGTAGAAGTGCATGTAGCGCTTGTTCTCGAGTGCGACGATTCCGTCGAGGCGTTGCGCGTCGGACGTCGAGCCGAGCGTTGCGGCGGTGAAGACTTGCGTCTGGCCGCGCGTGAAGACTCCAGATCCGTGCACGCGGGGTACGTAGTGGACCTTGCACCAGATCGGACGGATTTCGTCCGGCTTGCGGCCGTCGGGACGAATCTTCTCGTCGACGACCATCGTGCGTAGCTCTTCCTCCTCCATCGCTTTCACGATTTTCTGGAAGTCCTTTTTGCCGAGCGGCTCCTCGAGGGCTGCCCGAACGTCGTCGTCCTTCTTGCCGCAGCGATCCAGCGCTTCGTCGAGCGAGATCGCGTCGAACGCGTGCTCGCGCTCCGTCTTGTCGACCACGCGCATCGCTTTGGCGACGTCCTTTGCAAAGTTCTTGCGCACCCACTTCTCGAGATCGGCCGACGGTACGTGCCTGGGAAACTCGCGCTTGGGTTTGGCAACCTTCTTCGCGAGCCGATCGATCGCGCCGACGATCTTCTTGATCTCCTCGTGCGCGAATGCAATGGCCCCGAGGAAATCTTCCTCGGAGATTTCGTTTCCGCCGCCTTCGACCATCATGACGGCGTCATCCGTTCCCGCGATCACGATGTCCATGCCGCCGGTCACATACTCCGGCAGCGTGGGGTTGCAGACGTAGTCGCCGTTCTCGTTCCGGCCGACGCGTACGGCCGCGACGGTCTTCTCGAACGGAATGTCGGAGAATGCGAGCGCGGCGCCTGCGGCGCATACGCCGATCACGTCGGCATCCAGTTCGGGATCGATGGAGAGCACCGTCGCGACGATCTGCACGTCGTTGCGGAAACCGTCGGGGAAGAGCGGGCGAATCGGACGGTCGATTTGACGCGAGCTGAGCACGCCGTGCTCTGTAGGACGCCCTTCGCGCTTGATGAAGCCGCCGGGAATCTTTCCGGCGGCGTACATGCGCTCTTCGAAATCGCAGGTCAGGGGGAAGAAGTCGATGCCTTCGCGAGCATGCTCGGAGGCGGTGACGGCGCAGAGCACGACGTTTTGATCACCATAACGAACCAATGCGGAGCCGTTTGCTTGCTTCGCGAGTTCACCCGTCTCGATGACCATCGTGCGCCCGCCGACCGTAAGGGTCACGGATTCGGGCACGATTACTCCTAGTATAATTTCTCTTTTAGTGAATCACCGCGGCCCTTCTGGGGTCGCGGAGCGCGGACCTTTATTGGGTGGTACGGGCCGGGTTGCCGGCGAGTCCGTCTGGCTGCCGGACGGCCTTTGCGTCCGTGGCGACTCTCCGGCATTGGGACGAAGGGCTCGCGTGCGACATTTGGCACGGGTACGAGTATTGCATGCGGCGCGCCAACGGAGCCGGGCGAGCGGCGCGCAATGGTGCCTCGCGCCGGGCAGGAGCTTGGCGCGCGGCACGCATAGTCGGCAACGCGTGATACGTCTTCGCGCTCTCGCTCCGGTGCTGATCGTTGCGGCAACGACGAGCCTTCCTGCCGGCGGGTGGCATGGCGCGCGCCCCGTCGTCGCGCGACATGCGATGGTTGTCACCGAGCAGCGCCTCGCGTCCGACGTCGGCCTGCAGGTGCTGCGCGAGGGCGGGAACGCGGTCGATGCGGCGGTCGCGGTAGGCTATGCGCTCGCTGTGGTCGACCCGTGCTGCGGCAACATCGGCGGCGGCGGCTTCATGATCGTTCGCATGCGCGACGGTCGCGAGCGCTTCATCGATTTTCGAGAGGTCGCGCCGTCGCGTGCGACGCGTACCATGTACCTCGATGCCCACGGCAACGTGGAGCCGGCGAAGTCACGCAAGGGATGGCTTGCAGTCGGCGTGCCCGGTTCGGTGCTCGGCCTCGAGACCGCGCGCCGCGAGTACGGCACGATGTCGCGTGCCGCGCTGATGGCGCCCGCGATTGCCTTCGCACGCGACGGCTTTCGACTCGGTGCCGGAGACCTGATTCCGTTCCGCGCGATGCCCGGCGGTTACGCGGCGGCGCGTTGGGCGATGCGGACGCCCCCGCGCGTGGGAGAGCTTTTCCGCCAGCCGCAGCTCGCAGCGACCCTCGCGCTCATCGCACGCGACGGGCCTCGTGCCTTCTATCGCGGGCCGATCGCGCGAGCGGTGGTCGCTGCGGCCAACGCCGGCGGCGGCGTGCTCACGATGGAAGACTTCGCGCGGTACCGCGTCGTCCAAGCCTCGCCGCTGCATTGCAGCTATCACGGCTATCTGCTCTCCGCTGCGCCGCCGCCGAGCTCCGCAGGAGTCACGCTCTGCGAGATCCTCGGCATCCTCGCGCCCTACCCTCTCTCGCAGTGGCCCTGGCACGGCTTACGCGAGACGCATTACGTCGTCGAGGCGGATCGGCGCGCCTACGCCGACCGCAACGCCGCGCTCGGGGACCCCGCGTTCGTGCGCAATCCGGTCGCGCGGTTGCTCGCGCCGGCATACCTGGCTCGGCTCCGCGCGTCGATCGACCCGTCGCGCGCGACGCCGTCGAGCGACGTCCATCCCGGGCTCGCCGCGCTCGCGCACGAGCACGCGCAGACGACGCATTACTCGATCGTTGACGCGCGCGGGAATGCGGTTGCGGTGACGTACACGCTCAACGATTGGTTCGGCGCCGGGGTCGTCGCCGGCAATACGGGATTCTTCCTCAACGATGAGATGGACGACTTCACGAGCAAACCCGGCGCGCCGAACATGTACGGCCTCGTGCAAGGCAAGGCCAACGCCATCGCGCCCGGCAAGCGTCCCCTCTCGTCGATGGCGCCGACGATCGTGACCAGGAACGGGAGGCTCGTGATGGTCACCGGCAGTCCCGGTGGATCGCGCATCATCACGATCGTGCTCGAAACCCTGCTCGACGTGCTCGAACATCGCATGAACGTTGCGCAGGCGATCGACGCGCCGCGGATTCCCATGCAGTCGCTTCCCGACGAGATTCAGTACGAACCCGGCGCGCTCACGGGCGCGACGATGCGCGGGCTGCGCGCAGAAGGCTATGCGTTACGCGAGATCGCCACGTGGGGCTCGGCACAGGCAATCGTCGTCGATTCGCGCACCCGCCTGCTCGAAGGCGCGAGCGATCGCCGCCGCCCCCCGGGCGGCGCGGCCGGATACTAGCGCCGCAGGCCGAGTTCGGCGATGAGTTTGCGGTAACGCTCGAGATCGGTGCGCTGGATGTAGTTCAGAAGGCTACGGCGCCGCCCGACCTGTAGCAGCAAGCCGCGCCGGCTGTGGTGATCCTTCTTGTGGGTCTTCAAGTGCTCGGTGAGCTGATTGATCGATGCCGTGAGCACCGCAATCTGAACTTCTGCGGACCCGGTGTCCGCGGCGGTGCGGCCGTACGTGCCGGCGATCTCCGCCTTCTGCTCTTTGGTGAGGGGCACGGTTGCGTGGCTCCTTGCTCAGGAAAGTCTCGCTCGAGTGCAGCGCCCGGCGCCGCCTCGGCGACCGCGCTACTATATCAGGGGATATGCTCGATTCGCAAGGGGAGGGGCGGCCCCGTGCGCGATAGACCCGCGCATGGACCTCGGCATTCGCGAAAAAGTCGCGCTCGTCACCGGCGCGAGCTCGGGAATCGGTGCGGCCGTGGCGCTCGCTCTCGCGAGTGAGGGCGTCCGGCTTGCCGTGGCCGCGCGCCGTACGCAGCTGCTCGAGCAGGTCGCAGAGCGAGCACGTGCTGCGGGAGCGCGGGAGGCGCGTGCATTCGCCGTTGACCTCGCCGATGGCGCGAGCGTGCGCGCCATGTTCGCCGGCATCGAAGCTGCGTTCGGCGGAATCGATATTCTCGTCGCGAACGGCGGGGGGCCGAAACCGGGCAGCTACCTGCAGGTCGCGCCTGCCGATTGGGACGTCGCCTACCGTTCGACGCTGCGCGCGATGCTCGATCTCGTCGACGGCGTTCTTCCCGGAATGCGCGCGCGCAGCTGGGGTCGCGTCGTCGCCTTGACCTCCACGTCGGTGAAACAGCCGATCGACAACCTCGTGCTTTCGAACGCGTTTCGCACGGCGCTCGTCGCGGCGCTGAAGACGCTCTCGAACGAGGTGGCTCGGGAAGGCGTCACCGTCAACGCGGTTGCGACCGGCCGCGTCGCTACCGACCGCCTGCGGCAGCTCTACGGGAGCGACGAAGAGATGCTCCGCGCCGCCGAGCGCGAGGTTCCGATGGGCCGCGTTGCGCAGCCCGAGGAGTACGCGCCGCTGGTTGCGTTCCTCTGTAGCGAGCCCGCGCGATACGTCACGGGCCAGACCATTGCCGTCGACGGCGGGTTGATTCGCGGGCTCTAGCGAATCGTAGGGCGCGATGCAGGGAGTTGAAGGCAAGCGAATCGCCGCGCTGATCGGCGACGGCTACGAAGAACAGGACCTTTCCGAGGCCCGGCGCGCGCTCGAAGATGCCGGGGCGATCGTCACGATCGTCGGCGTCGAGGAGCGTTCTCGCCAGCGTATCCGCGGCAAGCGCGGTCTCGACGATGGAGCGAGCGCTCGCGCCGAGGAGCTGGTAGCCGATTGCACCGCCGACGACTTCGATGCCCTGCTCGTTCCCGGCGGCACGTCGCCCGACCAAATCCGTACGAACCGCGACGTTCAACGATTCGTTCACGAGTTCGAAGCGGTGAAGAAGCCGATCTTCTCCGTGGGGCACGGCGCGCAGGTGCTGATCTCCGCGCAGGTCGTACGCGGACGCCAGCTCACGGGCGCACACTCCATCGCCGACGACATTCGCAACGCGGGCGGCCTCTACCGCGACCAGCCGACGGTAACGGACTCGAACTGGGTCTCGACGCGTGGGGGCGAGGATATGGCGCTGTTCAATCGTACCGCGCTCGAAAAACTCGCGCAGGCGGTCGTACCCGTCGCTTAGATCACGACGAGTTCGAGCCGCGGATTCGGGCGTTCGGGGCGCCCGACTTAATGGCATGGTTTCCACGCGTCGTTCTCTCGCAATGCGGCGATGTCGGCGGTGAAATCGAAGCGACCGGAGTTGTCGAAGAACGCACTGCCGACGGCGTACGCGTCGACGGGAACGCCCGCGCGCTCGAAGGAGGCGATGCGGTGCGGCGTAAAGCCGCCGCTCGCGACGATGCGCACGTCTTCGAAGCCCTCACCGTCGAGCGCGTGACGAACGTTCCAGACGAGCTGCGGGTTTACGCCGGTCGGCACGAAAGTGCCCATCTGGTTCCAGAGCGACTTGTCAACGAGCGTGCGCGACGTGTCGAGGCGCACCCCCCAGAGTCGTCCGCGTAGGGCTCGCGCTACCGCAAGGCTCGTCGCGACGCAATCGTTGTCGAAATCGACGAGCGCGATGATCTGCGCCTCCGGCTGCGCGTACTGCGCGACCTTCTGCGTCGCGAGCACGGTGTCGCCGCCGTACGCCGCGATGAGCGCGTGCGGAACGGTGCCCACGCCGCGTGCTCCCCACCACTCCGCGTTGGCGTCGGTCGAGACGCCGAGCGCGCCGGAGATGTACGCGGCGTAGCCGTCACCGGTTTGCACGAGATGGTGGTCGAAGCGAGCCGGGAAGAAGAGCACGATCTTCCCGTTTGCGGCGGAGACGATGTCGCGTGCGTTCGTGGCGATTCGCGTCCGGCGTGAAAGCACGCCGAGATAGCACGTTTCGAGGTGCGCGAAGAGCCCGTAGTCGCCTTCGATGACGAGTGCGGTTTCGTACGGCGAAAGGTGCGCGCCGTCGGGAAGGGCGTAGACGCGCAGATCGTTCCACGCATCGGCCCACGTGCCGTCCGGTCGACGCCGGCCGCTGCAGAGCCTGAGGATGGCAAGCGCTTCGTCGATGCCGCACAGCACGGCGTCCGAGCGCTGAAAGACTTGCATCCGTACGACCGGATGCGCTCCGTCGCGCTCGAGGATCTCGCGCGACCGATTGAAATACGTATCGGAGTAATAGCCGTCACGCATCTTTTCGACGGGCAGATTGAAGATCGACGGGTCGAGCCGGGGCCTCATGATGCCGAGCTTCGCCGCGGCGGGCGCCGCGTCCGTGCGGGAAGAACGGACCCGGTGATGCTCTCCAACGAACAGGTCGCGGCGCGGCTGCTCGAGATTCGCACGTTGATGGAGATGGCCGGCGAGTCGTTCTATAAGTACATGGCGTACGAAAAGGCTGCTGCGAGCATCGAGAACGCACCCCCGCTCGCCGGTCTCGTCGCTACCGGGGCGCACCTCGAGCTGCCGGGAGTCGGCACGTCCATCGGCGCCGTCATCGAGCAGCTGGTGAAGACGGGTACCGCGGAGCCGCTCGCAGCCTTGCTGGAGCGCTTTCCGCCGACCCTGCTCGAGCTGCTCGGCGTCGCCGGCATAGGGACAAAGACTGCGGCGATGCTCTACGACGATCTTGGCATCGCATCGCTCAACGATCTCGAGCGTGCGCTACGCGACGGACGGCTCGACGGCGTTCCGCGACTCGGGAGAAAGACGCTCGATAATTGGCGTCGCGGACTGCTCGCGTACAAGGGCCGCCTGAGCCGGACGCCGCTGCCGCGAGCGCGCGCAGTCGCGCGCGAGGTCGCCACGTTCCTGGCGCAAGGGCCGCCGCTGCATCGGCTCGCGCCGGCCGGGAGCGTACGGCGCCAGGAGGTGACGGTCGGCGACGTCGATCTCGTCTGCACCTCCGACGATGCGCCCGCCGTCATCGAGCGCTTCACGTCGTGGCAGCGCGCCGAAGCCGTGCTGGCGGAAGGTCCGACGAAGGCCAGCATCTGGCTCGCCGGAGGATTGCAGATCGACCTCCGCGTGCTTCCAGATCATCTTTACGGTAATTTGCTGCAGCACTTCACCGGCTCGCGCGAGCACAACGTCAAGTTGCGCGAATACGCGGTGCGCAAAGGGCTGCGCGTCTCGGAGAACGGCATTACCGATCTCGCGACCGGCGCCGTCACCACCGCGGCGGAGGAGATCGGCGTCTACGAGCGGCTCGGCATGCAATACGTCGCGCCCGAGATGCGCAGCGGTCTCGACGAAATCGAGCTCGCTCTCGCGCACGCGCTTCCGGCGCTCGTCGAGAGCGGCGATATCCGCGGAGACTTCCACATGCATACGACATGGAGCGACGGACGCGACGATTTGAATGCGATGGTCGCCGCGTCGGCGGCGCGCGGCTACGAGTATCACGCGATCAGCGACCATTCGCCTTCACGCGGGCGCTTCGGCGTCACCGCCGATCGCATGCGCGAACAGCGGCGTGCCATCGAAGCGATACGCGAGAAGCATCGAATATATACGCTGTGTGCGAGCGAGGTCGACATTCTTCCCGATGGCTCGCTCGACTATCCCGACGACGCGCTTGCGCTCTTCGATCTCGTCGTCGCGAGCGTGCATTCGGCGTTCGACCAATCGCGCAGCGAGATGACGGCGCGCCTCGTGCGTGCGTGCGAAAACCCGTACGTCACGATCGTCGGCCATCCGACCGGACGACGCTTCGGGGAGTTCGACGGCTACGAGTTCGATTACGATAGAGTGTTTGCAGCTGCGGCGCGCACGGGAACGGCGCTCGAGATCGACGGCCAGGCACCGCGCCTCGATCTCTCGGGAACGATGGCGCGGCACGCTGCGACCTTCGGCGCGATCTTCGCGCTCGACAGCGACGCGCATCGCGTCGAGCACCTCGAGAACGTGGAGTTCGCGCTCGGGCAAGCACGACGCGCCGGCCTCACGAAGGAACGCGTGCTCAACGCAAAGCCGCTCCCGGAGCTGCTCGAGTTCCTCCGGCTCAAGCGCGCGGGCTAGCGATGGGGGCGCGCGCGTGCGGCGTGCGCGAGGATATCGTTGAGGATGCGTGGATCGGCCTCGTCTGCGTGGCGGAAATCGAGCCGCATGCTCTCGGCTGCGCCGTAGGCCGTGCGCGCGTTGCGTGCGTTGACGTCGACACGAGGCGCAAGCACGTCGAACGGTCTGAGCACCGGCCGGAAGCCGAACGCGCCGTAGAGCGGCGGTGCGACGGCATCGTAGATCGACATCGGCGGCAAGCCGAGAAGCACTTCGATCGTGCGCAGGACCGACGCGGTCGTGTACGCGTCGTGGTGCGTTCCGGCGAGCGCGTACGGGCTTACGACGTAGAGCGTCGTGCGCTGGTCGTCGACGTGGTCGGGCCCGTTCTGGGCGTCGTCTTCGATCGCGAAGATCGCCGTGGTCGCCCAATACGGAGAGCGTGAAACGGCGTCGACGATCTCGCCAAGCGCGTAGTCGTTCTGCGCGACGTAGGCCTGCGGCGTCAACTCGCCGGGGCGCGTGCCCTGCGTGTGGTCGTTGGGAAGACGCACGATCTCGAGCTGCGGAAGATCGTCGCCGGCGACGTATCGGTCGAACTCGGCCTTCCAGGCCTCGTACCGGACCTGGTCGCTGATCTCTAAGTTCCATCCGGGATAGTGGGGAGCGACGACGGCGTCGCTCAGGTGCGCCATGTGCGAGACGACGCGACCGCTCGAGAGGCTCGCCGGATTGGTGACGAACTCGCCGTAGTCGCGATAGGTGATGCCACCGCGCGCGGCGTCGTCCCAGAGATATCCGTTGTGCGGCGTCGCCGCCACCGAGTCGTCCTCGAAATCGTAGAGGGACCGGCGGCCGGAGTAGTTCTGCGGCCAAAAACGCTCGACGTAATCGTTTGCAAATGCCGCCGTCGACCAGTTGTGGCCGTCGGCGCTGATCTGCGCGTCCGCAAACGTGCGGTCGAAGACGCCGAAGCGCGTGGCGAGAGCGTGCTGGTTCGGCGTGATCCGAGAGCCGAACCACGCGAGCCCGGGATCGCCGTCGGCGTTGGGGACGTCGCCGAGCACCTGGTCGTACGTGCGGTTCTCTTTGATGATGTAGATCACGTGCTTGATCGGCCCGTCGGGACGCACGACGGTGTGCGTGGGAGCGATCCAGCTCTGGGAGACATTTGCGACGACCTGCCGCGTGTCGATTGCATCTGCGCCGAGGATGCGGATCGAGCCGTCGAGGCTCGAGCCGACGTATCCGTTGCGGTGCCCGCGCGCGTACGGTTGAAACTGCGGATTCGCCGGGCTCGATTCCCCTTTTGCGTTGCTGACGTAGAGCCGTCCGCCCGGTCCGAGAGCGATGCTGCTCGGATACCAACCCGTTGGAATGCGTCCGAGGAGCGTCCTGTTGCGTATGACGGCGATCGCGTTCTCGGCGCCGAGACTGACGTACACGTCGCGCGCTCCGATGGCGATTGCGTTCGGCGATGCGCCGTAGCCGCTCGTGCGCCCGTCGTGCAGCGATAAATCGATGTCGGCAACGCGCGTACGCGTGCGAAGGTCCACGATGCCGAGCGCGTCGTCGTCGCTTTCGGCGACGTAGAGCAGGGTGCCGTCCTTCGAGAGCGCGAGCGCGTCGGGGTGCAAGCCGACGGCGACGTACGCGACGTCGTGATTCGCGACGTTGACGACGGCGACGCTTCGCTCCGCGCGCAGGGCAACGTAGACGCGTCTCCCTCCGGGAGAGAAGAGCAGGTCCGACGGGTTCGAGCCGACGTGCACGATTGAAGGTGCGGAACCGTGGAGCGCTCCGATCCCGACGCTCGCGGTCATGTCGTTCGACGTTGCAAAGAGCCGGTGATCCGGCGAGAGCGCAACCTGTGCGGGCCACGAGCCCTTCGGCAGCGCCACGCGCGATACGCCGCCGGTGACGACGTTGACGTTCTCGACAGCGTCGTCGTTCTCGCCTGCAACGACAACGCGTGACGTGTTGAGCCAGAGCGGCCTGCCGAATGCGCCGGGGAGCGGGATCGCGCGTTGCTGCGCGAGCGTCGTCGCATCGAGCACGAGCAGCGCCGGAGGCCCGTCGCCCGAGTCCACGACCGCAAGATGCTTGCCGTCGGGAGAGAGCGCGATGCCTTGTGGAAAGAGTCCCACCGCGCGGACGGGGCCGCTAGGAGCTGAGATGTGCCAGGCGGTGGGAAGCCAAATCGACGTCGCGCCGACAACCGCGCCGAGCAGCGCCAGCGTTGCGAGCAGCGGGATGTGAAGCAAGCGCAGCATGTACTCAAGAGTAACCTTCGGCGCAGGCGATTCCCTCTCGGCGGCGCAATCGTTGCTCATGGCCGCGAGTCGAAATCTGGATGCGACCGTCGTCTATGCCTCCGGCGGCTTCCGGCGCTACGACGAGGCGAAGGTCGGGTTGCTCACGCACGGGCTGCAATACGGAACCGGGTGCTTCGAAGGGATCCGCGGGTACTGGTCGGAGCCGGAGCGCGAGCTCTTCCTCGTGCAACTGCGCGAGCACTACGAGCGCTTGGCCACCTCGGCGAAGATCCTGCTCATGGAGCTTCCCCTCTCCACCGACGAGCTCATCGACGTGACCATCGAGCTGTGCCTTCGCAATGCGTTCGAAGCCGACGTCTACGTGCGGCCGTGCATCTTCAAAGCGGCGCAGGACGTCGGCGTGCGCCTGCACGGCGTGCCATCCGCCTTTGCGATCGTTCCGATCCCCTTCACGAGTTATCTCGACAAATCGCGCGGCGTGCGCGCGTGCGTCAGCTCGTGGCGCCGCGCCGACGATACGATGGTTCCGCCGCGCGCCAAGGTCACGGGGTTGTACGTCAACTCGGCGCTTGCCAAGAGCGAGGCGGTTGCGAACGGCTACGACGAAGCGATCCTGCTCTCACACGACGGCCACGTCTCCGAAGGCTCTGCGGAGAACATCTTCCTCGTGCGCCGGGGCGTGCTCTATACGCCCGACCCGTCGCAGAACGTTCTCGAAGGTTGCACGCGCCGTGCGGTTATGGAGATCGCGCACGATCAGGGCATCGAGGTCGTGGAGCGCGCCATCGATCGCGGCGAGCTCTACGCCGCGGAAGAGATCTTCTTCACGGGCACCGCCGCCGGAATCGCGTACGTTACGTCGGTCGACCAGCGCGTCGTCGGAAACGGCGAGATGGGACCGATCGCGCGGCGCGTCGCGGAGACGTACGAGCGTGCGGTCGTCGGAGGCGAGCCGCGCTACGCGTCGTGGCTGACGCACGTCTATCGGAGGACGGCGGCCACGATAGCCTGAAAAGGCGTCCCCAACGGATGGAGCTCCGTTAAACCGCCGGCAACGGCTGATGGCTCCTGTCGCTCTATACGATAGGAGTTTCGCGTGCACGTCATCGACGACACCAGCCTTTGGTCTACGGCGGCCGTATGGATGCTCTTGGCGGCGCTCGGTGCGTTCGTCGGCATCCGCCTGAAGATCGCGGCGGCGCTGGTCGAGATCGTGATCGGCGTGATCGCCGGAAACTTTCTCGGCCTACACGCAAATGCTTGGATCGACTTTCTCGCCGGATTCGGCAGTATTTTGCTCACGTTTTTGGCGGGCGCCGAGATCGACCCGCGCGCGCTGCGAGCGCAGCTCCTACCCGCAACCGTGCTCGGAGCAATCTCGTTCGGTCTGCCTTTCGTCGCTGCTGGATTGTTCGCGTTTTACGTCGCCCACTGGAGCCTGGAGGCCGCGAAGATCGCGGGCGTCGCAATGTCCACGACGTCGGTCGCCGTCGTCTACGCCGTCATGATCGAATCGGGACTGGCGGCGCGACCGCTCGGCCAGCTCATTTTCGCCGTCTGCTTCTTTACGGGACTCGGAACGGTCGTTGCGCTCAGCGTGCTCTTCGCAAGCGCGAACCTTTGGCTTGCCGCGCTCGTTGCCGCCATCGCGATATCGACGCTGCTCGTGCCCAAGCTTCTCCCCGCCATACTTGAACGCACGGGGAGGTACGTCAGCGAGCCGGGACTACGACTGCTTTTCGCCCTGATCTTCGTGCTCTCGGCGCTCGCGGCGTACGCAAAGAGCGAGAGCGTACTGCCCGCGTACTTCTTAGGACTGGCGTGCGCGAACGCAATGATTGCGCAGCCCAACGTCAAGCGCCAGCTGCAGACGATAACGATGACGCTGCTCACGCCGTTCTACTTCATCAAGGTGGGGTCGTACGTTTCGTTGCGAGACGCATGGGCCGGCATAGGACTCATCGGATTGTTTTTCTGCGTGAAGATCGCGGCGAAGGTTCTGGGCGTCCTTCCGGCAGCGCGTTTCTTCCGCTATTCGCCACGCGACTCGAGTTATCTCACGCTGTTGATGGCGACCGGGCTTACCTTCGGTTCCATTGCGAGCCTCTACGGATACACGCATCACGACGTGAATCGAGCGCAATACACCGTGCTCGTCACCGTCGTCATCCTGACCGCGGTGATTCCTACCCTCGTAGCCCAGGCGCTCTTCCGGCCCGCCGAGGAGCCTGAGGAGATGGAGAGCGAGGTCCCCTAGAGTCCTCCGGTGGCGTCGGTGGCGGCGTTATCCCAATAGCGCACGTCGGGCGCGTTGGGAATCCGCGCCGCATCGCCGATGTCGAAGGTCGAGAGCCCACGTGCGACGCGCCAGGCCGCCAAATGCAGCTCGCCTTGATAGACGACGCGCGAGAGCGCGCGGATGAAGCTTCGTCCGAGGCCGCGCGAGGGAAGCGCTGTGGTCATGACGGCGATGACGTACGGGGCGCCGTCGGCGTACACGATGCCGACGTCGTCGAGCGTGTCGAAGAGACTGCCGGTCTTGTGCGCGACGAGCACGTCGTCGGGCAGCGGTTGCGGCAGGAGCGTGTTGATTTCGTCGTCCTCGAGAATCGAGACCATCTCGTTCGACGACCAGGCGTCGACGAGTTTGCGCTCCGCCATCAGCGCAAGCAGATGCACCATATCTGCGGGCGAGCTGCGCAGCTGGCTGCGAATCGCCCAGCCGTCCGTGCGGATGTAGTTCGCGAGATACGTATGATGCAGGCCGAGCCGGCGCATGTCGCGGTTGATGTGCTGCCTACCGACGAGGCGAATGAGCATGTTCGCGGCGGTGTTGTCGCTGACGTCGATCATCCGCGAGAGCAAGTCGGCGACGGAGTACGCGCTGCCGGCCGGCTCGTCGCAGAGATCTCCGGAGCCGTTATCTTTGTCGCTCGCTCGTAACACGACGCGATGCTCGAGCGAGAAGTCGCCGCGCTCGAGCTGCTTGAACACCTCGACCATGACCGCAACTTTGATCGTCGACGCGGCCGGCATCGAGGCGCCGGCGTTGTAACCGGCAACCAAACCGCTCGAGAGGTCCATCACCTCGAACGCCGTCTCTGCGGGAAGATGCGAAGCAAGGTGCCGGATCTCGGCGCGCATCTGGCGTAAGGGTTCTGGTGCGGCGCTCGCTGCAAGCGGCATCAGCACGATCGCGCAGATCGCGACAATGGCAAAGCGAAAGGCGCTGCTACGCCGACCGGACGCCACGATGCTCGGATTGTAGCACACCGTCGCAACGGCGGACTAGAGTCAAGCGCCCCAACCCACGTTCGGCTTGGGTCAATACGGCACTCCGTCCGCAGCGGGGGCGCGCACGCGGCCCGTGATTCCGGCGAGTGCGACGAGTGCTGCGACGTACGGAAGCGCGGAGAGCGCGTCGGCGGGCAGCCACGCGAAGCGGCCCTGCAGCACGTCTTGAAGCGCTTCGAAGAAGCCGAAGACGATCGCGGCGCCCATTGCCCCAAACGGCGTCCAGCGGCCGAAGATCACCGCTGCAAGCGCGATGAAGCCGCGACCGGCGGTCATGCCGTCTGAGTAGATCGAAAGCTCGCCGATGGAAAGGAACGCTCCGCCGAGCCCCGCGAGCGCACCGCTCGCGGTTACCGCCAATAGGCGAAAGCGCAGCGGGTCGAGGCCTGCGGATTTGACGGCGAGCGGATTCTCGCCGGTCGCTCGTACGCGCAAGCCCCATGGCGTGCGGTAGAGTATCCAGTGCAGTGCGGCCGCGAGAACGAACGCCAAGGCGATGAGGATCGCCTCGCCGAGGTTCATGTTCAGATGCGGAAGGTTGATGCCTCCGAGCGGCGGGACCGTCCTCGACGCACCCGGCTGGTTGAAGATGAGCACGAGCCCGTACGCCGCCCCTCCCGCGCAGATGAGGTTGATGCCGATGCCGGCGACGATTTGATCGACTTTGAATTTCGTTGCTGCGATTGCGAGGACGAGGCCGACGAAGGCGCCGGTCGCAACGCCGGCGACGAGCCCCACGACGCCGTCGTTCGCAAAGTACGACGCGACGACCGCGGCGAACGCGCCGGCGGCCATCATTCCTTCCAGCCCGATGTTGATGACGCCGGAGCGTTCGGAGATGACGCCGCCGAGTGCGGCGTAGATGATCGGTGCCGACTTCACGAGCGTCAGCAGCAGCAGCGTCACGATCAGCTCCGTCATGCGCTCGCTGCAGCCTCCGCAACCCGCTCGCTGCGTTGCGCGACGTAGCGGCGCGCCGCGAGCACGAGGATGATGAGCCCTTCGATGACGTGGATCGCGTCTTTGGGGACCTGCGCGCTTGCCTGCATCGCGAGGCCTCCGGCTTCGAGGATGCCGAAGAGAAACGAGGCAAAGCACACTTTTATCGGGTCGAGATCGCCGACGAGTGCGACGGCGATCGCGATGAAGCCGTACCCCGGCGAGAGCTGCGTGTTGAAGCGGTGCAGCTCGCCCGTGACGATCGTCGCACCGCCGACGCCGGCGATCGCACCCGAGATCGCGAGCGCGATCCACGTCAAGCGCGGCAGGTTCACGCCGTTGCGGCGCGCCGCCTCCGGCGCTTCACCGGCGGCGCGCAAATCGTACCCGAACACCGTGCGCGCGAAGAGGAACTGCAGAGCGACGCCGATCGCGGCGGCGAGAAGCAATGCGATCGACAGGCGCGTGTGTGGGAGCAGCGTCGGCAGCCAGTAGCTCGCCGGCAGCCACGCCGTCTCGGCACCCGTCGCCGCAGGCCCCTTGAGCGGACCGCTAACGAGATAGAGCGTGACGTACTGCGCGACGAAGTTGAGCATCAGCGTCGAGATAATCTCGCTTGCATGCAGCTTCGCCTTCATCCAGCCTGCGATCGCGGCCCAGAGCCCGCCGCCGACCGCGCCCAGCGCGAGCATGACGACGATGGCCGCGAACGGCGGCATGACGAATGCCGCGCCTGCGGCGCCGGCCAGCATCCCGCCTACGAGCAGTTGTCCTTCGGCTCCGATGTTGAACAGCCCGGCGCGGAACGCGAATGCAACGCCGAGCGACGGGAAGAGCAGTGCGGTCGTGGCGACGAGCGTTTCGCCGAGCTGACTGCGCCCGCCGAGAGAGCCGAGAATCAGCGCGCGAAAGCCGTCGATCGGGCTCGTGCCGGCAATCATCATTGCGATCGACATCAGCACGACGACGAGCGCGACGGCGCCGAACGGGCCGGACAGGAATGCGATGGCGCGCTTCATCGAGATCCCGCCATGAGGCGACCGATGACGCCGCGGTCGACGCTCGCGCGGTCGAACTCACCGGCGATCTTTCCGCGATACATCACGATCACGCGGTCGGCCAGTGCGAGGATCTCGTCCAGGTCGAAGGAGATGAGCAGCACCGCCGTGCCGGCGTTGCGCGCTTCGATGAGCCGCGACTGAACGAGTGCGGCGGCGCCCACGTCGATGCCTCGCGTCGGGTTATAGGCCAGCACGAACGGCGGCCCGTCGATGAGCGCGCGCCCGACGAGCAGCTTCTGCTGGTTTCCGCCGGAGAGAGTGCGCACTTTCACGTCGAGCGACGCGGCGCGAACGTCGAAGCGTTCGACAATTGCGCGTGCGTCGCTTCGCGCGCGCGCCTTGTCGAGGAAGGCTCCGTGGCGAACGCCGGGGCGGTTTTGACGTCCGAGAATCGCGTTCTCGACGACCGTGAAGTTCAAGATCAGGCCTTCGACGTGCCGGTCCTGCGGAATGATTCCCATCGTTGCCCGCGCTTTTGCAGGTGCGCCGGCTGCGAGCTTGACGGTACCGCGATACGGAATCATGCCGGCGATGGCGTCTGCGAGCGCCGTCTGCCCGTTGCCCTCGACCCCGGCGATGCCGACGATCTCTCCAGCGCGAACGTCGAGAGAGATGCCGCTCGTGCCGCCGGCTACCGTACCGGCACGCAGATCGTTGACGCAGAGACACGGCGCGAGCGTCGTCTGCTTTCGCTGCGCGACCTGCGGAAGATCCCCGCCGACCATCGCCCGCGCGATCTCGTCAACGCTCGTGCTGCTGGTCTCCATGGCCGCGACGATCTTTCCGTGGCGCATCACGCTGACGCGCGCGCTGTACGAGATGACCTCCTGAAGCTTGTGCGTGACGATGAGAACCGAGGTCCCGCGCCGTGCGAGTGCGACGATGGTTGCGAAGAAGCCGTCGATCTCCGCCGGGGCGAGCGCGGCCGTCGGCTCGTCGAGCAGCAGCACCGCGGGTTCGCGCTCCAGCTCGCGCAGGAGCTCCACGCGCTGTTGAACGCCGATGGGCAGCTCGTCGACGAGCGCGTCCGGGTCGATGGTCAAGTTGTTCGACGCGGCGAGTTCGCGAACGCGCTTGCGCGCCGCGGCAACGTCGATGCGCCAGCCGCTGCGCGGCTCGCGACCGAGTAAGACGTTTTGCCAGACGCACAGTCTGCCGACGAGTTCGAAGTGCTGGTGCACGAGGCCGACGCTGCCGTGCGCCTCGACGGTTCCGGCGTCGGGGCGCAGCTCGCCAAACGCGATGGCGGCGAGGGTCGATTTTCCAGCGCCGTTCTCACCGACGAGCGCGTGAATCTCGCCCGCGAAGAGGTCGAGGTCGACGCCGTCGACCGCGACGCCGCCGGGAAAGGCTTTGCGGATGCCGCGCATTCGCAGCGCCGGCGTCGTCACGGCAGCGGCACCGGGCGGAACGCGGCTTCGCCGGCGCGTGTATACGGCGGCGATATGCGGCCGTCTTCGATGGCCCGCTCGATGCGCGCGAGACGAGCCAATCGCGCGGGGCCGATGGCCGCCTTCGTGTACCGAAAATCCGTGAGGCCGATCGCGTGCTGCTTGAGGCCGAGCACGAGGTGGCCGGTCAAGGGATGACCGAGTTGAATGGCTCTGGCGACGTCGAAGACGGCGACGTTCACTTTCTTGACCATCGACGTGAGAATTTTGCCCGGTGCGAGCGCGTCCTGATCCGAGTCGACGCCGATGACGTAGTCGCCCGAGCGTTGCTTCACGGAATCGATCGCGCCGAGCGTCGCCTTTCCGGCGGCCGCATAGACGATATCGGCGCCGTCGTCGAACAGAAGATCCGTCAGTTCTTTGCCGGCCGCAACGTCGTCGAAGCTGCCGACGTACTTGACGTCGACGCGCGTGCGCGGATCGACCTCGCGCGCGCCTGCGACGAAGCCCGCCTCGAACTTTTCGAGCAGCGGGATGTCTTGACCGCCGAGAAACGCGATATGATGCGTTCGCGACATCATGGCGGCGAGCGCGCCCGCGAGGAACGATCCGTCCTCTTCTTTGAACGTGACCGAGACGACGTTCGGATCGGGAACCACCGCGTCGATGATCGCATAATGCTGCGACGGATTGGCTTGCGCGACTTCGTCGAGATCGCGGCTCATGAGGAATCCGATCGCGTAGATCATGTCGAAGTGAAGATTCGAGAGCGCACTCAAGTTCGGCTGATAGTCGGCGGCGGAGCGCGACTGCAGCACCTGAATGTACGCGCCAAGCCGCGCTCGCGATGCCAGGAGGCCGCGGTACGCGGAGTCGTTGAAGGATCGGTCGCCCAGACCGCCTACGTCGGTGACCATGCCGAGCGTGAGTTGTCCGGGCCGCGGACCGCGATGATGAAAAGCGCAGCTCGGAAGGACAAGTGCGGCGGCGAGGGCTGCAAAGAGGAACCGCAGCGTAGCCATTCCCGCCGAAGTACGTCCGCAACGCGCCCAACGCCTGCGGGAAAATGCGGAACGGGAGAGTAACCGCGTTGCATGAGCGTGCCAGATCTGCGCCGCGGCCCGCCGCGCCGCTGGAGTGAGTCGCTCGGTCAGATTCGCTGGCTGCCAAGGCTGATCGACAAGGCGCGGGCGGCGATCGACGGCAAGCTGGGCGACTACTTCTACGGCCAGAGCCCGATGGATCGCGCGCTGTTGCGAGAGCTCCGGATAGGGCATCGCGAGTTCGCGCGAATCGTCTCGAACGCGCCGGCCGACGGCGACGTTCTCGCGGCTCTGCAGGCGCGCTCGCCCGAGGGCGTTCGCGCCGCGCGCATCTGGAGCGACGCGCTCGTGCGCCGGCACGCGCCCTTTCTCTTCGTCATCGACCTCGACGACGGGTATCTCGGCCGCCGCTGGATGCCCGTACGCGTGCCGCTGCGCTGGGGCTCGGCCGCCTTTGCACGGGCGATCAAAGTGGTGTGGCCGTCGCGAGCGGTCGACGGATTGTGAATCGCGTCGACGTCATCGGCGTGCCGATGGATCTCGGAGCGAGCAGGCGCGGCGTCGATATGGGGCCGTCCGCCGTTCGCTACGCGCGCCTTCACGACCGGCTCACCGCGCTTGGAATACAGCGCGTCGTGGACCATGGTAACCTCTACGTGCCGGTCCGCGAGGCGATGCAGAGCGGCGATCAGCAGGTGCGGTATTACGACGTCATCGACGAGGTGTGCGGGCGCCTTGCCGGGGTCGTCGAGCGCGTCGTGCGCGACGGAGGCCTGCCGGTGGTGCTCGGGGGAGATCATTCGATCGCGATGGGGACGCTTGCCGGTCTGCGCGCGGCCTACGAGCGCCCGGCCGGGCTCATCTGGATCGACGCGCACGCGGACATCAACAGCCCGGATAGCTCTCGCACCGGAAACGTGCACGGAATGCCGCTCTGGTTCGCGCTGGAGCGCGGTGACGCGCGTGCCGAGCAAACGGTGCTCATCGGCTTGCGGGACGTCGACGAAGCGGAGAAGCGCATCCTGCGCGAGCGCGGCATTCGCGCGTTCTCCATGACCGAGGTCGATCGCTTCGGAATGGCGCGCGTCATGGAGGAGGCGTTGCGCATCGCGGGCGCGGATGACCGCCCCATGCACGTTTCGTTCGATTTGGACGGCATCGATCCGAGCGAGGCGCCCGGAACCGGTACGCCCGTCAAAGGCGGCCTGAGTTATCGCGAAGGTCACTTGGCGATGGAGATGCTCGCAGAGACCGGCCGTCTGGGCTCGATGGAAATGGTCGAGATCAATCCTATCCTCGACCGATCGAACCAGACGGCGTCGCTCGCCGTGGGCCTCGTCTGCTCGGGACTGGGGAAATCCATCCTATGACGAAAACGGATATCGTGCTCTATCAAGCCGAGTGGTGCCCCTACTGCGCGCGCGTGCGATCGGCCATGACCGATCTCTTGCTCGACTACGCGATCGTGAACGTTCCGCGCGATCACGCCGAGCGCACGCTCCTGCAAGAGACCTTCGGCACGACCGGGATTCCATCGATGGTCGACGGCGACGTAAAGATCGCCGACGACGACGATGCGATCATCGGCTACGTGCACGAGAAGTACGCGCGTTGAGCGATACATTGACGGCCGACGAACGGAACTGGGCGATGTTCGCGAACCTCGCTGGCCTCTTCTTGCTCTCACACATTCCGTTCGCCAACATCGTCGCGCCCCTGCTCGTGTATCTCAAAGCCAGAGACCAGCATTGGCCGTTCGCTTTACAGCACGCCCGCGCATCGCTGAATTTCCAGATCACGTTTACGCTGGGCATGATCCTCGGCATCGTGCTGGCCTTCGCGTCATGCGGCGGAGCGGTCATCGCACTCGTCGCGGAAGGAAATCGTATCGAAAGCGCCGGCCCTCCCTTCGCATTCTTGTTCTGGCTCTTCGCATGGATCGCGGTCCTGCTCGTCGCTGTGGTCGCCAACGTCATTGCCTGCGTGCTCGGAGCGATCGCGGCGTCGAACGGGCGCGCTTTCCACTACCCGGCGATTCGTTTTGTAAGCTGAGCGACCTCGGACGCAGCAGGATGGCGCGCAAGAAGGATGGCGCTGCGTGCGCGCCGCCTAACAAGAATCGGAAGCACCTCACGAGATTGGCGAAGCGGAACGTTGCCGAATCCCATGACAACCTTCCGCCCTTCCCGGACCGCACGTATGACATCGTCTATGCGGATCCGCCGTGGTTTTACTACGGCAGCCAGATAAAAGATGCCGCCGCGGCAAAGCACTACCCTCTTATGACGCAAGAGGCATTGGCCGCGCTGCCTCTTCGATCGATCATGTCGAAAAGGGCCGCGCTATTTCTGTGGGCGACCGGACCGCGATTGAACTTTGCCGTCGATCTTATCGCGCGTTGGGGACTCCACTATCGTGGCGTTGCCTACGTGTGGGTGAAGGCAAACCGGCAGGGGAAGATCATACGCGGTCAGGGCATTCCGCCTACTTTTACGAAACCGACGACGGAGTTCGTACTGGCTGCGACAACCATGCCTGCCGGTCGCCCTTTTCCACTCCTCGATCTTCGCCAGGGGCAAGTCGTCCTCGAACCGCGGGCGGAGCATAGCCGGAAGCCCGCTGTCTTCCGGAGCCTCATCGGGCAACTCTGTGGTGACCGCACCCGGATAGAACTTTTCGCGCGCGAGGTCTCTCCGGGTTGGGACTGCTGGGGGCCGGAAATCGGCAAGTTCGGCTTACCATAGGCTCGGCCAATGCCGCGCGACGAGCACGGCGACGCTGGCTCCGACGAGCGTCGAGAGGAAGTTCACCGCGTCATTGTCGACCCAGGACAAGCCACGAAACATCGTCGTCGGCGTTCCGCACACGTGCGGGTTCGTTTCGCACGGGCGCGCGCACGCCGGGCACCACCGCAACGCCTGTACGCTCCCGCCGAGGACCGAGTCGAAGAGGCTTCCCACCACGCCCGCGATCGCGACCGGCCAGAAGGGTGTGAGGTGTACCGCGTATACGACATATGCGAGGACGGCGGCGCCGCCGAGCTGCGCGATCGTTCCCGGAACGGAGACGCCTCCTGAGATTCCGCTCGAGATCGGCCGAAACGTCAGCACGCTGCGCGCTCGCCGCGCGAGCGTTCCGATCTCCGTCGCCCACGTATCCGCGGTTGCTGCCGCAAGTGCGGCGGCGAAGGCGAGAAGCAATGGCGCGGCGACGAACGGCGAGAGCGCCAGGCACGCTGCGGCGACGCCTCCGTTCGCGAGGACCTGCCGCGCGTCGCGCGCCCCCTGTTTGCCCCAGTCGACGAGCCCGCGTTTACGGCGCACGCCGATGCGCGAGAGCAGTGACGCGCTGATGAAAAACGCGAGCAGCACTGCTGCGGCCGGCCATCCGCCGATGGCAAAGACGATCGTTCCTATCGCGAACGCGGCGACGGCGCCGCTCGGAGAGAGCGCGCGAAAGGCGTAGGCGAGGGATGCGATCGCGAACGAAGCGACCGCGGCGAGAGCGATTTGCGTCATGCCGGCGTCGTGAGGCGGGACGCGATCGCAGCGAGCATGTCCTCGGCGCTAAACGCGTGCGGGGTTGCGTCGACGTGCAAGCCGATGCCGCGCGCCTCGTCCGCGGTAACGGGTCCGATGCACGCTACGATCTTGTCGCGTGCGGCCTCGGCGGCCGCCGCGCTACCGCCGAGGAGAGCCGCGAATGCGCGCACCGTGCTTGGGCTCGTGAAGGTGAGCACGTCGGCGCGCGCGACCTTCGACGCAAACTCCGGATCGCTGACGAACGCCGTCTTGTAGGCGGCGACGGCGACGGGAAGGCGGCCGTTCTCCTCGAGGACGCTGCGCACCACGTCACGCCCTTCCTGCGCGGCATAGATGAGGACGCGGTCGCCGGGAGCGGTTCGTGCGAGGAGATCGCGCGCGACGTCCTCGCTCGTCGAGTGCTCGGACGTCAGATCGGCGATCAAACCGAACTCGTGCAATCGATGTGCGGTCTTCGCACCGATCGCCGCCACTTTTGCCGGAGCCAGCGCGCGCACGTCTTTTCCGCGCTCGCGAAGCCGGTCGAAGAATGCCTCCGCTCCGTAGCGGGAGAGAAAGACGATCCACGCGTACTGCGCGGCCTCTTCGACCGCGCGAAGCGCGGGCCGCACGTCGTCGGGCGGGCCGATCTCGATCGTGGGTGCGACGATCGGCTCCATTCCCGCTGAAAGAAGAAGCCGCGCAGAGTGCGAGGCTTCGCGGCACGGGCGCGTGATCAGCACGCGCTTGCCGAAGAGCGCGCCTCGATCGTACCATTGCAGCCGCTCGCGCAGAGCGACGACCTTGCCGACAACGAGGACGGCCGGGGCGCGCAGCCCCGCGTCGCGCGCCCTCTGCGCAACCTTCTCCAGGGTCGCGACGACGCTGCGCTGCGTCGGGCGCGTCCCGTTGGCAATCACCGCCGCGGGTGTGGCGGGGTCGAGGCCCGCTGCCTGAAGCCGCGCAGCAATGCTCTCGAGGGTATCGAGACCCATGAGAAAGACGAGCGTGTCGCTCGCGCCGGCGAGGCGCGTCCAGTCGATCGCGGACTCGTCCTTCTGCGGGTCCTCATGCCCCGTTGCCACGACAAACGACGACGCCAGGCCGCGGCGCGTCACGGGAATTCCCGCGTACGCCGGTACGGCAATCGCCGACGTGACCCCCGGTACGATCGCAAACGCGATGCCGGCGTCGCGCAGGCTCTCCGCCTCTTCCGCTCCGCGTCCGAAGACGAACGGATCTCCGCCCTTGAGCCGCACGACGACCTTCCCCTCGCGTGCCTTGCGCGCCATGAGCGTCTCGATCTCGTTCTGGCTCACCGCATGATCGCCGCCGCGTTTTCCGACGTAGATGCGCTCGCACGTGGGAGGCGCAAACGCGAGGACCGCATCGGAGACGAGTGCGTCGTAGAGCACGACATCGGCCGCGCGCAGCGCGTGCACCGCTCCGAGCGTCAATAGCTCCGGATCGCCGGGCCCCGCGCCGACGAGCGCGACGCGTCCGCTCACCGCGGGAGCTTCGTCTCTCCGAGCTCCGCGATGCTTTCCGCCAGGTTCAACTCGAATAGCTCGTCGAGGACGCGAACGTGCGAGAGCACCTCGGCGTCGTTTGCGGTCGCCTTCTCGCGGATATTGGAAATGGCGGAGTGGAGCAGCTTCGAAACGATCGTCATCGACATGCCGGTGACGAGCGCGCGCTCGCGCTCGCTCAGCTCCGGGCAGCGCAGGAACAGACGATCGAGCTCCGCCACGCGGATCGACTCGGCTTTTTGCGTCAGCGAAGCGATCGCCGGCAGCGCAACGCGCGAGCGGTACCAGCGCAGAAAACGCTCGAGGTAACGCGCGATCAGGCGCTCCACGTCGGGGATGGCATCTCTGCGAATCTCGAGCCGCTCCTCGATCACCGGCCGTAGGCCATCGACGTCGATGAGGCGGACGCCCGCAAGCGTCGCAACCTCGGGATCCACGTCGCGTGGTACGGCGAGATCGATGACGAGCAATCTTCGCTCTCCCGCCGTTTCGCGCTCGAGCTCGTCCTTCGTCAGTATGAAGTGCGATGCACCGGTGGAGGTAAAGAGGATATCGGCATGCGCCAACGCCTTCAGGAGCTCCGGCATTTCGAGCGCTTCACCGAACGCAATCTCCTCCACGAGCTCGCGAGCATGCGACAGGGTGCGATTTACGACGACGACGCGCGCGACACCCTCGGCGCGCAGACGCCGCAGCGCCGCACGCCCCATCTTTCCAGCGCCGGCGATTACGACGGAGGCTCCCGCCAACGTTCCCCGGTGCGCGCGCGCGGCCTCGATCGCAGCCGTTGCCAGCGACAGTGATTCGCCGCCGATGCGCGTCGTGGAGCGCGCCATCTTCCCCGCGCGCAATGCTTCGCGGAAGAGCCGGTGCAGCGTCGTGCCGATCGCCTCGGCGCGCTGCGCCTGCACGTACGCGTCCTTCACTTGGCCGAGAATCTCCGCTTCTCCGATCAACATCGAATCCAAGCCGGTCGCGACGCGCAGCAGATGCTCCGCCGCCTCGGCCCCGAGCAGCGTGTAGAGATACGATTCGAGATCGTACTCGAGATCGGCATGCCGAAAATGTTGGAGAAACGACTTCAGCTGTGCGGCGCCCGATTCGTAGTCGTCGACGTCGGCATAGAACTCGAGCCGCCCGCAAGTCTGCAGCATCGCCGCTTCGCGGATCGTGCCGTAATCGCGAAGCTCGGCGAGCGTCTCCGCCATACGTGAGGGCGGGAAGGCATGGCGCTCTCGCACCTCGAGAGGCGCCGTCCGATGAGAGAGGCCAAGGCAGATCAGCGGCATCGTGCAGGGATCATGCTTCTTCGACGGACGGCAGAGTTCCGATCGTCAGGCGATGGGTGAGAATAGAGAGTTCGCCCGCAAGATCGATGTTGCGGACGATAACGGGCGCGCGCTCGCTCGCGGGGAGGTGCAGGGTCGTCGGCGCGAAGTTGAGGATCGCGCGAACGCCGAGCGCTGCAAGGCATTCGGCGACTTCCTCCGCCGCCTCCGCCGGGACGGCGATCACGCCGATCTCGCAGCCGCAGGAGCGTAGAACGCGCGGCGCCTCGGCGATATCGTGAACGGGCACCCCCTGCCATACCTGACCGATGACGTTTGCAGAGGTATCGAAGACGGCGACGACGTGGAAACGCTTCTCGCGCGCAGAGATGAAGGTTGCGAACGCATGGCCGAGGTAGCCGAAGCCGACGATCGCGATGCGCCAATCGTTCTCGAGCCCCAGCACCCAGGCGAGCTGCGCCGTCAGCGGCGCTATCGCGTATCCGTGCCCCCGGCGGCCGAGCGCGCCGAGCGCGCAGAGATCCTTGCGAATCTGCGTGGACGCGATCGTGTGGCCGAGAAGTGCTGCCAGATCGTGCGACGTGATCGTCGTCTTTCCGCCCGCCTCCGCCTGACGCAACGCGCGATGGTAGGCGTACAGACGCGGGATCGAGACGCCGAAGCCCGGCTCGATCACGGCGCGGCCGCCACGATCGCGGCGAGTGCTTCGTCCGCTGCGGCCAGCGTACGCTCGACGTCGCGCGTCGTGTGTGCCGTCGATACGAATGCCGCTTCGTACTGCGACGGTGCCAGCAAGACGCCGCGTTCGAGCATGGCGTGGAAATACTTCGCGTAGAGCGCCGTGTCGGACGTCATCGCCGATGTGAGATCGACGACGGGCTCGCCCGCAAAGAAGAGCCCGAACATGGAACCAACATGTGCCGTGCGGTGAGGGGCGCCGTGCTTGCGCATAATCTCGGAGAGACCTTCGGTCAAGAGCCCGGTCATCACTTCGAGTTTGTCGAAAAGCGCCGGATCTTCGCGGACCACCTTCAAGGTTGCTATGCCCGCCGCCATCGCCAGCGGATTTCCGGAGAGCGTGCCGGCGTGAAAAACCGGCCCGTCGGGACTCAGGTACGTCATGATCTCTTGGCGGCCGCCGAACGCGCCGACGGGAAGCCCTCCGCCGATGACCTTTCCGAGCACCGTGAGATCGGGGCGCACGCCGAGACGTTCTTGCGCGCCGCCGCGCGCGACGCGAAAACCGGTCATCACCTCGTCGAAGATCAGCACCGCGCGCGCTCGTTCGCACGCCGCCCGCACGCGTTCGAGAAAGCCGGGCTTCGGAAGCACGAGCCCCATGTTCCCCGCGTACGGCTCGACGATCACCGCGGCAACGGCGCCGGCGTTCGCCGCGAATGTTGCGTCGACGGCGTCCGCATCGTTGTAGGGAACGACGATCGTGTCCGCCGCGGTTCCTCGAGGAACGCCGGGCGAGCTCGGAACGCCGAGCGTCAGCGCGCTGGAGCCGGCAGCGATGAGAAACGCGTCGGCGGCGCCGTGATAGCAACCGGCGAACTTCACGATCTTCTCGCGGCGCGTGTATCCGCGAGCGAGGCGCACGGCGCTCATCGCCGCCTCTGTGCCGCTCGACGTAAAGCGCAAACGCTCGATGCCGGGCATCATCGAGGAAATCAGCTCGGCAAGCTCGCTCTCCGCCTCGGTCGGCGCGCCGAAGGTACTGCCGCGAGCCACCGCGGCGGTTACGGCCTTCGTCACGGCAGGATGGGCGTGGCCGAGGAGCAAGGGCCCCCACGAAAGCACGTAATCGATGTATGCGTGACCGTCGACGTCGCAGATGGTTGCGCCCGTGCCGCTCTTCATGAAAATCGGCGAGCCGCCCACGGCTTTGAACGCGCGTACCGACGAGTTCACGCCGCCCGCGATAACGTTGCGCGCGCGTGCGAAGGCCGCGATCGAACGTTCGATCGTCATCGGTTGCGGGAGGCCCACTCCTTGGCGAAATACGTGATGACGACGTCGGCGCCGGCTCGGACGAATGCGACCAGCGTCTCGTCGACGGCCCGCTCCTCGAGCCAGCCATTTGCGATAGCGGCCTTGAGCATCGCGTATTCGCCGCTCACGTTGTACGCGGCGATCGGAACGTCGAAGGCGTCGCGCGCCGCACGGAGCACGTCCAGATACGGCAGCCCCGGTTTGATCATGATCGCATCGGCGCCCTCCTCGATGTCGAGGGCGATCTCGCGCAGCGCCTCGCGTACGTTCGGGGGATCCATCTGGTAGCTGCGGCGATCGCCGAACTGCGGTGTCGATTCGGCAGCTTCGCGAAACGGTCCGTAGAACGCCGAGGCGTACTTCGCGCTGTATGCGAGGATGGCGGTGTCGCAGAAGCCGTGCGCGTCGAGCGCGCTGCGGATCGCTTCGACGCGTCCATCCATCATGTCGGACGGAGCGATCACGTCGACGCCGCTGCCGGCATACGTGAGCGCGACTCGCGCCAAGAGCGCGACGGTCGCGTCGTTGTCCACGTTCCCCCGATCGTCGAGCACGCCGCAGTGCCCGTGGTCCGTGTACTCGCAGTTGCAGAGATCGGCGATGACGATCGTCTCTGGGAGCGCGTCCTTGATGGCACGGATCGTGCGCTGCACGATGCCGTCCGGATCGGCGTTGCTCGAACCGGCCGCATCTTTGTGCGCGGGGATTCCGAAGAGCAGCACGGCAGGAACGCCGAGGGACGCGAGCTCCCGAGCCTCCCGCACGGCGCCGGGCAGCGTCAGCCGGTCGATGCCGGGCATCGCACCGATCGGTCCGGCATCGGCGTCGCGCTCGACGACGAAGAGGGGCTGGACGAGCTGCTCGACATGCAGGCGATGCTCGCGCACGAGGCTTCGCAGCGCCGGCGTACGCCGCAAACGGCGCAAGCGCATAACGCTCACGAGCGTGCTCCCGCTGGAAGGGTAAGCCGCTGCGCGATCGATTCCGCGAGCATGCGGCCGAGCTCCTCGGCCTCGGCCGGGGTTTGCGCGCGTCGTTCCCCCCGTTCGCGGAGAACGCCGACCGGGGTGGAGTAGACGAGCTCTGCGAGCACGACGTCGCCGCGCGCGCGCGCGTGTACGCCGATCGGAGCGCTGCAGCCCGCACGCAGCGCACGCAGCGCCGCGCGCTCGCAGAGCACGCAGCGCTCGGCTTCGGCGTCGTTGACGGCGGCGCGCAGCTCGTAGGCGAGGAGTTCGCTGCTCCGCCTGATCTCGACGGCTAGCGCGCCCTGCCCGGCTGCCGGGACGAGCACGTCGACGTCCCACGGCACGGTGTGCGTCGCGCGCACTCCCAGGCGTGCGAGACCGGCCATCGCCAGAACGATCGCGTCGTACTGTCCTTCGCGAAGCTTTCGCAGGCGCGTGTCCACGTTGCCGCGCAAATTCTCATAGCGCAGATCGGGCCGCATCGCTTCGAGTTGGAATCGCCGGCGCAGGCTCGACGTTCCTACGACCGCACCCGCCGGCAGGGCGTCGAAGCCCGCGTAGCGCTCGCTGCAAAACGCATCGCGTGGATCTTCGCGAGCTGAGATCGCTGCAATCGCCATGTCGGCGGGCAGCTCGCTCGGAAGATCCTTGCACGAGTGCACGGCGTAATCGGCGCGGCCGTCTCGCAGCGCCGTTTCGAGCTCTTTGACGAAGACGTTCGCGTCGCCAAGATCGTGCAGGGCCCGCCGGCGGTCGCGGTCACCTGCGGTCGTCACGTCGAGGATCTCGGTTGCGATCGTGCGCAGGGCCACGAGCGCCGCGACGCTGCGCGCCTGAACCGTCGCAAGGGCGCTCGCGCGCGACGCGCAGACGAGGCGCGGATGCTCGTGCATTGCCGCCAGCTCTTCGACGGGCAACGCGCTCAGGCGCCGCATCAGCGCAATCCGATCGTCGCGCGGAAGCGTCGTCCGGATTTCTTTACGGATGCGCGCGAGCGTGCGCGCCGCATCGGCGTACGCGCTACCGAAGCGCGCGTCGATCTCGTCGAGGATGCGTCGCGAGAACGAAGGCGACGACCCTCCCGACTCGACGGCAATCGTGAGGTCGCCGAGGCGCAACGTTGCAAGCATCGTGAAGTCGCCGCGCTCGGGCATCGTCGCGTCGCAGACGAGCACGCCGTGCGCGCGCGCGTCGATGACGACGCGCGCGTCCACACCCTCGTCGCCCGTCGCTGCGACGGCAAGTGCGATATCGCGTATGTCGCGTTCTTCGTATGGGCGCTCGAGCAGCGACACGCCGGCGAGCTCCCGCAAGGCCTCATCGACGCGCGGCGCAACGACGCGAATCCGAAAGCCCGACGCAACGAGAACGCGCGCTTTGCGCAGCGCTACGTTTCCGCCGCCGACGACGAGCGCCTGACGCGCGCCCGCGCGCAGCGCGATGGGAAGGACGGTCGAAGACACGGCAGGGAAGAGTTCCCCAAACGCCCGGCAAACACCGTTTAGCACCTATGGAGAAGCCCGTGCGCGCGGCGTTTATCGGTGCGGCCGTCGGCGCGCTCGCCACGCTTCCCGGGCTCGGTGCCGGGACGCTGTGGGACAACAGCGAGACGGCCTATGGAGAAGTAGCACGCGAGATTCTCCTTCGTCACGACTGGATCGTCATGCACCTGAACGGCCAGCCGTGGTTCGTTCAGCCCCCGCTCTACTTTTGGATTGCCGCAGCCTTTGCGCACGTCTTTGGTGCGACGGCCTTTGCGCTGCGACTTCCGTCGGCGCTCGCGAGCGTCGCGATGGCCGGCATGATTGCCTACGTCTTGGCACGGGAGGCAGGCGAGCGCGCCGGCATCCTCGGCGGGATCATCCTGTCGTCGGCGCTGATGCAAGCGGTCATCGGCAGGCTCGCCATCATGGATGCGGTGCTCGATCTCGCAGTCATGACGGCTTTGCTCATGTGGTTCCGTGGCCTCGAGACCGGTAAAGACCGCTACTATCTCTACGGTACCATCGCTGCAGCTCTCGGTTTTCTTGCAAAGGGGCCGGTCGCGCCGGTGGTTGCGCTGCTCGTCATTTTGCCGTATGCGTACTGGAGCCGCGCCGACGTGCGCGTTCCGCGCGCGCGCGCGTGGGTTCTGTGCATCGCTGCATTCCTCGCGATCGTCGCTCCGTGGTTCGTTGCGCTCGCGTCACGAGCCGGCGGCGCAAGCGTGCTCGTGCTGATCGGACATTACACGTTCGGGAGATATGCCGGCGTCATCGAGAATCAGTCCGGACCGGTCTGGTACTACGTCCCCGTGCTCATCCTCGGATTCTTCCCGTGGATTGCGTTCTTAGCACCCGCCATTGCCTACGGAACCGGAGAGGCTCGTCGAAATCGCTTGTGGCGCTTGAGCTTCGTATGGATCGTCGTGCCGCTGCTCTTCTTTAGCTTCGCGCAGACGAAGCTTCCGAACTACGTTGCCCTCGAGCTGCCTGGCCTAGCTATCGTGACGGCGCTCTACTTCGACGCCGTGGCGCGACGAGGTGCGACGCGTTGGGCGGTCGTCGCTGCCGCCGTCGTTCCAGTGACGATCGGGCTGTTCGCGATTGCGATCCGCCTCTTCTCGCACGAGAACCGCTTGACGTCGGCGGTCGCTTCTGCGGTTCCGCCGCTGGTCGGGGCGGCTGCGGCGATCTTTCTCGGATCGCTCGTGACGGCGGTGCTCCTCGTACGGCGCAGCACCATATCGGCGGCGCCCTACGCGCTGGCCGCAGCCACGCTCGCCGCAATCGACGTGCTCGCGGTCGCGGTGCTTCCACACGCGGAAGCCTTCAAACCGGTTCCGCGCCTCGCCGCGGTGATCGACCGCGAGCGCAGACCGGGCGACGTAGTGGCGATCCAAGACGTCTCCGGGTCGAACGCGCTGGTCTTCTACACGCAGCCGGGTGTCGTGATGCTCGCGTCACCGGGCGCTCCTCGTCTGCGGGGAGCGCGCGAACCCCGGCGGGTGATCTGCGGAGCGTCGCGCGTTTGGGTCGTCGCTCCGCGAGCGCGTCCGGTATTCGACCCCACGTACGGGCGCAGCCGCCACGAGGTCGCGGCGGCTGCGAAGACCGCGTTGGTTCTCTATAGCGGCGCACGTTGCGCGCCGCTTGGCGCTGCGCTACGCTTCCGCCGCTAAACGCCGGCGTCAACTTCGCTACGCGCCCCCACGCGGAGTACGCCGCGTGGGCCCCCGTAATAGCGGCGCACGTTGCGCGCCGCTTGGCGCTGCGCTACGCTTCCGCCGCTAAAACGGCGCCAACTTCGCTACGCTACTTCGCGACCTGCGTCGCGCTGACCGGCGACGCATTGTTATTGCCGAGCTTCGTGCGAATGTAGGTGATCACGTCGGCAACGTCTTGCGTGGAGAGCTGGCCCTTCCACGCCGGCATTTGGCCGTTGTACGTCTTTCCGGCGACGGCGACCGCGCCGTGCAGCCCGTTCTCGACGACATCGATTACTTTGCTCGGGTCGCCGGTGACGAACGGATTGTTTGCAAGCGGGGGGAAGACGCCGGGCATTCCCTGCCCCTGCGCTCCGTGACAGCTCGCACAGTTCTGCGAGAAGACTGACGCGCCGTGCACCGCGGAGGCGGAGGTGGCCGCACCGGAAGCGCCCGTGGCTGCGGCTGCGGCCGACGCAACCCCCGGCGTAGCGGCCGCAGCGGGTGCCGCAAGGATCTGCGCCTCGCCGAGTGAGGGCGGTCCGGCAGCCTGCAGCGCCATGATGTGCAGCTGGCTCTGTACCGAGAGGCCCACTATCACGGCGACCACGAGCACGATGCCCGCGAGGATGCCGCGGCGCGTTCCGAAGGAGCGCGTATAGCTACGGTCGATCCACGGAACGAGCAAAACGACGAGCAAGAAGATTGTCGGGAGATAGATCGTCGCAACGGTATCGAGCTGCGGTGGAAAGAGATTCAGCATTCCAAAGAGTGCGAGAAAATACCACGCCGGATACGGTTGGAATGCGGCGCTCGACGGATCGGCCTTCTGATCGAGAAACGGCGGCGCGACGAATGCAAGGATCAGGATCAACAGAAAGACGGAGAACGAGACGACCGTATCCATGAACAGCTGATCGGGCCAGAAGCGCCCGACTTTCAGGCCACGGCGGTCATCGGAGACGGGGCCCGCGGAGCCGTTGTGGCGGAAGATCGCTAAGTGCGCGCCGACGAGGAGCAGCAGCAACGCGGGCATCAGCCAGACGTGTAAGCCGAAGAACCGGTTGATCGTCTCCGTGCCCATCACGCCGCCGCCCTGTGCGATGCTCTGAATCAGGGGGCCGGCGACCGGCGCGGTCCCCGTGATGTTCAGCGAGACCTGCGAGGCAAAGTAGGCGTTCATATCCCACGGCAAGAGATAGCCGGTGAGACCGAGCGCGAGCGTCACGAGCAGGAGAAGCACGCCGACGACCCACTGAAGCTCTCGCGGCGCTTTGTACGCGCCGAAGATGGCAACTTGCAGCAAGTGCAAGAAGACGAGCGCGATCATCGCGGTCGCGCCCCAATAGTGTACCGAGAGGACGAAATGCTCGAATGGATTCAGGTAGATCGCGCGGGTGGATTCCCACGCAGTTGCAGCCGACGGCGCATACCAAAACGTCAGGAAGATGCCCGTTGTTATCTGCACGATCATCGCGAAGAGCGTCGCGCTCCCGAAGACGTACCAATAGCTCGCGCCGCCGGGTACGTCCTCGGTGAGGAAGTCCTTCGCCATCGAGAGGAAGCCGGTGCGCCGTTCGATCCAGTTCAGCATCGTTGTTGCTCCTGCGGCCTACGCTTGATATGAGATGACGATGCGGTCGGGCGTCGTCGACTGGTATCG
>VFSW01001666.1_pt1 | contig 33794 bp, 37 predicted proteins | sample 5358111 | NCBI WGS metagenome assembly VFSW01 (sample SAMN11554181, study PRJNA540505) | mine drainage metagenome | isolation source: sediment from site ElyBrook_90M | place: USA: Ely Copper Mine, Vershire, VT | collected 2017
GCAAAAATGCGAGAGATGTAGTGACACCCCTTGCGGGTGTCATGGATAGGTATGCCATCATGTTTGACCGCGTTGTTGTGTAAATTTGTGCTAAAGCTCCAACTCATGCCGAAACTCATCGAGATAGCTGCGCATGAAGGCGGTACGTTGTTGCGCCAGCGCGCGGCCTGTCTCGGTTCCCATTGTCTCACCCAGTTTGAACAGCTTGCGGTAAAAGTGATCGAGCATATAATGCTGATCGTCGAGCGGGTGCTGCTCCGCGAAAGGGTCATCGGGATGGTAGGAGCGTGTCGCGGCGGTTCGGCGCACAGCTCCGGTCACGGCCCAGCGCAGGATGCCAATCGCTCCCAAGCCATCGAGTCGATCAGCGTCGCGTACCACATATGCCTCTAATGTTTCTGGTTGCAGCCCCTTACTGAAACTATGTGCAACGATTGCATGTATGATCGCCTCTTGCGTTTCACGTGGAACCTCATAGCGCGTGAGTAGCTCGTGCGCCAGTGTCACCGATTGGTCGGCGTGATGGGCATCGTGTTGAGATGGGACGGTGCGTCCTAAATCATGCAAGAGTGCCGCCATGCCGACAATAAAGTGGTCAGCCCCCTCACGTTCCGCGATATGGAGAGCCAGCGTATAGACGCGCTGAATATGTTCCCAGCCGTGTGCCAGATCATCCAGACCAGTAAAACGTTGCTGTACTTCCGTGTAGGTTTGAGCCAGTGTGTGTTCTGCGCGCTGTGTTATTTCCATCATGTTCAGGAGAAATCTCTCCGTCCTTTCACTGTGATTGTCCTATCTTCTATTTTCTGACAAAATGGCAAGCCTTGCCAGAAAATCACCCAGATGGGTGATGAAAATTTCTCTGACCTTGTTATACTGAGAGCAAGGAAAATATCTTAGGGAACAGATTGTTCTTGTAGTGTTTTTTTGTTGATAAAGGACCCGTGATGCATTCTATAAGTAATGGAAGCAGTAAGGACCGCTTTAGCGTGTCCCTTAACATGAGCAATGACAGGTATGCCACATGTACAACACCTGTGCTGATAGACGAGCCGATGGCGCATGTAGATGGCGTGAAGTATGAGCGCGCTCCTCTGCTTGCAACCCGTGTTATTCGCTTGTTACTGGTTGATGACCACGCGCTCGTGCGTGAAGGCATACGACGCCTACTGGAACTAGAACAAGATATGCAAGTCATTGGCGAGGTTGGCAATGGACTGGACGTGCTAAGTCAGGTCCGCCTCTTGCGCCCAGACGTGATTTTGATGGATATCCATCTGCCGGTCGTCGATGGCATCACGCTGACTCAACATGTGACACAGGCTTTCCCTGATACCGCTGTGATTATGTTGACGATGCATCAGCAACAACAACACATGTTACAAGCTATGAAAAATGGCGCACGTGGCTACCTGCTCAAAAGCTCTTCAATCCGCGATGTCGCACAGGCCATTCGCGCCGTTTTTGAGGGAGGAACCTATGTTGTGCCACAACTGACCGATATGCTGGTGCATGAATATCGCCGCCTCGCGGAGTCCGCGTCCGCAAGTCCGCTCCAAGAAACGCTGAGCGAGAAAGAGTGCAGCATTATTCGCCATGTCGCGGCAGGCATGAGCAACAAAGAGATTGCTGATCGTCTCGCTTATTCCGAGAAGACGGTCAAGAATTACCTTTCTACGATTTTCCAGAAGCTCCATGTCCGTGACCGCACGCAGGTGGCTATTTTCGCGCTTCGTCATGGCCTACTGCCGGACGGACTTGATACCATGCCTGATGAGCAGAGTGGCTGGTAGATACTATAGTTATCAGCCACGACATGCCGATAGTGCTTAGGAGCCAGCGCAACTTTGCGCAGCAGGGCTTGAAGTTGTGTTGCTGTCGTAGGGAAGACATAGGCTGCACAGGTATCGCTACCGACAATATTCTGGTAATTGGGTACGCGGTTATGGCTTGGTTGCAAGTTGTTATCAACCACGCTACAAATGAGATGTTCGTCACTGAGAAAAGCCATATTGTCGCAAGACCAGTAATCGGTATAGAGGTGGGTGATGCCCATCTTCTCTACCTGCTGAATCAAGTCGGCCTCGTGTCGATTGGCGGCTTGCGCGGCGGGAATCTCGCTTACAAGGATACCTGTACCGATCAGCAGAAAGACGCAGATCAGCGCGAGCAAGGTGCGACTACCATAGCGTCCTAGCTGATGCCAGAAGGTTGTCTGCTGTCCCATCTGGTTTGCTCCTGCCCAAAGTGGAGCGAGGACAACGGGAGTGGCGATCAACAAGCTACTGAGGTAGCGGGCATGAAAGCCGGGCCAGCTCATCGGGGCGGAACTGACGGCATAAGCGGTGATTGCCAGTAAAGCGGCTGCCGTTATACAAAAATGGGCTACCGTCTTCACCTGTATGGCACGCACAAAAGCCTCATCTCGCTGTGGGCGGACACGCCAGATAATTCCTATAGTCATGATTGCCGAGAGCAGGAGCAGAGCCAGATAGCCCAGTCCGCCGCTGGCATGCATCATCGTACAGCTCAATGAGTGTGGACTGGTGTCACCGAGCCAGGGCAACTCCATTACGGGACAGAAGGGGTTACTGGTTGCCATTGGCACACTAACCAGGAGCGTTCCCTCGATGCCGTGTAGCACGCCTGCCAATGTATGGGGAGCCTGTGTCGTACTACCCTGAAAGAGCTTGAGAAGTGTAATAAGCGAGGTTTCACCTTGCAGATGGGTCTGTTGCTGATTGTAGAGAAGCAGTGGATATGCGCCAAGCAGGAAGCCGCCAAGCATGACTGGCCATGTCCAGAAGATCTCGCGCCAGCAGAAGAGAAGTAGAAGCAGACCGGCAAGCGCGAAAAAAGGCAAGACGATCATATCGCTCCATACACCCAGGCCAAGCACTAGACCCCAACAGGCATAGAACGGTATGCGCAATAGCTTCGTCGATAGCCTGCTGGGGCGGTGATAGGTCAATGTGAGCCAGGAGGCGAGTAGAAAGGCCAGCGAACCAAAAAGCAGCGTTTGCGTTGTGCCACCTGTCGCAATCGTTTCGCGTGTCAGCACATAAATAGAGCCAACACTCAGACAGGCCAGCGTGACCAAACCAAGTGCTTTTGAGAAGAGCAGGCGTGTTAGCAGGTAGGTGCTGATGAGGAAGAGCATCGTGAGCAGAATGACGCTCAGGCGTAAGGCAAAGAGCGAAGGCCCAAACAGATGCATAAAAAAGGCTCCCAGGTAGGCTTCCAGCGATCCCATGTAGTCCTGCCCATAGAAAAGCAGTGGATGCTCGCCGTGATAGGCGATGTGTAGAGCCATTATGCCCATTGTACCTTCGTCCGCATTGGTCGGTGGCCACCCCAGGGCAACGAGTAACACGCGCAGGCCTGTGGCACACGCAATAATAATGCCTGCATAGAGATCATACATATCAATTTTCTGATATTTCATGTGGAGGTCGCCTCTACTGCTTTGTCAAAAACTGTTGTGAGTATTTTACACAATCTCTCTTGATGAGTCAAACCGGGGCATGCGAGAGAACAAACCAATTTTCTGTTCCCCTTGACAAAACTTGCATGGCTCCTCTATAATCAAAGAGAGACAGTAAGTAAGCTGTTCATACAGACAGAAGAAAGAATTACACGGTACAGATATGCACAACCTAAAAGCCAAACAACTTAATACGAATACCAGCTTTGGCTTTTATTATTGGTTTAGCCCCCCGGCATGAAGGTGGGCCTTTTAGGCTGTGTAAAACATCACCAACATGCCGGGGAAGCAGAGGATTAAAACCTCTGCTTTTTTGTTTCTTAAAATTAGCAAAAGAAAGAGGACTTGTATCATGATTATCACCATTCGTCAGCATGCAACCAGCGAAGAACGTGCCCAGTTAATGACCTTGTTGTGTCGGGTTATGGGTAGCCTAAATCCTATTGCGACAACACAAATAGATGGACGTGAGGTTATCGCCCTCGATCAGCAGCAGATTGATAGCCAGGCACAGGCTATGCTGAAGCACGAAGGTGCGGTAGAACGCCTGCAAATGCTAAAAACGCCCTACCAGCTTGTCAGTCGAGCCTTCAAAGCCGAGTCAACGCGCATCGTCGTCGGGGAAGGCCATGACTGTGAACAGGTCATCATAGGCGGAACAGGGGCAAGCCCTGTCATTATTGCTGGCCCATGCGCTGTCGAAAGCCGAGAGCAGTTACTCTCAACCGCATGTGCGGTCAAAGGCGCAGGAGCGCAGATTCTGCGTGGTGGGGCCTTCAAGCCACGCACCTCCCCTTACCAGTTCCAGGGACTTGGCATGGAAGGTCTCCATCTATTGGCGGAGGCGCGCCAGATCACAGGTCTACCAGTGATTACCGAAGTGATGGAGCCGGCCCTCATCGATGCGGTCGCCGAACATGCTGATATTCTGCAAATTGGCAGCCGCAACATGCAAAACTTCCCACTCTTGCTTGCTGCCGGACGTAATAGCCTGAAACGCCCTGTGATGCTCAAGCGCGGCCTCTCTGCGACGATTGATGAATGGCTACAAGCGGCTGAATATATTGTCGCAGCTGGCAATCCAAATGTGATGCTTTGTGAGCGTGGTATTCGCAGTTATGACCCGCAGACCCGCAACGTGTTAGACCTCTCCTGTGTTCCCCTGCTCCATGAGTTGACGCACCTGCCGATTATTGTTGATCCCAGCCATGCCACAGGAAAACGTGAACTGGTCCCCACGATGTCACGCGCAAGCATTGCCGCTGGGGCTGAAGGACTCATTATTGAAACGCACGAAGACCCTGCTACCGCGCTGTGTGACGGTCGCCAATCGATCACGCCGGAGCAACTGCGCCATATCGTGCGCAACACCCATCTGTTGGCGCGTTTGCTGCAAGAAGAGAAAATGCTGACGGTGGCGTAACAGGCAACGTGTCGGTAACTCTTTGCTCTGCTTTTACCCCCTCAAATTTATACTCTCGACTCATGCTACACAGTATGGTATACTTGGCATACGTGGGAAGAGAGAGGCATTATACTTGTAGGTGGAAAGAGACCAGAGGATTTGAGGTGATATTATGCCAACACGCGTTATAATTGCAGATGACGAAACCATTCAGCGTATGGACCTGCGCGACATTTTGACCAAGCAGGGCTATCTGGTGATCGGTGAGGCTGGAGATGGACAGAGCGCAGTCAACCTGGCGCGCGAACTGCGTCCTGATCTGGTTATTATGGACATTCGTATGCCCGACATGGACGGCATTGTCGCCGCCGAGACGCTCACGCAAGAAAAAATTGCACCAGTGTTGTTGCTCACTGCCTTTGGAGATCAGCAGCTCGTCGAGCGAGCAAAAGAAGCTGGTGTTGTCAATTATATCGTTAAGCCATTGCGCGAGAGTGAAGTCACGCCCGCCATTGTCGTTGCGCTTGCACGTTACAACGAATTTCGGGCCATGGAAGAAAAGGCTCGCACCCTTTCCGACCAGTTAGAAACCCGCAAGATTGTCGAACGTGCTAAAGGGCTACTAATGGAGAAGCAAGGCCTTACTGAACAAGAGGCATTTCGTAAGATTCAGAAGGCAAGCATGAATAATCGCAAATCGATGCGCGAGGTAGCCGAGGCTATCCTGTTAGCTAACGAAATGTAAAAATGGAGAGACGCGGCTGACACGGTTACGCTTCGTAGCTCCAGTGCCATTGCTGCGTCTCTTACTTATGCTGGAAAAGATAGAGCAGTCATGTCACTGGTGATAGGTTCCGAGAAAACAGTTAGCATCACGGGTATCCGTTTTCGTCCCGCCGGACGTATCTATCACTTCGATCCACAGGAATACACGCTAAGCAACGGGCAGTATGTGGTTGTAGAGACGGTACGGGGGACCGAAGCTGGACGTGTGGTGATTGCGCACAAAAAAATCGCCGAAAATGAGCTGAATGAGCCGCTAAAGCCTGTCTTACGTATTGCTACCGAGGATGATCTGCGCATGTTACTTTCTTTTAAAAGTAAAGAGAAAGACGCGCTTGTCCTTTGCGCAGAGCGTATCGCTGTTCACCACTTGCCTATGAAACTGGTGGAGGCTGAGTATGCCTTTGATGGTAGTCGCGTGACCTTTTATTTTACGGCTGATGAGCGCGTGGATTTTCGCGTCTTGGTGCGCGATTTGGCGGCAACCTTTCGTACACGCATTGAATTACGCCAGATTGGCGCACGCGACCAGGCAAAACTTCAGGGTGGGATCGGACCATGTGGCAAAACGCTCTGTTGTAGCTCGTGGATCAGCGAGTTCGGCGTCGTTTCTATCAAAATGGCAAAAGAACAAGGCTTACCACTCAATCCCAGCAAAATTTCTGGCGTGTGTGGTCGCCTGCTCTGTTGCCTTGCCTATGAGAATGAAAACTATATTCAGGCAAAACAGCAAATGCCGCAGCTTGGCGTCATGCTCACCACACCTAGCGGTACAGGCCGAGTCGTTGCGGTCAATGTTCCTCGCAATTCTGTCGAGGTGATGCTTGAAAGCGGCGCGACTATTCAGTTCCCTGTGGATACTGGAGAACAGGAGCCTAAAAGTGGCTGTAGTAGTTGTGGCACAAAAGGTGGCTGTGGGAGTGGGAGTTGTGGCACAAAAGGTGGCGGCTGTAGTAGCTGTGGCACAAAAGGCGGCGGCTGTAGTAGCTGTGGCATTCAGAAAAAGCTTCACGAGTAGTAATATTTTTATTTATATATTAAGAGGAAAGGGCCAGACCTATGTCGTCGGAGGGGCAAAAATCGGGAACCGAAGCATATGGCTCCCGACACACTAATGGAGAGCAGCCCTCACAACAAAATTTATCAACAGGTCAACCGGAACAGCAGATGCCTTATCCCGCATCCGTTCCTCTTGATGAGGATGCCCTCCAACTCGATATGCTGGATGAACCAGAAGCTCTCGATATGTCAACGCGCCGGGGCCGCAACAGAGGCCAGCCCCAGCTTGAAGTAGACGCACAACAACCATCCGATCACTCTGTAACAGAAACTACCCTGACTAACCAACCCGCTCGCTCAAATCTGAGCGAACGCCTCTGGCAATATTTTTCTATTTTGCTCGTGCCGCTACTCTTTGGTGGGGTCACCTGTCTCATCGTTTTGCCTTTGGTCGCAACTGGCCATGCACGCTTACCTGCCATTGGCTTCTGGCCCGTTGTGCTGTTTATTGTGCTGATTGCGGTGGCGCAAGGCGTTGCCCTCTATTATGCGGGAGCGAACACGGGTTTGTGGGCAGTTAGCAATGTGGCGGCCCTCTTTCTTTTCCTGCTGGTGGCGACTTTTGCCGTCTTCGGCCTCTTACAGGGCTTTCTCTTATTTCTTGTCCTTCTGCTTCTCTCGATTGCTCTCTTTCGCTTCTCTATCAGACCTGTCCCAGAAGGCTACGTGGATATCGTCTATGCCTTTGGTAAATATAGCAGAACTCTCTATGCTGGCTTTAACATTCTATTACCCTGGGAGAAAGCTGTTCACGAATTAAGCGTTATCGAGACACAATGGGCATGCCCGCCACAGCGTATTCAAATGTCACGTACCGAGGATGTTGTGCTACGTGCTACAATCTCTTACCAATTGTTGCCTGAGGAAGCATATCAAGCTGTGACACTGGTGAATCACTGGGAAGAGAGTCTGCAAGACTTCTTTATGACCACCCTTCAGACCGCGATGACGACCGTCTCGCCCAATGATCTGATTGCCTGGCAGCATGGCCTGCATACATCGGGGAGTGATAACGATGTTTCGCCGGAGAGTGTGGCGCATTGGGATCAGATCAATCTCTATCTCTTTCAAGGCGTGCAAGACCGCGCTATCTCTTGGGGTGTCCAGCTTAACTGGGTGCGTATTCATGATATCCTGCTCACCCCGCACAATGCACCTGTGATGGAAGAGATTGCTGCCCAGGCCCGGGCGTCATCCACACCGCCGGCAATGGCGGCTCGTCCTGCTGATGGCGATACCGCCCCTCCTTCAACAAGTCGGCCCAAACCCGCCGTTGCGTTGCCAGATACGCTGAAAAATGAAGACCTGGAACGAGTACTGGTCTCTGTTTACAAACAGGTGCAAGATGGGCTGATCTCAGACCCTAAGACGATTCGCGATATCGCCGATCAATTTACGGCTATTATGCAGGACCCCGTAAAGAGCAAATTGGTGAGCTTTGATGCCGAGCGCGCCGCACGTACTCTCTATGCACGCGCAAGTCGTTATGAACAGCTTTCTGCTGCTAGCAGTCCCTACAGCGATGTCACAAAACCCGATTGGAACATTCGCCGCTCTAATGATGAGAATATGATGGCTGGCGGTTGAAGAGCCTATATTCGTATGGATGCGATGAGAGCATCCATACGAATAGCGAGAGGATTGTTTTGTTATGAGACGGATTGCTTCTGTGCGTGGGCAGTCAGCGTTTGTACGGCCCCCTCTTCTACGCTGCGTAGAGCCGAGACCTGCGCCGCTGTCAGTACGGAGGCATTTTTAGGATCAAAGACTGCATCGTCGCGCTTACAGTAATATAAGGTACGCCAGACTGCTGTCGCCCTATCCCACGCCGGAAAGAGCAGTGTCGCTTCATTATCACCTTTGACCACACGTTGAAATGCGTAATACGAGAGGACGAGCGCGGTAATGATACTCAGCAATGTCAAACCGAGCAGAATGTACTCCGCAATAGACCCGATATTGCTTTCTGAGCCGATCAGAACCAAAATAAGCACGATACAGATACCTACAAGTATAACGCTAAATATGATGTATGGCATCATTGAGATATTTCTAGTAGGCATAGTCGGCGGCGCACAGCGAGCCACCCCTGCATCATAAGCGGTCTGCATAGCCATGACCTGGTCTGACTGGTTGCATACCGGGCAGAGTGGTTTTTTGCTTTCAACAGATGACATTGAAAACCTCCTTAACCAGTGCGAACTGATGATATGATAAAACGAATATGACGAGTAGAGACTTCTTTTGTTAAGACTATCTCGTTGTTAAAGGTAGCATAACACGTTGTCTCATTTTCGACAATGCTCTGTTGGTATTGGCTGCACAGAAAGCTTGTGAAAGCCTCTAAAGGGAGTTTGTGCTGTGTATCCACATAACATACCTCTTCTGAGAAGAGCGCATCGGCACAGGCAATCCACGGCGTTGTCTACAATAGTATAACAGTTGAGAGGAACACTTTTCATGGTCACACGCGCTGCTATTACGCTCCTGGGCCTGGGTCCAGGTAGCCTTGATGATATTACCGTGCAGGCTCAAATGTTGCTTATGCAGGCAGCAGAGAGTGGCGAAACCGTCTATTTCCGCACTACTATTCACCCCACCATTCCAACACTGCAACAACATATTCCGCATCTGCATTTCGCATCTTTTGACTGGTTGTATGAGGAGTCAAGCGATTGGAATAATCTGTACCAGCGCATCGCTGAAGATGTCTGTGCCCGTGCTGCGCAGCATCCTCTGATCTATGCCGTTCCCGGCCATCCTCTGATTGGCGAGTCATCCGTTCAGCTAATCTTGAAACTGGCCCGTGAGCATGGCCTCAGTACTCGTGTGGTTGCTGGCCTCTCGTTTCTGGAGCCTGTCTGTACGCTGCTGCAACTCGACCCATTCAGCGTGGGCATGCAAATTATCGACGCAACCGATCTTGCTGCTCTTGATATCACCGAGATTGCTGGCAAGCTCATTCCCACCATGCCGCTGCTCATTGGGCAAGTTTACAATCGGCGTGTCGCCAGTGCGGTCAAGCTCGCCTTAAGCGAGTACTATCCCGATGAATGGCCTGTCAAATTGGTGCGTGCCGCCAGTGTTCATCATACTACTCAAGCTGAAGGGGCCGAAGAGACTGAGGCCGTCATCGAGATGCCGCTCTATGAACTGGATCGCCACAATTATGCTAACCATCTCAGTACGCTTTATGTTCCGCCCGTTGATGCCCTGTCTCCCCTACGTCTGTCCGAAACGTTGCGCTTTATTACGATGCGTCTCCGTCGTGAACCCGATGGCTGTCCCTGGGACCGTGCCCAGACCCATCAAACCTTGACGCGCTATGTCTTGGAAGAAGCATATGAGGTTGTTGAGGCAATTGAGGAAGGTGACATGGCACATCTTGCCGAGGAACTCGGCGATCTACTGCTCCAGGTCTACTTACATGCCGAGATTGGCCGCCAGACAGACGAATTTACGCTGGGCGATGTCTTAGAGCATATCAATGCCAAGCTCCTACGACGGCATCCGCACGTCTTTGGCACAACCCAGGTCAGCAATGCGGAGCAGGTGGTGCAGAACTGGGAAGAGATTAAACGGCAGGAGAAGATCACCACTGGACAAACAATGCAGAAAGAAAGCACGTTAGATGGCGTGCCGCTGGTCTCGCCCGCGCTGACGGTGGCCAACGAGTACGACAAGAAAGCCACGAAAGCCGGCTTTTACTATCGCGATGTCGAAGGCATTTACGACAAGGTTCTGGAAGAGATACAGGAGGTGCGTGCTGCGACGACCGAAGCTGACCGCTTTGAGGAACTGGGAGACCTACTGTTGGCAACGGTCGTACTGTGTCGCCATCATGGTGTGCAAGCCGAGGAAGCTCTACGTCATGCCAATCGTAAATTTCGTCGCCGCTTCATCGCCATGGAGCAGATCAGTCAAGCCGAAGGCCGCACGCTAGCGTCGTACAGTGCCGACGAGCTAGAGAAATTATGGAACCAAGCGAAAGAAGCAACACGCGAATAAAGACCTATAAATAATAAGTGGTTTGTGATAAAATCAACATACAATTTTTAGCTAAAACATATTATATAACTAAAAATTGTATGTTGATTTGCAGAAAGGCAAGAGAATGGATGAGGTGTTTAACATTTATTGCGATGAAAGTTGCCATTTGCAAAACGATCATCAAAAAAGCATGGTGTTAGGGGCAATCTGGTGTCCTGATGAAAAAACGCGCGAAATTGCAACCCACATCCGTGAAATCAAGCTGCGTCATAACCTTCCCCCCTCATTCGAAATAAAATGGTCCAAAGTTTCATCCGCTAAATTGTCATTTTATTTGGATATCATAGATTACTTTTTTGATGAGCAAGATTTACATTTCCGCGCATTAATTGTTCCCGATAAATCTAAGTTGCGCCATGATCACTTCAAGCAAGATCATGATACCTGGTATTATAAAATGTATTTTGATCTTTTAAAAGTTTTATTTTTTCCTAACTACAAGTATAACGTATACTTAGATAGTAAAGATACAAGAAGCAAAGAAAAAATTGATAGGCTATATGATGCTCTTTGCAATAATGTATATGATTATGAAAGAAAAATTATAAAAAAAATCCAAATTATACGTTCGCATGAGGTTGAGCAACTTCAAATGGCAGATTTGCTTATTGGGGCAATAAGTTATGTGAACAGGGAACTTTTGACTAGTCCCGCAAAGTTGATACTTGTTCAAAGGATACAGAGCAGATCGCATTATAGCCTGACGAAAACAACTCTGTTACGTGAAGATAAAGTTAATTTATTTAGGTGGGAGGCTAGGGAGGTCTGAGATATGGATGAGGATGTTTTCGTGTTGCCCTCTCTGGTGCTTATGCAGGAGTATGAAAATAATTGGGAACAGTATTTGGATGCCATTTACCGACTTTTCTGCCGTGATTTTGTCCACCCGAAGCCTAAATTTGAACAAAAACCTTTTCGACTAAAACGTCATCCGCTACAACAAGGCAAAGAAGCGACATTTTGGCATATTATCAGCGAAGGAGAGGTTGAAAGTGAGCGCGTACCCGATTTGCGCCGCTGTGAAAGAATTCTTTGGCCTCGCGTTATTATCGAGAATATGGCATCTAACAACGTAAAATGTTGGAGAAATGAGCGCAAAGGAGAAGGGAGAATAGTTATTGCAACGCTCGATTTTAGCTATGTTGTTATTTTAGCTGATCGTGGAGCGTATGTCCTTCTCTGGACTGCTTATTGTGTGGAACGAACACATCAAAGACGCAAACTACAACGTGAGTATGAGGCTTATCTAGCGAGAAAAGACTGATGCCGTCCTCTATGGGCGGCATCGTTACTCCTTCTACACGTGGCAGATGAGCTATGTTTATCTAATAGAATCATACCAGAAAATTATCAGAAAATCAAGTTATTTGGCGATGATCACAGAACTAAAGTTCTATTTATTTTGTTCCCCTACTGAGTGTACAATAGCATCATGCAAAATGAACTTTTAGCCTGGTTTGCACGCGAGGGTTTACTCCTTACTAGCGTCATTACCGCTTCGGATGACCCTGAACACGATGAAATAAAAATAATCGTTAAAGCTCCCGTGTTGGCACTCAGTCGCGCCGACAGCGATTTCCGCGAGTGCCCCGACCCGGTGCTTTTCGGCTATCCAGAGTCGAGCCTGGAGATGATGGTACTCGAAGATATGCACCAGTTCGTGTTCAGTTGGTTCGAGCGAGCCGTTGCTGCTGGTATGGCACGCTGCTTCGTCTGTAACAAACTACTCGTGCCCAATGACGAGAAGCCCTGGGATGCAGTCTTTGTCTCCGAACAATTTTATTGCTGGCTGCTGCTGCATTTCGACTGTAAACGCTATCTGGCGCGTGACCTCAAGGGGCGCAATCCCTTTGAGGTGCAGACGCAACCACCTGAGTTCTTCGACTTGTCTGTTGAATGAGCATTATAGGATAGAGCAGAAATATGGATAAAAATCAGCTTGCTCACTTACTAGAAGAGATCGCCACCTTGATGACACTTAAAGAGGGCAGCAACCCTTTCGAGGTGCGAGCTTATGAGAATGCGGCACGCGCTGTTAGTGCGCTTGATGGCGATCTCGAGCAGTTGGTGCGCGAGGGCAAACTCAAAGGCACGCCCGGCATTGGCTCAACTATGATTAAACGCATCGAAGAGGCCGTGACGACAGGCAATATTGCCTTTTACGACGAGTTGCGCGTCAATACGCCAGCAATCAAGCTGGAAATGTTGCGCATTCCTGGCCTTGGCCCCAAAAAAATCAATGCCATCTACGAGCAACTGCATGTGCAGAGTATCGCTGAATTGGAACAGGCGTGTCAAGAGGACCGTGTGGCCCATTTACCCAGTTTTGGCAAGAAGACACAGGACAATATCCTGCGTGGCATTGCTCAACTTGCGCAACATGCCGACCGTTTTCTTTATCCTATTGCCGAACACGAGGCCGAGCAGATTCACGCCGCCCTGAGAACCTTGCCGCAGATTGTGCGTTTACAGATCGCGGGCAGCCTGCGCCGCCGTCGTGAAACAGTCAAAGATATCGACATGGTGGCAAGCGTTGCTGATGCCGCCGGAGACGAGGTGCGCCGTACCATCATGGACTTCTTCACCAGCCAGCCCTCTGTGCAGAGCATCACGGGCAAGGGCGACACCAAATCGAGCGTGGTGCTGAAAAGCGGCATCGCAATGGACCTGCGCATTGTCAATGAGAGCCAGTTTCCCTCTACCTTGCATCACTTCACGGGTTCTAAAGAGCATCATATCCCGCTACGGCGGCGCGCGCTCAGTATGAATATGACGATCAACGATTATGGCCTTTTTGCTCTCAAAGATGGACAGGAAACGTTGATTCCCTGTAAAACCGAGGCCGATATCTATGCCGTGCTTGGCCTGGACTATATCGAGCCGGAGCTGCGTGAAGATATGGGCGAGATTGAGGCGGCCGCGCAACACACACTGCCCACGCTTATTCAAGAGAGTGACTTGCGCGGCGTGCTGCACGCGCACTCGAACTGGAGCGATGGGCAGAACACGATGCGCGAGATGGCGGAGGCATGCATTGCGCGTGGCTATGCCTATCTCGGCCTGACCGACCATAGCAAGGTCGCCGCTTACGCAGGTGGCCTAAGCGAGGAGCGTCTGCGTCAGCAAGGCGAAGAGATTGATCGCTTGAATGAAGAATTTGCGGGCCGTTTACGCATTCTCAAGGGCACGGAGTGCGATATTTTGCGCGATGGCTCACTCGACTTCAGCGATGAGGTGTTGGCAAGCCTGGATTTCGTGGTTGCCTCGATCCACAGCAATTTCAATCTCCCCGCAGAAGAGCAGACGCGCCGTATGCTGAAGGCCATCGCCAATCCCTATGTCGATATCATCGGTCACCCGACAGGACGCATCCTGCTGGGGCGTGCTGGTTATGATCTGAATGTCGAGACCATCATCGACGCGGCGGTCGCACATGGCGTCTGTATAGAGATCAACTCGCATCCCTCGCGCCTGGACCTGGATTGGCGTTTCCTGCGTAAAGCACGTGATAAAGGCATGAAAACCTCTATTAACCCTGATGCCCATGCTGTCACGGGCATTAACGATATGCGTTATGGCGTCGGCATGGCGCGCAAGGGATGGTTGCGTGCCCGCGATGTGCTAAACACGATGGAGACCGAGGCCCTGTTGGCCTATTTGCGAGCGCGACGGACGCGATAACCTTTAAACCTTTTTACGGACCTTAGACGTATAGTGTATAATGGTCTTTGGCGAACTCGTAGTACGAAACCCCGTAAAAAGGTTCCGTAGAAAGGAAGAGAGACATTATGGCCCAACAGACAGAAGTCGAGGTTGCCCCTCGCTTGGTCACGGGCAAGGCCAACAACCGTTTGCGCAAGGAGGGATTGATTCCCGCCAATATCTTCGGACATCATCAGGCATCACAAGCCATTCAGCTTGCGGTGGCGACCTTTGATCGCTTGCGTCGTAGCCATGCCGCTACCAATATCCTTGCCTTGAAGTTGCCCGATGGAAGCATACAGACCGTGTTAATCCGCCACGTGCAGCGCGATGCGGTCGCTGATAAGGTGTTGCATGTCGATTTCTTCCGTGTCGGCATAGAAGAACGCATTAAAGTAAAATTGTCACTCCGTTTTGTGGGTGAGGCTCCTGCCGTTAAGCTTATCGGCGGGGTCCTGCTGCATCAACTTGATGCTCTGGAAGCAGAGTGTCGTGTTGGTGATATCGTAGAGTATCTCGAAGTGGATGTCTCTTCACTCGTGCAAATTGACGATACTATTCATGCGGGCGATATCAAGTTACCCGAGAGCTACAAACTGCTTAATGAGGCCGACGAAGCAGTGGTGAAAGTAGCAGAGACGCGCGCTGCGCTGACTACCGAAGCGGAGGCGAAGGCCGAAACTACCCCCACTGCTGCTAGTGAATCGACAACCGGCGCGTAAGCGTAATTGCAGGGGTGTCAAGAGCTAAGACGTAGACACGTGTGACGATGCTAGAAGAGAGTGGTAGATATGCGTATCATGATTGTGACTGACCAGTATCCACCGATGGTTGGCGGAGTTCCTACCGTGACACATGGTCTCGCGGTTGACTTTGCCAGTCGTGGGCATCAAGTCTGGGTGGTTGCTCCTAGTTATGGCAACCGCGATGTGCGCCGCCTTGAAAACAGCAAGGTGCGTGTCTATCGCTTCTCTTCTTTTGAATGGCCTGCGTATGAAGGCTTGCGCATTCCGTTTTTGCCGTTTGTGCCTGTGCGCAATCTGCTGAAGCGCAGTGACCCCGACATCATTCATATCCACTCTCCAATCGTTCTGGGCAATATTGCGCAACTGCTGGCTGGCGGTTTGCGCAAGCCGGTTGTTGTGACCAATCACTATCTGCCCATTAACATGAGCCGCTCGTTAAGTGCTGCCCCACTCTTTGGTAAATCCTTTAGTGACATTAGCTATTCCTATCTAGTGCATTTTTGTAATCGTTGTGAATATGTGACTGCACCCACGCAAACCGCATTAAACCTGCTATACGAGCATGGTCTCCATGCGCCCGCACAAGCCATTTCTAATGGCATCGATCTGGAAAAATTTACGCAAGGTATACCTGATCCCCATATCCGACGGCGTTTCAACCTCCCTGAGGACCGTCCTCTTGCCTTGCATGTCAACCGTTTAAGCGAGGAGAAACGCATTGATGTCTTGCTCGATGCGGTTGCGAAAATACGGGGCAATGGCCATCTCGCGCTCGTTGGTTCTGGCCCAGCTGAGGCCGAACTCAAAGCGCAGGCTGCGCGCCTGGGTCTGAGTGAGCGTGTTAGTTTCCTCGGCTATGTGCGCGATACCGATTTGCTGGCATTGCGCCGTTCCTCTGAATTATTTGTGATCCCCTCAGAGGCCGATCTGCAAAGCCTGGCAACGATGGAGGCTATGGCTTGCGGCTTACCCGTCATCGCAGCGGATGCTTATGCTTTACCTGAACTGGTTCATCATGAAGAGAATGGCTTCCTTTTCCAGCCGGGCAATAGCGATGAGCTTGCCCACTATCTTGATCTGCTTCTCGCTGATGCCGACCTGCGCGCACGCATGGGTATAGAGAGCCGCAAAATTATTGTCACGCATGACCGCGTACAGGTTCTGGACCAGTGGGAAGCACTCTATCGCCGGCTTTCAATAGAATTTATTGAGGCGAAAGAACGCAGACAGCAGATGCGCATGTTACGTAAACGCCCCGGCTATGTCACACCGTCTGCCTATCGTCCCCGTATTCGGCGCACAGGCGACCTCGGCTTTGATAAACCCACACGCGGAGTGACCAGACAGCAATAACCTCGTTCATCAACAGGTACGCATCATCTCGCAAAACTGTTATAATGCAGACAACAAGAATATGTTAAGGATAAGAACATGCACTGGTTAGAATTGACTGTCCAGACACATCCCGAAGCGGTTGAGTCGGTCAGTGAACTGCTGAGCCGCTATACTTCAAATGGCATTGCGATTGAGCAACCGATAGAATTGATTGATGAGGGACAAGAATATCGCGTGCTGACGGGCCGCCCCGTGCAGGTTCACGCCTATCTGCCGATAGACGGCAACGAGGAAGAGGGGCGTCAGCGCATTGCCGAGGGCCTCTGGCATTTGCGCAGTCTGGGTGAGCATTTTGTGGGTGAGTTGCAGACGCGCATCGTCAAGGACGAGGATTGGGCCAATGCCTGGAAAGACTACTACTTTGTGACGCATATCGGGAAACGTCTGGTCATTCGCCCATCGTGGCGCGAGTACACGCCCAAAGATGGTGAAGTGATGATTACACTCGACCCTGGTATGGCCTTTGGCACGGGCCTGCACCCCACAACACATATGTGCCTGGAACAGGTCGAGCTACGCACGCAAGCGGGGATGCGCGTGCTGGATGTTGGCACGGGTTCAGGTATTCTGGCAATCGCGGCGGCCCGTCTGGGCGCGGCCCACGTCTACGCCATCGATAACAGCAGCGTGGCGGCGGAGAGCGCGCGCGCCAATGCCGAGATGAACGATCTGAGCGATAAGGTCGAAGTCGTGCTGGGCATTCTCGACGAACAGGAGGCTACGCGCATGGCGGGTCAGTATGATCTCGTCGTCGCCAATATCATCGCGCATATCATCGGCTCCATCGCCCCGCAACTCGCGCAGGTGCTGGCTCCAACGGGCTTGCTAGTCGTCAGTGGTATTATTGAGGCGCGCCGCCAGGATGCCGAGGGTCCGCTACTCGCCGCTGGTCTGGAACTGGTTGAGGAGCAGCATATCGACGATTGGTTTGCCCTCGTCTATCGCAAGCGAGTAGCCTAACCATGCATCGTTTCTTCCTCACCGATATACCCGCGCACGCAACATTGCAGGCTGGCACGTCGCTGGCTTTACCTGAAAAAACGGCGCATCAGGTGCGTGATGTGCTGCATCTCACCGTGGGCGAACAACTGATACTATTGGACAATAGCGGCGATGAGTGTGTCTGCGCGATTACAAAAAGCGAGCGCAAGCTGGTCGCGCTTGAGGTTCTTGAGCGGCGCGCAGGCAAGGCGGAATCGCGTGTGCGCCTGACGCTCTGTCAGGGCTTGCTGAAATCGGCGCGCTTCGAGTGGATTTTGGAGAAGGGCACAGAGTTGGGCGTGACGACTTTTGCGCCCGTGCTCTGTCGCCGCTCGATGGCAGGCTTAGAGGAGGCAGGACCCGCCAAGCAGCAACGCTGGCAGCGCATCATTCAGGAGGCGACGGAGCAGTGTGGACGCGCCCGTCTGCCCGTGCTGCAACCGATTCGCCCACTTATGCACGCCCTGGCGGACTTGCCCCCCTACGCCATCGCCCTGATTCCCTGGGAAGAGGAGCAGGGGCGCAGCCTGCGCGCAGCCCTGCGTGAGGCGCAAGCGGCTCAAACAGAGAAAAACGGTCCGCTCGATGTGTTCGTCTTTATCGGGCCAGAGGGTGGTCTGCTGGCGGACGAGATCAAACTGGCGCAACGACACGGTGTGCAGGCCGTCACGCTCGGCTCCCGCATCCTGCGCGCCGAGACAGCAGCCCTGGCAGCAGTGGCGAATGTGCTGTACGAGTTGGAGTAGTGGAGCAAGGCGACCGCGAGGGTCGCCCCTACAATGATACGATGCCTGTTTTACCCGTCTTCATAGTTGCACCTGTAAGTTCTTCTATAGTAGGCGAGTCCAGTGTATGTATGACTACAGTATACCCTAACGGACTGAGCTTGTTCAATTGGCGTCAGTTCATTACTTATGAGCAGAGACCGTCTGGTTGGCAGTGAATCTGCAGCGGAGTATCAAGGCGCGTGACAGTATTCCCATTGGGCGTCTGCACGGTAACGGTGTACAGCAGGTCATAAATTGCGGGGGAAAGTTGTGGGGAGACGGGAACATAGCTCGTCAATACCCGCTTTGTCCACGTATTCACCTTCTGAACAGGGGCAACCGCGACCACCTGTGCGGAATGATCGGCATGAGAAGCCTTATCCTGTCGTACCCAGGCAATAAAATCATTAATAGTCTTGAAAGGCCCAACCAGTTCTGCCTGGAGACGAATGGGATCTGGTTGAGATGCAGTAACCTGTGGTCCTAGCTGTGGGGTCCATGCGATGGGAATGGTCTTCTGAGAAGTCACTGCACTAAATCCATCTGGTCCTTTATAGACATAGTTTGATGCGGTGTCTGCGAAAGTGCGCAACTCGTGAGCAGGAAACTTCCCATAAGGAGGAACAGCGCCAGTGGCATATGAATGTTGAAGCTGGTTTTGCATCTACATACATTTCCCTTTTTGCGTCTTTTGCGCGGCATACTCGACCTTTGCTCCAGTCAGCCGATCAGCAAAGTCTATCTTCACTGGACATGCGATCTGTGCTGGGATAGTGAATGTGATTTTCGATGATTGCTTTCCTGGTTTAACCGTACCTGTAAACTGCGAAAAGTGGACACCACCTGGCTCACTAGAGGCACTCCAGTTGAATGCAATGCGCGATGTCGCCTTATTTGTCAGCACTATCTGACACACCGTCTGTTGCCCGGGAGAGGCAATACAGATCGCCGTGCCACTTACGGAAGGAGAAGGCGGGGGGCTCCCACATGCGCTTACGAGCAAGATTATGCACAGCAATAACACAAGCACAGGCGTTCTCGTTTTTAGTAGTGACCACATAGGTATCATCTCCATATCGAGGCAAACAACACACTCTCACATCTCATACTATTGGAACACTTGAATATGATTCTTAGAGCGGAATACTAACCAGAATAACGCCAAAAATAGATGTGAATGACTTTGACAAGAAAGTATTACAGTTTGATGATCGTTAACATGAACAGTTACTGGACGACTGGTACACCAATCGACTTTAAAGACCACTTCATGCGATCCTGGTTGAACATCTAACGTACACTGCTCTTTCTCCCGAAGTTTCGCCCTTTTTTCGCCATCTATAGACACCCGATAGCTACGAAGAATACCTACCAATCCAGGGCGGCGTTCAATATGGATAAAACCCTTTGCCATATCGGTATCCTTTCTACCATCCGCCCTTCACTCTCGTGTATCTGAGTGGTTACTATGGTTTTGATTGTCTTGATGCATTCTAAGAAATCTCGACGTAGCGGAATAAAAAAAGATAGCACTAATGACGTAAAGAACAAATCCATAAACCGAAACAGAATGATTGAATGGTAGTGATGGTAGAGAAGGATTCATCCCCAAAACAAAACCAATAATCAGACAAATTACACCCACGAGAAAAGTCCATCCAATAGGGAGCTTTTTCACTTGATCACCTCCGCGATAAGAGCTATCTTACACACCTCAGATCATCATTACTAGGCATATATTACGGTTACCAGAAGCAGACAGGCGTTACGCTTACCGAAAGCAACCAGTTGATATCAATAAATACACCTTTATTGCCACACATGTTGTCATCGAGAGCGGTCATAGCACCTGTAATCCCCCCAATAATTGCACCAATAACACTGCCAGCTGTTGCACCTAAGAAATTACCAACTGCTGCACCAATTGCTCCGCCTACAATGCTCATAGCGATACCAAAATTTTGAGCCATCGGACTATTAATCCAAATTCTCACTCCTCACCAGTAAACATTATAATACCACTGAAAGGCCGTAGATTGAGGCGTCAAGTTGCCGTTAGCATTTTTGTTCACCGTAACAATCCCAACATAATAAGGATGCTGACGTAGTAATGTAGGTAACTGATTAAATTTTGCAACGAACTGATTAACCATGTTTAGTTCGCTCCCCATAAGCACAGTGGTGATTTGAGGGTCTATGGATGCTATTCCATTTTTGATATGAACATATGGATTTGCTTTGGAAACAGTTCTTTCCCAAGCTGTTCCACTAGTTTGTGCCACTTGGACTTGATGATGAAGTACAACTTTCTGAGTATTTCCAGAAGCATGGCTAAACCCTAATGTGCTACTACCCATCGCCATTAATACAGAAAATGTTATGAGCAAAACCTTTCGCATTTGCAGTTGTGAGAACAATTTTAACATATCTTTGACACCTCCCTATTTCTGGTACATGAACTCTCTTAGCTTCATGTTTTTACGAGAAAACATACAGCTAATGCTTGAAAGAATGAAATATTTCGCAATACGTTACTGACAATCGAATTGAACAGGTCCAGCTGCCATATATGTACCTATTTCTCCATTGTTGCTGGAGATAAGAATATGATTGATACCAAATACTGGAGTTTGCTTCAACAGGACAAACCCGCTGACAGCTTTTTGATTAATAACATCTCTTTCTATTAAACCGTGAGATCCATAGAGTCCGTAAGCTATCCTAGCTGTTGCAAAATACTCAGGTATAAGCACAAAAACATAGCAACTTTTATTTTGCGAAAACTGATGATCATCCCATACTGCTTCCGAACATGCTTGCGACCCTGTTGTGTACGCATATTTGACAGTATAATTGACATAAAAAAGAGGATTCCACCCTGTCCCGCAACCTAAAAAATTCCATGAAGGGTTAGTGTTTCCATCATTCACATAACTATTTGTTTTTGCTAACGCAGAAGAATTTGATGTGAATAATATAAGACACATCAACATAATGAGCGAACAGAGGCTAAGCAGCACCCTGACTTTAACCACACTGGGCTTTTTAATGCTTTTCATGAATAAAAAATCCTTTCATTTGTATTGAGATACTCAACGATAGTACAAACTTTACTTGGGCTACTTGATTTTAACTGCGTTAAGAAAAAAGAGGAAAGTTGTACCTTCTTTTTCCTTAAGACGGAAAGCATAATGTCCTTACCTTATTAAGTATATACCTTCTGATGTTTATACTTTGGACTGGTTAGCAGGAAGCTTAAGGAAATTACATAGCTACTGATCTTCTTTCTCTTTCATAGTAATTTTTGCTTATTTGAAGTATATGCCAAATAATAACCAAAAAGAGGAGATATATCGCCCTTTTTTAGGGGATTTCTCCCCTCTTTTTGATCTCCAGTTCACTATCTTTTACCGCATTACGCTGTTGTGCTCCCACCAGCAGTCGTCACCAGCATATAGCCCTGGTTGGTTATTCGCTGGACGAGGATGCCGCTGGGATGGAGTCGCTCCCGGAGTTTGGCGGCTATTTTGCTGATGTTTTTACCGATATGGGGATCAAGCGCACAACAATAACAGATGAAGCAATAGCCCATTTTGCACAAAAACATAGGGAGTGTGCCCTACCACCAGTAGGGTCGCCAGAGGTGGACGCTTGTGCCTGCGGTGGAAGCAATGAGCGTGCCATTGGGCGACCAGGCGACACTGCTGATGTCAAAATTTATGAATGCGATAGATATTGATGTGTGTGCTGTATAAACCCAGTTTTTAGCTCCCGGAAGTTTTTGCGTAACGTTTTGACCACCAGAACGTTATCTGTGACGGACGAAATCACTCCCGTGGGAGAAAGATGGGAAAGCAGAATGTGGCAACAGAAAGATGCAGCGAATATACCGCCTGATACCACTATGGCGAATTTTTACGAGAAGCATGCGCCACCGATTTTCGCATATTTACGCATGCACACGACGACGCATGAGGATGCAGATGATCTCTTAGTAGAGATTTTTCTCAAAGCACTCGAATACTCGTCTTTTAACGACCTTTCGGAAAGAGAGCAAAGAGCATGGCTCTGGCGCGTAACACGCAACCGCGTTATAGACTACTATCGCAAGACGTACCGCCGCCAAATGTTCTCGTTGGAGGCGTTTACAGAGACACCCTTTCAAGACATGCTATCCGACCCTGAACAGTCTATCTTGCGGCAAGAGGAATATGCGCAATTACGCGTACACATCAGTAAGCTCTCAGCGATGCAACAAAATATCTTACAACTTCACTTCATTTACGGATTGCGTTCTACTGAAATTGCCCTTGTACTGGGCAAACGCGATGGGGCCGTGCGTGCGCTACTCGCTCGTGCTCTTAATACCTTGCGTCGTCTCTATGAACACAATGAGGAGCAGCGTCATGAAAAAGAGTGATAAACCTTTTGTCCCTACAGGCATAGATGAGCAAATAGAGTATTTTGATCAAAAGGAGGATAAAACAGAGAGTAATGCTCAGATGGTTCATGCGTTAAGACGACTCTACACCCAGAAAGCACAAGAAGAGGCTACGTCTTTACAACAAAACTGGCAGCGAATTGTTGCCGCACAGCAAGAGATAAGGAAGCAGGTACCTGTATCATTATCAGAACAACGTGTGACACGAGAGTTGCAAATGGAGCAGAGCACACGGCAAAAACGTGGCGGTTCCTTGCGTAGCAGAAAATTGCAGCAACAACTGGCAACAATTGTAGCTCTTCTGGCGATAGCTTTTATTGTGGGTAGCATGGTCACCGTACTGTATGCTGCGCGCAACAATGGTACAGCGAGCAATGTTGGTTCGACAACGGTAGCAAACACACTTACATTGTTACAAGTCACACGCACTAATGGCATCTCGAACCGCCCACTCGATCATTGGACAATTAAAGATACTAAAGCCATACAACGTCTCTATACGGCTATCTATGCCCTGTCCAAGTCTCCTACTCTACAACCAACCCCTTGCCCTATGGCAGACACCTCTAAATATCACCTGAGTTTTTTCCATAATCAGACACTTGTACAAAAGGTCCTTGTTGGTGGTTGCGGTAGTTTGATAGTGATAGGAAGCGACGACAATCGTATGTGGACCGAGCAATTTAGCTTGCTGTTCATGCAAACACTTGGGATACAAATGAAAATACTTCCATGATGGCCAGGGAACGTTGAAAGGCTGAGTAACAAATATTACTTAGCTTTTTATGGCGTACTAGTAAATTGGTTCAAATAGCACGAGTTTTAAGGTAAAAGTAAGAAATGCTTTCCACATATTTCGTGCTATAGACACCATATGACCAGATCACTTGAAAGAATATCCGTGCCTGGAGTCTAGTATGAAGAGATTTTCACCACTGCACCCTTTTAGTACAAGAAGTGATACTGCTTGCAGGCTTCTTTCTATGGTAGCTTTTGTGCATAATGTTGTGTTTAAGTTCAGCGTAGCAGAAAGGAGTTCGCTAGCGGTATCATAAACCAGTTACTATAACACTAATAGTCTGACCGTTTCCATTTGACATAGAAGGAGGAAAAGAGATATCCTCAAAAGAAAACAAAAAACCAAGTATTCAGAGGAGATCTCTATGCAGCACTATAAAATAGAACTCACCGCAACGCAACGTCAGGAATTGGAGCAGTTGATCAGCGCAGGGCAGGCGAGAGCACGCCAGATCATGCACGCACACATCTTGCTCAAAAGCGATAGTGGAGAGCATGGCCCCAAGTGGTCGGATGAAGCGATCCAACAAGCCTTTGGGGTGGGAGAAAGCACGATCAAACGCGTGCGCAAGCGTTTTGCCAAAGAAGGACTCTCAGATGCTCTCAATCGGCGTCCCCAGCCTCCCCGGCCAGAGAAGCGCATGCTCAACGGGCGCCATGAAGCGTATCTGATCGCCCTCTCTTGTGGGGAAAAGCCGGCAGGGCAGGAACGCTGGAGTGTGAGGCTGCTGGCTCACAAGATGGTCGAAGTGGGCTATGTCGAGCGAGTGGGAAGAGAAACAGTACGGATGACGTTAAAAAAAATGAACTCAAACCCTGGCTAAAAGAGCAATGGTGCATTCCACCGAAGAAGAATGGAGAATTTGTGTATCATATGGAAGATGTGCTGGATGTGTATCACCGTCCGTATGATGCACGCTTTCCACAACTCTGTATGGATGAGGGGAGCAAGCAGTTGCTTTCCGACAAGCGGGAAGGGACAGCGATGCAGCCTGGAACGCCAGAGCGCGTTGATAATGAATATGAGCGGCATGGCACGATGAGTGTGTTCGTCGCCGTCGAGCCTCTGGCTGGCAAGCGAGTCATCCAGGTAAGCAAGCGGCGGACGAAGAAAGATTGGGCGTATTTCCTGCGCGAGCTGATCGACGTACAGTATCCTGAGGCGGAAAAAATTGTGCTGGTGATGGATAATCTCAACACCCACAGTCCCGCGTCCTTTTATGAAGCCTTTGAACCTGAGGAAGCGAGGCGTCTCACGGAAAAGTTGGAGATCCATTACACTCCTAAGCATGGGAGTTGGTTGAATATGGCGGAAATTGAGCTCTCGGTGCTGGCTCGTCAATGCTTAGCAGGACGTATTCCCACGCTTGAACAAGCGCAGCACCAGGTAGCTACTTGGCAAGAGCAACGCGATCAGATGCAAGCCACCATTGATTGGCGCTTCAGCAGTGCTGACGCGCGTATCAAGCTCAAACATCTCTATCCACGTGTCAAATGAAGACGGTCAGACTACTAATATCCTCCTGACACCCAATTGACATTAAAATCATTGCCATTATAATAACCACTAACGCTAGCCATCTCTACCGGAGAAGATGTATTTGTATAACTTTGGACAGTGAGGTATGGCGAACCATTGAAGTAGTGATTGGCTCCGTTTGAGTCTACTCCTCTACAATTTAAAAATGGTATGGTATTTGCAAGGAGTCCTGTTTTATTAGGACCTGTAAAGCCATTAAACTCAGGTAGAGGATCACTAAAAGGTTGTTCAACAATAAATTCTGCTGTCGCACTATCAGAAAGGCAATTTGTGGTTTCAACATAAACGGCACTGTTGTAATCATTTCTTGTCGTGTTAAAAATGAAAAAACCATCCTGATTAGAGTATCCTACTGAGTTCGATACGACGTGAATCTGAATATCATCTCCTATCGCAATACCGTTTGCTAGTGGTAAGTTTTTGGGTGCAATGGTACATCCAGTTTGAGTACCAGCACCAACTACTTCGTACCAAGTTTCGGTAAATTGTTTTCCATTTTTAGGATTTGTTTGTATACCGGCCTGAACAAGAACTTGGCTGCTTCCTCCTGCAATATTACCTTCACCGCCTATACCAACCCAATATCCGGCTACAGCGTTTGTTGGAGCTAATGAAATTGCAGGTACATAAAACTCTGTGTACGCTTCTCGATAGGTTCCTCTTGGCCCTTTTAGAATGTATCCAGCCCAGGGACATACTGAACCGACACTAGTGCATAATGAACCAGTAAGAGGATCATAAATCGGTTGGTTCAATGCTTGTCCTCCACATGTATGGTGTTTAGCGTGCGCCAATGTGTGGGACCAACTCTGCGGGTCTTCATCAATGATCGCATGGGTCGGCAAGCCATAGGAAATCAATTGGGCATCTGAAAGAGTCATCAGGTCTACGTTTTGTGGAGGCTGAAGGCATGAGGATTGTTGAGTGTTCTTTCTCATTGCTGTTATTGTCTGCGCACTTGCTACGGAAGTCATAGCGTTTTGCCATATCAGAATCACAGCACAAGACATGAGTAGAGATAAAAATAGTCGTAAATGCTTCATATTATTCATATGAACTTCCTTTCTAACTAAGGCATTTAAAGGGATCTATGCATTATCTGATCAGTATGCCGATAAGTCATACTTCATAAATGATAGATTTTAAAATGCCTGACCAATTTCAGGCTGCTTCCTTCTATTGAGGATACAGCTACATTATTCAGTTAGCATTTCAAAGAAATCACAGGAAATCTTACTTAAATGAGAGATCGTTCATCACTTAATGTAGTTGTACTCTTCATGCAGTACGTATAAAGTATAGGCAAGATACGCATCAAAAAGAGGAGATATATCGCCCTTTTTTAGGGGATTTCTCTCCTCTTTTTGGTCTCCAGCTCATTATCTTTTACCGCATTACGCTGTTGTTCTCTCGCCAGTAGTCGTCACCAGCATATAGCCCTGGTTGGTTATTCGCTGGACGAGGATGCCGCTGGGATGGAGTCGCTCCCTGAGTTTGGCGGCTATTTTGCTGATGTTTTTGCCGATGTGGGTATCAAGCGCACAACCGTAAAGTTCTTGCGCGATCTGTGCATCGAAGACAAGTGAGTGGCGCAAAAGAAGAAGAAACAGTTGATATTGAGCCTGAGAAAGTTTGCATACATGGTTCTGCACGATGATGATGCGTGCTGTATGATCAAGACGAAGCATAAGTTCACCAAAAGTAAGTGTCGTAGGGGCGGGAACGTCTGGCACGCGCGTTGGCCTCCTCAAAACTTTACTGGCAGAGCAGGGGAAGCCGGAAAAACGATTTATGTTGGATGGCGGGGGTGGGCCCCAAAAAAATTTTTTTTTCCCCTCCCGGCCCCTCTTCCCTTTTTTTTTTTTTTTTTTTTTGTGTTCCCCGTGGTGTGCCGATACTTTTCCTCAATCTGGCAAAAGGATTGATCGTGAGAGGCAGTGAACAGTTTCTCGTCGTGCGCCAATGGAATTGCTGTACACGCGAAAAAGCAAGAGCAAATGCGAATATTTTACATTAATTTATTGCTTTATAGACTATACTAGCACAACCATGACAGGTGAAGCAATAGCCCATTTTGCACAAAAAACACAGGTATCGTGCCATACCGCCAGTAGGGTCGCTAAAGAGGAGTGCGATAAAGAACTTCATGGAGCGATCGGCATGAGAGTGTTGCGTGAGTGGGTTAAATTCTGAGCCGATTGAAGACCAGAAAGTCAATCTGGTCTTCAATCGGCTCAGGCGTTGCGTCAGCTTTGACACTGAGACGCATTTGATACTATAGAGATTATATACTGTCTATCTGTACCAGTTGAGAATTGACAGAGTCTGTGAGTGAACCTTATGCTAAGTTAGTCTCCTTCATGCTGTTCAGAACTCTCTCTCGGTGGCATCCCTTGTTCTGCACCTTCTTTAGGAGGCGTTCCCTGTTCTACATTCTCTCTGAAAAACGGTTCATATTCGGCTTTCCTTGAGGAAATTATTGTATTCAATGCCTTTACCAGTGCGGGTTCTAGTGCTTCTACAAGTGCTGGAGCCAGTGCTTCGGCTAATGCAGGAGCCAGGATTGTCGCCAGCAGAGTTGTTTCAATGGATGGTGTTTGTGCTTCCCCGCGTTTAGTTGATGGCATCAACGCTTCAATCATTGCGACTGTGATAGCATCCTCTGCTCGCGACATGCCTTTGGGATGTGAAGCACTCTCGATCAGTCCCTTCATCAGTACTTCGATCATTGGGTCTATCCGACTCTGCACTGTTGTTTGTCCAGAATTCGCTGCCATGATAATACCTCTCTATCATCTGCCTTGAGTATTGATCAGTTTGTGCTGTACATGAGTATCCAGCATCCATTACTTACGTATGGATGCTGGATACTCATGCTTGCACGAAAACAAGAGGAAACGTGACGCCTTATGCGTTTGCCTTCTCACGCTCTGTGCGACGCGCCATCAAAGTAGCGAGCAGTAATGGCTGGAGAGCATCCTTATGCTCTTCGCGTCTCTCTTGATGAGTTGCCAGTGCAGCGAGGACGATTGGTGGAATTGACATCTCCTCATCCTCACGGCGAGACATCATGGTGGTTATGAGCACTGGAAGAATAGCATTCTCGTGCTCTCTCCGCTCTTCACTGCGCGACATCAGGGTAGCGAGCAGCACGGGAAGGATTTTCTCGCCGCGCTCTTCTTCGCGCTCTTCACGGCGCGACATCAAGGTAGCGAGCAGCACGGGAAGAATTTTCTCACCGCGTTCGCCTTCTTCGTGTTCCTCACGGCGGGACATTAAAGCAGCCAAGAGTAGGGGCTGAATGACTTCACTGCGCTCTTCACGTTTTTCGCTTCGTACATTTGTTGCCATAAAAATCTTCTTTTGCTTACATTTTGTGAAATTTCTTGTAAAAGAACAAAAAATCCCACAAGAACTATTTATTGCTACTATACGTGCAGATTTCTATTTGTACCCTTGATCATAGATTTCTGCATCGCCAAAAGTGCTTGCTGCACTCAAAATTCTTGGTACTTTTGGGAAAAAGTACCACTATTAAGCGGTGAAAAACGATAAGGAATGAAAAATTATTGTCTGTAAGGAAACGACTAAAGTGATATTTAGCAGCTTACAAACGAACCATTCGTATATTCAACATACAATAAATACTATACGTTATCTGCGTTGGTATGTCAAGGCTTTGTCGTTAATTCATCCATTATTTATGCTGATAAATATGTATTATCTCTAGAAAGAACGTGCCGTAGAGCATTTATTCGCATCATTTAGGGAATAACACTTTCTTGATGTTACCAAACACGTTATAATCTATAGAAGGGTTAAATTTGCCTCCGCATTGTTTACAACAGCTCATCTACCAGCCTGCATAAGATGGAATAGCCCTTAGACGCTTGTGAGAGGACAGCCGACAGAGGCGTATTAAGCAGGACAAGATAGCTTCTCGTTACTGGCTTTAAGATGGGCTGTGCTGAGAGAGGCAGATTTCGTATCTCATTTATTACGGAGAAGGACTTATGGAAGACAAAAGTTTTCTGCAAGCTATTCAGGGTGTGCAGGATAGGGTTTACGGCCATTTTCAAGAGGCTGTACAACATATGCTCTTGCATCGTACAACAGTAGCTAATGCCACCTTACACATTGAAGATGAAGATGTGCGCGCGGTCATTACTAAAGTGCTGATCACGGATCAGATCATCGCCTTACTCACTTTACTGAAAGATTTACGTATTCTTGACAAAGCGCAGTACGATGAATTTACCGCCTATCTTCGGCGTTCTCTGACGTTGTAAAGATAACTTATTAAGATAATAAATGTATTTGTAACTTTCATGTGAAATGGACATTTGCAATGATAAGGAGTGATAAGTAACGAAAATCGTGCTGGAGAGGTGTGCTGACGTACATCTCTCCAGATATTGAACGCGCGCAACCTCTCACATCGAGGTCGGCTGCGTCACCATCTTTGATATGATAATTGGGCGTATCAACATTGCCACTCAGCCCATACCGTCAGTAGGGTCGCTAAAGAGACACGCGATAAAGATGTTCATTCTGCGCCTTCACTTGTAAATCGCTCGAAATCGGCTGGCAACGCAATGCCGAAGTGCTGGCAAAGCGCGGCGACATCGTGGTAGTCATCCTCGTCGAGAGGATAGCCAGAGTGAAATTTTATCAGCCAATCGACGGTAATGCATCTCACCGGGTAGCCCTGGATGACGCCGCTACCAGTCAATGACTCGAATGGATAGGCAACGCCGAAGACGTGCTTGCCCTCGGCGTCAAAGGTGTAGGAGTGGAGATCTACCTCGTGGCCTGCATCATCGCCCAGCACAAAATTGCATTCCCAGCTATCGCCGCGTGGCACCTCTCTGTACCCACATTCCTCTAGCAAGGCGCGCAGTTTGGGAACATCCTTGTGTTGTAGGGCAATATCTAAATCGTTGTGGCGGCGCGTCTGTTCGCCTAGGAGTGCATCGACGCTCCAGCCGCCATCGACAATCACGTCAATGCTATGCTGCGCGAAAAACCGCAAGAGTTGAACTGCGCTATCGCCGCTCATCTCCAGCTGGCTTTTCCGCTCAAAACTATCGGGTGTTTTCATGTTTTATCAGCGCGCACGCTGTTATAGGTCGCGCCCCTCGCCGTTCAGCACGGCATGCACATATTCTTCGACATAGTGCCGCTCATCCACGCCATCGATAATCATGCACTCGGCAATGTCCACCATGTAAGGAGCGACCTCGTTCAATACACTGATGATGGCGCGCTCATTGCGGCTATTGGCATCATGGTCGGTAATAAAGGCAAACAGTTCGTCGGTAAGCTTCTCTTCGTCCGCGAGCAATTGGAAGACATTTGGCATCGGAGACCGCCTTTCATCAGGATTCAAGTATTCAAAAAAGGTCAATATGTGTCAAAATTGATCGAGTAGACACTCATTGTAGTAATCGTAAGAGCAAACGAGGCTATATGTCAAGCGTTCAGATATCCTGTATATTGCCGTGGCGTCCGTGTCCGCTGGCAAAACGGCTTGCACCCGTTTGCGTCTCGCCTGATTTGATGACCGCTATGCCACGCCGCGTCTCGTTGCGCAGGGCTTCAGTGAGCGGAAGTGACCATTGTTCGTAGAGCGAAAGGCGATCTGAGCGCATACAACCTTGTGGAAAATGCGCCAGTTCCTGGGCAAGTGCCAGTGCGGCAGCTCGTGCCTGACCTGCTGCCACCAGCCGATTTGCCAGCCCCATCGTCAATGCCTCCTGTCCAGAGACGCCACGCCCGCTGAGGATCATGTCCAATGCGTGGCTCTGTCCAATCAGGCGCGCCAGACGAATGGTGCCACCATCGACCAATGGCACACCCCAGCGGCGACAGTAGACACCAAAAACCGCATTTTCTGCCGCCACACGCAGATCGCACCACAAGGCCAGTTCCAGACCTCCCGCGACGGCGTAGCCCTCGACCGCCGCGATCACTGGTTTGCTCAGCAGCAGGCGTGAGACACCAAGCGGGGCATCGCCCTCTTCGGCAACGTGCAGGGCGCGCTCCTCTTCGCCGCTGGCAATCGCCTTAAGGTCGGCTCCCGCGCAAAATGTCCCACCTGCTCCTGTTAAGATGGCGACATTGAGCGTGTCATCGGTGTCAAAGGCGCGCAAGGTTTGGGCCAGAGCGAGGGCGGTTGGACCATCAATGGCATTGCGTACCGCTGGTCGGTTCAGTGTGACGAGCAGCACGGTGTCAATGCGTTCCGTGATGACGGATTGTTCCTCTTGCATCTTTCTTGCATCTCCTGTATACTAGACACGTACAAAAGCATTATACCTTCCTGTGTTGATGAAGGGGAGTAGCCTGCGAGGGATAACAGCGAGCCGACGGATGGTGCAAGGTCGGTAGTTCTAGTGGGCGAACGGCACTTTGGAGCAGGAATCTTCCATAAATGAGTGGCTTCACTTGGTACAGTGAAGAAGCAGGGTGGAACCGCGCATGTTTCCTCTCGCGTATTGGCCCCAGGCTAACGCGGAAGCATTCGTCCCTGGGCGTATTGGACGCCTGGGGCTTTTTTATTGTCTAGAAGGAAACCACTCATGACACAGTTAGAAGAGCAGCCAACGGCGAAAGAGACTCCGTTGGTGCCAATCGAAAAGGTCGTTGCCCTTAGCAAGCGGCGCGGCTTTGTCTACCCCAATTCAGAGATTTACGGTGGCGTCGCGGGCATCTATGATTTTGGCCCGCTGGGCGTCGAGTTGCGCAACAATATCCGTCGCTACTGGTGGTGGTCGATGGTGCAGTTGCACGATAACGTTGTGGGCATTGAGGGCGCGAATATCACGCACCCCCGCGTCTGGGAGGCCAGCGGTCACGTCGAGAACTTTGTGGATCGCTTGACCGAGTGTGCCAACTGCAAACGCCGTTTTCGTATCGATCATCTGCCCGAAGAGAACTGGGAGCAGAAGAAATGTCCCAACTGCGGCGGCAAACTGGGCGAGCCGCGCAACTTCAATCTCTTGATGGAGACCTACCTGGGCGTCGTCGAGGGTGAGCGCATGAAAACTTACCTGCGCGGTGAGGCGTGCCAGAACATCTACCTAGACTACGACAACGTGCTCAAGTCCTCGCGTGTGCAGGTTCCTTTCGGCATTTGCCAGATCGGGAAAGCCTATCGCAACGAGGTCACGCCTGGCAACTTCCTGTTCCGTCAGCGCGAGTTCGAGCAGTGGGATCTGCAATTCTTTGTCCATCCCAGCGAGATGCAGCAGTGGTTCGATTACTGGAAAGAGTTCCGCTTCAACTGGTATCATAGCATTATCACGCACAAGGATCGTCTGCGCTTCCGTCCGCATGCTGCTGACGAGCTGGCCCACTATGCCAAGCAAGCCTTCGACATCGAGTATCGCACCATTCTTGGCTGGCAAGAGTGGGAGGGCATTCACTGGCGGCAGGATTGGGACCTCTCGCGGCACAGCCAGTACAGCGGTCAGGATTTGAGCTACACCGACCCAATCACAAAGGAACGCTACATCCCCTGGATCGTCGAGACCTCCGGCGGCGTTGATCGCACTTTCCTCAACCTGTTGCTCGACGCCTACGAGGAAGAGCCAGACCCATCTGGCCGCGAGAGCGAGACGCGCACGGTCCTGCATCTCAATCCGATGCTGGCTCCAGTCAAGGTTGCTGTGTTGCCCTTGCAGAAAAATAAAGAGGAACTGGTTACGACGGCGAAAACCCTGCACAAGAAACTGCAACGCCTGATGGTTGCGCAGTATGACGAGGTGCAAAACATCGGTCGCCGCTATCGCCGCCAGGACGAGATCGGCACGCCCTATTGTGTCACCATCGATTTTACGACGCTGGAAGACCAGACAGTCACGGTGCGTGAACGTGACACGACGGCACAGACACGCATCCATATGGAAGAATTGCCGATGTACCTGCTTGAGCGCGTAACCTGGAAATAAAAGCTGGTGGGGTTTAACGAATAAATCTCATGCAGGCGTGTGACGGCACGTTCCTTTGTCATCACATGCCTGCTCATGTAACCCCTAGGGAACGTGATAGCAGACGCTCCCTTCCACTCCCGAACCCTCTAGTGTTAGTTAGTCTTTGTAGTTAAGGAAGGCGTTTTGGATTTCTCAAATCGTTCTATATCGATGGGCAACGCTACACGCATGTAGTAGTATGCAAATGCTTGGGCTAATTTCTCTTTGTAGGGGGAAAGAAGGCGCAATCTTTTACCTTGTGATTGAGCCATATATTTCATCGCATCATAAGGAATACTATAAACCAATCCTAAATCTACTATCTGTATATCACATGGCAGATCTGCAACGTCTGATTGATTTAGCATGCAATATCTATGATATCGCCCTTGCCTGATGCTTTCCAGTTTCTCTAATTTCTTAAATTCAGCATTAACACTCTGGAAATCCTTATATGACCAACGTGGACAAACAAGAACGTATTCAATTTTCCCATTGCCTAAATCGCAAGATTGGCTTACAATAACTAAATCATAAGTATTGATGTCTGCTGTTACTGTATATGGAACAGTAACAGTATCATCTCCATTTACGTCGGATATTGTATATGTGGGGGTAACTGCCCAGGTTCGCTGGGGGCTTGCCAAAAGGCCTGAAAACCTGTAAAGTA
>VFSW01001667.1_pt1 | contig 33793 bp, 30 predicted proteins | sample 5358111 | NCBI WGS metagenome assembly VFSW01 (sample SAMN11554181, study PRJNA540505) | mine drainage metagenome | isolation source: sediment from site ElyBrook_90M | place: USA: Ely Copper Mine, Vershire, VT | collected 2017
GCGTGCAGGTCGTCGCATAGGTCCGGCGTGATGAAATTGGCATTCGCGAAACTGTAGGTGTTCAGGTCTGTGGCGAAACTGGTAAACGGAACGACATTCGCTGCCTGCGCGGGGGAATCCACCACGTCGGTCAGAGATACGAACGGATTGTGACCCGCGGCGTAGGTGCCGACGCTGCCGCCCAGATAGCCGACGCTCGGGAGCCCTTCGGCGTACTCGCGCCAGCTAAGGCCGTTGGTGGTCAGTTGCCGGACGATGTTATCGACGTTGGTTGTACCGCTGGTCGTGACTCTTTGGCCCGTAATCATCCATAAGTAGTCAGTTATGCTCCCATGCGTGTTGGCATAGTAACCGGTCGACAGCGCGTACTTCTGCATCAGGCTGTTAAGATACGGCATTAGCTTGTTGCCAACCAACATGGAGTACGTGTTGTTCTCTTCTTCGACCACGAATACGTGCGAGAAATTCAGGCCCACGACGACGGGCGCCGTCACACTGGCGTTCAGAGTCAGCGCGAGCGCGCCGCCGGTCGCCGGGGAGTAGGTGCCGGTGAGGGTTCCGAAGCCGGTGACGTTGGTGGGAGTTCCATTTTCGACGAGCATGGCATTCTCGATCGCGCCGCCGCCGGAGAAGTCCGGAGATCCCCCGGCTTGAAGCGGCGGACATAATGCCGCGAAGAAATCGATCGTCGCAGATTCGGCTTTGTCGCTGCTGATATAGTTGACTTCGCCATAGGCGGGTTTGCATCCCGGAGTGCTCGTTTTCGCCGTCTTGTCCTTCGCGATCGCAACGGTGGTGCTGCCCGCCGGGAGGCCGACGAGCGCATTTGAGCTGGTCAGCAGCCCGCCGGTCGAGGCCAGGCAGTCGCAGGTGTCGCCGGTCGGACATAAGGCGGGGTAAGCGCTCGAGCACAATGTTGAGGGCGCCGGAGCGAGATTTCCCGTTATCATGAATGTGTCAGGTACAGTGGATTGCGCCTGTGTTGGCGTCGCTTTGATTGCCAAAGCGAAGATTGCGACCAAAAGTAGCCGTCTGCCCATGAATCTGCCTCCCGGACAGGTCGCGTCTGATACTTTTGCGCTTTGATGACCTAAAGGATGCCAAACATCTTTCATGGTGGTAGAAAGCTATATTGAGACGTTATTGACTGTCAAGAATAACAATCATCTCGCGGAGGACAGACGCCAGGTTCCAACCAAGGGTTCTTTTGGTACGCCTGGCCGGGCGCGGAGCGTAATTTTGAGGTCGAAGCGCTGGTCGCGAAGATGGCGGTGTGCGGGATCAACCCTTCGGTAAGCCGAGGACGCGTTCGCCGATGATGTTGCGCTGGATTTCGCTCGAACCCGCCGCGATCGTAAGGCCGCGCGCCGCGAGCATCCGGTACGACCATCGGCCGTCGTCGATCGCCCACGGCGCGTCGAGCTCGATCTGTCCGTAAGGTCCGAGCAGCTCGGTTGCGAACTTCGCCATCCGGAGATTCAGCTCGGTGGTGACGACCTTGATAAGCGAGCTTTCGGGGCCGGGCGGGAGTCCCTTCAACTGGCGGGTGAGATTGCGGAAGTTGAGGAGTCGAAGTGCGGCGGCCTCGCACGCGAAGGCCGCGATTTGCTGGCGGACGTCGCTATCATCCCACGCGGTGTGACCGTCGCGCGGCTGCGATTTCGCCACTGCCATCAGCTCGCTCACATGGTTGGTGATTCCACGATACCTCCGCTCGTACATCAGAGTCGTGATCGCGACCAGCCATCCGTTGTTCACGCCGCCCACCACGTTCTTTTTCGGTACGCGCACATCCTCGAAAAATAATTGGTTGAAGCCGCTCTCGCCGGTCATCTGGACCAGCGGCCGGACGGTGATTCCGGGACTATGCATATCGACCAGGATATAGCTGATGCCCTTGTGCTTGGGCGCGTCGGGATCGGTGCGCGCGAGCAGGAAGCACATGTCGGCATGATGCGCGTCGGAGGTCCAGACCTTGCCGCCGTTGACGATGAAGTCATCGCCGTCTTCGACCGCGCGAGTCTGGAGCGAGGCGAGGTCGGAGCCGGAACCGGGTTCGGAATATCCCTGGCACCAGATTTCATCGGCGGTGAGCATCGGCGGCATGTAGCGGCGGCGTTGCTCCTCGGTGCCGAAGAGCATCAGGGTGGGACCGACGAGTCCGATGCCCTGCGAATTGGCGAGCGCAGGTGCGCAGGCGCGTTCGAGTTCCTCCTGATAGATCATCTGTTGGATCGGCGAGGCGCCGCGTCCGCCGTATTCTTTGGGCCACGAGATGCCGACCCATCCGCCGGCGTGCATCTTGCGATGCCATTTCAGGCGCTGCTCGAATTCCGCGCCGCCTTCGTTATGGAAGAATTCGAGCACGAAGCGGTTGGTGCGCTCGGCGGCCGGCAGATTCGCGTCGAGCCAGCTTCGGAGTTCATCGCGAAATTTCTCGTCAGCCGCATCGAGCTTGAAGTCCATGAGCAAACTCCTCTGCACGCCCCGGCGTGCGGAGCGATCGAGCCAGTGTGTTTCGATCAGCCTTTGGGCAGGCCGAGCACGCGCTCGCCGATGATACTGTGCTGTATCTCACTGGTGCCGCCGGCGATGGTATAGGCGCGTGCGCGGAGCATCCGATAGCTCCATACGCCGCGGTCCATTGCGAACGGCGCCTTGTACTCCATCTGGCTATAGGGTCCGAGCAACTCCATCGCATACTTGCCGATCCGGAGCACAATCTCAGTGGCGCTGAGCTTCATCACCGAGCCTTCGGGGCCGGGCGGGATGCCTCTCAGCCGGCGCGTGAGCTGGCGATAGCCACTGTACTTGAGCGCCTCGACATCCATCGCGAGCTGCGCGATTTTCTGGCGCACGCTGCTGTCATCCCATGCGGAGCCGCCGTTGCGCGGGATGCGGCGGGCGAGGTCGGCTAAGTCGCGGACGTTGGCGGCGATCGCGGTGTGGTCGCCGATTCCGGTGCGCTCGAACATCAACGTGGTGATGGCGACCTTCCATCCCTGATTCTTTTCGCCAACCATGTTCTTTTTCGGCACGCGCACATCGTCGAAGAAGACCTCGTTGAAGCCGCGCTCGCCGGTAATCTGGACCAGCGGCTTAACCGTGATTGGAGCCAGCCACATGGTTTGTCCAAGGCAGCCACATAGTTTGGCCAAGCGCAAGATGCGTGCCAGCGCGTGCCATCCCCTTCACGCAAGCATCACGGTATTAGCCGCGCTAATGGATTAGTAGGGCGTGACCTCGACCAGCATCTGCGTCGCAGGCAGCGTGTAGATCGCGTCATCCACCTCGGCAGTCCCCGCCGCAGTCGCCTCGGCCGACAGCGTGAGCGTCACCGACGCGCTCGATGTCACCACGAACTGGTTGATCACCACCGCAGAGGATGACGCGCTGGTTGCCACCACCTCGTAGGTCGCGCCGACGGTGGCCGCCCCGCCCGCACTATCGCTGATCTCCGCCGACAAATTCCTGCAAAATTAGCCGCACTTATGAATTGCAGTTTTCTTATTTTCCGACTCTTAAACGCACGAGTTTGCCCGATTTCTCAACGATTTCACATACTTACGCGAGCAGCCATTTAGTTTGGCCATATTTCAGGTTTTGCGCTACGTAGCATCTCATAGCGTCGCACTGCGCCATGCAGCCGTTTAGTTTGGCCCCGACTCGATTTTTTGCACGATTCCGTCAAAAAGTTGCCTGAATCCGGGCGTCATTCCCCCATTGCGTCCCACCTCATCCCGCGTCATCCCGTGGCCAGACTATGTGGTCGTTACCACCGGGCTGTGCATATCGGTGAGCAGGTAGCTGATGCCGCGATGCTTGGGCGCCTCGGGATCGGTGCGGACCAGCAGGATACACATGTCGGCGTGATGCGCGTCGGAGGTCCAGACCTTCTGCCCGTTGACGATGAAGTCATCGCCGTCCTCGACCGCGCGGGTCTGGAGCGAAGCGACATCAGAGCCCGCGTTGGGCTCGGAATAGCCCTGGCACCAGATTTCCTCGGCCGACAGGATTTTGGGTACGTAGCGTTTCTTCTGTTCCTCCGTGCCCCAATGGATGAGCGTCGGTCCGACCAGCATGATGCCGAGCATGTTGACGAGGCCGGGCGTGTGCGCGCGCGCGATCTCTTCCTGATAGACGAGCTGCTGCATCAGAGTGGCGCCGCGACCGCCATACTCCTTGGGCCAACTGATTCCGACCCATCCGCCGGCGTGCATCTTGCGATGCCATTCGCGGCTGCGTTCCCATCCGCTGCCGCCCATGTCCGCGAAGGCGCCGGAGTCGCTGTCCGAACGTTCCCGTTTCGGCAGGTTGGCCTCGAGCCACGAACGCAATTCGTGGCGGAAGGCCTCGTCCTCGGGGCTGTACTTGAAATCCATTGTTGGTCGAAATCTCCAGGCCGGGATATTCGCACAGACTTGCGCGCTCGCGCAAAAGCACATGCGCTGATGCGACGATGCCGCCGTCGCGGCTATTGATCACGAGCGGACGTCGCGCTCAATCGCGTCGCAGCACAAGACGGACCGTCGCGCCGGGTGCGATTGCACTGAAATCGGCGTCGGCCGTGTCGAGCATTAGCGAAAGTTCGATTCCAAGATTGACGGTCACTTCGAGGTGGGCGCCGCGGGTCTCGACCGCGATGACGCGCGCCGCCAGCGCGCCCTTCGCGCCGTTCGATACGGCCTCGTGAATCGCAGCGGAAGATGACGCGACCAGCCGCGGCGCCGTCGCGACGCTATCGGCGGCGCTCTCGCCACTGGACGCCGAGAGGGTCAGGCCGCGCGCGACTATCGTGAGCGCCTCGGCCGCGCCGCCGATGTCGGATGCTTCAAAGATCGCGGGGCGGATGAATTGCGCCACGTCCTCGGAAGCCGGCCTCGAAAAGACTTCGTTCGGCAGTCCCGATTGCAAGAGCCGCCCGCCGATCATCACGCCTATCCGGCTGCCCATCGCGAGCGCCTCGGTGAAGCTGTGAGTGACGTGGATAGTGGTGGTGCCAAGTTCGCGATGGATCGCGCCGAGAGTGGCGCGAAGCTCCTCGCGCGCATTGGGGTCGAGCGCCGCCATCGGCTCGTCGAGCAGGAGCAGCGCCGGCGCGGAAGCGAGTGCGCGTCCGAGTCCGACGCGCTTGCGTTCGCCGCCACTTAGCCCGGCGGGCATCCGATCCATCAGCGGGTCGAGCCCCAGCAGCGCCGTGATTCCGGCGACGCGACCGCGGCCGCGGCGTCCGCCGCGATGGGCGCCATATCCGATGTTGCGGCGCACGCTCAGATGCGGAAAGAGCAGCGTCTCCTGGGGCAGATAACCGACCCGGCGCTGATCGGGAGGACAATCGGTGATGTCGCGGCCGTCGAGGATGATGCGGCCGGCGGCGGGCTGGCGGAGACCCGCGATCGCTTCGAGCGTGATGGTTTTGCCGGCGCCGTTAGGGCCGATGAGAATCAGGTACTCGTCGTTTTCCAATGACAGGTCGAGCGGTCCGAGGTGAAATCCTCCCGCGTGAACTTCGAGCGCCTCGACCTTGAGCCCCATCGCAAGTCAGCCGCACATTACATTATCACAGGGCCAAATCGCAGCGGCGGTGTGCGACGGGGCGGGCGCCGAGAGTCCGGCGCGAGGACCGCGCGGTTGGCAACCGGCCGGCGATTATCGCTACATTTGGACGCGCGGCAGTTGTGAAGCCGATAAAAGTGACATTTAGGGCCGATCAAGGTGTATAACTCACATCGGGATCGGCCCGCGGTGAGGATAGATGGAAGGAACAAGTGACCTTGATGTAATCGAGGCGGTTAGGCGTTTCGTCGACCGCGACGTGATTCCCGTTGCCTCTGACTTGGAGCATCGCGACGAATACCCGCATCAGTTGGTCGCCACGATGCGCGAGCTGGGCCTTTTCGGCGCGACGATTCCGGTCGAGCACGGCGGCCTGGGGCTCAGCTTCGAGAGCTACGCGCGGCTGATGTCGGAGCTGTCGCGCGGATGGATGAGCCTTGCGGGCGTGATCAACAGCCATCTGATAATGGCCTACGTGATCGCAAATCACGGCACCGACGAGCAGAAGAAGCGGTTTCTGCCCGCGATGGCGACGGGTGAAAAGCGCGGCGGCCTGGGACTCACCGAGCCGCACGCCGGCAGCGACGTGCAATCGATCCGCACCGCCGCAGTCCGCCGCGGCGACAGCTACGTGCTGAGCGGCAGCAAGATGTTCATCACCAACGCGCGCCACGGCACGATGCTCGCGATCGCGGCCAAGACGGATCCCAAGGCCAAGCCGGCGTATGCCGGAATCAGCATGTTCGCGGTCGAGAAGAACGAACACGGACCGACCGTCAGCCGCAATCTGAAGAAGCTCGGTTACAAGGGAATCGACACGTGTGAAGTCCTGCTCGAAGACCTCGATGTGCCGGCCAACAATCTTATCGGCGGCGCCGAAGGGCAGGGCTTCAAGCAGGTGATGAGTGCGCTCGAAGTGGGCCGAATCAACGTCGCGGCGCGCGCGGTCGGCGTGGGGCAGGCGGCGTTCGACAGCGCGATTCGTTATGCGCAGCAGCGGACGACCTTCGGCAAGCCAATCTGCGAGCATCAGGCGGTGCAGCTTATCCTGGCCGATATGGGCACGCGGCTCGAGGCGGCGCGCCTGATGGTGCTCAGCGCGGCGAAAAAGAAGGACTCGGGCGAGCGATGCGACGTCGAGGCCGGGATGGCGAAGCTGTTCGCGTCCGAGGCATGCGCGAAAATCTCGCTCGACGCGATGCGGGTGCTGGGCGGCTACGGCTTTACAACCGAGTTCCCGGTCGAACGCTTCTATCGCGACGCTCCGCTGATGATGATCGGCGAAGGCACCAACGAGATCCAGGGGCTAGTGATAGCGCGCGGCCTGCTGGCGCGAAATCGGATTTGAAGACGTTACAGGGATGGGAGCGAAATATTAGCGAACTCGTATGGAACATTCTTGGTCCACGACATTTTGCATGGATCGCCCGTTCGCGTTGTTTGAGATAGGCTGGTGACGCCGATTGGCGGGGGGTCGAATGCGGCGGCTCGAACGATGAACACCGTCTGTACCAGTTGCGTTCGTTTCCGGTGAAGCGTCGAACTTGAATTTCGACCTTCCATTAACGTCATAAATCCATAGACTCTTTGTTGACCATGGCGGACAGCTTCCTGTCATCGCCCGGAGGAATGAATGATTAAGAAGGTGGCCGCCGTATCCTGCGGCGTGCTCTTGGGACTCGCGATCGTATTCGCGCGAGCGGGGGCGTTTCCATTCTGGAATTCCGACGATCAGCCAGCGGCGCATGGCTCACCCGGAGCATCGGCCTCGGCTCAGGGCTCTTCGAGTGCCGCACAGCCGGCGCCTGCCAATCAGCCGGAGCCGAGCGAGGTGGTCGTGCCGCTGCCGTCGTTCGCGCCGCTGGTGAAACAGGTGGACGGGACAGTGGTGAACGTCAGCGTGGTGCAGGACGTGAAGACCTCGGGGAATCCATTCGGCGGTCCTGACGATCAGGGTCAGGGTGACGATAACGGGGGCGGCGACGACCAGGGAGGTGGAGGGCCAGGCGGCGGTCCCGGCGGAGGCCCGCCAATGAATCCGTTCGGCGGCGGCCCGGGCGGGAATCCCTTCGATCAGTTCCGCCACTTCTTCGGGCAGATGCCCCATGAGTACAAGCAGCACGGCCTGGGCTCGGGCGTGATCGTGTCGCCTGACGGTTATATCCTGACCAACAATCACGTGGTCGGACATGCCGATGAGATTCATGTGAGCCTGCTCGACAAGCGCGAGTTCACCGCCAAGGTTATCGGCAAAGATGCGAAGACCGACCTGGCGCTAATCAAGATCAATACTCAGCAGCCGCTCCCGGTGGCGCAGCTCGGAAAGTCGGGCGACGTGGAGGTGGGTGACTGGGTAGTCGCGATCGGAAGCCCGTTCGGGTTCAGCTCGACGGTGACCGCCGGAATCGTGAGCGCCAAGGGGCGCGCGCTCGGCGGCAACTATGACGATTTCATCCAGACCGACGCCTCGATCAATCCCGGCAACTCAGGCGGTCCGCTGTTCAACACGCACGGCCAGGTGATCGGAATCAACACCGCGATCTACAGCAGCACCGGCAGCAACGCCGGAATCGGATTCGCAATCCCGATCGATCTGGCCAAGCAGGTGATGGAGCAGCTCAAGGCGCGCGGCCACGTCGTCCGCGGATGGCTGGGCGTCGAGATTCAGGAAGTGACGCCCGACCTTGCGCAATCGTTCGGACTGGCACAGCCGATCGGCGCGCTGGTCGCAAACGTCGATCCCACCGGTCCGGCCGCGAAGTCGGGTATCCAGCGCGGCGACATCATAATCAACTTCAACGGACAACAGGTTCAGGACGAGCATCAACTGCCCGAACTCGTGGCTCAGACGACAATCGGATCGACCGTGCCGGTCGAGGTAATTCGCAACGGCAAGCACGTCAAGCTCGAGGCGAAGATCGGCGAACTCAAAGATCAGGAGGTCGCGAGCGCCAAGGATAACGAGCCGGGCTCGAACTGGGGCCTGCAGGTGCAGACCATCACCCCGGATATCGCGAGCCAGCTCAACCTCCAATCGACCAAGGGGGTCGTGATCGCGGGCGTGCAGCCGGACAGCCCGGCCGCCGACGCCGGCCTGCAGCAGGGCGACGTGGTGCTCGAGGTGAATCATACCAAGATAAACTCGGTCGACGACTTCCTCTCGATGGCGAAGGCGGTCAAGAAGGCCAACTCGTCGGCGCTGCTGCTGGTGGCGCGCGGCAACGCGACGCTCTATACGGTGATCAAGCCGGGAAGCTGAGCGGGTCGGCGGACTGAGTAACGCGACTGAGACGGCGGGCGGGTAGCGATCGAGGCTCCCGCCCGCCGCTTTTTTGTGGGAGGCCAATCGCCGCGTGTGCATGCACCGCGCGAAAAATCCAGGAAAATCACCATGCGGGCCGCGCGGATGGCAATTGGACGGCGACTACAGTTCCGGGCGTTGAGTCCCTGAACTTGCCGCTTCCAATGTTGAACACCAAGCTGACGAGCGCATCGAACTGATGCTGTGTGAGCGGAGCGCCAACCAAGCCGTCGATCGCATCGCTCACCTTCCGCAGGTCATCGCGAAAGATGTCGTCCGCTCGCGCCTCGGTGATTCCATTCCTGAACTCCTCCGGCTCGGTGCCGTTAATTCGACCAAGGTGGACGAGATGGCCGAACCGATCGTGATGTTGCCCGCCCCGTCATTGTCGTACAAATGCAGCACCAGCTTCTGTGGAAGGCGGGGCGATAGAAGGGTCGCATACGGGTTTGGATGTATCGTGAGGGTGCGGCATTCTGACAGGGAGGGCGGTTTTTTCCGGATCCGTGAAGCTTGAGCGGAATTCAAAATGGATGACACGGGCGGAGGGAGCGAGCGATGTGACGTGCTGATCGCCGGGGCGGGGCCGGCCGGACTCGCGACCGCGCTTTTCATCCTGCGCCGCCGGCCCGATTTGGCCGGACGGATCGTCGCGCTCGAAAAGCGGCGCCATCCGCGCGACAAGGTATGCGCCGGCGGCCTGATCCCGAAGGCCATGCTCGCGCTCGATGCGCTTGGCTTGCGACTCGGCGTTCCGTCGGTCGAAGTCCGCACCGGAATCGCGCGCACTGCTATCGGCGAGGTCAGGATCGATCGCGGCGAAGTGCTGTGCACGATCGTGCGCCGCGCCGAATTCGATTCGTGGCTCGCGCGCGAAGCAGTTGCCGCTGGCCTTCGGGTAATCGAGGAATGCACGGTTCGCGCGGTCCATCAGGATGCCGCATCGGTTACGCTCGAGACCGATCGAGGCGGCTTTCACGCGCAGGTTCTCGTCGGCGCGGACGGTTCCGGAAGCCGGGTGCGGCGCGCGATCCTTGGCGACGGCAAGGCCACGATCGGACGCGCCATCATGACTGATGTTCCGATCGATTCGGTCGCGGCCGGCGGCCTTGGAATCGATAACGGCCGCTCTGATTTTCGCGACGGCCGCTATCGCTTCGACTTCACTTGCGTCGGCCGCGGAATCCCCGGCTACGCGTGGTCGTTTCCGTGTCTGATCGACGGCCGGCCGCATCTCAATGTCGGAATCTATGACCAATATCCCCGCCACGGCGACGCGCCGATTCGTGCCGGCAAGCCGCCGCTCGCATCGGTGTTGGCGGAGGTCTTTCCGTCGACCGCCGCGGATCATTCGGAGGCTTCGGGAGCGCACGCGCTTAAATCATTTCCGATTCGATGGTTCGACGCGGCCGACCGTTTCAGTTCGGGCCGCGTGATTCTCGCCGGCGACGCGGCCGGAGTCGATCCGCTGATGGGCGAGGGTATCTCGTGCGCCTTCGAGCACGGGAGGCTCGCGGCTGACGCGGCGATCGCCTTTCTCGCTGGCGACCGCGAGGCGTTCGCGCGCTACGACCACGCGCTCCATCGGGGGCCGGTCGGGCGCAAGCTCAGGCGGCTCGCATTCGCGGCGAGGCACTTCTATGGCCCGCATCATCGCGCCTATTTTCGGCTCGCGTTGATGAGCCGCAGGGCGCAGGATATCGGTATCGACTGGTACAACGGCGCTCGGCATACCGACGAACTGTCGGTGCCTCGTGCGTTCGGCCGATGGGCGAGGGCGGTTCTTTTCGGATCGACAGTGCGCTAAAATTTCGTACCGGTAAGCCGAGTTCCGATCGAGCGGCGGGGGGAGATGGCGAGGAGAAGGCGCAAGAAACGGGGGCGAATCCGGATGATCCTGCTCCTCGCGCTGGCGTTGCTGATCGCGGGTTTCCTGACTCGGAGGCTCCTGGCGCCGACTGCGATGCGCTATTCGGACGACAGTCGGATGAAAATCGGCGGTACTCTGCCGCCTTTGAATATTTCGCGAACGTCTTCGGGCGGCGCGTCGCCTTCACAGGTCTCGCCTTCGCAGGTCTCTCCGCCGACCGAAGCTGTTACCGATGCGGACCGCCGCTCGCTAGACGATTTGATCAGGAAAAAGTCGGATCAGTGAACCTTCGATGACGACGGCAGCGTGGCGGCAGATCACGGACGACCTTGGATTGCGCGTCGCGCCGGAGCGCCAGCCGCGGCGGATCGTGTCGCTGGTGCCGAGCTGGACCGAGACCCTGTTCGCACTCGGTGCGGGCGAAAAGGTCATGGGCGTGACGCGATTCTGCGTCGAACCGGCTGACGGAGTCGCCGCGCTGCCAAAGCTCGGCGGCACAAAGAATCCCAACCTCACCGAACTGTTCAAGCTCTCGCCCGACCTTGTGATCGCCAACGCCGAGGAGAATCGGCGCGAGGATATCGAGCGAATCCGCGAGCGCGGTATCGCGGTCATGACGACCTATCCGCGGACCGTGCCAGGCGCGGTCGATTCGCTGCTGAAGATCGGCCGCGCGATCGGCCATGAGACCGAAGCCGCCGCAATGGTGCGCGAGATAGCACTGGTCGTAAGCGGTATCGAGGCCGGCCTGGGCGTATGGAGCAAGCTTCGGCTGCGCGCGTTTTGCCCGATCTGGAAGAAGCCGTGGATGGCGTTCAACGCCGATACTTACGCCCACGACGTATTGCGCATGATGGGCTTTAACAATGTCTATGCGGCGGCAGGCGATCGCTATCCGCGCACGACGCTCGAGGAGGCGGTCGAGCGCCGTCCCGATATCGTGCTGCTGCCCGACGAACCGTACGAATTCGGCCCGGCCGACGTCGAGGAGTTGAAGGCGACGCTGCCGCAGGCGCTCGGGCGGCGCGTGATGGTGATCTCCGGGCGCGATCTGCATTGGTACGGCGTGCGGATTATAAGCGGCCTGCCGGCGCTGAATCAGCGGCTCGCGCGCCTGCGGGCGGCGCTGCTCTGAGCGGCGCGATCAGGCGGACGTCACGGAGGTTCAGTCTGGCGCCGGGTTTGCGCGCGAAGGGCAAAACGATTTAAGAATTGTGGGTAACAGCCGATTGGGCTTCGGCCTCGGAGACTGGTTCAGACGGTTATCCGGCCGCGAAAGAGCCTACTCGAAGGGAGACATGCGATGGCCGGACCGCTCGACGGAATCAAAGTTATCGACCTGACCAAGCTCGCGCCGGGGCCTCACTGCACGATGATCCTGGGCGACCTCGGGGCGGACATTATCAAGGTCGAGGAGCCCGGCCCTCCGTCCGGAAGGCGAGCCGAGCAGGCCGGAGGAGCGTCGGCGCCGCCGGCTCCGCGGCCCGGTTTGGGCAAGTTCAACGCGCTCGCACGCAACAAGAAATCGATTGGACTGAACTTGAAAAGCGGGCCGGGACGCGAGATTCTGCTCCGCCTCGCGCAGCGCGCCGATGTCTTTATCGAGGAGTTCCGCCCGGGTGTCGCCAAGCGGCTCGGAGTCGATTACGACACGCTTTCCGTGCGTAATCCGCGCCTTATCTATGCTTCGCTGACCGGCTACGGACAGACGGGGCCTTACCGCGACCTGGTCGGCCATGACCTCAACTATATCGCGACGGCGGGCGCGCTCTCGATGATCGGGCGCAAGGATCAGCCGCCGACGATCCCGCTCAACCTGCTGGCCGATTACGCGGGCGGCGGGATGCATGGCGCGATTGGCGTGCTGGCCGCGCTCGTCGCGCGCAATCAGACCGGCCGCGGACAGCACGTCGATATCGCGATGCTGGACGGCACGATGCTCCTTATCGCGCAGTCGATCTCGAACCATTTTGGCACCGGGAAACTCCATCGCCCGGGCGCGACCTCGCTCGACGGCGGATGGCCCAACTACAACGTCTACCCAACCAGCGACGGCAAATACATCACGATTGGCGCGGTCGAGCCGTGGTTCTGGGCGAATCTGTGCCGCGCGCTCGGCACCGAGGAGTATCTGCCCGACGAGTTCAACTCGGCCAAACACGAAGAGATAAAGGTGCGCTTCGCGGAAATCTTCAAGACCAAAACCCGCGACGAATGGTTCGAGATTCTCTCGAAAACCGATATCTGCGTCGGCCGGATGTTGACCGCCGATGAACTCGAGAACGATCCGCAAATCCGCGCGCGCAAGATGATAGTCGAGATCGAAACGCCCAAGGGCGAGAAGGTCAAGCAGGTCGGAATCTCGGTCAAGCTGTCGGATACGCCGGGCTCGATTCGATCGCTGGCGCCCAAGCTCGGCGAGCATACCGAGGAAGTCCTGGCCGACCTGGGCTACACCGCATCCGATATCGACCGCTGGCGTGCGGACGGATCGATAAAGTAACGGCGCGCCGCTTCGGCCCGGCGAGCCGCGGCGGCAAGGCCTAACCGACGCTCTTGCCGGAGACACGATGGCGCAACCGCCGCTCACATTTGTCCGCGGACCGCACGAACCGATCACAATCGACCGCGCCGAGGGAGCGTGGCTCTATACCGGCGACGGACGGCGGATTCTGGACGCCGGCGCGGGCGCGGTCGTGATCAATATCGGCCAGGCGCGCGAGGAGATTGCAAGGCTGGTCGCCGAAGAGGTCCGCCGGGTCAACTATATCGTCCCGATCTGGTCGACGATCGAGCGCCAGCGACTGGTCGAGCGGCTGGCCAAGTGGACGCCGGCGGGGTTGACGCGCTTTTTCTTCACCAGCGGCGGCTCGGAGGCGATCGAAGCGGCGCTCAAGTTCGCGATTCTCTATCAGAGCGTCAAAGGGCGCGCGACGCGGAAAAAGATTATCGGACGCCGCCTCTCGTATCACGGCAACACGCTCGCGGCGCTCTCGGTGGGCGGCAGCGGACGGCGCGCCGACTACGAACATGTGCTTTTCGATTGGCCCAAGATTGGCCCGTCGTATTGCTATCGATGCGAGTGGGGCAAGACCTACCCCGGATGCGGTATCGATTGTGCCACGGCGCTCGAAGAGGAAATCATTCGCCAGGGGCCCGAAACGATCGCCGCGTTTATCGCCGAGCCGATGATGGGATCGGGCGGGGCCGCGGTGCCGCCGGTCGCCGAGTACTGGCCGCGAATCGCGGAAATCTGCAAGCGCCATGACGTCCTTCTGATCGCGGACGAAGTGATGACCGGCTTCGGCCGCACAGGGCGGCGCTTCGGCGTCGACCACTGGGGAATCAGTCCCGATATCCTGGTCGGCGGCAAGGGCCTTACTGGCGGCTACATGCCGATGGGCATGATGGCGGTGAATGAGAGCCTGGTCGAGGAATGCGAGCGCGCGGGCAAGGACTTCATGTTCTACACCTACAGTTCCCATCCGACCGCCTGCGCGGTCGCCGACCGGGTGCTCGAAATCATGGAGCGCGAGCATCTGGTGGAGCGCTCGGCGAAGCTCGGCGCGCGCCTGGGCGCGCAGTTGAAAGAGACGCTCTCGGGCCATCCGATGGTCGGCGATATCCGCGGCGCGGGTCTTTTCTGGGGAGTCGAGATGGTGCGCGACAAGTCCGCGCGCACACCCTATCCGCCCGAGCTTAAGGTGACGAATCGCCTGATCGCCGCCGCGCTCAAACGCGGGCTCTTCGTCTATCCGTCCTCCGGGATGGCGCAAAAAGAGGGTGGCGACGCGGTGATGGTTACGCCGCCCTTCATAATCGGCGATCCGGAGATCGAGTTTATCGTGAATACGTTGCGCGCGGCGCTCGACGACGTCCATCCGAATCTGGCCGTGTGACCCGGATTCGGTCCGGCGCCCGCGCCCTTGTTCGTGTCCTTACCTTGATCCGCCGCGCACCCTTTCCTAATCGAACCGACTGCAGCCGGCTACCGCAACGCTTTCGAATTACGGCTGCCCCTGAAAGCTTCGATAAGCTGCTCAGGTGGGCAACCGAGCGGGTGGCCTGGCACTACATTGAGCCCGGCAAGCCGGTCCAGAACGCATTCGTCGAGAGCTTCAACAGCAAACTTCGCGACGAGTGCCTCAACGAGCACGTGTTCTTAACCCTGGCGGAAGCGCGCAAGATCATCGAGGCATGGCGGCACGACTACAACCATGCCCGCCCGCATTCGAGTCTTGGAACGCTCACGCCGATCGAGTTTGCCGACCGGCAAGGGGGCGGGCCGCTTGAGCAAGTTATGGGCTCCGCAGCCCGCCCCCTTGCTCCACCACCCCGTCAGGGGCAAAACATTAACCGACTCTACTTAAAACCGCGGCTACCATGGCGCTGAGCGCCCTTGCCGCGGTGGAAAATATTCAAAATTACAACAATAACTACTACAAAAAGAGGGAAGCCACCCCCTGGTACGGCAGAAATCGAGACAATCTAGGTCGCAAACGTAACCGACGCCGCCATTCTGAGGCCCCGGAGGTTGGTCCGGAATGAGCAATTGGGTGCGAACCCCGCTGGCGCGCCGACCAAAAGCTCCAACTGCTGTATACCGCCGGCTTGTCTTGTAGAACGACGCTTCTGCAGTAAATCCTGGGACGGTCATTTCAGTTTCTCCTTCTGTTTCGAGTGATAATCCGAGCTTACTTTCTCCTTTTAGTTTACACACGCAAAGCCCCTTGACCATGGCGCAGGAGGCTGGGACACGCACACTGTCTCCGTTTTGTAGACCGAATCTTCTGCGCTGAAACTTGGAAGAGTCATGGGCGCACCTCCTTTGTTACGTCCACTTTATTTCTGGGCTGAAACCTGCGGGTATCACCTGCACGCTCCTTGGTCGAGCTCATTTGTTAGCGGTCGAAGTAGGGCGACATTTTTGTCACCAAAAACGGAAACTCCTCGGTGACGTCCACCCTGACAAACTGCTTCTCAACGACATCCGTGGTGCGATTTGTGAACGAGAAAATCACCTCGACTATCCTGCGCACTCCGCTCAATACCGACGGACGGACCTCGACTCCCGTAAGCGAGCAATTGCGAGAGTGAGCGTCGGCGACCGCTGCATAAATCGCGGGATAACGGACGGCAAGGTAATTCAGCGCTCGATGCTCGTCCGTCGCCCCCGCATTGTCCGTTAGCTGCATAATTCTATCGAACACTTCTTCCGCAGCTTCTTTAAATCTCTCAGCAGGTGTCTTGTTGGGTCGCGGAATCGATTTGATCAGCGAATCGCGGTCGAACGAATAGATTTGGTCATATGCGACGACGGGTACGAGGAGGCCATTACACATATCGGGCGTAGCCATCGGCCCCCGCATCCCGACAATCAGATCAACGTCTCCCGGACGGGGACTTGGCCGCAGCGCCTCGACCAGCAGATGAAAGTCCGCCGGATCGCGAGGGACAAGGAGATACGTTTCCAGACCCCCAATTGTCATTACCCAGCAGAGCTGTCGGACCAAATAACGATTCTCGTCCATCACCCTTCGCAGCGCCTGGCGGTCGGTCAGGTTCACCGTCTCTGCGCGGCCGGTGGCTTGCGCAAATTCCTTTTCCACTGACAGCCGCGAAAAGCGAGGCTCAATTCTGCCCAGTGCATAGACGTATGAAGGCGGCATAGCAGCTCCTGCTGTTCCGCAGGTGGGACACGGTTCTTGCGGAGCGGATGGTGGAACTGGACCCGCACCGGGAGCATCGACAACTGGCCTCACCGAAGATTCCGAAGTCGCATCGGCCGAATCCTTGGGTGATTCTTTGTTTACTTCGGTTTGCTCCATAGTGTTCTCTCCGGATTTTTTGCGCTCCGCTCGGAGCGGCAAGTTAGCGAGTAAAGACCATCCATCTGTTCAGTGCCGCGGCGCGCCGCTCGCATCCGCCGCACGGCTTGATTCCCATAGCGTACGTAACGCGCTTTACGGCGTCGCCTAAGCCAACTTCTTCATCATTTGTTATAAAACCCGGCAAACGCACACGATAGGGGTTGCGCTTTTCCTCGTCGTGCTGGTTCGGCTTCATCCTCATTCTCCCTAAAGCGACATACAACGTCGGCGCGCTGCTAGTGCTTGGTACGCCAAATCCGCATCGAGTAAGGGTGGGGCAATTGCGCCGCGGCGGAGCGAGGCTCCTGAAACCGCAAGCTTTATTTCAGCCGCGCTGGCATCCGGAAAGCATGACCAGAGCAAGGCTATGGCGCCCGTCACAAATGGCGCTGCAACGCTGGTCCCTCCCAGCGTAAGCGACCCGCCAGCCGCTCGCAGACTCGTCACTCCTTCACCAGGTGCCCCAACGCCTCGCCTTCCAATCGAATTTCCTAAATTCGACATCGCGAGCACGCGCCCATGAAGGTCATACCCGACTACCGGAATAACCCAAGGGTGGCTCGTGATAACCGAGCTGCCCAGAGTCCCTTGGTTGCCGGCCGCGGCAATCACGATTACTCCCTTTCGCGCCGTGTGGTCCAATGCATGGCACAAATCGGTCTCTCCCCTCGCCGGCTGTACCAGCGCGACGCTGAGGTTGATAATACGAGTACCCGCGTCAACCGCTTCAACGATCGCCTGTGCAAGCTCCTTCGGGGTCGCGCTCGGTACCCGCTGTCCGGGGGAATTTGGTTCCGAAAATACCGGTCGCACGAGAAGCGTGCATCCAGGGCAGATCGCAGGTGCTGGAGAGCCACGTTTAGCGGAAAGGATGCCCGCCATGAATGTCCCATGGATACATGCGAGGCTGGTCACGTCGGAGCAATGGCCGCTCGAATTGCCGATCTGGCGAATGTGGGCGGAGCTTAAGTTCGGGTGCTCTAGTGCGACCGGCCCGTCCACCAGTCCAATTGCAACTGATGACGCGCCCTCGGTCAGGCTCATCAACTGAGCAAGCGAAACCAGCTCCAAGGGCTCAGAAGAGGGCCGCGCCTCCTGACGCGGGCCAGGCTCTGGCCGAGCGGAATACACTGAGTCGGCCCCATTTAGGAACAATCGCTGAAACATCGCCCCTCCACTCAGCAAGCTGTTGAATTTGCGGGCAGCGGCGGCGGTTACTATCACTACGCGGCCTCCTCGGTTTGATCAATCTTTGCCGCATCGCGGCGCATGGCGCGGGCGACGATGGGCAGGTAGCGGTAGCCACGGACGCGGTGAAAGTGCTGCTCTGCATGGAACACGCCCAGCGTGCTCCAGCAGGCGATCATATCGCCCGAGCGCCAGCTCGTGACGTTGCGTGTGACCCGCCGCGCCGCGCGCCACCACCTTGGGCGAGCCGATGAGCCGGAAGGCGGGATCCTGGGAGAGCCGCTTGGCGTCGTTGAGGTCCTCGTAGCCCGCCAGCCGGCTGTAGATCGACTGCCGCACCAGATCGGTCAGAGGCAATTGCGTGTTCTTGCCCCGCCGGTCGCAGAGGTGGCGCTCGATAAGCTCGCCCAAGCCCAGCCGCTCATCCAGCTCACGCACCACCAGCAGGCCGCCGTCGGAGGTCACCCGCGAACCTTGGAAGTCAACCAGCAAACCAGTGTTGAAGGAGAGCCGAAAAGGCGTTTCTTGCGCTTCACCCACCGCCACGCCACCTCCACACTGCCCCGATCGCGTCCAAACCAGCGTCCATCAGGGCTTTTCGCGTATTTTATCAAATCGGTAGTCCACTTGGAAAATGGAAATCCGGGATACGACGATTTCTCGGTAATAAAGGGGAATAAGTACGGCTGCCCCTGGAAGCTTCGATAAGCTCACCGCCTCGTGGTATCTCAACCACTCTGACCTGCCGAACGTCGTTGCGGATCAAAATTATCAGTTTTATGCGTTGCCTGCGCCGGGCATCATCAGGAGTTTGCGAGAGGGCAGATGCCGAGGCTCGGATAAACGTCAGAGCCGTTGCACTCTTAATCCAGGTATCCTGGGGAAACTTCTTTCGTCGCGCGTCGCGACAGAGTAACCCTTCGCGATCGCGGTGGCGCCGATCATCAGGTCGCGCTCGCCGACTGGGGCACCGCGCCGCGCCAGATCGGCCCGTAGCGAGGCGTGTACTCTGGCTACGGTAAGGTCGAAAGCAACTACGGGAATCTGTTCAAGCAGCGCTTCGACGAAGGCCTGTCGGCGGTTGCGCTGAATCGCTTTTGTCGCTCGATAGAGGCCGTGGAGCAGTTCGGACGCGGTAATCGCGGAAATGGCAATATTCGATTCCGCTTCCGCCAGGCGTGCTCGGGCATCCTCGAAATTGATATGGCCTCGCTCGGCTGCTATCAGCACGCTCGAATCGATCAGCGCTGCCATGGCGATTCCGCGACCAACGGCTGGTTCTTAGTCAGATTCTCAACGATGGTGAGATACTCCTGGTCGGGTTTTGGCAGCGATGCCAGAAGCCGCGCGAGATCGGTCCATGTGAACCTTGTCGGCCCCACCGGCGATATCTCGCAAATTGGTTTGCCGCCGCGTTCAACGATGAAGCATTCGCCACGGTAGCGGACGCGGTTCATCAGTTCCGAGAAGCTCCGTGCGGCCTCCGTGACGGAAATATGCGATTTCATAGAATCATATTATACACAATTTCCTTGCTTACAAAGAGCGGTCGAAGCGCATTGCCGACCCTACGCGTTGCGGATCATCAGGCCGCCGTCGACTGGGATGATTGCGCCAGTGAGATACGACGCCGCCGGAAGACAGAGGCTGAAGGTGATGTGGGCGACCTCCTCCGGATAGCCGTAGCGCTTCATCGCCGAGCGCCGGTTGGCGAAAATCTCCTTGTGCTTTTCCGGAATCGAATCGGTAAGCCCGGTCCGGATCGGGCCGGGGCAGGTGCAATTCCCCGTGATTCCTTCCGGCCCCAGATCGACGGCGGGCGCGCGCGTGAGTCCGATCACTCCCGTCTTGGCGACCGCGTACGGCGTATCGCCGGGCGTCGCGCCGAGGCCCTCGGTCGACGCGATGTTCACAATCCGGGCCGCGTCGGATTTCCGCAGATGCGGCAGCGCGGCGCGTACCATCCGCTGCTGCGCGGTCAGCAGGCCGGCTAGCGCCCTGTCCCATACCGCGTCGAAGCCGTCGTCGTCGATCCGCCGGAAGGCGCCGAATCCGGCGTTATTGATCAGGATATCGATCCTGCCGAAGCTGGCCGCGATTTCGCTGACGACGCGCTTAATCGTATCGTGATCGAACACGTCGAGACGCCATCCCTGGGCCTTGCCGCCCTCGGCCTTGATTTCGTCGACGACGGTTCTTATCCCATCTTCGTTGATATCCGTGACGGCCACTATCGCGCCTTCCTGCGCGAACAGATGCGCCGTCGCACGGCCCATCCCGCTGGCCGCCCCGGTGACAATCACTCCGCGCCCTTTGACCGACCGATCGAGTTTCTTGATCGCTTCCATCTTTTTCCTCTGACCGTTTTCTTTTTTCTTTCCGTCATCCGACGCTGGCCGCGGATCTCGAAATATATGCCAGCGATGGCCATTGCGTTGATTTCGCGTTATTGACCAAGACCATAAGGATTTCAGGACGGGATAACAAATGTTCGCCAGTGCCAAGGAAAGCCGATGCTGAGTCCATACCGTGTGCTCGACCTGACGACCGAGCGGGGTCTGCTATGCGGACAGATTCTCGGAGATATGGGTGCCGACGTTATCAAGGTCGAGCCGCCGGGCGGATCGCCGGCGCGGCGAATCGGACCGTTCTTCGAGGACCGCGCCGATCCGGACCGCTCGCTCTACTGGTGGTCGTACAATCGCAACAAGCGCGGTATCACGCTCGACCTCGAGACCGATGAGGGGCGGGCGCTTTTCAAGCGACTCGCCGCGAGCGCGCACTTCCTGATCGAATCGCACAATCCGGGCTATCTGGCCGGGTTGGGACTCGGTTACCGGGAGCTCGCGGCGATCAACCCCGGACTCATCTATGTATCGATCACGCCGTTCGGACAGGAAGGTCCCAAGAGCGCCTATGCCGAGAGCGACCTCGTGATCCTGGCGGCGGGCGGCCCGCTGATCCTGTATGGCGACGAGGATCGGGCGCCGCTCAGGATTAGCGTGCCGCAAGCGTACCTGCATGCGAGTGCGGACGCAGCGGTCGGCGCGATGGTGGCGAATCATGAGCGCCAGCGCTCCGGGATGGGGCAGCATGTCGACGTGTCGGCGCAGCAATCGGTCACGCTCGCCTCGCAGGCCAACAATCTTGCGTGGCGCCTTGGCGCCGACGAAGCGCGCCGGATGTCGGGCGGGGTGAAGCTGGGGTCGATCCGGGTGCCGCTGGTGTGGCGGGCGAAGGACGGCTACGTAACGTCGGTCTTTCTCTTCGGCCAGCAACTCGGAACCTTCAGCCGCAAGATGATGAACTATATCCACGAGCTTGGCCTATGCGACGCGGCAACCCGGGACAAGGATTGGATCGGTTACGGCGCGATGCTACTGAGCGGGGCGGAGCCGCTCGAGGAATACGAGCGCGTGGTGGGCGTGGTTGCCGCTTTTCTCGCCGATCGAACCAAGACCGAGTTGCTCAAGGTTGCGCTCGAGCGCGGACTCCTGATCGCGCCAATTACCACGATCGGCGAGGTGCTCGAGAGTCCGCAATTGCGCGCGCGCGAGTACTGGCAGTCCGTTGAGCATCGGGAGCTTGGGCGTTCGGTCAATTATCCGGGGCCGTTTGCGAAGTTCGGCGCGGCGGCGATCATGTATCGGCGGCGGCCGCCGATGGTGGGCGAGCATAATCGCGAGGTCTACTCGGATGAACTGGGGCTCTCGACCGAAGAGATCGGTGATTTGCGGCGTGGAGGGATAATCTGATGCTTCCGTTGGAAGATGTGAAGATTCTCGACCTGATGTGGGCGCTGGCGGGTCCGGGAACGACCAGAACGCTCGCCGATTACGGGGCGACGGTTATCCGGATCGAGACGGCCAGCCGGGTCGACGCGGCGCGCTCGGTCGGGCCGTTTCATAACAATCAGCCCGATAACGATGGCTCGGGACTCTTCGGGACCTACAATGCCGGAAAGCTCGGGCTGGCGCTCGACTTGAGCAAGCCGCAGGCGCGCGCGGTGGTGCTGGATTTGGTGCGCTGGGCCGACGTAGTCGCCGAATCATTCTCGCCCAAGGCGATGCGCGCGTGGCGGTTCGACTATGAATCGCTGCGCGAGGTCAAGCCCGATCTGATCATGCTGAGCTCGTGCCTGATGGGTCAGACTGGGCCGTACTCCACTTTCGCCGGCTTCGGCAACATGGCCGCTGCGATTTCGGGCTTCTACAATATCTGCGGATGGCCCGATCGGCCGCCTTCGGGACCGTTCTCGGCTTATACCGATTACGTGGCGCCGAAGTTTGGCGCGGTGGCGATCCTGGCGGCGCTCGAATATCGCCGGCGCACCGGCAAGGGACAGTATATCGATCAGTCGCAGGCGGAGTCGGCGCTGCATTTTATCGCGCCTGCGATCCTGGATTGCGCCGTTAACGGCAGGATGACGCAGGGGGTCGGGAACGACGATCCCGATCATGCGCCGCACGGGGTCTATCCAGCGCTCGGCGAGGATCGGTGGGTCGCGATCGCGTGCCGGACCGAGGAGCATTGGCGCGCGCTTGCCGGGGTGATGAATCGGAGCGACCTGGCAAGCGACCAGCGTTTCGCGAGCTTTGCGGGGCGGCGGACGAATCGCGGCGAACTGGACGCGATAATCGCGAACTGGACGGGCGCACTCGCTCCTCATGAGGCGGAGGCATTGCTACAGCGCGCGGGAGTTCCGGCGTCGGCGGTCCAGAACGGCGCGGACGTATGCCACGATCCGCAGATGAATCGGCGCGGCTATTTCGTCGAACTGGAGCATCCGACCTACGGCAAGACGGTCGTCGAGGGGTCGCGGTTTATGTTGTCGCGCACGCCCGCGAAGATAGCGCGGTCCGCGCCGTCGCTCGGGCGCGACAGCCAGTACGTGCTGGAATCGATTCTAGGATACAGCGAAGAGCGGATAGTCGAGCTCGCGACGGCGGGCGTGCTGGAGTGAATCGCGGGCGCTGCGGCGCCGCTTCGGAGGCTCCGGTCAAGCTCGGGCGTCAGCGAGTATCGGCGGCGTCGCTTGCCCCGGCGAGAGCAGGCCTGTTAGACTAAGCGTCAGTTTGACGCAAACACATGCGCAACCGCGTCGTAATCAGGCGCATAGAAGGTCGATAGAATCATGCATACGTCGAATGAAACCGCTCCGGCGACTTCCGCGGCCGAGCTTTATCGCAAGCTCTCGGTGCTGGGCGACGATAACTACACGATCGAAGCCTGCGCGCGGTTTGCGGCCCAGATTGACGAAATCAAGCGGCTCAAGGTTGAGCGGGCCGCGGTTATCCTGGCGCACAACTATCAGCGTCCGGAGATTTTCGAAGTGGCGGACTTTATCGGCGACTCGCTCGAGTTGGCGCGCAAGGCGCGCGAGGTGCGCGACGCCGACGTGATCGTCTTTTGCGGCGTCCATTTCATGGCCGAGACCGCCAAGGTGTTCAATCCCGAACGGACCGTGCTGCTGCCCGATATGCGGGCGGGATGCTCGCTCGCGGATAGCGTCACGGCCGAGGCGCTGGCCGAACGCAGGGCCGAGTTGACGGCGCTCTACCCCGATCTGAAGGTGGTTTCGTACGTGAACTGTACGGCGGACGTAAAGGCGCTGTCGGATGCCTGCTGCACCTCGGCGAATGCGGTCAGGATTGTCGAGGCGATCGATTCGGAACATATCCTGTTCGTGCCGGATCAGAATCTGGCTAACTACGTCCAGAGCCAGTCGACTAAGCAGATAATCTCCTGGGACGGGAACTGTTACGTGCATCATCAGATAACCCCGGAAGAGGTTAATCGGGTCAAGCGCGCGATTCCCGGAATCAAGGTGCTGGCGCATCCGGAATGCCGCAAGGACGTATTGGCGCTGGCGGACGCGGTGCTCTCGACGAGCGCGATGGTGCGCTATGCGGAGACCAGCGACGCGGACAAGTTCCTGGTGGTCACAGAGTGTGGCCTGTCGGATCGGCTGCTGATGGAGATTCCCCAGAAGCGTTTTTACAAGGCGTGCAAGCTTTGCCGCTACATGAAGATGATAACGCTTCCCAACGTGCTCGAATCGCTGCGCGAGATGCGCTACGAGATAATGCTCCCCGATGATGTGCGCGAGGGTGCGCAGCATGCGCTGGAACGGATGCTCGAGTTGAGCAACTAAGCGCGCGAATTGCGGCGGGATGCACGGCAGTTACGCATCTGCCCGCCGCGGCGGCATCGCGGGAGTGCGCATCATCAGATTCCGGCGCGATTTCGAGTCATCGTGGCTATCGGCCAAGGTATGCTTGTTGCATCGCCACTAGGCCGGTAGCCGGACCTGCCCACAAATGAATCGCTGAGCGGCTTGAATCGTAAGCGCGGTTTCGGCCGGTCCAATGGGTATGTCCGCAAGATACCATGATGGAGTCGTGCGCGTGATGGAAAAGACGCGGCGAGTGGTTGTGGGCGCGTCCGCGCCCGATGGCGAGCCCGGGACGGCGCTCGAAAGCATTGGGATGTGACGTCATCATCGAAGGCCGCATTCGCGCTCGACCTGCCGTCGCTGCGCAACCTGTATCGTTCGGGCGAATCGAAGCCGTCGGAGATCGTGCGGCTGGTGTATCGGCGGATCGCGGCCGATGCGAGCAATCCGATCTGGATAACGCTGCGGCCGCAGGCCGAGGCGCTCGAGGATGCGCGGCGGCTCGAGGCGCATGGGGTGGACGCGTCGCCGCTCTACGGCGTGCCGTTCGCGGTGAAGGACAATATCGACGTGGCGGGACTGTCCACCACGGTCGGATACTCGGCACGCACGAAGATCGCGGAGGCCGACGCGGCGGTGGTCGCCCGGCTTCGGGCGGCGGGCGCGATCCCGATCGGCAAGACCAATCTCGATCAGTTCGCGACCGGGCTCACGGGAGCGCGGTCGGATTTCGGAGTCTGCCTGAACGCCTTCGACCGCGATTATATCTCGGGCGGATCGAGTTCCGGGTCGGCAGTCGCGGTGGCGGCGGGACATGTGAGCTTCGCGCTCGGCACCGATACGGCCGGCTCGGGACGGGTGCCGGCGGCGTTCAATAATATCGTGGGGCTGAAGCCGACGCGCGGGCTGATCAGCACGCGGGGTGTGGCGCCGGCGTGCCGATCGATCGATTGCGTTTCGATCTTCGCGTCGACCTGCCGCGACGCCGGGACAGTATTCGCGGCTACGGCCGAGTACGACGATGGCGATCCTTTCTCGCGCGGATGGCGGATGCAGACGGCGCCGCGGAACTCGGCGTTGCGGGTCGGAATTCTAGCGGAGAAGGACGCGGAGTTTTTCGGCGATCGTGACGCGCGCGAGCTTTATGCCGGCGCGATCGAACGGCTGCGCGCGTCTGAGGCGCGGACGGTCGAGATCGACTTCTCGGCGTTTCGCAGCGCTGGTGAATTGCTCTACGAGGGTCCGTGGCTGGCCGAGCGGCTGATGACGCTCAAAGAGCTCGCGGGAACGGACGCGGCGTGGCACGGCATCAATCCGGTGGTCCGGAAAGTGGTTGCACCGGGCGCAAACTATTCGGCGGCGGATGTTTTCGAGGGCTTCTATCGCTTGCGGACGTTCACGCGGCGCGCCGATCACGAATGGAAGAAGGCGGACCTGATCGCGCTTCCGACCACGGCGCCGATCTTCACGGTGCGCGAGGTGCAAGCCGATCCGATCGAGACTAATCGGCGGCTCGGGCTCTACACCAACTTCGTCAACCTGCTTGATCTCTGCGCGATCGCGGTGCCGGCCGCGTTCAGACGCAACGGCCTGCCGTTCGGAATCTCGCTGATCGCGCCGCGGATGCACGATGAATGGCTGTGCTCGATCGGCGCCCGCTATGAAGAGGCCGAAGAGCCTGCCACGGCGGATCAGTCGACCGTCTGATTCCACCGCCGATTGGCGCGGCCGATTCAAGCGGTCCGCGGCGCCGGTCTGGGCAGCTATCAGAAAGCGGCGGCGGGCAGCAGTTCAAGCTTCATCTCGGGTGTCTTGGGAGGGGGAGCGAATTTGTTGGTCGCGGGGTCGTAGAGTTCCGCAGAGGCAAGAACGCCAACGTAATTTGCGCCGCCGGCGATCACAATCGTTCCTGCATCCGGCCCCGAAGCAATCGCCGTCGCGGTGTCCTCGTAGCGGGCGACGCGCATGTTGGGTCCGGCCATAAATGTGTTGGACACCGGATCGTAGAGTTCCGTCGAGGCAAGATAGGGCTCGTCAGTGCCAAGGCCGCCGGCAATCAAAATTTTCCCCGCATTCGGGCCTACCGCGATTGTCGTCGCGGTGTGTTCCTCGCGGGCGACGCTCATGGTTGGGCCCGGCGTAAATCGGTTGGTTTTTGGATCGTAGATCTCGGTCGAGGATAGCGGCTTGCGGCTTTCGCCGAATCCACCCGCGATCAGAATCTCTCCCGCATCCGGTCCTGAAGCAATCGCTGTCGCGGTGGCGGACTCGCGGGCAACGTTCATGAATGGGCCGGGCGCAAAGGTGTTGGACGCCGGATCGTAGAGTTCCGTTGAAGCAAGAATGCCGCTGTTACCGTGACTGGTGAAGCTGTAGCCGTCGCCGCCGGCGATCAGTATCTTCCCGGCATTGGGCCCCGACTCCAGCAGAGTCGCAGTTTGCGCCCAGCGGTCCCCGGTCATAGAGGGGCCGGCCGCAAAAAAGTGGGCCGCCGGAGCGGAGAGTTCCGTCGAATCCAGCGGAGAGCTGTAGCCATCGCCGCCGGCGATTAGGATTTTGCCCGCGTTCGGCCCCGAGGCAATCGCCGTCGCGGTGTGGTCGATCCCGACGGTGCTCATCTTCGGACCGGCGATGAATCTGTTGGACAGCGGATCGTAGAGTTCCGTTGACGCAAGAAAGCCGTCGTCGCCCTCACCACCGGCGATCAGGATTTTCCCGGCGCTCGGCCCCGCAACAATCATTGTCGCACTGTGCGCTTCGCGCGCGACGTGCATGTTGGGACCGGCGGCAAAGGTGTTGGTCCGAGGATCGTAGAGTTCAGTCGAGGCCAAAAGCGGTTCAATTTCTTTCGTACCCAGATCGACGACGCGGCCGCTGCCGCCCACGATCAGGATTTTCCCGGCATTGGGCCCCATATCCAGCAGCGTCGCACTTGCCTCCGCACGTGCGACTCTCATCAGCGGCATCTGCAGAGGGAATCTCTTCGGCGCCGCCACGTTCAAGGCGGTTGTGGTGCCCCTGGCGGCTGGAGTCTGGCTGCGGATCGGCCCGTCGGCGCACGCCGCTGCAAGCAACATCATCATTGCGGCCACCGCAATGGCCGCGCGCCGCATTCGCCGCGGCAAGTTATCGGTCGAACTGCACATGAAAGTGCGGCTCCCCTCCGGGTTCACGTTCAATCAGGTGGCCGTGGAGGGAACCCAAAACCTCCTGGACCACCGCCTCGAACGAGTCTCTCTCGCAACTGTTCATCGTTCGGTTTCTCACGTCGAAAGCATAGCCCGAAAGGTGTTTGGAGACGTACTCGCGTTTGTTCACTTGGTCGCGAATGACAGCGGCCATCGCCTCAGTCTCGCCTCGTTCCCCGGTTCCTGCCTTGTGTGCGTTGTCGTAGGCCTCCCAGATATCGTCGGCAAGTTTCGCGCTTTTGCACAGCCCGATCAGGGCTGATTTCCCATGGGTCGCCTTTTTGCGCATCTCGCGGGCCTGTTTGTCCGCCGTCCGCAAACCGCTGGTGACCTCCAACTCTCTGCCGGTCAGGAGATAGTACCCATATGCGATCCTGATCAAAATTCCCTTAATAGAGCTGGTAAGATCAACGCCGCTATCCGGCCGGAAGTAGTCCCGATCGGGCTGGTCGAAAGACAGCACAAAAACGTCGGCGCCCTGAGATACGTTTTCTGGCGGTACTTCTCCGTCGCCGCCTCGGTCGCCACGTCGAAGCTGCCGCGAATCGAGCCGGAATACACTCCTTTGGACTTAAGGTATCGCTGCCACGTTTTGACCTGATCTACGCATGTCGGCAACTGCGTCAGTCTCCTGGTTTTGAGCTTCATGCTGTGTGATATCTCCTTGAACTGATGAACTGAACCTGTGGTTGCGTCCGGTCCGGCAGCATGATGACATTGCTTGAAATTCGCACCGCCGTAAGGGTGAAGTTTTCATCTCGGAAAAATAGCGAATTCGGAGGTCCGCGTGATCGCCTGCGTACCCTGCACGGCGCAAAGTCCGCGCTTGTGTCCGCGCACGCCGAGGTTTTAGATCTGGCCTTGGTAGTCGAGCGCGCCCACCGTGCGCCACGAGCATCGAACCTTATTCAGCGGGCGGCACGACCGTCTTCGAACCCGCAATGCAGCGCCCGCTGCTCACGCCCGACGAAGCGATGCGGCTGCCCGAAGATGCTGCGCTGATCTTCGTCGCCGGCCATCCGCCAATCTATGCGACCAAGATTCGCTACTACGAAGACGCCGAGCTCGGGCGCGAGAGCAAAGATTGCCGAAGGCGAGCCGGTCGATCATCGCGAAAAGCAACCACGTCAACCAATCGTCAGTGGAACCAACCGAACGCGAGGAAGCAGATACCTCAGCGCGTCTCTGAGAGGCGGCCTCGATGCCTGTGCGATACGGCCCTAAAAGGCTAACATCGACGATCAGCGGAACAAGCCAAAAGGACGCGGCGAGACTTGACGCCGGCGCATGCGCGCGATCCGGATGAATATATCAAAAGCGGGGATTTAGGTTGAGATGAAACTCGTCAACGGAATTCAGGCGATGCTGGTGACGCCCTTCGATAGCGACTATCGGCTCAACGAAGAGGCGCTCCGGCGCGAGGTCCGATGGGCGCTCGACAACGGTGCCGAGGGGATCGTCGCGACGCCCAGTATCGGCGAGTTTCTCCATCTGAGCGAGTCGGAACGCGTGCGCGCCTTCGAGATTACGCTCGAGGAGACGCGCAGGCGCGCGGGTGTCGCGGCGATTGCGATGACCTCGGGCGCGACCACGCTCGAGACGCTCCACTACGCGCGAATCGCGGCGCGGCTCGGCTACGACGCTCAGCAGGTGGTTGCGCCGTACTACTGGCGCTGCGGCGAGGCCGAGGTCGAACGCCATTTCCGGATGGTCGCCGAGGCGGGCGACCTGCCGGTCGTCATCTACCACAACCCCGCGCTCAGCAAGTTCACGATCACGCCGCGCTTCGCCGGGCGGCTCGCGGAAATCGAAGGCGTGGTCGCGATGAAGGAGGTGCTGACCGACCTGCAGCATCTCGAGGCGCTCTACGACGAAATCGCGGGTCGGATCGAAATCTACAACACGTTCCGCGCGCTGCTGGCGGGCCTGATGCTTGGCGCGGCGGGCGGCTTTATCAATATTTTCGCGGTGCCCGCCTCGACCGCCCTGCTCAAGGCATTTCGCGCCGGCCGTATCGAGCGGGCCGAGGAGATTCAACGCCGGCTCAACCGATGCTTCCCGCGCGGCGGCGAGGAGACGCTCGGCCATCTCGGGACGACCAAGGTGACGGCGTCGGTGGTGACCGGAATCGATATGGGACCGGCGCGGCCGCCTTACATGGCGCCCGAGGACGCGGCCGATCGCATCCGCCGGCGATTGCCGGCGTTGCAGGAGCTGCTCTGATGGGGGCGCGCTCGGGCAACAACTATCTGAGCGCGTTGCGCCGCTTGAAGGCTCAGGTCTGGCTCGGCGGCGAGCGGGTCAAGGATGCCACCAGCGATCCGGCGCTGATGCCGTGCGCGCGCTCGATAGCCTCGCTCTACGACATGCAGATCGAGCATCCCGAGGCGATGACGTATCGGATCGAGGGCGGCGATCGCGTGGGACTATCGTTCATCCAGCCGCAAAGTATCGATGACGTTCGCAAGCGCGGCGCGATGTTCCGGCGCTGGGCGGAGTTCTCCGGCGGCATGATCGGACGCTCGCCCGACTACCTCAACGCCAGTATCGCCGCGATGGCTGCGGCGCACGAATTCTTCGCCGCGAGCGACCCGCGCTTCGGGACGAACATCGTCGAGTATTATCGCGAGGCGCGCCGCAACGACTGGTGCGCGACCCATACCCTGGTAAATCCGCGCGCGAGCCGGGCCGCAGGATGGGCGGGCAATACCGACGCCGGCCTGGCGCTCAAGCTGGTCGAAAAGACCGGCGACAGTATCGTGGTCAACGGATGCCGCATGCTCGCGACGCTCGGCCCGCTCGCGGAAGAGCTGATGGTCTTTCCGTCCACCGTGCTGCGCGAAGACCCGGCCGATGAACGCTTCGCACTCGCCTTCGCCGTGCGATGCGACGCGCCGGGCCTCAAGTTCCTGTGCCGCGAGCCGCTCGAGGCCGAGCGCTCGCACTTCGACCATCCGCTGGCCTCGCGTTTCGAAGAGATGGATTGCGTCGTCGTCTTCGACAACGTAACGATCCCGTGGGAGCGGGTTTTTCTATGCGGCGACGTCGCGCGATGCAACGCGCTCTATGGCGAGACCGGGGCGGTCGTCAACATGATGCATCAGGTCGCCGCCAAGAACGTGGTCAAGAGCGAATTCCTGCTGGGGCTCGCCGCGCGGATCGCCGAAGCCAGCGCCGCGATGAGCCTGCCGCATGTGCGCGAGCGCATCGCCGAAATGATCACGACCACCGAAACGATGCGCGCGTGTTTGCGCGCGGGCGAGGCTGATGCAGCGCGCGATCGATGGGGCGAGTTTCTGCCCGCCCGTCCGCCGCTCGATACCGCCCGCAATCTCTTTCCGCGCCTCTATCCCCGGATGGTCGAGATTCTCCAGCTCAACTGCTCGTCGAGTCTGGTCGCGACTCCGACCGAGCGTGATTTCGCAAGTCCGATCCGTCCCGATATCGACCGTTACCTGGGCCAGGCCGAAGTCGATGCGCGCGAGCGGGTCGCGCTCTATCGGCTCGCGTGGGACGTGGCCGGCAGCTCGTTCGGCGGACGCCAGGTGCTCTACGAGCGCTTCTTCTTCGGTGATCCGGTCAGGCTCGCGAGCGCGCTGGTCGATAACACCGACCTGCGGCCGATGATCGAGCGGGTCAAGGAGTTTCTGGCGCGATCCGACTAGCAGTGCCGTCTGGCGCCCGCGAGTATCCGGCCGCCGGCGCATCGCACCCGAACCCCTCAATGCCACGGTTACGCAAGGCTGCCCGATTATGGCGCGATCCCGAAGCGCGCGCCGATGCCGCTCGGGTGATCGTTCCCGGCGACGGTCCGCTGTTCACGGTTGATCCGGCGGCGATTTTTACCCGCGCGGCGCCGCTGGAAATCGAGATCGGAGCGGGCCGCGGCGACTTCGCGATCGACTATGCCGCAGCGCATCCGGACCGCAATCTGCTCGCGATCGAACTTGCCGCCTCGGTCGCGCGTGTGATGGCCGTGCGGGCGGCGCGGCGGGGCGCCGCGAATCTGCGCGTTCTGATCATGGACGCGCGCCCGCTGGTCCGCCTGATGCTTCCCGAGCGCAGCGTCGCGCGCTTTCATATCTACTTTCCCGATCCGTGGCCGCGCGAGTCGCAACAGAAGCATCGCCTGTTCTCGGCCGGCTTCGCCGCCGGACTCTATCGAACCGCCGCGGAGAACGGCGCGGTATCGGTCGCGACCGACTTCGAGCCTTACGCAAGCGAAATTTTCGCGACGCTCGAGGGCGCCGGATTCCGCCGGGTTGAAGCGCCCGTGCCGGGGGCGCGGCTGACCGGCTTCGCGCGCAAGTTTATCGCCGCCGGGAGGCAAATCTTTGCCGGTGAATTCGTCCCCGATCGCGATCACGGATGAGTCCCCGGCCGCCATCGCGAGCTTGCCTCTGGAGACCGATGCGTTTAACCTGTCTGGAACGCGTGAAAATGAGACGTACTTTATCTCTATTGGCGGCTGGCATCTTCTTGTTCGTCGCGGGATGCAGCCTGCGCAGGCCGTCACCGTCGGGCGAAAATTACTATGCGCTCGGCCAACACGCTTTTTCGATCGAGGACTATAAGGGCGCTACGATCTACTTTCAGAAGTTGATCGATCAGTACCCGTTCAGCCCCTACGCAGAGGACGCCGAACTCAAGATCGCCCTCGCCGAGTACCAGATGAAGGAGTACCCGGAGGCTATCGGGGCGCTCTCCGACTTCGAGAAGATGCATCCGACCAGCAAAGAGAGCGAGATGGCGTCGTACTACCTGGCGATGGCCCATTTCGAACAGATCGGACGGCCCGATCAGGATCAGACGCACACCCGCGCGGCGCTGGAGCAATTTGAAACTATCGAGCGGCGCTACCCGGAGACCGGATTCGCCGCGCTCTCCGAGCAGCAGGTATCGATCTGCCGTGAGCTGCTCGCGCGCCATCAGCTTCTGATCGGCGACTTCTACTTCTCGCGCGCCAACTATCGCGCCTCCGAATCGCGCTACGCCGAGTTGATGCAGAAATGGCCGGACACCCCGGTCGGGGATCAGGCGCTCTATCAGCTCGCCGTCACGCTGCAAAAGGAAGGTAAAACCTACTCGGCCGCACAGGCCTTCGCAGCCCTTCCGCTGCATTACCCGGGCACCACCTACGCCGCGAAAGCCAAGAGCCAGTTGAAACGGCTCAATCAGCCGGTCGATACCGAAGAGGATCCGCTGAGGCTGGTGCTGGCCGAAAGCGGCTACGCCGAGGATAGCGACGACGACGTCACGGTCAGCCAGGCGCAGACCGCCGCCGCAAACGATTCGGGCGCCTACGGAGCCAATGGACTCCCGGCTCTGAACGCGCCCGCTGCGCAGACTCAGGCGGCCGCCGTCCAGACTGCCTCCGCTGAAAAGACCGGACCCGCGACGCTCGACCGAATCCGCCTCTCATCGTCCGATCCGCCGCTCTCGATCATTCTCGATCTGACCGGTCCGGTGCAGTACGACAACGAGCTGCAAAACGGCAACGGCTTCTCGACCCTGACGCTCCATCTGAAAGATACGACGCCTAATGCGAAGCTCGACACGCATCTGGTGTTTGACCGGTCGATCTTTCGCGATTGCGACATCTCGAGCGATGCCAACGGAACCACGGTCACGGTCAACACCTCGCCGGTGTCGCGTTTCGCGGTCGTGCCGCTCGATGCGCCCCCGCGATTGCTGGTGACCTTCACGCCTGGGAGCAACGAGGATCAGCCGGGCAATGGCGGTTGAGCGCCACACGCGCGCACGCCTGCCGTTTGTGGAATCATCGCCTTGAACGGAGACCCGCTCAGGCGAAGACGTCGGTGAACTTCAGACCTAGAAACTCGAGCACGACTTCCGAGTAGACGCGCAGCCCCCATAGAAATCCGTCGACCGGAATTCGCTCGTCGTTGCCGTGATAGAGCGAGCCGAACGGCGTGCGCGGTCCAATCCTGACCGGCGCGAACCCATAACAGGTCGCGCCCAATTGGGCGTAGAACTTGCTGTCGGTCGCCCCGGGCAGCATCCACGGAATGGCCTTGGCGCCCCGGTCCGCCTGTTCGAGATGGTCCGCGATCATCCGGAACAGCGGAGAGTCGGCGCTCGCCTCGGCCGGCGGCGCGCTCTTGATTATTTCGAGCGCCGGCTCCGGCCCGACGATGTCGCGCAGCTCGCGCATGAAGCTCTGCACCGTCTCGCCGGGCAGGGTGCGCCCGTCGAGCACCACCGAGGCCTCGCCCGGAATCACGTTGTCCTTGTAGCCCGCGCGCAGCATCGTGGGCGAAACCGTGTTGGCCATCATCGCCCGGAAAAGCGGCGGCGCGTTGGCCGGGTCGACGCCCAAATCGGCCAGCGTGCGGCGCATCAGCGGCGTCAGCTTATGGCGCATCGGCGTGCGCACGATTCGCACGATAAGATCGGCCAGCCACGCGATCGCGGTATCCGAGCGCGGAATCGAGCCGTGCCCCGGCGGCGCGCTGACCGTCATCCGAAGCGTCACGAAACCCTTCTCCGCAACCTGGATCGGATAGTAACGCCGCGTTCCAAGGTAGAGCGTGAAGCCCGCCGGCGCGGTCAGCGACCAGACAGACCGGCCGCCGGCCGGGGGGCTAGCGCGCAGACACAGGGGCACCCACGCCCGGCCCGCGG
>VFSW01001668.1_pt1 | contig 33791 bp, 26 predicted proteins | sample 5358111 | NCBI WGS metagenome assembly VFSW01 (sample SAMN11554181, study PRJNA540505) | mine drainage metagenome | isolation source: sediment from site ElyBrook_90M | place: USA: Ely Copper Mine, Vershire, VT | collected 2017
CGAACAGGCCGTTGCCGCGCCCCAAGGCGTAAGCAACTCGACGCACCCAGGGCGGCGTTTCAAGTTTTTTTTGAAACGCCACCCTGATTTCTTGTCCCTGGTTTCCACAGGCTTTCGTAGGATTCGCGTAGCCTCGATCTGGTCCTGATCACCCCATTCTCGGTCGCGGCTGCGTTCTAGAAGCCCCTGACGACATCTCCGCCGAGATCAGGCAAGGTCGTACCGATCAAGGTTCATCACCTTGGCCCACACAGCCACGAAGTCTTTGACAAACTTTTCCTTCGAGTCGTCACAGGCATAGACTTCCGCGAGGGCTCGGAGCTGCGAGTTCGAGCCGAAGATCAGGTCGACACGGGTGCCGGTCCACTTGATTTCTCCCGTCGCGCGATCGCGCCCCTCGTACACGCCTTCGGAGCCGGCGGATGGCTGCCATTGCGTGCTCATGTCGAGCAGGTTGACGAAGAAATCATTCGTCAACGTTTCTGGCCGCTTGGTGAAGACGCCGTGTTTGGACTGCCCAAAGTTGGCATTCAGGGCCCGCATGCCGCCGACCAGAACCGTCATCTCGGGGGCAGTCAGCGTCAGCAATTGCGCCCGATCCACCAATAGATCCTCCGCCGATCTCTGTTGTCCGTTCCGGAAGTAGTTGATGAACCCGTCTGCGGCCGGCTCGAGTGGGGCAAATGATTCTACCTCAGTCCACTCCTGCGAAGTATCCATGCGTCCCGGCGAGAAGGGAACCTTCACGTCGTGGCCGGCCCGCTTTGCAGCTTGCTCGACGGCTGCGGAGCCGCCCAGAACGATCAGGTCAGCAAGCGAGACCTTCTTCCCGCCGGACTGCGAGCGGTTAAAATCCTTTTGGATCCCCTCCAGCGTCTGCAGGGCTTTCGCCAGTTCGGTCGGCTGGTTCACTTCCCAATCTTTTTGCGGCGCAAGGCGAAGGCGCGCCCCGTTCGCCCCACCGCGCTTATCGGAGCCGCGGAAGGTCGCCGCCGACGCCCAGGCAGTCTTGACCAGTTGGGAGAGCGACAGTCCCGATTCGAGAAGCTTGGTCTTCAGAGCAGCAATGTCCCGCTCCCCTATCAATTCATGATCCACTGCGGGAATAGGGTCTTGGAACAACTGGGGCTCCTTGGGAACGAGCGGGCCAAGGTATCGCGAGATAGGCCCCATGTCGCGGTGCGTCAGCTTAAACCACGCCTTGGCGAACGCATCTGCGAACTCCTGCGGATTCTCGAGGAAGCGCTTCGCGATTGGCGCATAGACCGGGTCCACCCTCAAGGAGAGGTCGGTCGTGAGCATCACCGGGCTGTGCCGCTTCGACGGATCGTGGGCATCAGGCACGGCGGTCGCCGCAGACCCGTTCTTGGGAACCCACTGGTTCTTACCAGCCGGGCTCTTCGCGAGCTCCCACTCATGGCCGAACAGGTTTTCCAGGAAGTTGTTGTCCCACTTCACTGGGTTGGTGGTCCAGGCGCCCTCCAACCCGCTGGTGAACGCGTCGCCACCTTTGCCGCTGCCATAGCTGTTTTTCCAGCCCAGGCCTTGCTCCTCGATGGGGGCGGCCTCCGGTTCACGGCCAACATCGCTTTCCGGACCAGCACCGTGGGTTTTTCCGAACGTGTGCCCGCCAGCAATGAGCGCAAGAGTCTCGTAGTCATTCATCGCCATGCGGCGGAACGTCTCCCGGATATCGCGTGCCGCAGCGACTGGATCTGGCTTTCCACTGGGCCCTTCCGGATTCACATAGATCAGCCCCATCTGAACCGCGCCGAAAGGATTGTCGAACTGACCAGGGCTTTGGTAGCGATCTTCCGCCAGCCATGTGCGCTCAGGCCCCCAGTAAGTCTCGTCTGGCTCCCAGACGTCCTCGCGCCCGCCGCCGAAACCGAAGGTTTTGAACCCCATCGACTCCAAGGCGACGTTGCCGGCCAGAATCATGAGGTCGGCCCAAGAGATTTTCCGGCCATATTTCTGCTTTATCGGCCAGAGCAACCGGCGCGCCTTATCAAGGCTTGCATTGTCCGGCCAGCTATTGAGGGGCGCAAAACGCTGGTAGCCTGAGCCCGCTCCGCCGCGGCCGTCGCCGATGCGGTAGGTACCTGCGCCGTGCCACGCCATACGAATGAACAACGGCCCATAGTGGCCATAGTCGGCCGGCCACCATTCCTGCGAGCTCGTCATCAAGGCATGGAGGTCCTTGATCACGGCATTCAGGTCGAGGCTTTTGAATTCTTCAGCATAATTGAAGTCCTTGGGCATCGGATTGGAGGGCCGCTGCAGGATTTTCAGCTTAGGTTGATTCGGCCACCAGTCGGCATTCGCCGGGCCTGTTTGTTTGCGACCCGATACCGGGCACTCGTTTTCAGTTGACATATTTCCTCCTTCCCCGATCTGCAATTTACAACGATGTTCCGACAATGGCGCTTTCGGCACCTATCGCATCAGGCCATTAGGCATGCGTCCACCAGCATCTGAGAGCTTAGTCAGTCTTTATCCGTTTTGTCCTTCAGCCGCCCCAGTTGGTTGTCCCGTGACGGCTGCTTCCCTTCGATGCGTCTTGCACGAGGGGTCCGCCCGGGGTTTGGCTGCTTGGTCCGGCACCGGCTGCAAAGGGCGTTAATTTCTAGCGAGCAGCCGAGTAGCGCGAACTCCCCGAGGCTGGTTCTACCCTCAATAAGTCTGTCCACCGCGGGCATCTCGATGTCACGGATCTGTTTGCACTGCACACACACTACGTGATGATGAGATTCCGCGTGACCGTCGTAACGCGCACTGTCATACAGCAGTGTTACCTTGCGAGCCTCGCCGGCCTCACAGAACTGCTCCAGGATGCGATGGACGGTAGCCAGCGATATGTGGGAAAGCTGTTTGCGTACCGTGGCGCAGATTTGCTCGGCGCTGGGATGGGTTTTCGAGGCCAGGAGCGCTCCGATGATCGCGAGCCGCTGAGGAGTGACGGCCAAGCCCCGTGCATGGCAGCGCTGCACGAACTCATCTCGCCGCCGAGCTGAATAGCTGACTCGCCATTGTGCGTCTAACAGCCGAAGTTCCTGCATAGATCACCACAGCAACCATGACCGGTTCCACTTGGAAAAAGCCCGTCACCAGCGTTGATTAGGAAGAGGAGGGGGTGGCGACTAGTGGGTGAACCACAGTTTCAGCCAAGAACTGCTTTCAGAGCACAACCGTTACTATATGTGAATCGGAATTGTCAACGTCTTATTGTAACCGGCGGTATCGAGCAAGCTTGCGCTTGTCCGACTGAACACCGGGGACGATCACTGTTGTTCACCGCCAAAGCCTTCGGCGCCCTCAGCTGCATCCCGTTTGATGACGGAACCCTTCAGTTGATCACCTTGGCGATGCGGAGTTCGGCGATCGTCTCACGCTCGGTACCACACTCGCGCAAGACCTCTTCGGTATGCTCGCCAAGGCCGGGCGGAATGCGCCACATCCGGGCCGGGGTCTCGCTGAGCCGCGCGCCCGGATTCACGCCGCGCACGGAGCCCGCGTCGGGGTGTTGGTAGAGAAAGAAATTCTCGTTCGCGATCACCTCTTCGTCGTCGAAGAGCGTCTCGTAGCTATTGACCGGCCCGCAGGGCACGTCGGCCGCGATGATTGTTTCGAGCCAGTGGTGCGTGGTGCGTTCGGGAAAGAGCTTGGCGAGGTTGCGCAGCAGCGCGCGGGTGCGTTCGAGGCGGTCCGGAATCTCAGTCCACCACTCGGGATGGCCGACGCTGGCGCACAGGCGCGCGAACTGCTGATCGGTGAACGGCGCGATCGCGATCCATCCGTCGGCGGTGCGGAACGGATCGATATTGTTGGTGCGCGGCACCTGTTTGCGCAGCTCGTCGCCGGGCACGAAGGTATAGCCGATCGCGGTGTCGTTGCAGGTGAACGCCATCATCGCTTCGGTCATCGGCACGCGAATATATTGACCGACGCCGCGGCTGCGGGCCGCGTGCAGCGCACTTACTACACTCAGCGCCGCAGTCATGCCGGCGATCTTGTCGGCGAGCGCCATCTTGACGACCGCGGGCTGCTTGCCGGCTCCGCCCTGAATCGCGGCCATCCCGGAGAAGCATTGGATAACGGGATCGTAAGCTGGGGCGTTGGCGAATTTGCCCTTGGGGCCGAAACCGCAAATCGAGCAGTAGACGATTTTCGGATTGAGGCGGCGGATGTCGGCATAGCCGATACCGAGGCGGTCGGCGACGCCGGGCCGGTTGTTCTCGATCATCGCGTCAGCGCGCACGGCGATACGGCGCAACAGATCGCGGCCCCTCTCGTGTTTGAGATCGATCACGACGCTGCGCTTGTTGCGATTGAAGTTGAGGAAGGTGCCGGAGACGCCGTTTTTGATTGGGCGGCCCAGGCTGCGGGTGGAATCGCCTTCGGGGGGTTCGATTTTGATAATGTCCGCGCCCAGGTCACCCAGCATCATGGTGCAGAACGGCCCTGAGACCACCTGGGTGAGATCGAGGATGCGAAAGCCAGCCAGCGGTCCTTCTGCCATTTTATTCCTCGGTGATGACGGTGCGATTCGCGCGGGATCCGCGCCGGAATCGCATCCAAGCCTGAGGAGCGTGTTAGCGTGAGCCGGTGCGGCGGGTCAAGCCGCAGGCGCGTTCAACCCGCGCCGCGCTCGCCCAAACGCACGTTGGCCAGCGCGGGAAGCTCGCGGCGCACGCGCGCCAGATACTCGAGATCGATCGGTGCGACGACTACGCCCTCATTGTCGCCCGCGCGCCCGATCACGCGTCCCCACGGATCGACGATCGACGAATTGCCATAGTCGCTGAAGCCGTGGACGTTCGGTCCGAACTGCGCCGCAGCGATCACGTAGGCTTGATTCTCGACCGCACGCGCGCGAATCAAAATGTCCCAATGCGCTTCGCCGGTGGGGAAGGTGAACGCGCTGGGTATGGTGATCAATTGCGCGCCGGCGAAGGCGAGACGGCGGTAGAGCTCGGGAAAGCGCACGTCGTAGCAGACGCTGAGGCCGATCGCGCCCAGCGCGGTCGGAGCGCACACGACTTCGGCGCCGGGAAGCTTGCTATCAGATTCCTTGAATGTCACGCGACCCGGAAGATCGACATCGAAGAGATGAATCTTGCGATAGGCCGCGATCCGCGCGCCGTCGGGGCTGAACAGCACGGAGGTATTGTAGCGGCGCGTCTCGTCCGGCACGTATTCGGTTATCGAACCGGCGACAATATGAATTGCGAGTTCGCGGGCGAGGTGCGAAATCATCGTCAACGACTCGCCGTCGAGCGGCTCAGCGGCGGCCGGTTCGTCCGCCCGCGCGCCGCGCCAGTTGAAGACCTCGGGCAGAACGGCGAGGTTGGCGCCGCGCGCCGCCGCGAGCCGGATCAGGCGATCCGCGCGCCCCAGGTTCGCGGCCTTGTCGCTGCCCGCCGCCATCTGAATTGCCGCCGCAAGATAGCTCATGCGCATCTCCATGCCGTCGCGTCAGTAGCGCGGCATCGATGGATCGACGTCGCGCGCCCATGCGTCGATTCCGCCATTCAGATTCAGGACCCTGGTAAAACCGCTGCGCGCCAGATGGATTGCGACGTGCGCGCTGCGAATCCCATGATGGCAGATCACGACGGTCTCGCGTTCAGGATCAAGCGTCGATGCCTGTGCCGCGATCTCGCCCATCGGAATATGCGTGGCACCGGGGAAGGCTGCGAGCGCAACTTCCTCGGGCTCGCGGACATCGAGGATAAGCGGCGGATCGCCATTTTCGAGGCGGTGCCGCAGCTCTTCGGGTGATAGCTCGCCAACTTCGCTCATTGATCGGATCTTCGATTGGCGGCATCGTCCTGTCAATCTGGTAGGGCGCCTATATAGGACGAATCGACGGCATGTTTGAGCGATCTCAACAGCAAGCCTTCATGAGCGAGGCGCTTATTCAGGCCAGGCGCGCCGCCGAGGAGGGCGAGGTTCCGGTGGGCGCGATCGTCGTCGTAGGAGACCAGGTTGTGGCCGCGGCGCATAATCGGCCGATCGCGCTCAACGATCCGACGGCGCACGCCGAGATGCTGGCGATCCGCGCGGCGGCGGCCGTGCGCAGAACGTATCGGCTTGCAGACGCGGCGATCTTCGTGACGCTCGAGCCGTGCGTGATGTGCGTCGGTGCGATGATCCAGGCGCGGATCGCGGAACTGTACTTCGGCGCGCGGGACGAAAAGGCCGGCGCTACCGGATCGGTCTACGATATTGGCCGCGATGGCCGCCTCAACCATCGCATCGAAATCCATGGCGGCGTGAATGAAACCGAATGCGCCGAAGAACTGCGGCGTTTTTTCCAATCGTGCCGCTGACAGATCAGGCAATCAAGTTATGGGAAACTTCCGCTTCTATCGCCGCGTGCGTGTTTTCCCGGGCCTTTCGGTCAATCTCTCCAAATCCGGGCCAAGCCTGACCTTTGGGATGCGCGGCGCGCACATGACCGTGGGACCGCGCGGCGTCCGGCGCACGGTCGGAATTCCCGGAACCGGCATCTACTATACTTCGCAAAGCGGCGCTCACACCGGTATCCACTCGGCGCATACGGAAGACCCAATCAGCCCCGCGGCGCAGGCCCGCGCGCATTCGATGGCAAGCGTTATCGCGGTGCTTGTGCTGGTCGGCGCCGCGCTTCTAATCGGGATCGCAATCGGCGCGATCGCCGGCCATAGCTGACCTCCGGGCGCGATCAGCCGTACATCCGGCGCGCATCGGCGGAGATCTCCGCGCGAAAGTCCGGATGTGCGATCGCGGTCAACTCGCGCGCCCGCTCACGCAGCGACTTGCCGATAAGCTTCGCGATCCCATACTCAGTCACTACATAGTGGACAAACGTGCGTGAGAGACTGACTACCGTCCCCGCCGGCAGCATCGGAGAGATTCGCGAGATGCGCTTGCCGGCCACCATCGCGGTCGAAGGCAGCACGATGATTGACTTGCCGCCCGCGAGCGACGCGCCGATGCCGAAGGCGGTCTGGCCGCCGGTCCCGGTGTACATCTGGTAACCGAGCGACTCGCTGCCGACCTGGCCGGTCAAATCGACCGCGAGCGCGTTGTTGATCGAAATCAGCCCCTCTTCGCGGGCAATGGTGCGGATGTCGTCGGTGAAATTGAAGTCATAGAGCTGAAAGGCGGGATTTCCATTCGCATACTCGAGCTCCGCGCGCGGCGTCGCCACGGCAAAGCCGCTGCCAACCACCAGGCCGGGGAAGATCTTCTTATACTTGCCGGTCAGAATACCGGCGCGATGCAGCCCGGCGGCTCCCCACGGAATAATCTCGGTCTGCATCCCGAGATCATGATGGCCGTGAAGCGCGGCGAGCAGCATTCCAGAGGTTGCGCCCACGCCGACCTGAATGGTCGCGCGGTCGGGTATCAATTCGCGCGCCACCGTCGCGCAGATTGTCTCAGTAATTTGCCGCTCTTCGTCCGGCATCGGCGGAGCCTTGAGCTCAGGTACTTCGACGGCGCGTTCGACGAAATAGTCAATCTCCGAAATATGTATCGAGTTGTCGCCGCCAATCCTGACCGATTTGGGGTCGATCTCGGCGATGACGAGCTCGGCGTTGCGCGCCAACATTTTCGACATGATCTGCACGTCGCCGAAGTTGACGTAGCCGGCGTCGTCGGGCGGTGAGACTGTAAGCATCGAGACGTTGAAGTTGTCGAGTCCAGGCGGCAGTACACCCGTGCGATAATACGAGATCGGAACAAACTCGCCCGGCGCGGGCCGGAAAAGCCCGCGGTCAATCGGCGACAGGTAATAGGACTCGACCCGGAAGCGCTCACCGATTCCCGGAAGGTCCCAACTGAAGAACGCCGCGCCGTGATTGACGACCACGTTCTCGATCTCCATCAGGCGGCCCGCCAGTGCGTGGCAAAGCGTATACGGAGTGGCCTGGGCAATTCCCACCACAATCCGGTCGCCCGACTTCACGTGGCGGATAGCGTCCTCGGCCGACACCAGCCGCGCACCAAGCCGCGCTTTCCAATCGGATCCGCTCTTCAATGCAGAAGCCATATGAAAACCTCGCGATAATCACGCACCAATGCCGCCGGAAAGTATCCGGAGTCCCTGTGAAAGGCAACGGCACATTGAACCGCGCCGCAGGCTGCGCAGGCTCTGCAAGCCGCCCGGGCTGTGGCTTGACGCGCTGCCCAGCCACCTTTACGCTATTATGGACTGACAGGTCCATAATGACGGGGCCGCCCGTGACGTGTCCGATCGGCCAGCCTTTGGCGCCAGTTCCGGCGCAGGTTGCGCGGTCAGGGCGGTTACGTGGGAAGCGGCCGCCGGGTTTGTGAGTATCGCTCTATGATGTGGATTGTTCGCCTCGCGCTCCGCCGTCCGATTTCAGTCGCGGTGATGGCGCTGCTGATGCTCGTTCTGGGCGGGCTCTCGTTCGCGCTGATGAATGTCGACATATTTCCCGCGATCAGGCTGCCGGTGGTGATGGTGGTCTGGAACTATCCCGGGCTATCGTCGCTGCAGATGGAACGCCGCATGGTCTGGATCAGCGAGCGCGCCTATTCGACCACGGTCAACGGGATCGAGCATATCGAATCGCAATCGATTAACGGGCTTGGAATACTCAAAGTCTACTTCTATCCCGACGCCGACATCGGCGCCGCAATCGCGCAGATCAACGCGGTCTCCGAGACCATTCTCTCGATTCTGCCGCGTGGGACTGAGCCTCCGCAGATCATATCGTACGACGCCGCCAACGTGCCTGTAGCGCAGCTCAATGTCTTCAGCGATCAGCTTTCTGACGAGCAGCTATTCGACTACGGACTCAATTTCATCCGCATCGCGCTCTTCACGATCCAGGGCTTCTCGAGCCCGGCGCCGCTCGGAGGCGTCCAGCGGGCGGTAATGGTCAATCTCGATCCCAATACGCTCTACGGCAATGGACTCTCGCCGGCGGATATCGGCAACGCGCTCGCGCAGACCAACGTGGTAATCCCGTCTGGCACCGCCAAGATGGGGGATTATGAATACGACATCGATCTCAACATGAGCCCCGAGTCGATGCAGGGCTTCAACAGCCTGCCGATCAAGCTGGTCAATGGGGTTCCAATCCACATCGGTGATATTGCGCCGATATCCGATACGCATCAGCCGCAGACCAATGTGGTCCGCGTCGACGGCAAGCGCGGCACCTACCTGATGGTGATCAAGCATGCCGACGCCTCCACTTTGACGGTCGTCAACGCGGTCAAGCGACGGATTCCGCAAATCATGGCGGCCGCAATCAAGGGGCTCAAGATCTCACTGACTTTTGATCAGTCGATATTCGTACGGGCCGCGCTATGGGAGGTTGTGCGCGAGTCGCTGATCGCGGCCGGCCTCGTCGCGCTGATGGTGCTGGTTTTTCTGGGCTCTCCGCGCAGCACGCTGATAGTTATAACTTCGATCCCGCTTTCGATACTCACTGCGATCGTGGCGCTCAAGCTCTCCGGCCAGACCCTCAACACGATGACGCTCGGCGGGCTGGCGCTCGCGGTCGGGATGCTGGTGGACGACGCCACTGTCGAGGTCGAAAATATCCATCGCAATCACGCGATGGCAAAGCCGCTGCTGCTCGCGATCCTGGATGGCGCGTATCAAATCGCAACTCCCACGCTGGTCGGAACTCTGTCGATCTGCATCGTCTTCTTTCCCGTCGCGCTGCTGTCAGGCGTCGCCAAATTTCTTTTCACCCCGCTTGCGATGGCGGTGGTGTTCGCGATGCTGACCTCGTATCTTCTCTCGCGAACACTGGTCACCACGATGGCGCATCGCCTGCTGCCCGAAGCTCACGATGCGCACTCCGGACCGGGCCGCTGGGACCGCTTCGTACGCGGCTTCGACTCCCGCTTCGAGCGCTTCAGAGACAGTTATCGTGATGTGCTCGCGAAGTTCATTGCGATGCGAACGGTCGGACTCACGTGCGTCGCACTCGCTATCGTTGCCTCCGCGGCGCTGGTCTTCGTGATCGGCGACGACTTCTTCCCCAGCGTCGACGCTGGCATGATGAGGCTGCACGTCCGCGCGCCCACTGGAACCCGGATCGAACGCACTGAGTTGTTCGTCAACGATATCGACAATCAGATCCGGCGGCTCATTCCACCTGGCGAGCTTCAAAGCATCAGCGACAATATCGGCCTGCCGGTCTCTTACGATCTTGCGTTTTATCAGACCGATACCATTGGACCTCAGGACGCCGACATTCTTATCCAGTTGAAACCTGGCCATCGTTCAACCGGGATGTACGAGGATCGCATCCGCGCGATGCTCGGTGAAAGATTCCCCAACGTCACGGGGTATTTTCAGGCCGCCGATATCATCGACGAGATACTCAACTTTGGCCTCTCCGCACCAATTGACATTCAAGTTTCGGGCAACGATTTGCAGACTGACTACGCGATTGCCGCGCGGCTGAAGAGCCGGGTCCAGCGGATTCCGGGCCTCGTCGACGTGCGCATCGCCGAACCGATGGACTATCCTTCCTTTATGGTTAATGTCGACCGCGACCGCGCGCTCGAGCTCGGTGTCACCGAGAACGACGTCGCTTCGAGCCTGCTCACCGCGCTCAGCGGCAACAGCCTGTTGCAGCCCAACTTCTGGCTTGATCCGCGAAATGGCGTAAACTACTCAGTCATTTCACAGTCTCCACAGCACTTCATCAATTCCGTCGCTGCGCTGAAGCGGATTCCGATAGCCGGTTCCCAGGTCACGCCGCCAGCCATCGGCAGCGTGATCGCCACTGACGCTGATATCCAGCCCCCGGCACAAACTCTCGGCAACGTCGCAAGGGTTGAGCACGGAGTCGATCCGGCGCTCATCGCGCACTACTCGGTGCAGCGGGTAATCGATGTCGACGCGGGCGTTTCTGGCCGCGACCTGGGCGGAGCGGCGGCCGCCGTTCAGCGCGAGATTGGCGCACTAGGGACGTTGACGCCTGGAATGCGAATAGCGGTTCGCGGCCAGAGCCAGTCGATGAATGAGTCGTTCCGCACGCTCGAACTGGGAATCGTACTGGCTATTGTATTGGTGTACCTGCTGATGGCGGCAAACTTTCAGTCGTGGCTCGAGCCGTTTATCATCATGATGGCGGTGCCGGGTGCGCTCGCTGGAACGCTGTGGATGCTCGTACTCACTGGCACCACGATTAATGTCGAGTCGCTGATGGGCGGCATAATGGCGGTCGGGGTTGCCGTCGCCAACGGTAATCTGTTGATTACTTTCGCCAACGAGCTTCGCGAGGAAGGCTATAGCCCTGTCGCCGCGGCGATCGAGGCCGGCCGAATCCGCCTGCGCCCCATACTGATGACTGCGCTAGCCATGATTCTTGGGATGTTGCCGATGGCGCTTGCGCTGGGCGAGGGCGCGGAACTGAACGCTCCGCTCGGACGAGCGGTCATAGGCGGACTGATCGCGGCGACCGCCATGACCCTGTTTGTGGTTCCGGCCGTATTTTCTTTGTTCAGCCGCCATCTTATCGGCAAGAAACAGCGCGATGAGGAGATTGAAGCGGTGACGCTGCCGCGCGCATGAGGATTGGTATGTACTGATGGATGAGGATTTAAAAGGTTACTCGGGTCCGCGCCCGGGAAGGCTGTTCGCGGCCGGCCTGATTGTTATCGCTGTGCTGATTGTCGTGTTGACGGGCGGCCTGGTGCTCGGCCACGGGGTAGTGATGCAGGAGCAGAACGCCGATCTTGCGCGGCACTTCGCCCAGGGACCCCGCGTGCTGGTCGAGCCCGTTGCCCAATTGGCAAGCTCGCGCGTGCTGGATTTGCCTGCCAACGTCCGGGGCTATATCGAGACGCCGGTCTACGCAAAAATCCCCGGGTACCTCAAGCGCATTGAGGTTGACAAGGGCGACCGCGTCACAAAAGGCGAACTGCTCGCGGTGATCGAATCGCCTGAGACCGACAAGGAAGTCGCCGACGCGCGCGCCAATTACTGGCTCCAGTTCGTCACCGACCGCCGTAATCAGGAACTGGTCCGCGAGGCCGTTATCGCGCAGCAGACCGCCGACGATTCGCACGCCTCGATGCTACAGGCGAAGGCGGCCTACCAGCAGTTGCTCGCGGTACAGGCCTACGAAATCATCAGGGCACCGTTCGACGGAATGATAACGACTCGCTATGTTGATCCCGGCACGCTGATCCCTCAAACTACTACGCCCGCAAGCGGTGGGGCGCCGATCGTCGCAATCGCAACGCTCGCCCCGCTGCGAGTCTATGTCTACGTACCGCAGGAACTGGCGCTCTTCATCCATAACGGCGACAAGGCCGCCGTCAGTGTTTACGAGCGCCCCGGCCGGATCTACAGCGGCCCGATCGTGCGGCATCCTGACGCCATAGATTCCACCAGCCGCACGATGTTAGTCGAGATCGATCTGCCTAATAATGACTATTCGCTTTATCCCGGGATGTACGCGCGGGCGAAACTGCAGGTCTCTGGAATCGATTCCGGGGTGATGGTGCGCGATGACTCGCTCGTCTTTCGGAATGGCAAGCCGTACGTCCCGGTGGTGCGCGGTGCGCGCCTGTATCTGACCCCGGTCACGCTGGGTTACGACAACGGCCAGATAGTCCAGGTTTCCGGTGACGTTCGCCCCAGTGATCTCGTCGCGCTCAATGTCGGCCAGTCGGTGAGCGACGGCGAAACGGTGCGCCCGATGTTGATGCGGAAACAGTGATGCCCGATCTCAGCGCTGGCGTTTTCACATTGTGCGGATCGGAGCAAGTGTAGGGACCAACGGACATCGCAATGAAACAATCGCCCAGCCGTTGCGCAGAGACCGCCGTTGCGCCTGTTCCCAGGCCCCGTTCCGGCCGTCCTCCGATTCCTCGGATGCGCGAGCGGATTATTCTCAGCGCTACCGAACTGTTCGGCGAGAAGGAATTCCACCGCGTCCGCACCGATGATATCGCCGCGCGCGCGGGCGTCGGCAAGGGCAGCGTATACCGCCAGTTCGGCTCGAAGGAGGAACTCTACGCGATCGTCGTGATCGACGGCTTCGCCCGCCTGCAGACCGAGATGCGCGCGGCGCTCGCCGAGGTCAGCTCGCTCATCGAACGCATCAAGGCGGTAGTTACGCGCACGCTCTGTTATTTCTGGAAGCGCCGCCAGTTCTTCGCGCTCCTCAACGATCCGGGAGCGCTGCCGCGCCGGCAGGCGCGGCGCTACCTGGCGCGCCGCCGCGGGCATACCAGGCTTATCAGTGAGTTGCTTGCCGAAGGCGTGGCCGCCGGCACCATCCGTTCCGACCTTGATCTCAGTCTCGCTGCCGAATCGCTGATGGGAATGATCCGCGGCGTCAATCGCTATCGTGATGAAAGTGTTTCGCTCGGCGACGCGGTGGCGACGGTGGTCTCAATCTTCGTCGCCGGATGCACCCGGTGCGAAAGCAAACATCTCGCCTCGGATGCGCGGAGCGGCCTCGCGCCGCTGCGCGCCCAGACCGAAACGTGCTCGACCGCGCGCGCCAGCGCGAAGCGTGTGGCTATCGCGCACGCTCCATCGGAAACAGCGGGCGGCCGTTAGCGTGCGCGCCTCGCGTTGTGACTATCGCAGCGTGATAATCATTTCCTCGACATCGCGCAGCCGATCCTTGCCAAAGAAGATTCCGTCGCCCACGAAAAACGTCGGTAACCCGAAGGCGCCGCGCTCGACCGATCGCCGCGTGTTCTCGAGCAGGCCATCCTTGATGTCCTGGGTTTGGATCAGCTCGAATAACTTATCGCCCGGGAGTCCCGATTCCCGCAGGGCCATTCGCAACACCTCGGGATCGTCCATCTTCTTGGGCTCCGCCCACATGTGCCGATAGATCTCGTCAACGTAGCGCTCGAATACGCCCAGCGGCTTCGCGGCTATCGCGCCGCGCATCAGTACCAGGGTGTTCACTGGAAAAAACGGATTGATCTTGAAACGGGTAATCCCGTGGCGGCTGAGGAAGCGAGCCGTCTCCAGCCGCTCGTATTCGGGCTTGTTCTTAATCCCGGCCAGACTTTCCGCCGGCGAGCGATTGTTCGTCAGTTTGAAAACGCCGCCGAGCAGCACCGGAACATACTCGAACTTTACCCCGGTGCGCTTCTCAATCTCAGGAATTACCAGATGGCTCAGATAGGCATTGGGACTGCCGAAGTCGAAATGAAATTCCACTTTGATCATAGTCTCACCATTTTTCCGCAAAAGGGCGGATCTCCAATTCGAATGTCCAGGCGTCGCGCGGCTGCTGGTAGAGCTGCCAGTACGCCGCTGCCACCGCTGCGGGACTCATCAGCCGCCCGGGGTCAAGGTTATCGAGCGCATCGTCTCCCTCCGCCGCCCTGATTCGGTCGCGCACCCACGCAGTATCGACGCCGGAATCGATTATGAGATGGGCGACGTGAATATTCTTAGGTCCGAGTTCCCGCGCGGCGCTTTGAGCGATTGCGCGCAGGCCAAATTTCGCGCTCGCAAACGCAGCGTATCCGATGCCGCCACGCAGGCTTGCCGTTGCTCCGGTGAAAAAGATGCATCCGCGGCTCCGAGGGAGCATCAGGCGCGCCGCCTCCCTGCCCGCCAGAAAGCCCGAATAGCACGCCATTTCCCAGACCTTGCGGAAGACCCGCTCAGTCGTCTCAACTAATGGATAATTGACGTTCGCCCCGATATTGAAGACGCAGACCTCCAGCGGTGCATGCCGGTTGGCGTCTTCCAGAAAAGCGGTCACCTCTTGTTCCTTCCGCGCATCGAGAGATCGCCCGAGCATCCGTCCACCCTCCGCTTCGATGTCCGCGGCCAGCGCCGCGAGCTTATCCCCGTTGCGCCGTCCGGCGAAGACGGTGAAGCCTTCGGCGGCAAATTTTGTCGCGATTGCGGCGCCGATATAATCGCCCGCACCTATCACCGCGACGGTCGCGTTCCGAACGGCTTTCGATGAGTCAGCATCTCTCTTGACCTTATTCAGCGCCATTTTTAAACCTCGCAGGTTTTCAGTCCGCCGCTACTCCTCCGGCCTTGCCGATCTGGAAGCCACGGATAAAAAACGCCAACGGCAAGCCAATCAACACCACCACGCCCAGCAGGCGAAAACAATCCATGAACGCCAGCATGGTCGCCTGTTGCGTCATCAGGCTTCCGACTAATCCGTAGGCCTGGTTGATGGCGTCCGGACCACTTGCTCCCCGAGTCATCAGGTAATGGCTCGAAGTATTTACAAACTGGCGTATTGTTCCGTCAGCCGAAGTGAGGTTGCTGACCAGCACGCTCTGATGATATTGCGTCCGCCGCTCCAGCATCGTGGTCACGAAGGCAATGCCGAAGCTGCCGCCCCAGTTGCGGCACAGATTAGTCAGGCTTGAACCTTTGTTGTTTTTGTTCATCGGCAGATACGAGTACGCGAGTTGGCTTACCGGAACGAACATGAACGCGTAGCCAAACCCCTGAAAACATCGCGCCAGTGTGAAATGAAAGTAATCTGTCTGAGTGGTCATTCCGCTGTAGTACCAAAATGACAGTGCGGCGATCGTGAAGCTCGCGCCCAGCAGGCGTTTGGCGCCGATCCGCGGCACGATCCGCACCACGAACGGAGCAAGCAGGGTAATCACTGCCGCGCCGGGACCGAGGACCAGTCCCGCATCCGTGGCAGTGTATCCGAACAGCGTCTGGAGCATCTCGGGAATCAATACTGTGCTGCCGTAAAGGCCGAACGCGAATAGGAAATAATATATGCAGGACAGTCGGAAATTGCGTTCGCGAAGCAGGGTCAGTTCCACCACCGGCTGATGATGGCGCCATTCCCACCAAATCGCGAGCGCAATCGCCAGTGCGGCTATGGCCAGGAAAGTCGCAATGAAATGGCTTCCGAGCCAGTCGTCGCGCTCGCCCCGATCCAGCACGACCTCGAGACACGCAAAGCCAATCGCAATCAGGATGATCCCGGCATAGTCGATTCCGAGTGTGCCCCCGCGCCGAGCTTGCTTACGCTCCTGAGTGTATTGCGCAGTATCGTGAACCAGCCGGCTCGACAGAACCAACGACAGCAGCCCGATCGGGATGTTGATGAAGAACACCCATCGCCACGAAAAGCTATCCGTAATCCATCCTCCCAGCGGAGGTCCGATCGCCGGCGCGGTGACAATCGCCATGCTGTAGAGTGCGAAAGCCCCGCCCAGTTTTTCCTTTGGAAAAGTGTCGACCAGAATCGCCTGTTCGACCGGCGCAAGCCCGCCGCCGCCGATCCCCTGCAACACCCGAAAAAAAAGTAGCATGCCAAGGCTGGGAGCGATCCCGCATAGAAATGACGTTGCGGTGAAGAGCGCGACACTCATCATGTAGTAGCGTTTGCGACCGAAGACCTGGCTGAGCCACGCGCTCATCGGCAGAATGATCGCGTTTGCGACCAGGTAGCTGGTCAGAATCCATGTGCTTTCGTCGTAGCTGGTGCCGAGGCCGCCGGCGATGTGCGGCAGCGATACGTTCGAGATGCTCGTGTCGAGCAGTTCCATGAACGTTGCCAGCGTTACGGTCAACGCGATCGCCCACGGATTGTGCGCCGGCACCCTTGTCGGAGATGGGATCGACGCGGACTCGGCCGTGGATGCGCGGCGCGCGGAGGCTAGCGCAGCCATACCGTTGGCTCCACTGACATTCCAGGATGCAGTACATGGTCAGGATCCTCACCCGGCTCGAGCAGGATCCTCACCGGCAGCCGCTGGACGACCTTGACATAGTTGCCGGTCGCGTTCTCCGCGGGTAGCAGGCTGAAGCGATCGCCGCTCGCACCCGGCATATTCGCGACGTAGCCGTGGTAATCACGGCCGAACGTATCGACATGGATAGTGACCTTCTGGGCGCGATGCATGCGGGCGAGTTGCGTCTCCTTGAAGTTCGCGGTTACCCAGATGTCGTCGGTCTCGGTCACGAACATCAGGGTCTCGCCGGGCTGAATCCGGGAACCCAACTGGACCGCACGCTTGCCGACGATGCCATTGGCCGGGGCGTAGATTTTCGTATAGCTCAGGTTGAGCAGCGCTTGATCGAGCGCCGCCTTCGCCGCATCTGCGTCGGCCTCGCGCGCGGCAATCGCCTTGAGCGCCGAGCCGGCTGCCTGCTGATCAGAATCGACCTTCGCCGCATCAACCCGGGCGGTCGCCGTATACTGATCGTCCTCCTCCTGCGCCACCACCTGGCGCGCGAGCAGGAAAGCGTACCGCTGGGCATCTCTTTGCGCTTTGAAGTTGGCCGCATCGCCCTCGCGCACGTTCGCGAGTGCCGCGGCGTAGTCCTGCTTGGCCGACGCCACCTGGGCGACTGCAAGCTCCAGCTCGGCTCGCGCCTGTTCGACTGCGACTTCGTAGTCGCGCGGATCGATCGCGACCAGCAACTCGCCTGCCGTCACACGGTCGTCGTCCTCCGGATGAACGCGGATCACTGTGCCGTCGATGCGGGAGCTGATCGGATCGATGTGCCCGTCGATCTGCGCGTCGTCGGTCGACTCGTATGATTGCAGGTAATTCCAGGCGAACGGCGCGATCGCCGCGGCGGCAACAATCAGGAGCACAGCCAGAACGATTCGCCCGGTCATCGATCTGTACCATGGGCCACCGCCGGAAGCTCCATGCCCTCGCTTCAGTCCTCCGTTCAGTTCGATGCGCCCACGCGGCTCATCAACGAAGTCCTGCTTGAGCGCGTCCAGGTGGCCGTTTGAGTCTTTGCGTTCGCGTAGCTCTTCGATCGAAGGATCGGGCTCCGCGGCGCGATGTCGCGAATCGCGATTGTTTTCGCCATCCGCGAACTGCGTCCGGCCGTCAGATTCAAGGAAATTGTCCATTTTCACACCGTCAACACATGTATATACAATTATCTTGCCAATGCGAACCTCCGCGGTGCCGCCCGACGGCAGGCCTCGGGGCGGGTGCAGCCCAATAAAGCAAGGGTGACGCCCTTCGCCGGGCAATCACGATGCGAATTGGCAACCTGACTGGGTAGGACCGATACGGCCAATGGAGAGCGGTGTTGGAGTTGGAGGGAGCCCGGACGAGCCTATCGAGGCGGCGCGTTCAGGTGGGAATCGCCGGCAACTGAAGTGCGAGCGCGGGATTGATCGCGATTTTTCGCTCTTTCTTTGCCGAATCGAATAGTGTGATCGATAGCGCCCGCCGCCGTTACGAAAAGCAATCGCCGCTGAGCTTCACATACTCGAAGTCCACCGGATTGCTATTGATGCCGCGCGCGGGCGGAGCAATCCATCCGGCGAACTTACCGGGCTCCGTCACCGGCACCATCAGGGAAGTGACGAACTCGCGCTCCGATTCGGTCGGCAGCCATTCCGATTGCCGCGCGCGCCATTCATCCGCGGGTATGATTTCGCCCGCTGGCGTCATGCTGACGTCCGAAAAATTGCCGATCGCGCGGCGAAAGCCCCGATGCGGCAGCTTCAACTCAAAATCGATCCCGGCCTGCGTGATTATCTTGTTCCAGCGCGCGACGCCCCTTGCCGAGTCGGCGATATACGCGTCGCGTAACATCTCGTTCATCGCGAGCAGCGCCGGCTGTTCGGTCTCGGCTATCCTGCCGTGCTCGGGCGCCATCACCCGATACACCCCGTCCGTCAGGCGGTGATCGTCGCTTTTATCAGCCTCTTTGAAGCGCCCCTTGAGTCCCGCCGTGTAGTAATTGGCGGCGTTGGTCGAAAGTTCCGAACCGAACAGATCGAGCGAGACTGAGTAATGAAAGTTCAGATACTTCTGAACCAGTGCGAGATCGATTCCGCCATATTCGCCGACCTGCGCGGCGTCGTGCGCCTTCATCAACTCGCACGTCCGTGCCACCACCCGGCCGACTCCCGTCTCGCCCACGAACAGATGATGCGCCTCTTCGGTGAGCATGAAGCGGCAGGTGCGCGAAAGCGGATCGAATCCCGATTCGGCGAGGCTCGCGAGCTGGTACTTGCCGTCGCGGTCGGTGAAGTAGGTGAACATGAAGAGCGATAGCCAGTCCGGCGTGCGCTCGTTGAACGCGCCCAGGATGCGCGGATTATCCGGACTGCCCGAATGACGCTCGAGCATCGCCTCGGCCTCCTCGCGCCCGTCGCGCCCGAAATGCGCGTCGAGCAGATAGACCATCGCCCACAGATGGCGCCCCTCCTCCACGTTTATCTGGAAGAGATTGCGCAGATCGTAGAGCGACGGACAGGTCCGTCCCAGATGGCGCTGCTGCTCGACCGACGCCGGCTCCGTATCTCCCTGGGTCACGATCAGCCGGCGCAGCGTCCCGCGATGCTCGCCCGGAATCTCCTGCCAGACCGGCTCGCCCTGATGCGCGCCGAAGCCTATCTTCCGATTCGCTTCCGGCTCGGCCAGAAAGATTCCCCATCGATAGTCCGGCATCTTCAGATATCCGAAGGTCGCCCAGCCTTTCGCATCGACCGAGGTCGCCGTCCGCAGATACACGTCGCTGGTCTGAAATCCCAGCGGGCCAAGCTCTTTCCACCAGCTCAGAAATCGCGGTTGCCATTGTTCCAGCGCCCGCTGAAGCCGCCGATCGTCCGACAGCCTTACGTTGTTTGGAATCCGCTCTGAGTAATCGATAGCCATGATTAAACCCTCTTGGGATCGAACTCGGCGCGCTGCCCTGTGCCATAGCGCTTGAGCGCGCCCTTTTCTCCGACCGCGTTCGGCCGCTGAAAAATCCAGTTCTGCCACGCCGACAACCGCGCGAAAATCTTGCTCTCGACAGTCTCCGGCCCTGCAAATCGCAGCGACGCCTCGAGCCCCGTCAGCGCATCCGAGGAAAACGCCGCCCGCTCCTCGATCGCCAGCCGCACCTCGTCATCCCAGTCGATATCGTCCGGCGCAAAGCTCACCAGTCCCAGTTCCTCCGCGAGTCCCGCGTCGACCGGCTCTCCGATTCGCGAGCGCAGCTCCGTAACCCGGCCCGGCTCGCCCAAAAACCTGCTCTCCAGCCGCGACAGGCCATTGCACATCGCAAGACTGCCGAAGTTCATCGCACTGAGGCCAATCTTCGCCGCCGGCAACTCGTCCGCTTCCCGATGACCGCGCAGCATGTACGTGCGATCCGCCGCGAGCGCCATCTCCAATAGCGTTCCAACGAAACAGGACCCAGGCTCGATCAGCGCGAACATCGAGCGCGAGCTCACGTCGAGCCGTTTCAGAGTGCGCTTCAGATAAAGTGTGATTTCGCGAATCAGCCAGTCATCGCCGTGCTCGGCCAGCATCCGATCGTAAGATTCCACCAGCCTGCCATCGCCACGGGTGTGGAAAATCCAGGTCCGAATCGTCGCCTCGTTGAACCTCAGATGCAGTATCGCGTCGTCGAGTTCGCGCGCCAGCGCCAACGGCCAGAAGCCGTCGCCTATCCGATGAATGTCGCTCAAGTTCACGGGCGCTGGCGCCGACGGTCCTTCGAGGGTGAAATTCGCCACCGACCGTTCCGGTTCCAGTTCGACCCTCAGATGGGGATAAGTGAGCCCCCGAGTCCCGATCTTGCGGTCGAGCGGTCCCAGCGCCAACCCGGCGCTATTCGCCGGTCGCAGCGACCGCGCGGCCAGCTCCGCCGCCTTGCGCGCGGCGGCTTCCGTAAGCCGGCTCCGCGGAACGACTTCGTCCACCAGACCCCATTCGACCGCCCGCCGTCCTTTCATCCCCTCTTCGGCCGTGCAGAAGAAGTCCGCGCGATCGCGCCGCACCTTGCGCTTGTCCACCAGCCGGGTCAGGCCGCCTGTCCCCGGAAGCACCGCCAGCAGCGCCACTTCGGGCAACGAGACGTTGGTCGATCCGTCGTCCGCCATCATTATGTAGTCGGTCGCCAGCGCGAGTTCGTAGCCGCCGCCCGCGCACGGCCCGTTGATCGACGCGATATAGCTCTGGCCCGAATTTTCCGTGGCGTCTTCGATCCCGTTGCGCGTCTCATTGGTGAATTTGCAGAAGTTCACCTTGAATCCATGATCCGACTGGCCAAGCATCCTGATGTTTGCGCCCGCGCTGAAGACCCGCTCTTTAGCCGACGTGATAATCACGCTGGCGACCTCCGGATGCTCGAAGCGCAGCCGCTGCACCGCGTCGTAAAGCTCGATATCCACTCCCAGATCGTAGGAGTTGAGCTTGAGTTCATAGCCAGGATTGAGGCCGCCGTTTTCGTCCACATCCAGCGCCAGCGTCGCCACCCGGTCCGCGAAGCTGAGCTTCCAGTGGCGATAACGAGCGGGACAAGTCTGAAAATCGATCATGGCACTTCAACCTCCGCAGTCGGTGACATGCATCATATTGCAGATTACTGATCCAATGACAAGCATAATAATTCATATTCGACGAGCCAACGACCCGCCTTGTCTCACGCCCGCTTTGCTACCAGCGCGATCAGTTCTCGCATCGATTGCCGGATCGTCCGGCCGCTCGTGTCGAGCTGCGCATCCGCCATCCCGTAAAGCGCCTCGCGCTGCGTGAGGATCCGACGCATGTCCGCGAGCGCGGCGGATTCTTCCGTGCCCTCTCGTACCCGGAAATCGCCTTGGCGGATGACGCGATCCCAATGCTCGCGCGGCGAGGCGCGCAGCCAGATTGTGTAACTGGAATCCAGCAGCCGCTCGAAGGTCGCCGGTTCCGATACCAGGCCGCCTCCGACCGTTGTCACGATTCGTCTTCGCGACAGCAGGATGCGTTCGAGCGCCTTTTTTTCGTAACGCCGATACGCCGCCTGTCCCCAGAGGTTAAAGATTTCGGCAACGCTGACGCCCGCCTCGTCTTCAATTTCGCTGCTCAACTCGACGAACGACCAGCCGAGATGCTCGGCAAGCAGCTTGCCCAACGTACTCTTGCCGGAACCGCGAAGACCGACCAAAGCGATGCGCTCGGAGCGATGATTCATGCTGCCGAAGCGCTTGGTCAGAAGCGCGGCCGCCTCCGCAAGTTTCGCCGGTTCAAGATGGCGTAGGCGCTCTGCCAGCACGGAGTACTCGACCGGCAGCGGCGGCTCCTCGTTGACCAGTTCCGCGAGCGGAATATCGATCGCATTGGCCAGGCGCCGAAGCAGCAAAATTGACAGGTTGCCGCGTCCGCTCTCGAGTTCCGCCAGGTAGCGCTCCGATATGCCGGAGTCGCGCGCCAGCATCCGGCGCGTCATGCCGTGGCGGGCGCGGGCGTCGCGCACGCGTTCGCCGAGCGTTTCCAGATAACCCAGCGCAAGCTCGCGATCGCGATCAACGGCGGGCGTGCTCCGCCCGGCGGGCTTAACGGCCTTGCGGGCCATATCGATGCTTGGCTCCCGACGACGAGACGTGCATTATCTTGCTACTATCATGCCCGACATCGTCAGTCACAACGCGGCCGATCATTTTGTCGATCGCCATCTGCGCGAGGGCCGCGAAAAGAAGCTCGCTTTTATCGACGATCTCGGAAGCTACACCTACGGCGACTTCGCGCAGCGTGTAAATCACGCTGGCAACGTGCTGGGCGGACTCGGAATAGCGGCGGGCGAACGCGTGATCTTATGCCTCGGCGACGGAATCGATTTTCCGGCGCTATTCTTCGGCGCGATGAAGATTGGCGCCGTGCCGATCCCGCTCAGCACGTTCCTCTCTTCCGAGGATTACGCCTACGTCCTGCGCGACAGCGGCGCCGCGGCCGTGGCGGTTTCATCATCGATACTTCATGTGCTCGAGCCTGCGCTTCGCGAGCGGCGCGGAGTGCGGCACGTGATCGTGTGTGGCGGCGAGAATGGATCGTTTGGCCAGATGGCGGCCGGGGCCGGCCCTGCGCTTGTTCCTCTACCCGTCGAGGCCGATGCGATTGGCTTCTGGCTTTATTCGTCCGGAAGCACGGGCCGTCCCAAGGGAGTCTTGCATCGCCATGCGAGCCTGCGCCAGACCGCCGTATTGTTTGGTGAGAGGGTTCTCGGAATCACCCAGGACGACGTCCTTTTCTCAGCCTCGAAGCTGTTTTTCGCGTACGGGCTGGGCAATTCGTGCACTTTTCCATTACACGCGGGAGCGACGGCCGTGCTGACCGCCGCACGTCCGACACCCGACGTGGCATTGGCCGCAATGCGCAACTATCGGCCAAGCGTGTTCTTCGGCGTGCCGACCTTGTTTGCTTCGATGCTCGGCAGTTTGGGTGAAACCGTCGCACCTTCTGACGGCTTGAGGCTCTGCGTCTCGGCCGGCGAAGCTTTGCCGGCGCATATAGCCGAAGAGTGGGAGCAAAGATTGGGCGTCACAATCGTCGACGGATTGGGCTCGACCGAGGCGCTGCACGTCTTCCTATCCAATCGTCCGGGAGAAAGTCCGGCGAAAGTTTCGCGCATGCCGGTGCCGGGTTACGAGATCGCGCTGCGCGACGAGCATGCACCGGCGGAAACGCAAGCGGACGCGCTCGGCGACCTCTGGTGCCGCGGACCGTCGATTGCGGCGGGATACTGGAACAATCCCGAGGCCTCGGCGCGAGCTTTCTTGGGAGGCTGGCTCCGGACCGGAGACAAGTACAGGCGCGCCGAAGACGGCGGCTATCACTATGTCGGGCGAACCGATGACATGCTGAAGGTCGGCGGACTGTGGGTTTCGCCGCACGAAGTCGAATCGGTGCTGACCCAGCATCCGGCGGTGCTCGAGGCGGCCGTTGTTGGCGCGGCCGACGCCGATTCGCTGATCAAGCCGAAAGCGTTCGTGGTGCTGAAGGATCGACGTGGCGAATCAGGCGAGATGGCTGATGAGCTGAAGCAGTTCGTCAAGGATCGGCTTGCGCCCTACAAGTATCCGCGCTGGATAGAATTTCGCGCCGAGCTGCCGCGGACCGCGACCGGAAAGCTGCGTCGCGGGGCGCTTCGCCCTTCTCCATCGCGGTAAAGCCGGCGCAGCAGCTCAAACCTTACAAAATTCAATACGGCGCATTGCGATAATGCGTTACTGCGGCGCCGGCTAAGTCTAATCGGCCCGTTTCCGGGGACTTCTTTCGCGGCCCCGTTCTTGCGTTTCGGCTTCTCCGTGCGGTTCAACCCCGTCGTTGGCACGGAGCCGGCGCGGCAAGTAGGGAAACCACATGAATCTTGCGGTATGGTTGCCATTAACCTTCGGTCTTGGAATAGCAAGCTTCGCGCTGTGTTACGCATTTCTGCGCGCGTGTGAACAAATCTGAGAGGTCCAATGATTTATTTCACAGTCGTCCTTGCCGCCTTCACATTTGTGTATCTAGTCGCCGCGATGATTCGCCCCGAGCGCTTCTAGTCATCGGTTAAGAGGTCAACTATCATGTGGCTCCTGCCCTTTTCGATGCTCGCCATCACGATTCTCCTGGCCGTTCCACTCAGCAAATATCTCGCGTGGATAATGGATGGCCGTTATCATCCGCCGCGCCTCCTGCGCTGGTTCGAGAATCGCCTGAACAGCGGAGCGCAGAACTGGAAACAGTACACGCTCGCGCTGTTGACATTCAACGTGGTACTCTTTGTCTTCAGCTTCCTGGTGCTGTCGTTACAGCCCCTCCTGCCGCTGAATCCTCAGGGCAAAGGGATGCTCGCGCCCACGACGATCTTTCATTCGGTCGTTTCGTTTATCACCAACACCGACCTTCAGCACTATTCGGGGGACGTGCACTTTTCCAACTTCAGTCAAATATTCTTCTGTATTACAAACTTTTTCCTGTCCGCTTCGATAGGGTTCTGCGGCCTGACGGCAATCGTCCGCGCCTTTCGCGGTGAGAGCCGGGTGGGCAACTTCTTCGTCGATATGTGGCGCGTGGTCGTCTACATGTTCATACCAGTCGCTTTCATCTTCGGGCTGTTCATGATTCAGCAGGGCATGCCCATGACCTTTCAGAGCGACTACCAGGTAACAACTCTGGAACCGGCCGCGATGGGCACCACCGACAGCGGGGCGCCAAAGCAGCAGACTATCGTGGTAGGTCCGCTGGGCGCGTTCGAGCCGATGAAGCAGCTTGGCACGAACGGCGGCGGTTTCTATGGCATGAATTCGGCCCATCCGTTTGAGAATCCGACAGCGTTCACCAACGTGTTGGGCAGTGTCGGGATGATGCTTTTTCCGTTTGCACTGGTTCTGATGTACGGCCGGATGCTGAAGCGGATGCGTCACGCGGCGGTGATTTTCTCAGTGATGTTCGTCCTGATGGCCGGGACAATCGTATGGGCGGTGTATTTTGATGCTTTGCGTCCTAATCCCGGGCTGACGGCGCATCCACGGGCTCGCACCTTCGAAATAGCCAATCCGTCAGCGCCGGGCGGCAAGCAAATAATCACGCTGCCTCCGATAGCGGGACTTCCCGTCGATCAGCATCTGGGAAACCTTGAAGGAAAGGAGCTTCGCTTCGGAACATCGGCCGGCGCCACCTTTGCCGCGATGACGGTTGACGTGACGTGCGGCGCGGTGAACTGCGAGCACGACAGCCTCAATCCGATCGCGGGCCTGTCGCCGATGGTGGGGATGTGGCTGAACTGCATCTACGGCGGCAAAGGCGTCGGAATGATCAACATGTTGTTGTTTCTTATCGTGGGAATATTTCTGGCAGGACAAATGGTGGGCCGGACACCGGAGTACCTGGGCAGGAAGATCGGAGCGCGTGAGATGAAGCTGGCGATGATCGCGCTGCTGATTCATCCAATCATGATCCTGGGACCGACGGGGCTGTTTGCGGCGACGAGCTGGGGGCAGAAGGCGGAGAACAATCCGGGAGCGCACGGTTTCTCGGAGATCATGTACCAGTTTTCCTCGGCGTCGGCGAACAACGGATCGGCGTTTGACGGACTGGGAGTTACATATGGATTCAACAGCAATACCAGTCCGGCGCCTGAGGCGGCGGAGTGGGATATAGCGACCGGCCTGGTCATAGTATTCAGCCGGTTTTTGCCGATCATCGCGCCGATTGCAATGGCGGCGAGTCTTGGCGCGAAGAAGGTGACGCCGTTCGGGCTCGGCACGCTGCGTGACGATACTTTCACATTTGGCTGCCTGCTGCTCGGGACCATCGTGATTATCGGCGCGCTGCTGTTTCTGCCGGTGGCCGCGCTTGGACCGCTGGCGGATCATCTGGGGCCGATTCCTTTCGGCGGATAGCGTAATCGCCTTGCGACACAACGATATGCGCTCGTCGAATCAATGGGGCGGCGGCAGTTAACGAAGAGAGTCATCGGAGAATACTCATGGGAGCAACGACCGCAAGGATGCTGGATATCAAGCCGCCGCCCGAGCAACCGGGCAATCCCCGGCGGATTAAACGCCTCGAACTGTTTCAGCCAGACCTGATTCGGCAGGCGTTGAAGGAGGCCTTCGTGATGCTTCGCCCGGACATCCAATGGAGTAATCCAGTGATGTTCGTGGTCGAGCTGGGCGCTGTGCTGACGGCCCTGTTCATTATCCAGGCGCTAATCGGCGGCTCAGTGACGCAGGTTTCGATCGGGTACTTTGTGGCACTCGACGGATGGCTGTTTCTCACGGTGATATTTGCGAACTTTGCGACCGCGCTGGCAGAAGCGCGCGGCAAAGCCCAGGCCGAGTCGTTGCGCAGGACGCGCAGCGAGACGCCGGCCCACCGCCTCAACAGGGCCAATGTGATCGAAGTAGTCCCGTCGACCGACCTCAGGCCGGGAGACCGGGTCGCAGTTGAAGCGGGCCAGATCGTTCCAAGCGACGGCGAGGTGGTTGATGGCATCGCGGCGGTCGATGAATCCGCGATTACCGGAGAATCGGCGCCCGTGATCAGAGAGGCTGGCGGAGATCGATCGGGCGTGACGGGCGGCACAAAAGTAATTTCGGATCGGATTATTGTGGAAATCACCGCGATGCCGGGCGACTCGTTTCTCGATCGTATGATCGAGCTCGTCGAGGGCGCCGTGCGCCAACGCACCCCGAACGAGATCGCGCTGACGCTGGTGCTGTCGGCGCTGACGCTGGCCTTTCTGATCGTAGTCATTCCGCTCTGGCCGATGGCGTACAATGCCGAGCAGTACATGACCAGCTACCTGGGCCTGGCGCATCAGCTGAACAGCCTGGGAACCGATGTGCCGACCCTGGTCGCGCTGCTGGTATGTCTAATACCTACAACGATTGGAGCGTTGCTCGCCGCGATCGGAATCGCTGGCATGGATCGCGCGTTGCAGGCGAATATCATCGCCAAGAGCGGAAAGGCCGTTGAGACCGCTGGTGATATCGATATCGTGATGCTGGACAAGACCGGCACGATCACGGTGGGAAACCGCCACGCGACCGACTTTGTGCCGGTAGCCGGCTTTTCTAAGGCGCGGCTGGCCCAACTGGCAGCGCTGGCCTCGTTCGCCGACGAAACGCCTGAAGGCAAGAGCATCGTTCGGGCGGCGCAGGCGGACGGTGCGGGGGGGGCGGACTTAGGCGCACCGCGGCACGCGCAGTTCATCCCTTTTACCGCGCAAACTCGCATGGGCGGCGTCGATCTTCCAGATGGAAACACTATCCGCAAGGGCGCGCCTGACGCGGTGATCGCGTTCGTCAGAGCAAGGGGGGGTGCGGTTTCTGAGGGCTTGCATGAGATAGTCGACTCGATCGCTTCGAAAGGCGCGACGCCGCTCGTAGTGGCCGAAGGCAGCAACGTAGCGGGCGTTGTCATGCTTGAGGACCTTCTCAAGCCCGGGATCCAGCAGCGCTTCGAGCGGCTTCGGAAAATGGGCTTGCGCACGGTCATGATCACCGGCGACAACGCGCTCACGGCGGCGACGATAGCAAAGCAGGCCGGGGTGGACGATTTCGTGGCGCAGGCGACGCCTGAATCCAAGCTCGCATACATCCGCAAAGAACAGGCGGAAGGCAGGCTGGTCGCGATGATGGGCGACGGCACTAACGACGCCCCAGCGCTCGCCCAGGCCGACGTGGGGCTGGCGATGAATTCGGGGACCCAGGCTGCGAAAGAGGCCGGGAACATGGTGGACCTTGATTCCGACCCGACCAAGCTCATCGAGGTAGTCGAGGTGGGAAAGCAGCTCCTGATGACGCGCGGGGCCCTGACCACGTTCTCAGTCGCCAACGATGTGGCGAAATACTTTGCGATCGTGCCCGCACTGTTCGCGGGGACGCTGCCCTGGCTCAAGGCGATGGACGTAATGCATCTTCATTCGCCGACCTCGGCGATACTATCGGCGGTGATCTTCAATGCGCTCATTATTCCACTGCTTATTCCGGTGGCGCTGAAAGGCGTTTCGTATCGGCCGCTGGGCGCTGACGCCCTGCTTCGGCGGAACCTTCTGATATGGGGTTTAGGCGGCGTCGTTGTACCCTTCGTCGGGATCAAGCTAATCGACATGGCGCTGGTCGCCATGCATCTTACCGCCTGACGGGATTGCGCGGAGAAACTACATTGTTCAAATATATCAGCAAAAGCATCTTGTTGCTGGCGTTCTCTGTAGTCATTTGTTGCCTGATTTATCCAATTGCGGTATGGGCGATTGCTCAGACTTTTTTTCCCTTCCAGGCCAACGGGAGTATCGTAAAGGGTCCGGATGGGCAGCCGGTGGGATCGTTGTTGATAGCGCAGCCATTCACGAAAGACGAGTATTTCTGGCCGCGCCCGTCGGCGGCCTCGTATGACGGCTCGGCCTCATCTTCCTCCACGCTAAGCGCGTCGAACTACCTGCTGCGCGATCGCGTGGCGCGGACGCTGGGTCCGATTGTGACGTACGCAAGCGGGCCGAAGGCGGGCCAACTGGCCGCGCCCGATATCGAGGCATGGTTTCGCGAGGATCGATATCAGGGTCTGCCGCATATCGTAGCGCAGTGGGCGGATAATCATAATGAACTGGCACAAAGCTGGGTTAGCGCGGACCCTTCGCATGGGGACTACATTAGGGACTGGGCAAAGGTTCACAAGCCGGAGGTTTCGGCGTGGATCAAGAACAATCCGGAAACTCCGCAACCGCAGGCGAGCGATCTGGCAGTGATGTTTTTCGAGAACTTCTCGACTGAGTTTCCGGGCAAATTCCCGTCCTCCGTGACGATTCAGCGGTTTGGCGGCAAGACCATAACTGCCGTGGAGCCGGTCGGATCGGGCTCGGATATCCAATCTATTTTCTTCGACATGTGGCGGCAGGATCATCCGGATGCCGCTCTGGCGGATGTCCCTGGCGACATGGTGACGACTTCCGGATCGGGGCTCGATCCCGATATCACGCTTCAGAATGCGGAATATCAGCTCGACCGAGTCGCCGGCAAATGGGCGTCAGACACCAAGCGGCCGCCGGCGCAGCTGCGCAACGAAATCGGGCAGATAGTCGAAGCCAAGGCCTTTGCGCCGATGGGCGGATTGTATGGCGAAAAGTTGATCGACGTTCTCGAGGTGAACCTGGAACTGAGAAAGCGGTACGGCAACGTCGCACAGTGAGGTTCCGAACCGCGCGGCGATGACAGTGGAGGATGACGTACAGGCACCGCACACACGGCAGGAACGACCGCGGGCACTGGCTCGGTGAATTGAACAAAATTGAGACGGCGTGCGCGCGCGGTTTCCTAACCGGCGCGCTCGAACCTGCCGGAGAACGATTGGTAGGAAAGAAACCATAGCGTCATCATCAGCGTGCCGATTCCGACCGAGAACGGGTAGGCAATGGTCGGGGAGTGCATCACGAACGGAAGAAGCGCGACCGCCAGCGCCGGCGGCACATGCAAATCGAACACACGCAGTATCACCATTCCGCACGCCATACTGCATGCGGCGGCAGCCGGTCCGGCACCGAGCAAATTCCAGAACAGCAGTCCGCCCGCAGCGGTCAGAAAGCAGGCGACCGGCAACAACAGTGGCCGCCTGGCCCACGGGCAGATCGCGGTATGGCCGAACATTTCGAAGCCGATGACGACCAGCGGCGGGAAAAGCACGAAACGCAAACCGGTCAGCTTCACGAGCAGGACGGCCACCGCCACGAATAGCATCAGGGCGATCAGCCAGTAGGAGCCGACGGGAGTCTGTTCGATCGTGTCATCGACTGCCTCGGCGGTGCTGAGCGGCTCGAGCCAGTTTTGCGCGAGGCTGAACTTTTTCCAGAGCATTGAAAGCACGGCCAAGAGCACCGTTCCGAGCATCACGCCTGGCGGATACCACCAACTCTTCACTCCGAGCACGAGGGGCAGGAGACCGGCTGAGATCGCGGGCGCGATCGGCGACTTCAGCACAAATATCAGGCCGACGGCGCCGCCCACCGTCAGCAGCACCGAGAGATATCCATACGGGAGGGCGCGCGTGAAGAAGATGCCGATCACGCCCGTGAGAACCGGGGTAATCGCCAGCAGTATCGGCGCGCCCGCCCAGGTGCCGCGAGGCCGGGTGAAGACATCGTGAGAGAGCGCGCCGAGCTCCGGAAACAACACGTAGAAGGCGCCGGTTGCGTACGCAATCTCGGCGATTATCGCGATATAGGCGAGTGCGATCAGCTCGGCGCCGAATCGATGCCAGCGGCCGAGCGCCGTCCCGGCAACGTCTCGATGCGCTTGAGCGCGTGCGGACGCGCCCGGTTGAACGGACGTTTTCATCGGGTCTGGCCGCAATCCTTTGCTGGCATTTCGCTGGTGCGTAGAGCGCGCCCGCCACTGCGACTCGTCCATAAGTGAACGGATCGTCGGCCACCCGGATGAAGAAATCAACCCGTGTTGACGGGCGCCGGTTTCGGCATCAGCGCGACCGCGGTGCCGACCGATAAATTGCGCGACTGCTCAATGCCCGGACACGAATGAGTCCGAACATCTTCGGCACGAATGTCACGGGCTCATCTGGCCCATTTCAACCACTGACGGAGTATCCCGCTAACGCGCGGAGTGAGGCGGCTGCGGTTGTAAGCGTCGCCGATCTTGCGAATCGCCTCGGCCTGGGTGGGATACGGATGGATGGTTCGGGCGATAGTCGAGAGTCCGAGCTTGCCGACTATCGCCAGGGTCAACTCTGAGATCATTTCGCCGGCGTGGCTCGCGACCACTGTCGCGCCAACGATCTCGTCGCTGCCCTCGCGCACATGAACCTTGACGAACCCGTCGGTCTCGCCGTCGAGCACCGCCCGGTCCACTTCGCCGAGCGGCTGCACGAAGGTTTTGACCGCGATTCCACGGCCTCGCGCCTGGTGTTCGTAAAGCCCGATGTGAGCGATCTCCGGATCGGTATAGGTGCACCAGGGAATGGCCAACGCGCTGACGCGTTCGCGCCCGAGAAACAGCGCATTGCGGATAACGATCCGCGCCATCGCATCGGACACGTGGGTGAACTTATACTCCGAGCAGATATCGCCGGCGGCAAAAATCCGCCGATTGCTGGTGCGGAGGTGATCGTTCACCTTCACGCCGGTCCGACGATCGTATTCGACGCCAGCCGCTTCAAGGTTTAGCCCGTCCATCACGGGCGCGCGGCCCGCTCCAACCAGGATGTCATCGCACTGAATCTCGCGGCGGTTTCCACCACACTCGAGCTTGACGAGTCTGTCGCGGCCGCGCACCTCGACGCTTTGAATTTTGCAGCCCTCTACCAGATCGATTCCGTCGCGCAGTAGCGCGGCCTTCACGATCGCGGCCGCGTCCCGGTCCTCCTTCGGCAGGATTCCCGGCTCAGCCTCCAATAGCGCGACCTCCGCGCCGAACCGTCTGAAAGCCTGTGCCAACTCGCATCCGATCGGCCCCGCGCCAATTACGACCAGGCGCCTGGGCAAAGCGCTCAACGAAAAGATTGTTTCGTTGGTAAGGAACCCGGCTTCGCTCAAGCCTGCTATGGGAGGAGCGATCGCGCGGCTTCCAGTCGCGATCACCGCCCGGCCAAACCGCAACGTCTTCCCGCCGGCGTTGATCGAGCCGGCACTCGAAAAACTGCCCTCGCCGAAAAACACGTCCACGCCAAGGCCGCGGTAGCGTGCAGCCCCGTCGTTGGCACTCAGCGCCGCTCTCAGCCGGCGCATCCGCTCCATGACCGCCGGAAAATCGACGACGCGATCGGATGCGACGCCGAGGCCATAAGCCGCGGCTCGATGCGCGTCGGCAAACGCACGCGCCGAACGAAGCAACGCCTTCGATGGCACGCAACCCACGTTGAGGCAATCACCGCCCATCAACTCGCGCTCGATCAAGGCGACTTTCGCGCCAAGCCCGGCAGCTCCCGCAGCGCAGATGAGGCCGGCCGTGCCAGCACCGATCACGACCAGGTTGTAACGCGCCGCCGGTTCGGGATTCGTCCAATCGGGCGGGTGAACGTTGCCGATCAGCTTTTCGTCATAGGTATCTTCAGGCATGAGGGCAACGACCCGCGGTTGCAGGCATCATTATCCCTGTTCGAGCGATTTTTGTCGCGGAACAAGAGCATCCGTCGGGTGGAAGGATCATTTTGCCGGCGCTAAATTCACGCGATCCGAAATCGATGAAATCATCGCGGATTGGCTATTCCCGCCGGCTGTCGCGCCGATCAACGCGGCCGTTGCGCGTGGCGTCAGGCCGTTGGATGCTACGCGGCCTTGGCGGGTACCGGCTGATGATAATCGCGGATCTCCTTGATCTTGCCGTCCACGATCTCCATTACCTCCGCGCCGATCGCTTCAACTTTCCCGTGCTGTGCGCGGGTTCCGTGGAAGAGCGACTCCGCCACGCCGAGGCCGCTGTTGCCGGTGCATACGCGCAGATCGCAATGCCCGTCGGGAAACACGGCGAACTCGGTCTCGTACGAGCGCCGGACCTCTTCACGGCCCGCGCACCGCTTGCCAGTTGCGCCAATGATGACCGGCTGTTCATGAAAGCACGCCATCACTCCTTCGAGATCGTGGCGGTTGAACGCGTCAAAGTAGCGTTGAATCAGTTGTTCCTCAGGTGTCATTTTCCCTGCCTCCTTATGCAATTAAGCCGCAATCATCTGCCAGCAGCCTTGCACTACTTCCGCAAGCTGCGTGTTCAGCTTTTTCCGCCGCCCGGTGCGAAGCCACGCCAGCGCGACCGCACACAGAGCGCCGCTTAGCATGTCCGCAAGCAGGCCGGGGCTGCCCGCCCGCACCTCTGCGTCGGCCTGCCCGTCCCTGATGAACTTCGTAAGGACGCGCCGGGCGCTTACAATCTCCGGGGGAAGACTCCGCACGAAGCGCACTTCGTTTTCGCAGAAATAGACGAACGCTTCACTATGGTCCGTCACGGCCATGAACTCGTGACGAACAATCTGGCGAAGCTTCTCCAGGGTACTGCCGGGACCGGTAACGATCTTCTGCAACTCTCGGCAATACCAGCCATACCAGCTATGGAAGATTTCGCGGGCAAGGTCATCCTTGCCCACAAAGTGGCGGTATATGGCGGCTTCCCGCACCCCGGACGCCTCGGCTATCTCGCGCATGCTGGTCCCGTCGATGCCTCTCTCGGCGAAGAGTGAGGTTGCGGCCCGTACAATCACAGGCCGTTTGGTAGCCGGCTTTTGTTCCAGCGTCTTCATATGTTAGTGAGCGACCACTAACAGCGATTTTGTTGAATTGTCAATCGAACCGGCTTGCAGGATATGGAAGTGTGGCGGCCGCGATCAGGAAACCGGATCATTCATCCTCGACAAATGCGCGCATAGGGCCGCAACTCGGCCAACAGCGGACCGTAAGCGTGCACTCGATAGTCGCGCGGCAAGCCGAAATCATGTAAGTGCTGGATAAATAAGGCGCGGAGGGGTGGCCGAGCGGTTGAAGGCACCGGTCTTGAAAACCGGCGTATCCGAAAGGATACCGTGGGTTCGAATCCCACCCCCTCCGCCAAGGAGCCTGGGCGTATCGCGTCCGACAACGACTGCGCGAGCTGGCCCCTCGGAGCACCGCCAAACCTGAC
>VFSW01001669.1_pt1 | contig 33789 bp, 36 predicted proteins | sample 5358111 | NCBI WGS metagenome assembly VFSW01 (sample SAMN11554181, study PRJNA540505) | mine drainage metagenome | isolation source: sediment from site ElyBrook_90M | place: USA: Ely Copper Mine, Vershire, VT | collected 2017
GGAATACGCGCTGCTGCGCCGGTGGCACGAGAGCGCGTTGAAAAAGCAGGGATAGAATATTATTATTTTCAGATAGTTAGAGGAATTGATTGAAAATCAGCACTGACCGGCCTATGTTCGGATGATCCGGCTCCTAGCAGTACGCTCGTGGAAGAAATATCGACCACGTGCCGAACCTGGGAGCTTTTTTTGGCTGCTATGGAGGCGCATTATGTCGACCGCGATTTTTGTCGACGCGGGATTTTTCCTCAAGAGATTTCGGCACGTCTACCCTACAATCAAGAAGTACGATGCAATCCTTGCGGCGCGCACGCTGCACAAGATGTGCCTTGACCATCTGACGCAGCGGGGAGATGTCGAACGGCGCGAGCTATATCGCATTTTCGTCTACGATTGCCCGCCGCTTACAAAGAAGGCACATACACCGCTCGAAAAGGTAGCCATCGATTTCGGCAAGAGCGATACCGCGGCTTTTCGGACAGCATTTCACAGCGAACTCAAGTGCCTGCGCAAGGTCGCGCTGCGCTTGGGCCGCCTGCAGGATGGCGGTGGCTGGCGGATCAAGCCCCCGGTGTTGTCGGCCATCCTAAAGAAGGAGCGGAAATTCGAAGACCTGACCGATCACGATTTCGAATACGACGTCCGACAAAAAGGAACGGACATGCGGATCGGTCTCGATATCGCTTCCGTCGCCTATAAGAGGCAAGCTGACCAAATTGTATTGGTGGCTGGGGATGCCGATTTCGTTCCTGCCGCCAAGCTGGCACGGCGAGAAGGCATTGACTTCATCCTCGACCCTATGTGGAACCCAATCGCTCCTGATCTGCATGAGCATGTCGACGGGCTGAAATCGACATGCCCCGAGCCGGTCAGTCGAGCTGCAGGCGAAGTTCGATTTCGTGACTGAGAGTTTTGAAGTGTGTCTCATGCCTGCTCGTTGATCTTCGCCGGGCAGTGCACGCTTATCGTGCCCCCTATCCCCCGCTGAGCGCCTGGACGATCTGGATCTCGTCGGCGGGACGAAGCGCCTTGGCCAAGTCGAACACCTGTTCGCCGTTGACGAACAGGCGCATGTGGCGGCGGATGCGGTCCTGCTCGTCCACCATGCGGAAGCGCAAGCCGGGATAGCGGCGATCGAGATCGAACAGCACCTCGCCGACGCTCGCGCCGGACGCCTCCACCAGGCTCGCGCCGGTATAAGGCCGCAAGGGGCTGGCGATCAGCACCTTCACGGCGCCGCGGCCTCGACCGCATAGATCTCCGGCAGGTGCCGCGCCAGACACGACCAGCTTGCGCCTTCGTTGCGGCTCATCCAGACCTCGCCCGCCGTGGTGCCGAGATAAAGGCCGACGGGATCGCCACCGTCCGCGGTCATGGCCTGACGCTTGACCGTCCACCACGCCTGCTCTTTGGGGAATCCGGCGTCGAGACGCCGCCAGCTTTTGCCCGCGTTCTTCGTCACATAGGCGCAGGGCTTGCCGTCGACGGCGGTGCGCGGCCACACCGTCTGCCCGTCCATCGGGAACACCCACACCGTCTTGTCGTCGCGCGGGTGCACCACCATGGGAAAGCCGATGTCGCCCACCTTCTTGGGCATGGCGCGTCCGATGCGCACCCAGGTGCTGCCGGGGCGGTCGAGGCGGTAGATGCCGCAATGGTTCTGCTGATAGAGCCGGTCGGGATTGCTGGGGCACAGCCGCACGCAATGGGGATCGTGGAAGGCGATGTTGGCCGCGCTGAAACCTTCCACCACCTCCATGCCGTCGATCAACGGCCGCAAGCTCCTGCCGCCGTCGACCGTCTCGTGGAAGCCGCCGCCCGACATGCCGAAATAGAGATGCCTGGGATCGCGCGGATCGACGATGACGGAGTGCAGCTTGGGCCCGTCGGGCGTGCCATCCTGCTCGGTGCCCATGTAGGAGCGGTACTGCATGTCGTCGTTGAGAACGGAGAACGGCTCCCAGCTGAGTCCGTCATCGTCGCTGCGGAACAGTCCCTGGGGCGAGGTGCCGGCATACCAGACGTCCTCAGCCGGGGTGAGCCAGAAGGTGTGCTTCACCGTGCGTCCCCCTTCGACTTTGGCGAAAGCTGGCGGGCGCGTCACCTCCTTCCAGCTTTTGCCGAGATCGGTGGAGCGGAACATGGTGGGGCCCAGATGGCCGGTGGAGGCCGCCGCCAGCATCGTGCCGCTCTGCGGATGGAGGACCATGTGGTGGACGATCTGGCCGAGGAACAGCGGCCCCTCCGTCTTCCAGCTCCGCCGCGCCTTGTCGCCGCGGAAGATCCACGCCCCTTTGCGCGTGGCCACCATCAGCAGCCGCTCGCGCCGTTTTGATGTCGTCGTTTTCTTTGCCGGCTTCTTCGCCATTCCAATGCCCCATCCTGAAAGGACAAAGGTTATCGCGCGGCCGCGCGGGCGACAATCGGTGCGCCCGCCGGATGACGCCGCCGTCAGCGGCTCAGGCCGGCGGCCGGCGCAGTTTCCGCGGCGCGGATTCCGGCAAGGCGAACATCACCAGCAGTCCGATCAGGCAGGCGGCGGTCCAGTACCAGGCCGGGGCCAGCGGATCGCCGGTGACGCGGATCAGCCCGGTGATGACGAACTGCGTCGAGCCGCCGAAGATCGAGATGGCGAAGGCATAGACGGTGGCGACCGCGCCGGAGCGGATGCGCGCCGGCAGCGATTCCGTCAGCGACACGATGATCGGCGGCGACGACAACGCGAACAGCAGCATGAGCCCGCCCATCGCGGCATAGAGCGTCAGCACAGAAGGATAATGCGAGATCAGCCAGAAGGCCGGCAGGATCGAGAGCAGCATCAGCACCGTGGGCAGTATCATCACCGGCTTGCGGCCGAACCGGTCCGACAGCAACCCGCTCAGCGGCTCGAAGGTGACGGCGACCAGTGACGTCACCACCGTGACGCCGAAGGAAATGTTGGCGGGCAGGTGCAGGGTGACCAGCGAATAGGTCGCCATGTAATCGATGACGTAATTGGCGATGGTGGTGCTGGCCAGCAGCAGCAGCCCGCAGATCAGCACGCGCAGATAGGGCATGACGTTGGCGGGGAAGCGAAGCGTGCCGCGGGTGGCGTCGGGCGCCAGCGCCGCGTCGTCGGCGGCGTGCAGCGTCTCGGGCAGGCTTTTGCGAATCATGATGCCGAAGGGCACGATGACGACACCGGCGAGGAAGGCAAAACGCCAGCCCCAGGTTTCGAGCATCGTATGACTCAGCGTGCTGGCGAGCACGACGCCGACCGCCGAGGCGATCAGCACAGCAGCGTCCTGGCTGGCATATTGCATCGAGCCGTAGAAGCCGCGGCGCTCCGGCGGCGCGGCCTCGATCAGATAGGCGGTGGTGGGACCGACTTCGCCGCCCAGCGCAAAGCCCTGCACCAGCCGGAACAGCACCAGCAGGATCGGCGCGGCGATGCCGATGGTGGCGTAGCCCGGCGTCAGCGCCACGCCCAGCATGCCCGCGCCCATCATCGCGAAAGAGATCAGCATGGCCGGCTTGCGGCCGATGCGGTCGCCGAGGCCGCCGAGCACGATGCCGCCGATGGGGCGCGTGATGAAGCCGATGCCGAAGGTGGCGAGCGAAAGCAGCAGGCTGATCGAGGCGTCGTCGGCCGGGAAATAGGCCTTGCCGATATAGACGGCGAAGATCGCGTAGCAGAGGAAGTCGTAGAACTCGAGACCGTTGCCCATCACCACGGCGAACACGTGGCGCACGGGAATGGAGCGGCGTACCGCCGGGCTTTCCGTGGTCATCAGCCCCGGTGCTCTCATGCCGGCGGTCCCATCATCGTCCCAGACCCGCAGCATGCACGAGCGGGGCGGAATAGGGAAACGGGGTCTCAGCCATGCGCCGCCTGCACATTTTTCCGGCGGCGGTCGGCGAGCCAGTACAGCGTCAGGCCGACCGCCAGCATGACCGCCGTCGACAACACCAGCTTGAGGAAGGTCGCCAACGGATGGGCGTCGCCGCCGTTCGGGATCAGGGTGCAGGCGATGGCGATCAGCGTGGCGATCAGACCGACCACCGCAAGAACAACGCTGGTGCGGGCGCCGCCGGGCGGCTGCCAGGCGCCGGGCACGGCCGCGCCGCGCGAGAATTTCAGATAGGCGGCGAACAGGAAGACATAAGGAATCGTCACCGTCAGAACGCTCATGGCGACCAGAAAGTCATAGGCGCCGCCGACGCTTTCGCCCGCCTGACTGAGAACCACGAATGCCAGCATCAGCGCGCCCTGCAGCAGGATGGCGGCCGTCGGCGCGCCGGTCTTGGGATTGCGCCGCGCGAACAGCGGCGGCAGGAAATTGTCGATGCCCGCGGCGAAGGGCAGACGCGCGCCGACGCCGAACCAGGCGACGAAGGCGCCCAAAGAGGCCAGCGCGAAGGCCGCCACGGTCCACGGCCCCAGCGACGGCAAGCCGACGCGCCCGAGGCCGCTCTTCAGCACGTCGGGGAAGCCGGCCAGGCGGGTCAACTCGCTCTGCGGCAGCACGATCAGCATCGCCACCGTGCCGGCGATATAGATCAGCACCATCGACACGCCGACGATCATCAGCACCCGCAGGATGGTGCGCATGCCGCCTTCGATGTCGTTGCGCAGGAAAGCGATGGATTCCACGCCGGCGATGGCGAACACCATCGTGCTCCACAGGATCGCGGTGTCGAAATTCATCTTCGGGAAGTAGGAGGCCTGCGCGAAATGCGTCGCGCTGTGGCCGTGCAGCCCCAGGAAGACGGCGATCGCGACGATCACCAGGAAGGCGAACCAGTTGCCGGCGGCGCCGAGATTGGTCAGCCATTTGCCGTAATGGAAGCCCACGAGCTGCACGCCGATCACCAGCGAGGCGAGCGCCAGCGAGATCGCCAGATAGAGCGGCCCGCTTTGCGTGCCCGCGCCGACCGCCGCCGTGATGAGCCCCGCGAGAAAATAGAGGATGCTGGCGAAGAAGGGCATCAGGCTGAACCAGTAGAACCAGCCGCAGAGGAAACCGGCCAGCGGCCCGAAGGCCTCGCGCGCCCAGGCATAGATGCCGCCCTCGGCTTCGATGCGCGTGGTGAGTTCCGCCGTCGCCACCGCCAGCGGCAGGAAGAAGACGAACAGCGACACCAGCCAGAGCGGCAGCGCGGCGGGGCCGACCGCGGCGGCCACCGCCAGCCAGCGCAGGCCGATGTTCATCACGATGCCGTAGAGCGCGGCGTCGAGGAATTTGAGCCGGGCGGCAGCGGGCGGCGCGGCGGGCGAACTGCTATCCAAGCGTTTTCATCCAGATTGCGAGCGCCACCTTGTCGGCGGCGGACAAATCGAGTTTCGCCGCAGTGGCGAACTGCTTTTTGGCATCTTCCTTGTCGCCGGACCAGTACAGCGCCTCGCCCCATTTGAGATGCAGGCGAGCCCAGTTGGGGGCGTATTTATCGGCTTCCGCAAATTTCGCCAGCGCGAGATCAGAGCGGTTTTTGGCGATCAGCGCTTCGCCCCATGCTTCCAGCGGATCGGCGAAGTGCGGGCCTTTCTCGTGAGCCGCTACGAATTTCGCCACGGCACCGTCGAGATCGCCTTTGGCCATCAGCATCCGGCCCCAGCGGTAATACGCCATTGGGATCGACGGCGCCTGCTTCACCGCCTGCGCGAACCAGTAAGCCGCCCCGTTCCAGTTTCTTTCCGCAGCATCGATGTCGCCGCGGCTGCGCACGCACGCATAGCAATCGGGGGGTGTCTGATCGATCAGCGCATGGGCGCCCTTGAAGTCGCCGGTCTCGGCCAGCGCCACGGCGACATAGGGCCAGATCAGCCGCGAAAAAATGGCGTTCCTGAACGTGGAGGGCAGCATGGCGGCTTTAAGGACGTCCGCCGTCTCCTTTTCGACAACCGCCCGCCGGGCGATGACCGACGACCACTCATCCATCCAATAGTCGGCGATGAGATCGTTGGCGGAGCGGTTTGCCAGCGTCTGAGGATCGGTGGTCGGAGACTCGTTTTGAATTGCATTTCGCGCAGCCGTTTTGTCGTGAAGCTGCGCCGAAACGACGGTAAGACTTTGGCGGGCTCCCTCCACGCTGCCGTTGTAGTCCGGCAGGCGGATCAGCCGCTCCGCGTCGGCGCGTGCCGCCAGGAAGTCGCCCAGCGCAAAATCCACCGTGCCTTGCTCTTGCGGCAGGGCGATCCGCCGGGCTTGGTCGCTGATGTCGATATTGCCGCTGTGCTGCAGAACCGTCACGGCGGATCGCGCGCCGTCCAGAGCCGCCTCATCATGGCCAAGCTGTGATTCGCTCAAATCGATGTTCTGATAACCGATGACCAAGTCCGGCACGAGCGCCAGGGCTTGCCGTGCGTCGGCCGCCGCCTGTCGGCCGTTGCCGGATGTGGCATCGAGAACCCCGAGGCCGATATAGGCCCAGGCACGATCGCGCGGCGAACCATCCGCGACCAAGCGTTCGAAGAGCGCCCGCGCCTGCGCTCGTCGCGGAGGCATTGTGCTTTCCAGATAGACCGCATAGCGATAGGGCTGCGTGTGCTCGTAGACCTTCTCGGCGGCCTGCTGAAGCAATGCGTCGAAATCGCCTTCCTTGCCTGTCACCGTTGCGCCGCTGTCGCCGCCGGCGCGCGCGGTGATCGCCAGCCCGGCGGCAGTGCGATAGACCTCGCCGGTGATGTGCGTCTCATGGCCCAGCCACGATACCAACAGCTTGTGCATTTCACCGATGGAGACGCCGGTATCGGGAATTTCGACCTTGATGTCGTCGCCCCAATTGTTGGCATAGGAATCCGCCGGCCGCTCAGATTTGGTGACGTCCTGCATCGCCTGGAGCTTGTCGAGCAACTGCGCTGCCACCGCTTGCCCGTTAAGGCCGCGCTGCGCCAGATCGGGCGGCACCGAGAAGGCCTCGACGACGAGCGAGTGGTCGTGAGCAGCATCCCAGATCGCCGAACCGACCGCGACGGCAATGGCCAGGAAGATAAAGGCAAGCGACAACTCGAACGCCAACCGCATCACGTCGCTGACATGGCGCACGCGCAGCGACCAGTGACGCAGACGCTTCTCTTCGCGGAGTTCCTCGGCCTGGATTTCGGCGAGCTTCGCCTGTTCCTGCAGATAGTGGCGCACCACCTTGGCCATGGCCGGATCGTGCACGGCGCCGCCGAGTGCGAATGCCGCCGCCCCCGGATCGCCGTGCCGGCGCGCGGCTTCCTCGTGTTCTTTGCCCGTCATTGTCCGTGTGCCCCTCGACCCGCTGCAACTTTGGCTAATTAATTCTTGGTCGCAAGAATGGCGGTCGGCCGGCGTGCGGCGCGCCCTGGCCGCGACCGATGCTCGCTCACTCGGCGGGAAGTAATTTTTGCACGTTGATTCAATAACTTAAAGAAATTTCGAGGGTGGGCAAATCCGGCCCGTGTGCAGGTTGGTCGAAAATATACGTCGGCGCCCTCACTTATGAGCGCGGGCTGACGAGATAGCAGCGGCGCTCGAGCGGACGACAGGCGCCGGCGATTGTTCCCGTGTCGACCAAGTCTTGCGGAAAATACATGCGTCTTTACGAGCCGTTTTCTCCCCCACGACCGGGGGGAGAAAACCGGCGATCCGTTCTATTTCGTGAAGTCGACCGGCACGTAGATGTCGTCGCCGACAAAGCTGCGGTACTTGTCGAACCCGGCGACGGCGGCGTCGCTTTTGGTCTTGGGAATGGACGCTTCCATCTCCTTTTCCATCGCCTGGTCGCGCGCCTTGTCGGGGTCCATGCTGGCGAAGCTCATGTGATGCTCGCAGAGGATCACATTGGCGCCGCCGCTCAGCGGCGTGGCGCTGACCATCACCTGATAGTCGTCGATCAATCCCTTCTTCTTGGCGAGTTCTTCGCCGGGCACCCAGACCGATTTCAGGCCGGTGAGATAGTCGTCGATCTTGTTGGGATCGACCTTCACATAGGTGATTTCCCAGTAGCCCTTCTGCGGCGCGTAGTCGGTCCACATCTTGGCCGATGCCGGAACCGCGGAAACAAGTACCGCCGCGCAAACGCCGGCGAACAGAAACGATTTCATGCGCCCCTCCATAAGGCTGGTGAATCCAAACTTATGAATGAGACTAGTGTGCAGATAACGGCCACAGACAAGCACGCTTCGGCCGAGATCAAAAATGTTCCGTTGTCAGGCCCGCCGATTGCTCTCATTCTGACGCCGATGGCGCCGTGAAATCACGTTCGGCGGACGTGGGGTTGTGTGCTTGGGGACCTCGGCGCAGGAATCCGATTGGAACCCTGGATTCCAGCGTCTGCTGTCAGTCATTGCGCGGCAAGGGTGATCGAAAGCCGCCCGCGCGTTTCCGCTATCGTCTCGGCGATGACTGCAAGCAGCACGGCAAACTGGCCCGCATAGAGAAAGCGGATCGCCTCGCGCGCACGTTCTTCCAGAACGATGGTTCCGTCTTCGCAGACGCGCAGCAGCCCTTCGTCTTGCGCCGCGTCCAGCAGACGCCTGACGTGGACAGGCGAGACGTTGAAACGGCGCGCCGTTGCGTTGACCGAGAACGGCAGAGGCTTCCCCGGCGGGAAAGTCTCCTCATCCGCGATCATCAGCGACCAGACGATCTGCGATCCGGCATGACGGTGCAGGAAGACGCGCGTATAGGCCGCAAACCCCTCCGCCCCCCGCGCCGTATGCGTCGAAGCCAGCAGATTTTCGCCGTGGATGCGGGCAAGCGCTTCGAAGACGTCGTCGCGATGCAGGGCGCCGAGCAGCGCCACGGCATCCGGTTCGAGAATGCGCGCCGCTTCGAGCGCCGCACGCAAATGGAGGCGCCAGCTCTGGCGAAAGCGCGCCGTGGGCAGATAGCGCGCGGTCTCGCCGCGGCCGACCGGCAGCACTTCGACATACCCCAGATAGCGCAGATAGATCAGCAGAGCGCGGGCGCGTCCCGGACTGACAAGGCCGGTCGACGCACACACGTCCTTGAGGCGCGGCAGCGTCAGCCCGCCGGCGACGTGCAGATAGATCGCCCACAGCGCGACGACGTAACGGCCGGCATCCTTGAAGATACCGTCGAGCGCCTTGTCGTTTTCGCCGACGATCAGAAAATTCGCCGCCAGAGCGCGCGACGCATCACCAAAACGCGGATCGGCGGCGACCTGGGCGCAGCGCCGCTCCGCGTCCCCACCGCCGATATCCCATCGCATCAGCTCTGCGAGGTCGTCCCGTCTGTCCATGTCCCGCGCCCCCCCGGCCGCGCGATACTTATGGAATAAGAACAGCTCGCATAGAGATATTGTGTGTGTGCATTATGCGGTGAATTATTGTGAAATAAATTTATTTACATGATGATTATGTAAAGTCTTGCTTTTGCCCGCCGGAGGTGTGATTTATGGCCCATGGCTGACACCCTACCGCAGATGCTCACCGCGAACCGGCTGCGCGACGGCGACGTCGTCTATTGGCGCGCCGGCGGCTGGGTGGAGACCCTCGGCCAGGGCGACGTCTTCGCGGCCGAAGCGGACGCCGAAGCGGCGCTCGCCGCCGCGGGCAAATTCGTCGCCGGCAATGTCGTCGTCAATCCCTATCTCTTCGACGTGCGTGCGGACGCGAGCGGCATCGCCCCGGTCAAGGAGCGCGAGATCATCCGCGCCGCCGGGCCCACGGTGCGCAGCGATCTGGGAAAGCAGGCGTGCGGGCTGACGCCGGAACCGGTGCTGCACGCCGCCGCCGCACGCGACGCGGTGGTCGTCGAAGACCACAGCAAAGAGCGGGACGACAATGTATCGATATGACGAATTCGACGCCGCGTTCGTCAAGGAGCGCGTGGCGCAGTTCCGCCATCAGGTGGAGCGCAGGCTTTCGGGCGAGCTGAACGAGGACCAGTTCAAGCCGCTGCGGCTGATGAACGGACTCTATCTGCAGCTGCACGCCTATATGCTGCGCGTCGCCGTGCCCTACGGCACGCTGTCGGCGAAACAGCTGCGCATGCTGGCACATATCGCGCGCAAATACGACAAGGGCTACGGCCATTTCACCACGCGGCAGAACATCCAGTTCAACTGGCCCAAGCTGAAGGACGTGCCCGACATCCTGGCGGACCTCGCCACGGTGGAGATGCACGCCATCCAGACCAGCGGCAACTGCATCCGCAACGTCACCGCCGACCAGTTCGCCGGCGCGACCGACGAGGAGATCGAAGACCCGCGGCCGCTCGCCGAGATCATCCGCCAATGGTCGAGCCTGCATCCGGAATTCGTCTTCCTCGCGCGCAAGTTCAAGATCGCGGTGGGCGCCACGCCGCACGACCGCGCGGCGCTCAAATATCACGACATGGCCGTGGAGATCGTCAGCAACGACGCGGGCGAGACCGGCTATCGCGTGCTGGCCGGCGGCGGCATGGGGCGCACGCCCTATATCGCGCATGTGATGAACGAATTCGTGAAGCGCGAGGATATCCTGGCCTATCTCGAGGCCGTGCTGCGCGTCTACAACCAGGACAGCCGCCGCGACAACATCCACAAGCAGCGCATCAAGATCCTGATCAACGCCATCGGCCCGGAGGAGATGCGCCGGCGCGTGGCGCGCGAATTCCAGGAGATCAGAGCCACAGGCACGCTGCAGCTTCCGGCCGAGGAACTGGCGCGCATCGCCGCCTATTTCGCGCCACCGGACTTCGAGACGCTGGACGACCATTCGCCGGAATTCGAGGCCGCGCTGCGGGACCGCGATTTCGCGGACTGGACCGCCAGCAACCTCCACAGGCATCGCGCGCCGGGCTACGCCATCGCCACGATCTCGCTCAAGCCGATCGGCGGCGTGCCGGGCGACTGCAGCCATCATCAGCTCGATGCGCTGGCCGATCTGATGGACCGCTTCGGCCTGACGGAAATCCGCGTCACCCACGAGCAGAACCTGGTGCTGCCGCATGTCCGCAAGAAGGACCTGCCGGCGATCTTCGCGCGGCTGAAGGAATTGGACCTTGCCACGCCCAACGCCGGGCTGATCACAGACATCATCTGCTGCCCGGGACTCGATTACTGCGATCTGGCGAATGCGCGCTCCATTCCGGTGGCGCAGAAGATCGCCGAGCGCTTCGCCGATCTCGACCGCCAGCACGACATCGGCGAGCTGAAGATCAAGATCTCGGGCTGCATCAACGCCTGCGGCCATCACCATGCCGGGCATATCGGCATATTGGGCGTCGACAAGAAGGGCGTCGAATATTACCAGCTGCTGCTCGGCGGCTCGGGCGCGGAAGACGCCTCCATCGGCGAGATCATGGGGCCGGGCTTCGGCGAACACGAGATCGTCGACGCGGTGGAGCGGGTGATCGACGTTTATCTCAAACTCCGCGGGCATGGCGAGCGCTTCCTCGACACCTATCGCCGCGTCGGCATGGAGCCGTTCAAGAACATGGCCTATCAGGAACAGCTCTATGCCGCTCATTAAAGGCGGCGCCTATGCCACCGACCCCTATGCCACCCTCGCCGACGACGCGCCGCTGCCCATCGGGCCCGCCGTCGTTTCCCTGACGCGGTTCCGCAAGGATCGCGAGACGCTTCTGGCGCGCAACACGTCGCTCGGCGTGCGACTGAAGTCCGACGAGTCGCCCGAAGCGCTCGGCGACGACGTGCAGCGGCTGTCGCTGATCGTGCTCGAGTTCCCCAAGTTCCGCGACGGGCGCGCCTTTTCCTGGGCGCGGATGCTGCGCACCCGGCTTCGCTTCGCCGGCGAGATCCGCGCCACCGGCGATTTTCTCTACGACCAGATCGCCTATATGACGCGCGTCGGCTTCGACGCCTTCGAGGTTCCGGAGACGCTCACGCCCGAGTTGTTCCGCCGCGCGCTGACCGAGATGAGCAACGTCTATCAGCCCAGCGCCGACGGCCGGAAGACGATCCGGGAGCTGCGGGCGGGGCGCTGAACTCTCCATAAACACGTCATTGTCATTCCCGGCCGAGCAGCCAAAGGCTGCGAGGGGAAGGGAAACCAGAAGTCTGCGTATGCGCAATACATGGATTCCCTTCCCTCGGCCCGCGCTGAAGCGCGGCCCTCGCCGGGAATGACAGGGTTTAGTCTCGCGAACCGTTCTCAATCGTACGATTTCTTGCAAAAGTGAAAGGAAGCTCGCGTCCCGCTCCTGTCTTCGACAAATCGCGACAACTATTACGCACTGTTCAGACGGAATTCGCAGAGCCGGACGTTAGAGTCGGGTCAATCAATTCTTGCGAGGTTCCAATGCAGTTCAGGATCATCGTTCCCGTCCTTGCGTCGCTGGCGCTGTGCGCCTCCGCCGCAATGGCACAGGACGCGCCGTCCGCGCCGCCGGCATCACGCGCCGACCATATGGGCCACGGCCACTGGCAGATGAACAAGGAAGACATGGCCAAGCACCTCCAGCAGATGTGCTCGGACCGTTATGCGCATGCCGTCGGCCACATGGCGTATCTGCAGACCAGGCTGGCGCTCACCGACAAGCAGAAGCCGGCGTTCGACCGCTGGAAGAACACAGTGCTGGCGACGGCCAAGGACCGCTCGGCCAAATGCGCCGCCATGAAGATGCCCGACATGAAGCCGTCGATCGTCGACCGGCTGAAGCACCAGGAGGCGATGCTGAAGGACCGTCTCGACGGCATCGAGGCCCAGATGCCATCGCTGGAAGCGCTGGTCGGTTCGCTCGACCAGCAACAGCAGCGGATTCTGGCGCGCACCTATCAGGCAGAGATGTTTCACCACATGCGTGACGCGATGGGCAAACATGCCTTCATGAACCATCGTCACGGAAGACCCGGCCCGAACGGCGACACGCCCCCCCCGCCGCCGGCGCCGTAATACCTCTCCGCGCCCCACCGAGGAGAGGTCGCTCGCGGGTTTCGTGTCCATGCGAAACCCGCGAGTGCGGGGCGACATTCTTATCTCCCCATCCGTCCTCGCCCTGCGGGCGATGACGGGACAAGCAAGGGGGAGGCAAGTTTCTTTCTTGACCCCCACCCCCCTTTGGCCCAAGAAGCGCGCGTCTTGTTGGGGTTGTGCCCGTGAACGCACCGACGCGCATCGACATTCCGCGTTTCGCCACGATTGAAAAAGCCATCGGCGCGCTGAAGCCGGTCGAGCCGGTCTATTGCCTGCACCCGCAGAAATTCAAGATCGCCGCCCAGCGTTTCCTGGAAGGCTTTCCCGGCGACGCGATGTATGCGGTGAAAGCCAACCCGGTGCCCCAGGTGCTCGATCTGGTCTACGCCGCCGGCATCCGCCATTTCGACACCGCCTCGCTGGGCGAAGTCGAACTGGTGCGCAGCCGCTTTGACGACGTGCACTGCCACTTCATGGCGCCGGTGCGCCTGCCCGGCCACGCCAAGGCGGCGTTCGAGAAATACGGCGTCGTCGACTATGTGGTCGACTGCGACTACGAACTCGACAAGCTGATCGCCGAAACCAAACAGCCGCAGAAGCTGCGCGTCTTCGTACGGCTGGCGACGCAGCTCGGCGGCGCGCTGCTGGAACTCTCCAGCAAGTTCGGCACCACGCCCGAGGAAGGCGCGCGCCTGCTCAAGCGCGTGGCGGAACTCGGCGCCGCGCCGTGCATCACCTTCCACGTCGGCTCGCAATGCCTGTCGCCGTTCTCCTATGCGCAGGCCATCGAGATCACCCGGCGCACCGTCGCGCTGGCCGGACTCGACATCGCGGCGCTGGACATCGGCGGCGGTTTCCCCGGCCCCTACACCAACAACGACGTGCCGCCCTATCACTGGTATTTCGACACCATCCGCGAGGCGCTGGCGACGCTGGAGCGCCCCGGCCTTCCCATCCTGTGCGAACCGGGACGCGCGCTGATCGCGGAAGGCCTGTCGCTCATCACCCAGGTGGTGCTGCGCAAGGGCGACCGGCTGTTCCTCAACGACGGCACCTATGGCAGCTTCGACGAGCTGACACTGCCGGGCTGGAACGCCGATTATCCCAACCGCGTCTTCACCGTCGACGCCAAGGGCCGCGCCCTGCCGCTGCCGGGCGAGATCAAGCCCTTCCGCGTCTACGGGCCGACCTGCGATACGCTCGACGTGCTGCCGCGGCCGCAGATGCTGCCCGACGGCATCGGGCCGGGCGACTTCATCGTCTTCGACATGATCGGCGCCTATTCCGCGGCCGTGCGCACGACGTTCAACGGGTTCTACCCGGACAACTGGGTGCAGATCGGAAATTAAAGAGCGAATAGCGCATAGAAAAAGGCGCTTCCAAGCCCTATTCGCCACTCCCTATTCGCTATTCGCCCCTTTTGGCGACCTCCTTTTGCCCTTCGGCAAAGAAAACTTAACGCCCGGCGCGTAATCTTGTCCCGCAAGGGAGTGCGCGATGCCGACGGCCAAGGAGCGTCTGAGCCATCTGCTGGAACTGGCCGCCGAAGGGCCGGCGCGGCGCGCAACGTTGGCCGCCGAGCTGGCCGACCTGGTGCTCAACTGGCCCGCCGACTACCCCGCCGCGATGCGCGCACCGGTCCTGACGCTGCTCGAAATGACGGTGCGCGAGACCGATGGCGGCACGCTGGCGCAGCTGGCGGCGCGGCTGGGCGGCCACGGCGAATTGCCGCTCGATCTGGTCAACGAATTCTTCCTCTACGCGCCGAAAAGCGTGCGCCGCGAAATCCTGATGCGCAACGAACTGGCCGGCGGCCGTGAAGACGACGACGATGCGTCGCCCGATGCGGCGGCGCTGGTCGCGGCGGCGCGCGACGTCAGGGTCCGCGATTTTCCCGAACATCTGGGCGCGGCGACGCGCATCGCGCCCGAAACCGCGCAGGCGATCCTCGCCGATGCGACGGCGGAAGCGCTCGCGGTTCTGTGCCGCGGCGCGCATCTGGATCGCGCAGCGTTCTCGGCGCTGGCGCTGCTCGAAGGCGCACAGGACCGCGATCCGCTGACGCGGCTTGGCGCCTACGACACGGTCCCCCAGCAGGCCGCCGAACGGCTGACGCGCCATTGGCGCGCGCACCACGCGCCGCCCAAACACACCCAAGCTGCCGCAGCGGAATGATGGTCCGCATAGGGTCGATCGGTTAGGCTTCCGCCTCGGGCCATGCGGCGGGGCTGGGCATGCGGTTCGTTCGATCATCCATCATCGGCGGAGGCATTCCGTTCGCCTTCTCGAGCGTCGCGGCCGGCGCCAGCGCGGCGTTGTGCATGGTCGGCGACAAGGACCCGGGCCAGGTCACCAGCATGCTTGCCGTCGCTGGCCGGAACCACGTCGTCCAAGTCCAGTGCGTCCACGACGCCGATACCCAGGAGAACGCCGAAGGCGACTGGGCGTATTACTGGATCAACGACGTGACGCACGTCCAGCAAAGCCTGCATCTTCCGAAATCCGAAAACTAACGCAGAGGCACATCATGCAAATCCTTCGATCCTCGTTCCTCAGTGCAGGCCTGCTGCTCGGTCTCTCCAGCGTGGCCTCGGCCGACAGCGACTGGCAGACCGTCAGCCTCGACAACGATTCCGATTTCACCATCGACGTGCCGTTGGTCGTCGGCGACGCCTACAAACCCACCCAAGACGCCGCCCAGGGCGACCTGATGTTCTTCGCCGTCACCAGCGACGGCGACGATGTCACCTGCCTGCTGACGCGGTTTCCCTATGAGAAGGACACCAACCAGCAGAAATTCGCCGCGGTCCTGGCGTCGTCGTCGCGCGATGCGATGTGCACCTTCGACGACAAGAAGAACACGGATATCGGCGAATCCAAATCGCTGACCAGCAACGGCCTGCAGGCCGCCGAATGCGCTGCCGCCTACACCGATCCCAAGGAAAAGAGGCCGGGCTGGGTGTCGAGCGTGACGATGATCGCGGCCGCCAACAACGTCTATCAGCTGAGCTGCGACATCAACGCCGACGACCAGGCTGAGGCGACCGCGTCCTGGGTGGCGACCTGGTCCGACTTCGTCGGACATATCCGCGACAGCCTGCATCTGCCGGCGGCGGAGAGATAGACGTGCACGGGCGCCGTGTCGTTCGCGAATGTCCACACAGCTACTGTGAATTCAGATGTGCGTTTGCTAAGTCGTTGCTAATCGCGAATTGAACTTAGTCAAATTACAAAATAAGCACGGCATGATCGCCTCAGCGTTCCCCCAAGCTGAAGCGGACCATGCACCTTCTCGATCAGATCGCGCAGACGCGCGAAGCCGTCACTGCGGCTTCGCCCGGCAGAACCGCGCTTAACACGATCGCCCACAGCGTTTCGATCTCGGAAGCAGGACGCCGGGCTTCAAACAGCCGCGCCGCGCCGGATACCCGTGTGTCACCTCGCCGCCGCGTTGCGGTTGTGACGCCGCTCACCTTGTACCCGGCTTCAACGCCGAGCACGCAGAACACCAGGAGGACAGGATGAACGCGTATTGGTTTGCAGGTCTCACCGGCATCATGCTGTGGTGCCAAACGGCATCGGGCGCCGAAATGTACGTTGCAAAGGACGCCTATGGCGAGGTCCGGCACATCGCCGTGCGCACCGGCGATCTCGATCTCGCGAGGAAGGACGGCGCGGAAGAGTTGCTCGGGCGGCTTTCCTTCGCGGCGGTTCGGGTCTGCGGCGCGGAGACGCCGGACCGCGACCTGAAGATGTACGCGCTGCAGCGCGCCTGCGTGAAGAACACGATGGATCGCGCTGTCGCGTCCGCGCCGTCGCCGCTCGTGAAGCACCTGTACGCGATCTCGCAGGGCGGGTGACGGAGGGGGAGAAGGGCGCGAAGGCGGCATCATGCCTAGCGAGCCATGCCGACACCGGGGACAGCCTGCCGCGCCACCCGGCGGCGGAACGATGGACGCGTGCGGGCGACCCGTCGCTCGCGAATATCCAAACGCTCGCTGTGAATTCTGCTGTGCGCTTGTTAAGTCGTTGCTAATTGCGAATTGAACTTAGTCCAATAACAGAAAAAGACCGCCATGATCGGCTTGGCACCCTCGCGAACCCAAGCCGACCATGCATCTTCTCGACCAGATCGCTCAGACCGGCGAAACCGTTGCCGTGTCCTCCCCCGGCAAAACCGGGACCTGGCACCTGCCCGGCGCGGACATCCTGGCGAACGCCGTCGCCGATTGTCCGCTGCGCTACGTCCTGAACGATGATGTGGCCGGGCTGTGCACGCAGCTCGCCTTCGAGGACAACACGATCATCGGATCGTCGCTGGAGATCATGCGCGTCCCGTCCCGGACTCTTTGGATCGAATTCGCCAGCGGCGCGCGGCACGAGGCCTTTTCCCGCATCGACCGCGCCTGCGATACGGGAGCCGTGCTGCCGCGCCAGCGCATCGGCCTGCTCGTCTCCGGCGAGGACCATGGCCGCCGGGGCCGCATCGAGGCCTGCTGGGAAAGCGACGCGGGGCCCTGCATCGACCTCGCGCCGTTCCAGATCCAATACGACCTGGACGACCGGCGGTTTTCGGAAGCGGCGGCCGGCGACGACGGCTGCATCGGGGTGAACGTCGCGGATTTCGCGGCGCTCGGCGATCTGTTCGGGCACTTCCGCTTCCGCCTGCGGCCGCAATGGCACCGCTATTACCGGGAAAGAGCGCAAAGCGACGCCCATTATCGCGCAATCCTGCTCGCCGCCGTCCGTCCCCAGCTCGAAGACGTGCCGTTTTTCGTCATGTTCTGCCTTCTGCTGATGTCCAGAAGCGCGTTCCTGCAGCAGGCCTGCGAGCGCGCGCAGCTGAACAAGGCGCGGGCGCGGCGCGGCCGTCCGCTGCTGCTCGACCATATCCAGCTCTCCATGAACCTCTTCGCGCCGGAACGCGCGCAGAATCTCCATGTCGTCGGCGAAGAGCGGAACGCGCCGCGTCTGCACTTCGTGCGCGGACATCTGGTGCGGCGCGGCGACGGCGTCCACTGGCGCATGTCCCACATGCGTGGCGCGGCCTCGATCGGTTCCATCCGCAGCCGCACCGTTTCGCTCAAGCTCGCCAGCGGCTGAGCGTCAGACGCCGGCGCCCGGCAACGCCCGCACGGCGAAGATGGTGTCGATCTCGCTCTGCAACTGTTTGCCGTCTTCCGTCAGGAACACCAAGCGGTTCCGCCGGTCGTCCGGGTTCTGGAAGACGCGCAGCAAACCCTGATGGCTGACGGAGCAGCGGCGGTTCGACGGCAAGCACAAAGCCTGGACGGACCGCGAGACGGACGCCTCGTTTGTTCCGCAGGCATAGGCAAGTTCCTTGATGCGGATTCCTTCGTTCTCGCAAACGCAGAGGAAAACGACGAGGCTGCGAAGGCTGACATCCCGATCCCGCCGCCATACGGCATTCACGGATTGCAGCAGCGCGCGGCACGCATAGGCCATCAGGACCGTCTGACGATTCTCGCCCTATTAATCGCGACGAGGTGCCCATCCTGGGCGGAAGGAAGGACTTCGGCCTTGCGCTCGCGTCTTTCACGGATCGACAACTGGGCATTGGGATACTGGCCCCGGACATAGCCCAGCAACTGTTCGAGGCTTTTTTGATGCTCTGCTGCCGTTACGTAATCTTCGGCATTAATGTCCACAACAATCTGCGCGCGCAATCTCATCACGCTACCCCTCGCCTGGGTGCCACATGGATGTGCCGTTATTTAATGTGCGATTTTGTAAAATAAAGGCATAAAACTTCTAAAAGAGTAATCTATTACGTAATTTAATGATACATTTTTGATCGGCGACAGCTAATCCGTCCAGCACACGCACCGTATGTTCGCGAGCATTTTACACATATGCACTGTTTTAACCTATCAATAACTTGAAGCAATTGTATTTTTTGAAGTTCTACATTTCGATTACTGATGTACAGGCACTCTAACGGGAATCGGACTGCCGGCCCCAACGGGGAGCGGGCGCGCCTTATTCCCCGTGCACGTCGCTGCGTTCCCGGGTCTTGGCGAAGCGAACTTTGGGGAATTTGTCGGCGACGTAGCCGAGCTCCCAGGCGCTCTTGGCGAGGAACACCGGGGCGCCGTCGCGGTCCTGCGCCATGCCGCCGCGATTGCCCTCGACGAACTTCTCCAGATCGGCGGGCTCGGCGATGAGCCAGCGCGCGGTGTCGTAAGGCGAAGCTTCCAGATCGGCATCGAGGCTGTATTCGTCGCGCAGCCGCGATTTCAAAACGTCGAGCTGCAAGGGCCCGACCACGCCGACGATCCATTGCGCCCCGATGTTGGGCTTGAAGACTTGCGTCACGCCCTCCTCGGCGAGCGAGGTGAGCGCGCGCGCCAGATGCTTCTGCTTCATCGGATCGCCGAGGCGGACGCGGCGCAGGATTTCCGGCGCGAAGTTGGGGATGCCGGTGAAGACGATCTCGCCCGATTCCGACAGCGTGTCGCCGACGCGCAAGACGCCGTGATTGGGAATGCCGATGATGTCGCCGGGATAGGCCTCGTCCACCGTCTCGCGTTCCTTGGCGAAAAACAGGATCGGGTTGTGCACGCCGATCACCTTTTTGGTGCCCGACTGCGTCAGCTTCATGTTGCGCTTGAAGCGCCCCGAGGCCAGCCGCAGGAAGGCCACGCGATCGCGGTGGTTGGGATCCATATTGGCCTGGACCTTGAAGACGAAGCCCGAGACTTCCTTGTCCGACGGCTTGACCTCGCGGTCCTTCGCCGCCTGCGGGCGCGGCGGCGGGGCATGTTCGGCCAGCGCCGAGAGCAGATCGCGCACGCCGAAATTCTTCAGCGCGGACCCGAAGAACACCGGCGAGAGATGGCCTTCGCGATAGGCGGCGCGGTCGAAGCGCGACAGGCCCCCGCGCGCCAGTTCGACGTCCTCCTCCAGCTTGTCCTTGATGTCCTCGGGCAGCAGCGCGGCCAAGGCGTCGGCGCCGACGCGTTCGCCGGAGGTTCCCGGCGGGCCGAAGGGCGCGAAATCATCCGCGTAAAGATCGTAGACGCCCTTGAAGTTCAGCCCGTGCCCGGCGGGCCAGGTCATCGGCGCCACTTCGAGCTGCAGCTGGTCGGAGATCTCGTCCAGCAGCTCGAAGGCGTCGCGCGCCTCGCGGTCCATCTTGTTGACGAAGGTCATGATCGGGATGTCGCGCAGGCGGCAGACCTCGAACAGCTTGCGGGTCTGACTCTCGATGCCCTTGGCGGCGTCGATCACCATCACCGCGCTGTCGGCGGCAGTGAGCGTGCGGTAGGTGTCTTCCGAGAAATCCTCGTGGCCCGGCGTGTCGAGCAGATTGAACACCGCGCCGCCGAACTCGAAGGTCATCACCGCGCTGGTCACCGAGATGCCGCGCTCCTGTTCGATCTTCATCCAGTCGGATTTGGCGCGCCGCGCCTCGCCGCGCGCCTTGACGCGGCCGGCCTCATGGATCGCCCCGCCGAGCAGCAGCAGATGCTCGGTCAGCGTGGTCTTGCCGGCGTCCGGATGCGAGATGATCGCGAAAGTGCGCCGACGCTGGGCTTCATGGGCGATGGTGTGCGGCATAGCGGCCGGGGAGTAGCAGGAGCCTCGAAAGAAGGCAATTGCGCGCCTTACATCCACACAAACGGCTTGAAGCGCGGGGCGATGGCGTAGATCAGCTGCACGGCGACGATGAAGCCGATGCTCCACCATGTGGAGAACACGCACAGCGCGGCGCCGAAGGCGTACAGCGCCTGCGCGATCGCCACGCGGCGCACCACGGCGACGTAAAAGCCGGGCGGCAAATCGTGCTTGAGCAGGCCGAAATGGCGTGCGCGATACAGCATCCCGGCGATCAGCAGTCCGAGCACCAGGATGTTCGCCCAATAGACCAGCAGCGCCGTGCGATAGGCGATGAACTCCGCAAGCAGGGCGGTGGAGAACGGCACCAGCGTCACCGCCATCAGGAAGGCGAGGTTGATCCAGGCATAGGAGCGGTCGCTGCGCGCCAGATGATCGTGCTGCGTCTGCTGGCCGACCCAGAAGATGCCGAGCGTCATGAAGCTCATCAGATAGGTGACGAGGCGCGGCGCCAGCGCCACCAGCGCGTGCCACAGATCGCGCTCGCTGTGGATCGCGGCGGCGACCGGCGCATGCAGGTCAAGCACCAGAAGCGTCATCGCCACCGCGAAGACGCCGTCGCTCAGCGCCTCGAGGCGATGCAGGCTTTGTCCGGCGATGCGGTTGTAGAAAGTGGGCATGAAAAGAAGCGAATAGGGAATGGCGAACAGCGAATAGAGCAGAAAGCGCCCCTGTTCGCTACTCGCTATTGGCTCTGTTTTGGTGCAGCCGCGCCATCACCGCGCCGTGCGTGCTGACGACATAGGGCGTCAGATAGGTCAGCGCCAGTTTGAGCCAGTTGACGGGTTCACCGTGCACGATCACGTCGCCCTGGTTGATGGTGTTGAGGATCGTGCCGATCAGCAGCGCCGTCAGGATGGCGCGCGCCGGAACCCCATCCGACAGCGCCAGAGCAATCGCCCGCCGCCAAATGCCCATGCGTTTCCCCCGTGAATCCCTTGTCAGCCTACACGATCTTCTCGTCGACGAAGGCGCGGCCCTCGCGGTCTTCGATTTCCACGATCCACAGATCCGGATCGTATCCGACCTGGCGCTCCAGATAAGCGCGCGCCTTTTCGTCGTCGCACGGCCCGCCGAGCTGTGTCGCCCACACCAGTTCGCCGTCGCCGGCGCGCGCCTGGTCGAGCACGATGCAGGAACCGTCGAGGCGAGAGACCTTGAGGAACACCGCGCCCGCCTCTTCCGCGCCTTTGCGTACGACATAGGCCTGCGCGCCGGCCACTTCCGCGCGGCGGATCAGGGCACGGACGAAGATTCCGGCTTTGAGACGGGGCGTCATGCGGGGTGTGTAGCATGCGAGGGCGAGTAGCGAATAGCGAATGGCGAATAGAGAGCCCTACGCGCTATTCGCTATTCGCCTATTTCAGGCCGCGGCGCCGCGGAAGGGGAGAATCTTCGCTTCTTCGGGCAGCAGGCGTTCGCCCCTCTCATCGACCGCCGCATAAGGCAGGCGCACGCGCACCACGGTGCCTTCGCCCAGCGTGGATTCCAGCACCGCCTCGCCGCCATGCATCGCGGACAGCGCCTTGACCAGCGCCAGGCCGAGGCCGGTGCCTTCCTTGGCGCGCACATGCTCGCCTTCGACCTGTTCGAAGGGCCGTCCCAGCCGTTCGAGATCCTTCTGCGAAATACCGACGCCGGAATCGGCCACCGAAAGCTCGATGCCGTGCGCATCCAGCGACGCGCGGATGCGCACCTCGCCGCCGCGCGGCGTGTATTTCACGCCGTTCGACAGAAGATTGACGAGGATCTGCTTGATGGCGCGTTTGTCGGCGAAGATCGTTTGCGCGGTGGGCGAGATCGCGGTCTTGATCGCCACGCCGGCGCGTTCCGCCGGCAGCTTGACGAAGCGCACGGCGGCTTCCGCCACCGCGTTGAGGTCGAAGACTTCCTCGGAAAGTTCGAACTTGCCTGCTTCGATCTTCGACATGTCGAGGATGCCGTTGATCAGTTCGAGCAGATGGCTACCGGATTCATGGACCAGCCGCGAATACTCCAGATAGCGCGGACCGCCCAAGGGCCCGAACATCTCGTGCGACATCACTTCGGAGAAACCGATGATGGCGTTGAGCGGCGTACGCAGCTCATGGCTCATATTGGCGAGGAAGCGCGATTTGGAGCGGTTGGCCTGTTCGGAAAGGTCGCGCGCCTCGATCAGCTCGCGCTCATAGGCTTTGCGTTCGGTAATGTCGCGGGTGACGGCGACGATGTCGGCGGCCTCGCCGTCGGGCCTGGGCACCGGACGGCAGCGGATTTCCGCCCACACATGGCTGCCCTCGGCGCGCTTCAAGCGCACTTCCGCCGCAGCCGGCCGCGCGAAATAGCTCGCTTCGACGAAAGCGGATTGCATGGTCTTCAGATCGTCGGGATGCACCAGGGCGGCGGGCGCCAGTCCGATCAGATTCTCCGGCTCATGGCCGAGCAGCGCGCGCGCGGCGGGACTGGCGAAACGGATGCGACCGTCGGAAGAATGGCGCGTGATCAGGTCCATCGCATGGTCGGCGAGGAAGCGGTACATCGCGGCGCCTTCGGCGGCGGCCCGGTCGGCGGCGCGCTGGCGATCCTGCGCGGCGGCGGCGACGAGCGCGGCCTGAATCACCGCGGCGAACACCGACACCGCATAAAGTTCCCACGCCGGCACCGGCAGGCGCGACACCGGCAAGGCGCCCAGCGCCTCGATGGCCGCGACGACGAACAGCGCCGCGCAGGCCACGATCGCGGCGCGCAGCACGGCGGGCCGTCCGCCGGCCAGCGCGGCTTCGGCAGGCACCAGCGCGAACCACACCACGAGCGGCGACACCACGCCGCCGGTGAGCGCCGCCAGATAACCGATCAGGACGGCGAAGATGGCCAGGGCCGCCTGCTCCAGTATCGCCAATGGAATCGAGGTAAAAGCCAGCAGGGCGAGGATCGCCGGCGCCACGAGTCCGGCGATGGCGATGGCTTCGGCGGCGTCGGGACGTCCGACGAATCCGATGAAGGCGAACGCGAGCACGGCACCGACGGCAGCCTTCGACGCCTGCACCGCGACGAACAGCCGCCGCAGCGTCTGCTGGTTCGTCTCCGGAGGCTTCGCCGCCTTTTTGAAAGTATCCATTAACCGCAACACCCGCAGGGTCTCGCCCGCGGGCATCCTGAGCGCGCTCCCTTAATGAACTCTGAACGCGCCGCGGAGTCGTTGGTAAATCCACAAGAATTAGGGCGGGATCGATTCACCATTTGGTAACGATGGTGGCGCGATTCGGGCTGACGCCGCCACCGTCTAACGCTTCCGCAACGCCTTTCGGGCAAGGTTCCGCCCGCAGGGTTGGTGGATTCAGCGGTGATTTTCGCGCTGCAAACGGCGCAGGCCGACGAATGCCTCGACGTGACGGCCATGCCGTCCGTCGTCGAGGCTTTGCATTGCCTGCGCGTCGCCATCACGATTTTCGATCCGGACGAGCGACTCACCTTCGTCAACGACCACTTCAATCACCTGTTCCGCTGGATGCCGCCGCGCGCGGAACTCATCGGCCTGACCTATGCGGAACTGATCCACCTCGAAATCGCCGGCGGCGAGATCGCCGATCCGCAGCTGCTGTGCGATCTCGACGGCTTCGTCGCCAGCCGCCGCGCGCAATTGTTCGACGGCGATTACCTGCCGCGCGACGTCGCTCTGGCCGACGGGCGCATCATCGAGATCAAGGCACGGCGCAAACCGGGCGGCGGCTGGATCGCGCTGTGGTCCGACGTCACCGCCGCGCGCCATGTGCTGGGACGACTGCAGAACGCCATCGCGCTGTCGGCCGACGCCTTTGCCTTTTTCGGCCGCAACGACGAACTGGTGCTGTGCAACGGCGATTATGCCGAGATCCACGGCGCGGAAACGCCCGAAGACCTGATCGGGCAAAGCTTCCGCGATCTGGTGAGCGACGCCGCCAGGCGCGGCCTGGTGGCGACGGACGGCGACGCGGACGCCTGGATCGAACGCCGCCTCGAAATCCACAGCGAAGCGGCCGGCGCCATGACGATCAAGACGGTGTCCGGCGCCGCCTATCTGATGCGCGATCGCGCCACGGAGGACGGCGGGCGCGTCGTCGTCCTCACCGACATCACCGAGCACCACCGCGTCGGAAAGGCGTTGGCAGAACAAACCCGCACGCTCGACAAGACGCGCCGGGCGCTCGCCAAATCGCAGGCGGAGTCGAACCGACAGGCGAGCTATCTCGCCGACCTGACGCAGAAGCTCGACCAGGCGGAAGCCGAAGCCGACACCACCAAGACCACGCTGCTGCGCACCATGAGCCACGAGCTCAAGACGCCGCTCAACGCCATCATCGGCTTTTCCGATCTGCTGCAATCCATGGCCGAACGCGTCGACCCGGAACAGGTGCGCGAATATGCCGGGCTGATCCACCAGGGCGGCAAGAACCTGCTGCGCCTGATCAACGAGATCCTCGACCTGACGAAGATTTCCGCGGGCCGTTACGAACTGTGCCGGACGAATGTCGACCTCGGCGCGCTCCTGCCGGCCGTCAAAGATTCCTTTGAACCGCAGGCGCAGAGGAAAAACATCACCATCGACGTGGACAGTTGTCCTGCGGGGCTCTACGCCGCCGCCGACGAGAACGCCCTGACGTCCATGATGAACCAGCTGATCGAGAACGCGGTGACCTTCACGCAGGACGGCGGCACGGTGCGCCTCGTCGCGTCGCGGGACAGCGGTACCGTCAGGATTCGCGTCGGCGACAACGGGCCCGGCGTGGCGGCCGAAGATCTCGAACGCATCCTGCGCCCCTTCGAACAGGGCGGACGCGGCACCACGGACCATTCCGCCGGCACCGGCCTCGGGCTGACGCTGGTCAAGGCGTTCTGCGAACTGCACGGCGGCTCGCTGACGGTGGAAAGCACCCCCGGCGAAGGCTTCACCGCCACCGTCGCGCTGCCGGCGGCGGGGTAACGATGCCTTCGGACCGTCGCGGCGAGAACTTCAGACGCCCCACCCGCCTCGTGGAGGTCAAGGCGCGTGGCGGGCGCCTGCGCCCACCGGCCGCCATTCCTTACCAAGGATGCGCCGGAGGGAGGGGGATCGAATGGCACGACTGCCGCACTCATGAAAAATTTAGCATATTCGGCGATTTGCCGCGGAATCTGCCTTATTTCCGTCACCAGTTGAGAAGATTTCCAGCGCACGATTTGCCTTAGGTGAGTGGCGAACGCCGCTGGCCTGGGGCGGGATTCTATCTGGCCGGACGATACGGGGCGACATGTCGAGCAGGACCTTCAGCGGCAGCAGAATATTACAGCTCGTCCCAGGCGGCAGCGTCGTCCGGGAAACCGAGTTGATCATCGGCAACGTCCTGCGCGGCGGCGTCCTGTTGAGCGTGGCCGTGATCCTGACCGGGATCAGCTATTTCTACGTCCAACGGATGATGGGGATGCTGCATCACCCCACCTTCCCGGACACGCTTCCGGCCGTGTTGACGGGACTGGCGCACGGCAACGCGCTGGCGATCGTGATGCTGGGGCTGATCATCCTGCTCGCCACGCCGGTGGTGCGGGTGGCGGTCTCGATCGCCGCCTTCGCGATCGAGGAGGACCGGACCTACGTCATCATCACCACCCTGGTCCTGGCGATCCTGCTGTTCAGCATCTTCGGCATCGGCGCCGTGCTGGGCCGGCCGGAGCCGGCGGTGGTGCAGGACGACACCCTGCTGTTCTTCTTCGCCGTCCTGCTGAGCTCGATGTTCGCGGGTTTCGTCGGAGCGCTGGTCGGGCTGGGCGGCGGCGTGTTCATCGTGCCGATCCTCACCCTGGTGTTCCATGTCAGCTTCACCGCGGCGATCGGGGCCTCCATCGTTTCGGTGATCGCCACATCTTCCGGCGCGGCCGCGGCCTATGTGAAGGACCGCATGACCAATCTGCGGGTCGGCATGTTCCTGGAGATCGCCACCACCCTCGGCGCCATCTGCGGCGCGCTGCTGAGCACCCTGCTCAATTCCACGCTGCTGTTCATCGTCTTCGGCACGGTGCTGCTGATCTCGGCGGCGCCGCTCGTCATGCGGATGGGCGAGGAACTGCCGGCCGGGGTGAAGAACCACAAATGGGCCGAGCCGCTGCATCTGCCGGGAAGCTATCCGGATTGGCGCACGCAGCAGGACGTCTCGTACAACGTGGCGCATGTCCGCTGGGGATTCAGCATGATGTACGCGGCCGGGCTGGTCTCCGGCCTGCTCGGCATCGGCAGCGGCACCTTCAAGGTGCTGGCGATGGATACCGCGATGCGGCTGCCGATGAAGGTCTCCACCACCACCAGCAATTTCATGATCGGGGTGACGGCCGCGGCCTCCGCCGGGATATTCTTTCAGCGCGGCGACATTGACCCGGCGATTGCCGCGCCGGTCGCGCTGGGCGTGCTGCTCGGCGCGACGGTGGGAGCCAAATCCCTCACGCGGATGTCCAACGTCTGGCTGAAGAAGCTGTTCGTGCCGGTGATCGTCCTGGTGGCGGTCAACATGCTGGCGCGCGGGCTGGGCTGGCTCTGACCGGCCGCGGTCAGGAACTCATCAGCAGCGGCAGGAAACTGTCATGGATCAGGCGGCTGGAAGTTCCCGGAGCAAGCCAGTTCAGGATTTCGCCGCGACGGAACGCGCCCATCACGATGCCGTCCGACTGGCACGCGCGGGCCTCGTCCAGCAACACGGCCGCCGTCTTGCGGCCCGCTGCGGGCACCTGGCGGAAGCTGGCGGCGGGCGCCACCGGCGCGATGACGCTACGGGCGAGCTGCAGCGACGCTTCGTCCTGCTCGACGGCGACCACATCCACCTGCGTGGCGGCGGACAGGAACGGCACGAAGGCGTCGATCGCCCGGCGCAGCGGCGGGACGTCCTCCCATCCCACAAGCAAACGGCTGCCGAATCCGCCGGACCAGCCGGGCGGAATCATCACGACGGGATGGCCGGAGCGCAGCAGCGCGGCGCGCAACGTTTCCCGATGGCCGACGGGCTGCGTGTGCGGGGACGCAAGAACGACCAGACCAACCTTGCCGTGGTAGTGGCGCATGACATGCCATTCGTCGCCCTCGAAGACGTCGAGGGGCGCAGCGATCCCGTTGGCGCGCGTCCACTCTTCGACCAGCGCGCGGATCGCTTCGGTCTGCGTCTGCTCGCGCTCCGCCAGATGTTCGGCTTCGTATTCCGACAGCTGCTCCTGCGACGGCAGGACGATCGAGCCGGGCCCGATCTGTACATGCGTGAGACGAAGCGGCTGGCTCAGGATGTCACTGACTTTGGCGCCGATGTTCAGACATTCCGCCGCGCCGGTGGCCGAAGCCAGCAGGACCAGGACAAAGGGAAGTTCCATGTGCGGAAGCCTAAGCCATGGCCGTCCGGCGTTACAAGCATCGCGGCCGGGCGGCCGCGCGGCGGGCAAGCGAGGCTGAACGGACCGCGAACATGATGGGCACGGAGCGGCACCCTCTGATCGCCGACGTCCGGCGGACGGCCAAGCCCGACGCGCATTGAGGGAAAACGGCATGGACGACAGCGACAAACTCCGCGCCAACGCCAGCCTGGTCGTCGAGGAGCTGGGCTCGCTCAGCGGCATCGACTTCGGCTTCGACCACGAGTCCGTCAAATGGCTGGAAGGTTATATCGAGCGGTTGCGGCTCTCGGGCGAATTCAGGGACGGCAAGGCCGGGCGCAAGTTTGCGTCCGTGTTCGGTTGCTATCTCGGGGAGTGCGTCATCCACTGCTATGGCGGAGCCTGGACGCTGCGCGACGGCGCCTGGTGTGTCGCCTTCGACAAGCGGAACGCCGTCTTCCCCATCAACAAGGTCGCCAAGCAGATCGACGCCGGCATCGAGGAAGGCATCGACAGTTTCTTCGTCTCCATTCCCGTCATGTTTCCCGCCCAGGCAGACGCGAACCGCACGGCGCCGCGCCGGCCCTGGTGGAAAATCTTCGGTTCGTAATCGCGGCCGGCCGGCCGGCGCGCAGGAGCGGCCGAAAGCGGGCGGTCGACGGCGCGTCTTTCAGCGGAACGGCCGGCCCTCCGACCATCCGATGCGATGGAAGCCAAACATCTCGACAGGCTTGAAGCAGAACATGTCCGGCTTCCGCAACGGCTCCCGGGTCGCGCGATCTTCGTTCGAGATGTCCATGGCCCATATTTCCTCAAAGCCGATGCACAGGAAATCGGCGTTGGAGGCCAGCCGGATCAGGTCACGACGGATCTCGAAAAGCGACGGCGCGCTGGAGCGCAGGATGAGGATGACCGGCCTCTGGAAAAGTCCGCGCTCCAGACAGGCGTCGTGCTTTCCCAAGACGATGCGGCGCGCCTTCTGGTAGTAGGTCTTGCCGTCCACGGCGCCGCGGATCTCCGCGAGTTCGACCCCGACGGGGCTTCTGCCGAAACCGAGGACGAAGTCGGGCACGCCGTCGGCGCTTCTCCCGTCAATTTCGGCGGCGGGCGCGGGATCGCCGACGATCGAACAGGCGTCCAGGAATCGCTTCAGGCACGGGTCTTCGGCCGTCTGGTTCCCGGATTCCGCCACGCGCATCTGACCATCACGAAACAGCAAAGCGCAGTTATCGCACGGCCGCAAAGGCCGGTCGTCGGGCAGTATTGTCGCATCGCACCTGTCGCCGGGCGGTGCGGTCATTTCGCCATGCCCGTCCGCAGTCCCCAGGTATATAATGCGCCGCTGCACACCGAGCTCCGATCGGCGAATAGATTGATGGGGGTGGTCATGCACTACACGCTGCGTGTTAACGGCCGGAAACATACGGTCGATGTGGACGAAGACACGCCGCTGCTCTGGGTGCTGCGGGACGCCGTCGATCTGAAAGGCACGAAATTCGGCTGCGGGACCGGCATGTGCGGCGCCTGCATCGTGCATGTCGACGGGGCGGCCGTGCATTCCTGCCGGATGCCCGTTTCGCGCGTCGGCGATTCCGCAGTGACGACGGTCGAAGGCATCGGAGAGACCCCGATCGGCGCCCGGCTGCAGAAGGCGTGGCTGGAGGTCGACGTACTGCAATGCGGCTATTGCCAGCCGGGCCAGATCATGTCCGCGGCCGCGCTCCTCGCGCGAAACAAGACGCCCAGCGAAGACGACATCAAGGCCGCGATGGACGGCAACATCTGCCGCTGCGGGACCTATCTGCGCATCATCGAAGCCATCAAACGGGCGGCAAAGGACGACGCCGGTCCCGCTGCCGGGCAGAAGGGGGCGTAAGCCATGCTGCACGACCGCCATCCCCGCCGTCCGTCCCGCCGCGCTTTCCTCAAGGCGAGCGCCGCAGCCGGCGGCGGCCTGCTGCTGACATTCGGCGTGCCGGGCCTCGCCGCGGCGGCGGGCACGGCAAAGACCGGCGCGACGCTGCTGAGCGCCTATGTCCGGATCGCGCCGGACAACATCGTCACCATCATGGCGAAGAATCCCGAGATCGGTCAGGGCGTCAGGACCATGCTTCCGATGCTGATCGCGGAAGAACTCGATGTCGACTGGAAGCAGGTGCGTGCGAAGCAGGCCGACCTGGATACCTCCGTCTACGAAGGTCAGTTCGCCGGCGGCAGCATGGCGACGCCCTTGAACTGGGAGCCGATGCGCAGGGTCGGCGCGGCGGCGCGCCAGATGATGGTGACGGCGGCGGCGCAAACCTGGAAGGTACCGGAAAGCGAATGCGCCACCGCGTCGGGCACGGTCCGTCACCTGCCCACGGGCCGCATGCTGACCTACGGCGCACTGGCCGCGAAGGCGGCAAAGCTGCGCGTCCCCGACCTGGACGGCGTCAAGCTCAAGGACCCGAAAACCTACAAGATCATCGGCCATTCGACGCCGGACGTCGACAGCGCCCGGCTGGTGAACGGTGCGCCGCTGTTCGGCATCGATACGGTGGTGCCGGGAATGCTCTATGCGGTGTTCCAGAAGTGCCCCGTCTTCGGCGGCAAGGTGGCGAGCGCCAATCTGGACGCGATCCGCAAGCTGCCGGGCGTACGCAACGCCTTCGTGGTGGAAGCCGGCGTGCGGCAATCCTTCGTCGCAGAGGGTGCGATCCAGTTCAACGGACTCCTGCCCGGCGTCGCGATCGTCGCCGACAGCTGGTGGCGCGCGAACAAGGCGCGCCGGCAGCTCGACGTGAAATGGGACGAAGGCCCGACGAAGCAGCAGAGCAGTGAAGGCTTTGCCCGGAAGGCCGCCGAACTCGGCCCGAAGAAGCCGGCGCAAACGCTGCGCAGCGACGGCAACGCGGCGGCGGCGCTCAAGACCGCGGCCCGTGTGGTCGAAGCGGCCTATGCCTATCCGTTCCTGGCGCACGCCACGCTCGAACCGATGAACTGCACCGCGCATGTGCAAGGCGACAAGGCGGAGATCTGGGCGCCGACCCAGACCCCGGAACCGGGACGCCAACTGGTGGCCCGCACGCTCGGGCTGGACGAAAAGAACATCGTCGTCCACCTGACGCGCGTCGGCGGCGGCTTCGGCCGGCGTCTCACCAACGATTACATGGTCGAGGCCGCCTGGATTTCGAAAGTGGCGGGCGTGCCGGTGAAGCTGGTCTGGGACCGGCCCGACGACATGCAGCACGATTTCTATCGTCCGGCAGGCTGGCATTTCCTGAAAGGCGGACTAGACAAGGACGGCAAGCTCGTTGCCTGGCACCAGCACTTCGTGAGTTTCGGCGCGAACGGAAAATTCGCCAGCGCGGCGGGGCTGTCGCCGAACCAGTTCCCGGCGGGGCGCGTGCCGAACCTGTTCTACGGGGCCAGTTTGATGCCGTCTGGCATACCGACCGGCGCGTTGCGGGCGCCCGGAGACAACGGGCTGGCCTTCGTGTTCCAGTCCTTCATCGACGAAATGGCGCATGCCGCCGGCAAGGATCCGCTGCAGTTCCAGATCGATCTTCTGGGCAAGGCCGAATTGCTGCCGGGCGACGGAAAAGGATTCCACACGGGCCGCGCCCGCGGCGTTCTGCAGAAGGTCCGCGAGGTTTCGGGCTGGGGCAGGCGCACACTTCCCGCCCGAACCGGCCTCGGCGTCGCCGTCTATTACAGCCACTTCGGATATTTCGCCGAGGTCGTGGAAGCGGCGGTCTCCGCCGAGGGGCGGGTGACGGTCAACAAGGTGTGGGCCGCCGGCGATATCGGCAGCCAGGTCATCAATCCGACGGCCGCGGAGAACATGGCCCAGGGCGGCATCCTCGACGGTTTCGCCCAGGCCCTGAACCAGAAGATCACGATCGAGAACGGCCGCGTCGTGCAGGAGAATTTCGATACGTTCGCGCCGCTGTGGATGACGCAGGTCGCGCCGATCGCGGTGCATTTCCTGAAGACGGACAATCCGCCGACCGGGCTTGGCGAACCGCCCCTGCCGCCGGCCATTCCCGCCCTGTGCAATGCGATCTTCGCCGCGACGGGCAAGCGGATTCGCACCCTGCCCATCGATCCCGCGATGCTGAAGGCGTGATCGGTCCCGGCGGCGGACGATCATCCTGAAGGCCGCGAAAGCGCATGGTGTTCGGCACTTGTCTCGAATTTGAAACAACGGCACCTAAACAACGCGCCGAATTTGAAATTTTCTTGAATCGAGACAGCAGCAATCCGGTAAAGCCGCGTTTTGCTTGCCGCAAGCAAGGCCCCGGATTAACCGCAACGTATCAAACTTTACCGATTCGTTTCAGTCCGCGGCAAAGGACGGCGCCTATTCTGCCAGCGTGCAGTTGAGCAGAGGCCCTTTCATGATCTTCCGCGCCGCATTCTGGATTGCCCTCGTGGCGGTGTTTCTTCCGCACGAGCCCGATCTGGGACTCGGCCGGCCGAGTCTGGAAGGTCTCCTGCCCGTGAAGGCGCCCGACTGGCTGTCGGCGAGCGTTCCGGCGCGAGCGTGTGAGGACACTCAGGGAACATGTGTCGGCGGGCTGGTCCTGGCCGACGACCTTCGCAGCACGATCTTGAGCAATCTCGACCGCGTAAAGGCCGAGCTGAAGGAAAGCGAGCAGGCGAGAGCCGATCAAAGGAGGAAAATCGGCACCGACGTCGCCGCCCGCGTAAATGGATTGCTGACCGACTAATCATTCTGGCCGTTCCGGCCACCCCCGCCCTGCGAGAGCCGCAGGGTGGGGTCCGCCTCGCCCTCTTCCATCGCCCAGGCGCGCAGCCGCGCCGGCGCGCGCCGCCGAACCAGGCCGTAATGGGCCGCCAGCCGGTCGAGCGCGATCTTGAGCACGACCTTGGCGGACGCCCTGGGCCAGCCGCGCACCCGTTCGCTCGCTTCCAGACCGCCGAGATGGCAGCAGATGTCGAACAGGATGTCCGACAGGCCGGGCCCCGCCGCGCGCATCGCGGCGGTGAAGCGCTGCTTGGCGGCGAGCACCGTGTCGGGGAGCAGCACCGCCGGCTTGACCGCGCGGCTGCCGAGCACGACCGGCGCGCTCAGGTCCACGGCGAGACGCGGGGCGAGCCGCGCCAGCGTGTAGTCGCGGCGCAGCCTTTCGCCGGCCTGGCATTGCGCCGCGCCGATCATGCCGCGCTGGTACATCCACAGCAGCGGCGCTTCCGCCGCGTTGACGGTGACGGCGTGTTCGCGGCCGCGGGCATCCGTTATAATCCGTGTACGTCTCATCTGATGCTGGGCGGCGAAGGGATCACCGGGGGCGCATTGGCGCGCCAGCCAGCCTTCACCGGCGTCGGTGACGACCAGCGCATCCTCGCCGTCGGCCGCCAGCCAGCCGCGGTCGCGCATGGCATGGGCGACACCGGCCGCGACACGCACCTTGGCGTGCACCGTCTCCCCGGTTCGCACCACGATCGCGTAGGAGCCATCCCGGCCGCGCAGCAGATAACGGCCACGGTGCAGCAGCTTGCGCAGCACGCGCCGCGCCTCGCGCGTCAGCACGCGCTCGGTGACGGCGCTCATGCCTCCCTCCCGGCATGGCGCAGCATCGCTTCCAGCCATTCGAGCGTGCGGTCGAGGTCGGGATCCTCGCGCATCTCCTCCACGCGGCGGAAGGCATATTTCACGGTGGAAGGATCGCGCCCGAAGCCGAGGGCGACGTCGGTCAGCGTCATCTCGAACACCACATGGCTCAGATACATCGCGATCTGGCGCGTCAACGCGACCTTGGGCGGACGGCGCGTCTGGGCGCAAATCTCCCGCAGCGCCACGCCGGTGACGCGGGACACGGTGATCTGCACGAGCCAAGCGCGCTCGCGCATCAGCGAGGTGGACGGCCAGTCCTCCTGTTCACGGGCCGATTTCATCATGGCAAACCTCATTGCATTTTTTCCTAATGCTCGAATCATTCCGATGCATTGAGGATAATTATCCTACAACTTTTGAG
>VFSW01001670.1_pt1 | contig 33781 bp, 33 predicted proteins | sample 5358111 | NCBI WGS metagenome assembly VFSW01 (sample SAMN11554181, study PRJNA540505) | mine drainage metagenome | isolation source: sediment from site ElyBrook_90M | place: USA: Ely Copper Mine, Vershire, VT | collected 2017
CACAAACGATTATTGGACTCACTAATTCAGGATTGGATGAAAATTATCCAATGAGAATTCTCGGAGTTTACTGACCAATCAACTATTAGATAGAGAAGAGGACCACGATGATTCATAATTTGAAATATGGGACTAGATCCAGAGTGGAATATAAAATCAATGATTATATATGTTTATTTTTTTTCTCAAATCCTCTTCCCACACAATGCATGACATTAATATTCGTGAAATGTCATCATACTCCCTATTATTGTGATCGATGGAGTCTCCAGGGGCCTTTTGAATTCCAAATGGGATGATTGAGTTCATATTGCAACCACCATCCATTCCGTGTCTGGATTCACATAAAAATTTGTCTATTTCTGGTTATAATATTTAGGTAATCGTATGTATAGTATTGACCCCGAAGGTTAATATTGTTAGCACCAACACAAGTACTACACAGGTGCTAAATTTTAGATGTCTTTCGTCAGACGATTTTAATGTGAACATATAAATTGAGCCAATTGGAATCGAGAATAATCAGCCAATCCATGCCGACTTCAACTAGATGCCGCAACGATGTTGAAGATAAAGCAAACAGAACAATTAAAGCAAGTACAAAAGAAATCCAGAATCTTTTGGATAATGCAGATGTTGAAAGTATCGATGAATACTTCAGTAACCACAAATTACTTAGAAAGTATCGAGCAAAACGCAAATATATGAACTCGGAGAAGTACAAAGAGAAAATGCGACAAGAAAAAAAACAAGAACAAGAAAAATGTAGGAAGAAGGAAAAGTGTGCTCAACATGTTATATCTGAGATTAAGATCCCATCAATGTATTCTTCCACATCCACACATGCATTTGATCTATCAGATATTGAGAAATCTATCAAATTGTTATTGAGATTTGTTATCTTGTTAATTTGTTTTACTATTAGCATTCTTATCCAAATGGAATTTCACAATCCAATTTGGAGTATTATGCCGTTAATTATATGTCTGATCCCCATGTTCCCCCATCAAGCCGAAACATTTGGAAGAGTGTATATTTATGGATTGTTTGTTCAAGCTTCATTGGTCTCTCTTGATTTGGTATCGATTGTATTAAGATTCGTTTTAATTATCATTCTTCTTGTTGAAGGTGTTGCGATAGAATTTAAAAGTTCTATTTCCGATGTTATACAGCGCGTGGAATATAGTGTACATGAGTTGGATGCGACACGGTCAAAAACAACACAATAATAAAGTTGATTTATTGCTTAGGATCATGTTCATCTTCTTTTTTGTCCTTGTTCGCTTTCCTTTTGCTCCTTTTCCTTGTCCATCTTGCGACGTTTCCATTCAGGAACGTAATCTCATTCTTCTTGGGAATGCGAATAGCCACGTATTTCATCGGCTCTCATATCCCACATGTCGAGACACACTTGCAACAACGTAGCGATTCTTGTCTCATATGGATCAAGTGTTGGTTTGGTTAAGAGAACATCGCGGCCAAATGCGATCAAATCGTCTACATAAATTCCATTGTTTCCCTCTTCTCCAGTTTGCCATTGGATTTCGGTCTTTGACCCCTTTACCTCGATGGTGCCTCCGCTGTGATAAATCCCATCTTCCAGTCTCATGTGTCCAGTCTTCTTATTTGAATCAACACGTTTGGCATTAATCGGTTCACAGCGAAGTTTCCTTGAGCACGGCAATGAGTATGGTAAGTCGGTGGTAGTCATTGGATAGAGGCTGTGTCCAATGAGAATTGTGTATATGAATAAATTCACACTGAAAACATCCAATACAATTTGACGCGTCGATTGGCCGATATTCATCTCAGATCAATGCAAAATCGTTTAAATTTCATTATTTTTGCTGCAATTGTAGCTGCCATCATGGCGGGTGAGCCACCAGTATCAGACATTCCCGCTCCAATTACATCCATTAATACAAACACCAAGGATCATATTGTCTCCTTCCAAAATCTCCAACCATTTTTTGCTCACATCAAATCAACAGATAATACTGCCCGGATCCCGGGCGAAGATTTGGTATTCTCAACCAATCTCAAGGGATGTAAAGTGACTGATTGTGGAATTGTGCGTGTTGTTGTGAATGAGGATTGGCCTCATGTTGAACTGTGGCCGGGTGCTTTGTGCAATTACGAATGTCCACAAGCAGCTCTCAAAGCAAAAGGAACCCAATTTAGATTGGCATGGCCTTCTATGAAGAAATCAGACTTGCAAGGTAAATTGGTCGGGCAAATTGACAAAAAATCCACTACAAATCATTACGTTATCTCCGATGAGCATGTGAGAGCCCAACTCCGATCTGCAATTATGAAAATTCCATATGATATTGAGCACACCGATTCAGTGACCTTCTTTTGGAAATCTAACACCCTTACAGTGGCTGCATATACCAAAAAGCACGGGGAATTCAGTGTTGCGCTTTCAAATGTCAAGGAACGAGTTCTGGGTGAAATTCGGGGAGTTCTTTCCCCATTCTACAAGATGCTTTCCAAGGCAGATGCTTGAGTCGTCTACGGAAAATAAAATTATCACTTTAATTCCCATTTATGTACCTCTTGTTTGTCTCTTCGTGATTGGTTACGAAATTTAGTTTTGAAGGTGATTTTTGATTGGAAATTACTTGCACGATTTTTCAAAGTGAGAAATGGGTGATTCAGATTCATCGACGGCCATCGAACAAAAATATGGATTTACTCCTAAGTATTCCCTTGTAGGGCTCGTATATTGTGTTTTTACAGGGTCCTGCATTGCGCTGAATTTAGTCTACGATAGTTCCATGTTTCTTTACTTTACAAATATAATTCTGGTGTTTTTCCTCGCGGCCTTTGCTATTTCCCGGGGTATACTGATGACATCAATTACAAATATGAAATCAATTAGTTTTTTGAAACACGACTTTGGAATGTACCTTGTTTTGTGCCTGATTTTGTTCATATTATATCATGTGATCTTAATAACGTTGGTGGAGAACATCTGGCCGGGAACGTTGGATCGGGTCACGCAACTCACCACCATCACGAAGGTGGTAATTTCAATCATGATATGTTCGTACTTCCTTGTCGTTTTTGCAACACTTTTTATGATAGCGAATATAGCAAGTGCGTATTTGGAATTGACATCCAAAGCGATCATACTAGATCAGGTAAGCACAAAGGTAATGCCGACACAGACGACACTTTCAATAATCAATACAGCGCTGGGTGATGAGCATAGGTTATAGAGAAAAATATGATATTTGGATATGGCTGTTTCTATACATACCCAATTAAAAGTTTATTGGTTGTTTTGAATTGCAGTTTGGGTAGCTGATGTGGTTAATTCCTTACATTATTTGAGTGGGATAGAATTGCATGTATTCTGAATCGGGATGTGCTGATCTATGGATTTCCTGAAGATGCTTAACTATGTCGATAAACTTTGCATTTTTCATATCCAGTGAATCGTAAAATAACATCCAATCCTTGATTGTTGAATCTATAAACATTATAACTGGTCCATGACTGTTGCTTCTAGACAGCGTTTTTTTGAATGGGTTCGATATATTTCAGATTGCCTCCAGATGCTGCATATGCTGTAAAACAAACGTCAAATTCCCAATAATCCACTGGATTATCATACGGGGAGACAAGAATATCAGAAGTTAGAAAGTTATAATATCCTATAACCAAGGTCTCAAGTTCTGTTGTGAAATAAGTCCAATTAGGATCAGAATTTGATTCAAGTATCTTTTTGAACTCGGGTCTTAGTTCATGTACCATTATGCGGATATGTAATATAAGTTTTTTGTGGTATGATGATCCGTCAATATATTCTTCATTAAGGCAACCCATTTGGGAACAGAAACAGCACCCATGAGTAATTCCTGGTAGAATTCTTGGTAAGTGCAATTATGAGAATCAAATTCACATAACTCCTTTAAAATTGGATGTTTTGGATAGATCATAGTTTTTAATAAACTAGGCATTATGATTATACCAAAGATTGGGAAAAATCCAAGTAAAAACAATATTGTATTCCCAAGTATCACACTAGTCGAGAACAATAAGAAAGATGCCACAATCAAGGCTATCCGAATCAAAGAGATTGCTCTAACCATTGGTTAAAATATCAGCCAATAGGAAACGTATCCAAGCATTACAATTTGTGATGTTTAAAGGAGTTGTTTCGAACAAATTCATCATTTAATTGATTACCTGTCACAATCGATCACTACGTATTCAAGAATCTGGATTGCATTTGTATATCCATTACAAATATTTCTTAATGCCTTTTCATCTGTTTCGAGGCCATAATATTGTTTATATGGGTCTTTGTTAATAAGATCTTCATTTTTTATAAACGGACATGACCCGTCTTTTATCTCGGCCAAGAGATATGTGTTATTCACACCAACCGCGTATGGATAAGGTACGTAAGAATTCCCTGTCGGGGAAAAATATTCCAAGATTTCATCGCCATCAGTAACATCAAATTTCCAAATATCTCTACTGACAAACATATAGTTCGACTCCTTCAAATGAATAACAACAGTGTTTCCATCTTGTTTGTATTTATACGATGGACCATAAAGCGATCTAGCATTATCAGTGCCAACAAAGAACATCTTGAAGTTCTTTATAGTAGCCACTGTTTGTTTAGATTCCAAACTGTTAATGTCGATGTGTCTAGGATCAAATGACCAATAAACTTCAAAATAATCACCGCTGTTAAATTGTGTAGTTACTTTGGTAAGAAATTGTGGTGCGGTCGTGCTCATTCGAATCCAATATATCGTCCAATCAATTAAAAATCCCATCGACCAATAGAATACCTTGTTCGGATTTTGCAATTTGTGATGTTTAAAAGGATCGTGGAATTTACTGGATGGCTTGCAGCAGGAGCACTTGGAGCCAAATTCTTAACGCAGACATATGATCCCTCGGTGGGCTACCACAAGGACAAAGATGTGGAATTACAAAACCAAATTCAATATTTGATTCGCAACACTCCGGTGGAATTCCATGAGCGAGTCCGTAACTTGGAACGGCCAATTTGCAAGAAGAGATTTAAGGTGGAGTTTATGAATTGGATATTTCCTAAAAAGGAATCATTATATGTCACGTGGTATGATGAGGATGAGGAGAGATTTATGATGGGATGGGCGACAGCCGCTGGAGTCATTACCGATAAGCCGCAAAGGCGGGTTGCATTACTTCCACCAATTAAGCCACATGTGCTATTTGGATATCAAGCGGGAAATTGTCTTCTGGGTATCGATGAGGATTATCGATGGTGGAGCGTGGGGGTTAATCCGGCGTATAGGAAATATAAAGACATAACCCATAAATCATAAAAAGGTCATAAATTGCTGGGTTTTGTGATTTTGTCCAATAAGAATACAAAATGGATACCAAAATATCAGCATCGGATCCAGAAACACAGTACTCAAAGGAAGAACCCATGATCGAAGACTTGCTTACATAAAACAACATCCACGGGAATTTGAAGATGGAATGGATTGTGTTTATATGCCAACATATTGGATACTGCCATTCGAATCAACAACAATTTCAAAAACATATGATCCAAAATAAAACTATTTTTTAATCTTTTTCTTGGGTCTTTTTACTTCCAAGAGTTCACACTCCCTCATAAATTCCAATATACTCACCGGCCCAAGCGTATTTTCTTCAGTGATCGCCCACACATCAAAATTTGTCTTCTCGTCGGTCAATTTTGCTGTGATCATGTACTTGCCGTCGCCGATAAATATATAATCGTCAGGATTATTGTCTAGAAAGAATTTAATGTCTTTGTATTCGTCTTCCATAATACTAAATCCACCTTGTGTGAAATCCAAATCACTCAATCCCCATTGGTTATGTAAAACAAACTGTGGATTCCCTAATCTAAACATAATATTGCACCACCTTTCTTATTGCAATTGGTATCGGGTTACCATTGAATTTCTCCGGACAATCTAATAAAGTTTTTTTCTCAGGATTACCACCCAACCGGCTGATATGAGACATCATCTCGGTGATAATAATATCTTTTGAATTTGTGATCTCCTCGGCGTTGACTTCAATCTCATAGCATCGGGCATTGTCCCGAGATTCACGTATATCCATAAATTACTATTGGTAGTATGTATCCGCCAATAGAAAGCGTTTTTGGCATAAATCCATCCAATCAATGATACATCAATCTGATTGGGTGGCTTATCTATAAATTCAACAAACTTATACCCCCAAATTACCCACACAACTGATTTAAAATGCAAACTCCAGTTGATAACCAACCCGAATCGATCTCAGAAAGACCCCAGCTGCCCCTAACAGACAAACATATTGAGCCGGTTATTGAGATTCAAAAGCATTATATCGATATCGGAGCAAGTATGTCTCGTATTCTGGAATTAGGTTTGGCATTATCAAAAGACACAACCAATCCATATTCAAACTTGAGTATAGCCATTGCACGTTCTCAAATTGAGAAAGTGCCGATGAGTGAATCCTGGGAAAAGATGCGTAAGGTTTTAAGGGAGATTATTGAATTGCACAATACCCAAAAGGGCAACACACACAAAGAATCACCGGTGCCTTCCAATTCTCAACCCGAATCTTCAACTGGCAAACCCCTCAAACCAGAATCCTCAACTAGCAACAAACCAGAGCAATCATTCTCCGAGACATCAACAAACTCTTCTACCGAGGATAAAGGCGAAGACAAATGCGAAAAATGTCGATTCGGATATGGGTTTGCGCAATTGGTGGGAACATTATATCCAGAAGTTACGACTTTTGAATTTGATATCAAATTACGTACACCTGTTAAAGATAAAGATGAACAGAAGGTTTTATGTATTAATGGAACAGGGATGCGCAAGCGTGACAATGAGGAAGACAAGAATAAAGAAGGAAACATTGGAGACAAAGATCTTAGCAAAGACAAAGGGAAGGAAGACAAAATGAATTTGGTGAACGAGGACGATGAGAAGGACGAGGATGATGAGAATGTTGAATCAATTAATTGCAAATAAACGTCTTGTTAGTGATCGATTTGTAATTTGATCAAATTTCCATTTCGGGATTTATAGATCTAAAGAGTCGGTGGTTTGGCACCACCTATATATTGAATCGGTCCCATTATTGGTCAAAATTGTTATCCAATAGCCATCTAATTTCGAATATTTTTATTCAATCGAAATGTGGCATTTATGGCGTCCCCGAAAGGAGCGTCCCGATGTTAGAACTCTGAAGCAAATGAAGGCTATTAAAAAGTATAGAAAAACATTAAAGAAGCGAATGCAAATGAAATTGGCTTTACATAAGTTTGATAACATCATCAAAACGGAAACGATTATAAAAACTCGTCTCTGCTCTCTTCATTATCATTATGGTAAATTAGAGCAATATTATTTACAGCTTATGGACCATTGCAACAAAGAGATTCAATTTAGAATCGATTTGCACCGCGCAGTTAGCAATTTGAAAGACTATTGTCGCCATTCTCTTAATAATATGGAAAATGAGTTCAAAACTCACCAAGAATCACATTCCTTGGCCGTGGAATTGGCTAAAAAACTCAAGGCAAGACTTAAATAAATACGATGACCCAAATTCAAATCATTCATTTATTGATTTGAGAAGCAAATACGAAACATTCGTGGTTGGATTGTAAAGCTCCTTGTACATGTGCCATTTGTCATCCTTATCCAAAATGTGGCAAGTATATGGAGCGATCACCTTATATTCGTAATCTACCGGATATTGTATGTAGTGTTGCCCATCTTGTTCGTCCTCGAATATCTCAAGATCCGATTTTTCAATGCTTTCGTAATCATCTGAATTTGGGTTAAATGTACTCAGCCCGCGATTACAAACCACAACTCGGTCCTTTGATGGAGCCATTTCCGAATTCATCACATCCAGATCGGTAAATTCAGCATACACACTGATGGGATGTCTTTGGTCCAATAGTTTGGCAAGTTCGGATTCCTGAAGTGATTCCATAAAGTGAACAGCATGGTAGTAAGGCGGTGCAATTGTATCCAATGTCTTCGAGCTTGTATCCATGATACTGGAGGTTGCATATTGATTGATCGGCACCGGATTTTGCGCTCTATAGTCTGAATGTGCTTTCCAAAGTAATTCAAATTTTCCACAGTTACTATGCATTCCCTCGCGTTCCGTCTTCATTGTGGTCTCCGCAATTTCTTTTTGCATTTTCACCGTGAGCTCAGACATTTCACAAGTGGCTGGGATGATGATCGTGGTTGACACGATTCCTTGCATCTCCGAATCGGTACATTCAATGGGTTGGTTTTGCTTTCGGTGTGCATGGTTGATTGCAACAATTTGATGTTTGACATACTGTGCAGTGGCTGAAATCATAAACTTGACAGGTTGACACACGTGGGCATACAGGTATTCTATGAGGTGCGCAAGCGTGGTCTTGAGGGATCTTCTTCCATTCTCATGCATGATCACCTGACAAGGAAATGCTTGTTCAATATTTCTTGCCCCAAGAGATCGTAATTTCTCCGAGGAGCAAAACGCTTCAGAAACTAGAAGACGAAATTCAGCATCCAATTTCCCATTTTGAAGATACATAGTAAGAGTTTGGCTTCTAATGTGTGTTGCAATGAGTTTCGTAAGTTTTGATCTTAGGATTTCCATGCTACTCTTCCACCACACTCGAAGATCCCCGTCAAATCGATCAGTTAACCTCTTCGGTACAGTGTATTTCGTGTTGGGAATCCGAGAGAATATGTAGAAATAAGGTGTCCCGATAATTTCTGGTCGTCCAAACGAACGTATGCTTTTCCCACACTCGGTGAAGATGTCGGGAGCTTTCACAGTGAGACAGAGATCCTCGAACCATCCTGGATTGTTGAGGTCTGGCCAGTGTTCGTGAAACGGACTACATTCATATGTTTGAATGTTAATGTGTTGAATGTAAACACGGCAGCGTCCAGATAGCTCAGGATGTTTTTTCTCAAATTTCCATACCATTGATTTAGTCAATTGGGCTTCTTCACCAACGTGGAGATTTTCGTAGTAATTGAGACATTTCCGACGAAATTGATGTGAAAAACTGTGGAAGTATTTGGAGACTGATTCGGATTCAAATTCCATTGATAAGAAACACTGTGATTTTCTGGGAAATTTTCTAGTAAAAAATCTACGGTCGATCCCGAAAATCTTTAAATTCGAGACCGGATCGGAAATATGAAAAAAAAGGAACATTTAGTGATAGCCTGGAATCATGTTGATTATTGTATAGGAACCCTTTGCATTGGACCTTGAGTTGGGTATGGAACAGTGGTTTGAGTCGTTGGAAATTGTGTAGGAATTACCGGACCCGTTGTGGATCCTGGATTATATGCGCCATAATTATAGGGGAGAGGTGCCACATACGTTGGTTGATTTACTTGAGTTGGGCCTGTAGAGATTTGAGTCGATAAATTGTTTGGGGGTAGTTGGGCAGTTCCGTTGTTCATCAGCACATTGCCAGCTTTGTCAAATTGGACAACCTGAAGTTCATTACCGAAAAAGTAATCTAAAAAGTCTTGATCCGTCTTATATTGCTCAATTGTATCAAATTGTGTACCAGAGACGGTCTTTTCCTGTATTCGCTTGCGATATGACCAAGCGAAGAGTGCAACTATCAAGAAGATCACGAAATTTGTGTGAATCATAATCAAAAAATATAATCCAAGCGACGAAATTTGTAGCGATGCATTGTCTACTTGAGAAGGTGCTAGATCTGCATTTGGAGGACAGAGATTCAATGGATTGGTATAGATCTGGAAATATGGAGTCGCTGTGTAACTTTTGCAAAACGATGGATCGTTGAACGGATTCGCCCCGCTTCCATCCATATTCATTCGCGAGTAATAAAACACCCAAGCGATCATAATGAGTGCAAAATTCACAAATGCTGCGCCCAGCGAAGAGAACAAGGCCCAGTTATTGCTTTTTCGGTTTGCGAGATACCCGTTCATCCACCATGCAAACAGATTAACCGTAGCTATGAAGAAGACAATAAAGTTCAGGTAGCTTACCACGAATCGTTCAATAGTGACATGCTGAGGCGGTTGGCTGAAATAAAGATAATGATATCGAAGTGTTCGCAGTTCCTGCTGGAACCATCCGAACCACCCAAGCGTGAGGATACCCACAACCACCAATTCCAATAACGACACTCTTGGATTGTATATAATTTGCCATTGTTTGAAAATAAAATAGAATTCATGGTTGGATTTATCTTGTTGTTGTTGTTGATTGCTGGTTGTGCTCTTTGCATTGGGATCCAGACGATTTTCCAGTGTTGTTGCTGTTCCGATAATTGATTGAATTGTTGATAGAGCCCCTGGAAGTTGAAGATTGAATATTATTTTCCCCATTTGAAGTACGATATAAATTCCCTGAAACACGATAAACGTGATAAATTCCGGTGCCCATGGTAGTTGGGATGCAACTGTTGGTGGAATTGATGGGACAGAGTTGGGGTTTAGAATATAGCATCCATTTGCTTCATCTCCGTAAATCAACGCATCTGCACAATCTGCTTGGTTGGCTGCTATATTGTATATGATATTTCCGTCAACATTTACCCCTCCTGAAGTGTACACAATTAGCATAAGTGTAAGACTTGCACCAGCTACGATTACTGCAAGGAAATTTGTAATAACAGCAGTGCCGCCTTTGTAAGGATCGCCGCTGAGTAACGAAAATCTGATATCGAAAGCAATTGCAACTCCAAAAACCAAATAAAGCCAACGATGGAATCGAAGATCTGGATCATATAGAAAGGTTACAGTGTTGGGAGAAAACATTGTTGGATTAGTAATTAAGCCTTGGTAATACCATCCAAACAAAGCAATAATTCCAGCAAGTTGAAGCCATGTAATCAACTTTACATATCCTATATAATCATTTTCACTGTCTGGCCGAGCCTTTTCAGCATTGTCATACATCCTGGTGTCATAATCCGCAAGAGTATTCATTTTTGCAACGCTGGTTTTTTCGAGGAGAAAATCCGAATACTAAAAAACAAATAATTTGCATGTTAAATTGTGTTTATTTCACTGTTATTTTCGAGACGACATAAAACGGTGTTGATAGAAATGATCCGAGTCGGGTACCCTCGAGTGCATTTGCAACTACCCGAAGTCTAAATGAGCTTCGAACATTTTTGTATCTTTTGCTCAATGCTTGTGCAAAGAATCGTCTCTTAACGATAATAGGATCATTCTTTCTGCGTAAAATAGCCCCCTTGGCTCCTTCTGCAATGGGGATAGAGGCTTCGGTAAGAATGTTAGATTTCTTGTATCTTCCAGCATCTATGGTGAAATTGCAGACAGTTGGCATTGGAATAATATTATCGCTTTCTATAGATATTGTGATATTGCAAGGGATCTTGGCAGCAACAATCAAATGCATCATTTGATCTTGCACTAATGTCGGCAACATTTCTGATCGACCCAATTGTTGGGGATAATCTGGAACCGTAATCAAAATTGAGTCGATTTTAGATTCAGTTCGTTTCAACAAGATGTAATCAAAGACTTTCTTGAACTGTTCCAGGTTTTGCTTGGAGTCTTTATCCAAAATTACTCGTGGAATTTTTGGTGCTTGTGACGCTGGTTTGGTCTCAGAGGGTGGGTTGCCGCTCGGATGAGGCTGTATATTAATTTTGGGACGACGCAGAATAGCAGGAACTCCGACCCGGCGATTTGTTCCTATCATTGGATTCTTCAAAGGAGGCATACCAAACAATGGTGCGGTGTTTACAAGGAGCGGCTTACTGCTTCCTGGATTTATCAAGATAGGAGCGAGGGTCATCCCTGTCAAGTTATGTTCAAATGGCCTTTTCATTAAAAGCTTACCAGCCGGATTTTCTGCGTTGGAGTGTATTGTTCTTGGATAGAGACCCAGAGATATGTTGGTGTCAATTGCCCTCTTCTTTAGTGGCGGATCTTCGGGATGTGTCAAAATCTCTTTGATGTTTGGTAAAGGAACCTCTGTAGCCTTCTCCGAGTTAATTTTTGGCACTAGTGAAGCGGTGGTCGTTGTTTTTGACATGTAATTCCGGAGTTCGGTCTCCCGCTTCTTCAATGGAATATAAAGCATAAAGATGGCTTGATTGGTCGAATCTAACCAATGAGTTAAGTTCTTGGAATATTTTGTTTGTAATCAAATTAGAGCGAACTTAACGAAATTGCATTAATTTTATTAATTGGTCGTGGTTTTATGGGCCTTCCAAATGCAGTCAGAGCACGTTCCGGAGGCCTTCATTCTTCCCATATCTGTTCCGCAATGTATACAATGTCTCAACTTGAACTCAAGTTCATTTGGATCAACATGGGTTAGAAGAGGGGTTTTCACCTCCGATTCCACATCGGACGATTCACTAATTGATCGCGAATCTTGGGGAGACAAGCAGGGAGTATTTTCTTTGTTCATGTCTTCCAATTGTATATATTTGGTGGATTTTGGTTCGGATATCACATTCACGAATATTTTCTTCAATGATCTGTTAATAGAGCTGAATACATCTTCGTTAAGATCAGTAGCTGTTTCTTCTTCAATGGCTTTACAAAAGTTGCAAAACTTTCTGACAATATCAGATTGAAGGTCAGACGGGAGGGTTTGGAGTAAGATCATTACAAATGATTTGGTTATAATATGCGCACGGTCTTGTTGTGAAGGGAATGCATCTTTCCATTCAGATAAGGCAATACCAATCGAATCATGTTGTGAAATTATAGCGTCCTTGTCAATACGGCTCCAAGATTCATTGAATTTGTTAATGTCTTCACTGGAAAGAGGCACAACAACATGAGATGGAAAGTTTTCAGACGGTTGTGAAAGCAAATGTAATGCATTAGAATCATATTGTGTGTTCAGACTTCTTACTACTTTCCTGTTACGACGCGGTGTCTTAGGACTTTTCACTGCAACTGGTCTGTCACGAATGTCATGTTTGCACGGTCCAGATGTGAATTCCATGGGCTCATCTATACACTCCTTGACGTGAGGCGACATGGTTTGTTCGGTTCTTGGCGTCTTTGATTCTGGTGTTGTCAGTTTTGCTTCTCCAAAGTTTCGTTTCATTTTTTGAAATTTTTTGAATTGTTGACCAACCCAAAGAATTTATAACCTGTCGCTAAAGGTGATTGGTCAAAAACTTTCGAAAAAAAATTGCGATTGGTGCTCGTAAGATGACCCGACTCAAAACTCCCGACCAATCAATATTTTTTTTTGAAATTTTTAACCAATCCCGTAACGTCGTTAAAGTGTACACAATGGAAGAAGAGCACCGCACCAAGAAGCGCGGAAGAATGGGAACCTGGTCTAAAAACAGCGAAGCGGGCACGCAAGTCATAGACCTGACAAACAGCGACAATGACGAAGTTGAATTGAAGCGAATGAAATGTGTGAAGATGCCAATCTTTATTTGGAATTTGGTTTTGGAGTTTTGTAGTGGCGAATATGTAAACGACATCTTATGTACCACAAAAAAAATCCATCCATACTTGCGACCAATTAATCATTTGGAAATATGTTGGCGAGGAGGTAGAATTTCCGAATTACAACTGCGTCTTTCTTCGAGAATACGTTGTTCTAAGCATATTCGCAATGGAGATATGGTTTGGCTTGACGGAATTAAGTTCGATTCAATTTATATTGATTCATCTGATGTAAGCGACGGTCTGAACTACTTGAAAAATGTCAAAGGAGTGCATTTATTCAATTGCAATAGGGTTATAGACCAGAATTTGGAACATTTGGAACATCTTCAAGAGTTAATTATTTCCAAATGTCCACGAATCACCAAATCTCTATTTACGAAATTCAAAAGATTGGAAACTCTTGACGTTTTTGATTACGGCTTTATTGATGATGACTTGAAATGTTTTTCCAAAATTACAGATTTAACGTTGGTACAGGGAAACGAATCAATTACAGATGACGGGTTGAAACATTTAAAACGTATTTCCAGTTTTAATATGGGAGGCGATGATGCGATCACAGACTTTGGATTATCTTATTTGGTTGGCGTAAAGAAACTTGTTTTAAACAATTGTAATGGATTCACAGGAACCGGATTTAAGGATATGACAAAGCTTTATGATTTGACTTTACATGATTGCAGTAAGGTTAGCGATGATGGATTGAATGAATTACATGGAATTCGAAATTTAAATCTAAAAACGTGTCCTCGGATTACCAGCAACGGGTTAAGAACTTTGAAAGGAATTTCATCTTTGAGTTTAGATGATTGTCATGCTATTGGCGATAGCGGGCTGGAATTCTTGAGTGGAATACATACGTTGAATCTTTCTCGATGTCCCCTAATTACCGATGACGGAATGAAACATTTGAAAGGAATACACACCTTAACCTTGGAATCATGCAATATTTCAAATAAGGGATTGAGGCATTTGAAGGACATTCACACTTTGAAACTAACAAATTGCCAATTTATTTCGGATAGAGGATTAGTGTATTTGAAGGGGGTTCGGTGCTTGGAATTATATCAATGCAATAATATTTTAGGAAGTGCATTTAAGCACTTGACAAGATTTTGGAATTTGCGAGTAGAATATTGCACGAAATTCAATACTACTTGGCTGGAAAATCTTAAGGAGATTCATTCATTACATTTGGACGGATATGTGAGGATCAAGGAAAGTGTGTTTAAGGCCCTAAAGGGTATTCATACGTTATGGGTAGATGATGATCTTATGGTGGAACCAAAATTTTTTGAACATTTGAAAGGAATCAATACACTTGGATATCCAAACTCCAATTCTGTTAGCGATGACCATTTAAAACATCTAAAGGGGATCCACAAATTGTACTTGGGCTATTGTCAAAATGTTACTAACACTGGATTGGAATTTTTGAAAGGAATTCATACGCTGGAAATACGTGGAAACCAATTGATCACAGATCAAGGAATCTCACATTTAACCGGAATTTGTGATTTGATGTTGGAAGAAACCCCCAATATTTCAGAAGATGCTATCAATACAGTTTTGCGTCCGAAGAATTCCGATTGGCCAATTGGGACAAAGACGAAAAATCCAAATATTAAATCACATTGATTCAATGTCCGTGCAATTGGTTTTTTATCGCATCAAACTTGACAAGTTGTCGTTTCTTGATCGAATACTCACACTCATTGTCCATTTCATTTCAGATTGGTATATTTTTTCGAGACCATATACACACGTTGAATTGGTACTACAGGAACGATATCCAGTGAAGATTTCATATGGTATAACAGATAGGGATAAGATAATCCACGAAATTACAGACAAGGAATATTTTAACGAGGATTATGAGCCCCCCACGGTACTTGCCCTTACTCCGTCGATGCTAGATTTTATTTCAATCAAGTCGTTTGTAAATAGAACGATCAAAGAGAAGCACGGATTCGATAGGAGATACTGGATGTATTTCATCCCAATCATCGGAAGATGTATTCCACAACAAACAAATGCATGGTTTTGCTCCAAATTCGTTGCCACCGCAATCAAAGAAACACATGAGGCTCGCTATTTCAAGGGTTATGTCGATCCGGAGAGACTGACACCACAGGCTTTATACGATCTATGTATTTCGACATGTTTATTCATCCACAGCGGGCCAAGTGACGTGAGACCACTTGTGTGATCAGGCGATTGAGATTTATTCTAATTTCTATGCATCTTTAAAAAGTCAGAATACAAATAATCATAATTAACGGTAAGCGGATTCTCAATATCATGCTCTTCGATATAAATTCGCTTAAATTCATTCCATTTTTCCTCTGTTACAGCAGCTTCTTCTATCATGGAATTATAACTATCTACAGCCACGGGTAATATGTATCCGCATCTCCCAAAGAAACTCTTCCAAGACGGGGAAATTTCCGACTCTCACACTGCCGAGTCTATCTCTAAATCCACACAGGATTCCAAATAAACTGTGCATTTCAGTATATTGAGTTCAACCAATCAAATTCCATGCGATGGGCAATGATGAACAGCACTGGAAAATCGGGAATGTCATATCCAAGACTTGAAGAATAATTCTTTTTATTCAGATAAGTGAGATTAAAAGTCAATCTTCAACAAGGAGTCATCAATACATGGTAGAATCGCATTAATCAAGAGATTGCGAACGATTGAAGTGAAATTCTCATAACCAGTCTCCTTACTCTCGCGGTGCCCGCAAACATTGAGTATTTTTACATTATGCTGATATATGAATGATTGAATTTTTGCAATATTTTCTTTCTCCTTAGTTTCTGATAAATCGTCAATCACGAGTAGTGGACGATAAGGTATCTTTGTGTATCTCTGGAAGTCTTTTATCTCTTTCCAAGTCTTCGAAAGACAATATCCGATTGTCTTAACAGTGCCTGTACTTGAATGTAGCCGAAATGCAATGGTTGCGTCACTGTCATCTGTGGTTTATTCTCACATCGCTACCAATTCTATACGAATCTTATTAAACAAGTATTTTAATGGTTACTGATATTTTCAATTCTCATTTTATCTGTTTTTACTGTGGTTGATTCACTTTCCAATTTTTTGATTTCTGCAAGTACAAACGCTCTTTTCACTTTTTGATCCTCCTTAAACTTCTTCCTCAATTCTTTGCGTCGCGCATCTTTTACACACGAATGTTTGTATAACATTCCCATACATCGATACACTCCACACTGGCATATCCATTTTAAAGGAGCATTGCAAGCAAAACACTTTAGAGACTTACAAAATTTCCGTGATTTCTTGCAGGATACACAAACCACATCTTGTAGCCTCTGCATGTTTTCCATGTAGGTTTTCGAAGGTGGTTTCAATTCATTCATTTTGATTGGTAATAATGTAACCCACTCCGGAGAGAGAAGAGGTAGTGCTAATAGATTTATTCTGTTTACGAGAAGAAGGTTTTAGCAATTGTTATTGTGCTATTGAGATTTTTAGCCAAAAACACATATCCATTTATGTACGTATGATAAACGGTATCCATCATTGAAGTAGTATCAGATGTGGTCGAAATCATATAAACTCCGAATAATGCACACATCATAAACGCAATAAATAGTGGCATGATTTCTATAAATACTTCACAAAGTTTCCCGAATGCCAGTAGCAACTTGATAAAGAAAAACATTGCCAAAATGAATAGTATAATAGCATACATTGTCGAATCAATTAATTCTGCAAGTATAAGTTTGTATTTGAATATCTTGATTCTTATTGGTCAATTGTGTTGATAAGTGTTTGATTATGACGGAAGAGCCTAGATTGCAGTGCTATATTTATATGGAAGGAGATGAAAGCATACCAGTGAAAATATGCTGCACAAATACACAAGTCCGCGCAATTAAAACAATTGTCGAATCTTTAATTATCCTAAAAATCCTTAAATTCATTTGAAACTGTTCGAGCAAGTATAATGAGTTCTGCAGTGCTCATACCCGGACGCATTCTATAATTTATCTCCTTTTTGATGATTTCGGTTTTAAAATCGAGATATCTTTTCAGTATCACTCTACGATATAGTTCCTCGGAAATATATCTTTTGGCGTTCGGAATTTCATCTGGTTGTTCTTCACGGGTTCGTTTTTCAGCTCCTATGGATGTGTGCGTATCTGGCAATGGAGGTAGAGTGTCGGTTATCTGGGATGTAGGAATGTCTGGAATTGCATTGAATTGAGTGGATGATGTCTCCGGTACAGCCCCAATCTGTGAAATAATTACGGGTTCGTGTGTTGTCTCCTTTTCCAATGTTGGTCTTACTAATTGCGGTGGTAGCAATTCCAATGGAGATATAGTTACAGGATCGACCCTTTCCACTTGAATTATATCGTTGTTAAGATTTTCAATGTTTTCAATGACTGGAACGGGTGAAAGTGCGACATTCGATTCAGTAATTGTGACTGGAATAGAATCTGGAAGTGGGTCAATATGGCTGACTGTTGAAGTTTCTATTTGCGATTGAATTTCTGCAGGTATTGGTGGGTGAGAAGGGATCTCCTCATCAATTCGTTCCAATACTGGCTCTATATCGACTGGTGGGGTAATCAATGATTCTGCTTCAACGTGCACTGCTACCTCCTCGTTTCCCTTCTCCTTCTCCTTCAACTCCTCCTCCACCCCGTTTTCCTCCACTTCCATCCGATCATCATCGCCACTTTCCTTATTCTCACCTTCTTCCCCTCGCGTTTGGATTTCCTGATGTGACTCATTTGGATTGGTTGGGTCAGTTTGGTCATCTTGTTCGTCCCCCGATGATATTTGTGGTGATGGTCGCTTCCTGTTTTTCGTGATTTTGGCAAATGCTGGACATTTCAATGGAGAATCTTTATCTCCTTCCAATTCATGTAAAAGATTAAGAGTTGCATTCAACACCCGTGTACCAAAATCATCCCCGTATTCATTGAACCTCTCGTTAACAACTTCCTCTTGACCCTGTACGATTTTGATTAGCGCCGGCATGCAAAGGTATAATCTGCGATCCTTCCAAATTTCAAGTGTAATGCTCCGTTTCCGGTTTTCACCCAGATAATAAGAAAGACGAAGACGTGTTAAGGTGCCATCGATTTCAATAGCAATTCGCTGTGAATTCAGTGGTGTCTTCCCTGGTTCCACGTAAAGTTTCGGGATTATTACCCAATAGTATGCACCAGCCTTCAATTTTTTTGTCGGTCGTGGCGGGGGCTTAGAAGTTTGTTTTTGATCTTGCTTCTTGTCCTTTTTGTTCTTTTCAGAGGCCATCTTTTCATTGGTGTATTTGGGTTGGGGTGGTTTCGTTGGAATTGTCATTGTTTTCTGTTTACCAATGGTGGATTTGGGGGTGTTAGAGAGTGCAGCCTTGCCGTTCTTTGAGGGGGTCTTGGTGATATCTGTTTTGGATTGAGGCATGGTCTGGTTGAGACTTGGTGAACTATCATCCTGCGAATCTGGACTTGGAGGGGCTTGAGTCAATGAAGTCTTCGTGTTCTTCTTGGATTTCTTCGTATTTGATATCTGCTCGGATGTAGACTTCGGCGCTGATTTTTGCGGTGAAATCTCGAGTTGGATACTTGGATTGTTTAGTGGGTCTCCTTCACATGGCAGAATCTCGTCTTCCACAGTGAAGGCAGCCAGCCAGTCCGGTAGCGGAGCAATCGGAATCGAATCCTTAGGATCATCCGACACAGTGGTCGACATATACAAAAACGCAATTTGATTGGTCGATTTTAATTTTAAGACACAAGTAAACAATTTAAAAAAAAAATGACAGTTTAATTCTAAGTGATGTTTAATATAGATTGTATTCATGGAACGGCGTGATTTCTCTTATGAAAGAAATTTCCAAAAAAAAATGCGATTGGTGCGCTTAAAAGAGATTGACCAATAGAAAGACACGCAAACAAATGGATCAACTCATGACCAAGAAACGACCTCGTGACTACACCACATCTGACAACAACCTAGACCGCGAATTACGTTGCCGCTTGCATCAAAGAGACCCAAACGGCACATTATGTTTCCTAAGGGGCCCACATTCTAAAACACTTCAATCTGTAAAGGAGCTTATGGCAGGTACTTGTCGTTTATCTCCGGCTGAAATTTTTAGAGTTCTTGTAAAGTTGCCAGCAACTCTCCTCGCAATTCATTTAACAAAGGTGGAATTTGATCTTGAAGAATATCTATCAGATTTGTTATCAAAATGGGAATCAAGAAAGGGTGGATGGGAATGCGGAGATTTTGATGATAGCAGGAGTTCAGTTTATAGTGATTGGGGCTATAAACGTTGCAATTATCTATTTGGTGGGATGTTTGAAAATATTTTTGAAATTATGGAAGTAGAGTCCTCCTCGGGTAGAATCGAAATCCGTGAACGAAATGGGTTGAATGGTGATGGAATAGAGCTCATGAAACTATATTTCAACATATTGCGCCAAAAAACAGAGTTATGGTGGAATTTTTGGAGCTGTGGTGTTGTAAGCTCTGTGATGAACCATGGATATTCGGAAATAGCGAGCAATATTATCCCCTCGGATCATTTAACCCCATTTATTGACTTTCTAAAGACGTGTATTCCTGGGTTTAGCATTGATTGGGTTAAAACATATCCAGTTATGTTCAAGACGATTTCACGATTTATGAAATCAAAGATGATATTCGATACATTAACCAAATATCCTCTAGCGAATTATCATAGTATACCAGATACTTTGAGGGGGTATTGGGTGTTTTGGGATGAATCGGAAATTCAACATGTTTCGGAAATTTGGATTGATGTATTGGAAAGTGTACTCAAAACGCATCCGTATATGATTTCAATCAGTTGGGAGTCGACCGCGTATATTTGGGGCAGACAGGTGTTAGACCGCAACGTGCCGCTTCCAAAGGAATCCAAGCTAAGGTTAAATCGTTTAATGGAAAAATATCCTTATTTGTTATACAGCCTTGGCGAAGATTATCTATTGAACCCCGAATGGCTGATCGCTGCATTCCCCGACATTTTGAAAATTGCACCCAATATTTCATCAAGTACGGAAGAAGAAATTTCATTTGAGACGATTTTTAAAACATTTAAAGTTTTAATCGAAATTCAACAAGAGCATCCTTATGTACCGTGGGTAGGTCCAATTCTTCGATTAATATATGATAATTGTTCCAGAGGTTTAGTTACAACAACGAGACATGTTCGTATGAGGACGTGGTGGTATGGTCATTACCCCACTATGTTTAGGGGCGAAACGGAATGCAATCTATTCTATGATATAAGTAGAAGTATCATTACGCATAGAGATCATGTCCAAATTATTGGGATCGAACCTGTTGAAACACTCTTGTACCGGTTTCCGATGTTTAACCCAAAAAGATTTGAGAAAATATCTATATGGAATGCTCTTGAGGTCCTTCCATATCTATTTGCCAGAACTGAATTAATCATTCCAATCACATCAAAGACCACGTTTGAAGACCTTCTCAACACCTTTCCTCCTATATTGTCAAAGATTGTTTATTCTTTCGGTGGTGTAGATCTCTTCAACCTTAATTTGAAAATCATGGACTCTGTCAAACACCGATTTGCCACATCACATTTTCCGAGTTTCGAGGGAATGAGATCAAAGCAATATCTACCAGGGGCCGACTTTTATGACATCATCGTATCGATCGATTCCAAGTCAAAACTTTCAACAGTTCCGATCGGATCCCGATGGAAACTCGCATATTCAGTGAAGAAGGATTTTTGATTAAGGGTGGCCTGAATAATAAACTCACGCTGTTTACTTATAAATGGAAGCCAATTACACATAACCATTATATGGGGAAATACTGATTTTGATAAAATACCTTGCCCATAAACAACAAGAACACATTTTTTTTACGATTATACTCCAAGCAGCTCCCTTTTCAACTCCTCTAGTTCCTTTTTCTCGTCCAATTTTTTCTTCACAATATCGACAGAATTAACCCCGCCCTTCAATTTTTCCACAGACTTCTGCAGATCAATATCTTGCTTGTAGTCGATAATTGGGACTACGTTTTTATCTGGGGGCGAGACAATTGGCTTCAACTCGTCCTCAAGAGTTCGATTATCATTTTTTCCAGCGATATATTCGTCGAATTCTTTCTCAATTACAGAATTGCTTACAGATCCAGACATTTCTTGATTCAATATATCTGAAGTGTCATGTATATTGTTAAGGTGTGAATTGAGATTATCCATTATCTTAACCCAGTCCAAGGCTGTTCCCTTTGATTCGTAAGTTTGAAACTCTTTGTTTACTTGTTTGAAATGCGTCATTGTTTGTGCTTTAATGTCTGTGCTTTCCAATGTAGTAGCAGTCTCCGATACATTCGCAATGGCATATTCAATTGCTTCCAGTTCAGCATCGTATTTTTTTACCATCTTATAGTAACGAATTGCAAGTGCGCGTTTCCCCTGGCTTTGATAAGTCTCCATAGTATCATATGCCTTCTTCCGCTCTTCTGTTAGATCTTTGAGTTGCCTTTCCAACCTACGTATTATATCCACAGATCCATCCAAGGTGGTTGGATTGGATTGCATTAATGGAATGTCGTTGAGTGATTTGGGGGATTTAAAAAGCCATCCAAAGTCCAAATACACCTTAATTGATTCCCATGAACCGCTAGGAAAGCACAGCATAATTGATTTGCAAATTAAAATGCTTCAAATTATTCTTAAATCCAATTGGTGGATTGAAAATTTGAATTTAATCCTCTGTCTATCTCCAAACATAATCGCGACAGATTAGAATGTCCATGGTATGTTATGAATTCGATAGTGATATTGAGGTCGGGGAGAGTGTGGAAGAGATATCTCGTAATCGGTCTCAACTAAACTCATCCAGGAATTATGTTGATAATGATGTGCGCGAATTGAAGATGGAAATATATGATCTTGAGGACGCCGATTTAGACATTGCCGAGACGGATGACTCGACTCTGGATATGGATGATACAGGGAATTCAAATACACCATTGAAGAAAACCGTCAAGAGAATACAACAACCAAGCAACGAAACCATATCTCCAAGTAGGTCTAAACGTAAAAGGACAATTCACAATATGCCTGACAAATCTCCAAAATATGAATCCACCAAATCACAAGACCTCCCCGTCTCATACTCCGGGCTTAGAACAGATACAAAGCCGACCCTGTATGATAAATCAGATGATATGTATAAAAATGAATACGATTTGCATGTATCGTTTGCTCTTTATATAGACACACGATATCCGGGTGCAATTTGGACATCCAGAGCAGACGGAGCACCATGGGGTGGGAAAATAGGGAACTGGCTGGAAAGAAAGGGATGCAAGAGGGACACTCTTGATATATTGATAAAAAATCCCAATGGAGGGTTTGCATCTGCTGAATTCGAGTTAAAACATCCAAACGGAAAGGGCTATCTGCGTAAGGGCCAAAAAAACTGGTGTAGAAATCTCCGACTGATTAGCACCTTCGTATTTGTTCACCACAAAATGTCTGCGCTCAAGAATGCAGTGGATTGGTACTTCTCATTGCCCGCGACAAAGATTTTACTCTATGATAAAGCCCCAACGTGTCCATATGAGTCGGAATATTAATTAATGTTATTTAAACATGTATCTGTGGGTGTCGCAATTTGAATCTACCGAAGATGATCAATTGATAGAAGTATCCAATAGGAACAAAACTTAGAAGAAAATTATCCAATCAATAATGACTCTTGAATTGAATCGGACCAGGTGGGAATTCAACCTCAAAGTTTGCGAGAAACTGAGCAAATCATTCCCAATAGACGAGAAAAAATTTATAGACGAAAAGGGGTTTACGGAAAAAGAATGGATTATTTTTTTCATTAATTGGATTTTTAAAAATGTAACACAACATGTTCAGATCAACATGGAAGCAACATATAACTACACAAATGAGTATTACGGGGTAAAAATTACATTACGTTCTTTTGAGACAATGATTAAGCGCATACTTAACAGTTATATTACAAAATTAACAGAAAAGCAATGTTTCCCCAAAATTCAACCCAAAGTAAGCAAGAAGACTACGCAACACACCAATGTTTACAAACTGCTATTGACCGAAGATTCAATGACATCGATGCTTATAATTCCGAAAAAAACATATGCAACTTACATTCAAAAAGAAGATGAATTATTTGACAAGTTTCAGGCTTACATAGAATCATCCTCTGACTCCAAATCGTGGGATTTTCATTCTTGCAGATCAACCAATTAAAATTTAATAAGACGAATAATTACAAATAATTTTAATAAAACACCGACAAACATTTCTGGAATGATGTTAGCGCCCCTCATGACACCTTCTAATGACTATACCACCCAACTCACAACATTGAACACAGTTGTTAATTCAATCAATTCAACCAGTCCCAAAGACGATATCATAAAGGCTATCAGTGATGCGGAAAGTTTGCTTTCTAAATCAGATATAAGTCCCAATTCTAAGAACTCTGTTAAGACTGTGGTGGCAAAACTTTATGACATCATTCGCGAAAGAAACACCCAAGCAACATTCATCACCACAGCAAATCTCTCTGAATTGCTTATAAAATCCAGATCGTATCCGTTACAAATTGCACCCAGCACACAATTTACCAATGAATTTCGTCTAATTGGCACCGTGCTGCAATCCATCAACGAAACGTTAACAGCCTCGCTTAAGGTTCCCACAATTTCCCAGTCAAGCAAGCAAGGGCACATATCAAAGGAGATTATGGATAAGATCATGGCAATGTATGTACCCAAATCCAAGGTAAACATAACAATGGACGATATTATTGGAAATGATTCTGTAAAGGTTGAAATAGCCAAAAGAATTGAGGGTCGGTTTAGGTATAAAGATATGAACAAATATTCGGATGATGATAGTAATGGAAATATATTACTTTATGGGCCACCCGGGACCGGGAAAACAATGTTTGCTCGTGCAGCAGCTAATATGCTCTACGAACTAACAGGAGTCAAGGTGAGATTCTTTTCTGGCGGGCCTTCTCAGATTTTGGGAAGTTTGTTGGGGGATTCAGAGAAAACCCTTGACGCAGTTTATGTGGTTGGCAGACAATATTCGGGTGAACCACCTGATAAATTAACCTATATGGATCCAACCAAGACGACTGCCGATGAATATGCAAAATATATCACGTTGGTATTTTTTGACGAGGTAGACGGATTGCTCAAGGATAGAAATAACCCACATATCACCCCAACCGAATTCAGTATACTTATTCAATTTCTCCAAAGCTCAACGGGTATATCCGTTGGTGGCATCCCGATGATCACAATGAGTGCAACAAATTTTCCACAGAACATGGATGAAGCAGCAGCAAGACGGCTGGGTACGCCATTCATTATCCGATCCCCGACGCGAAAGGATCGATGGAACCTACTCAAACTTTACTTTACAGACAAAAAAAGAGATCCAACCAAGCAAGCCTGGTTGGATGCGCATTGGAATGCGATTAAAGATGAAAAGTTTGAGGGACTCTATATAGATCAATATACAGCATTGTTTTCAAATGATGATTTGGCCAAAATGGCAAGTGGTATTTTAGGATTGGGGTCTACACTCGCATACTCAAGATGGTTAGTGTTTGATGACACGAAGAAGGAATGGTACCTTACCGATGTATCTAATCTGAGCCCCATGCCTACCAATGGAAAGACTTATAAAAAACTCGAAAATCTTAATGAGAATTCCAAGACGGATGCAAAGGATGTTATAAAAAATCAACTCGTAGCACTGATCGATGATATCAAGATATACGTTATTGGTCGCAAATCCACCAACACCATCGAAAAATCAATTTTCCCCATCGAATGGTATGCATGGACAAAAGATCGATCATTATATACAAACGTGAAGGAGAATCAATATCCCGCGTTTTACAGAATTATACTTGCGGCCCTCAATTTAATGAGTTCGGAGGATAAGGAAAAGTATTTGTTTTTGATTCGGTTTATATTCCAAAGATATTATTCAAATGGCGGTGAGATCATGTTGTTTAGGGAATTTGTTAAGCATATTTTTGATCGCAACATTGAAATAACCAAGTCACCCAAAAAAACACTAAATGATCGATGGATGGATGCAAGGGAAGGTGGTGATATTGAAAAGTTAAAAACTCTCCATGCTGATGTCACAACCAATATTATGATTCTCAAAACATTGACATTCCAATCGGCTGACACTGCTTATACCGCGATGAAAAAAGATGGGTATGAAGAATACAATGATTTTAAAAATAATGCCAGTGACTATTTTAGCACTAGCTGGAGAGTTTAACAATTGGATCAAATAACTGGAAACAGAAACAAAGAGTCTTATTTCATTAAAGCTTTCTGTCTTTCAAGTTCTTCACCGAGTGCCTTCTTCAACTGTTCGATATACAAGTGTTCTCTACAGTCAAAAAGCTTCGCGTGTTGTGCCTTTTCATCGAAGTAAAGTAAATATGATCTATAATGTGCATTTTCCTTTTGCACTGGGTAAAACTCCATGCGTCGATGCTTGGATTGAAGCACTCTTGATACTTCTGGATTTAACTTTTTCAAATATCCCTCGAGAGCCTCGTGATTATAATTTGCATTCCAAGCAGATTTTGCATCAGACTCGGATTTAAAATGGGTATGGAGGAATTCGGATTGGTTGTCATTCTTCTCAATGTTCCAACGTTTCCATGCGTATGTCTCCTTCATCGGATCATGAACATTAATTTCATCCACAATAATCCAAACGGGTCCTACACCATCATAAGATTCCTTGTAAAGCTTAACAAATTCGATAACCATTACAAAATCTGCACGTCAAATTAACAAAGTTTTTTTACTTGAAAAACAAGTAGATAATATTCACCAATAGAAAAGCAATGTCACACTGTCCAATAGCAACGTCCCATGCATCAGCAATCCACGCGAGACAAACTGTTGCTAAACTGTCGTAAATTAGACAAAAATGCGGATGTAATTCGAACAATCGTACCCGATCTCAATTTAACAGCAATATGTATAAAGTCAGATACAATTACAATGGATGAAGCAATGGAAATCGTGAACGAGTATTATGATATAAATCATTCATCTATGGATGAAATTACCGGGACTCCTAGAGCATTAAAATTCTGGGGCAAATCTCGATTCGGGGAACTCCCAGCTATCAATACCAATTCTTCAACTTTGTATGAATCGATTGGTCCCTCGCAACCGACAACAAAAGCGAAACCGTTTCAAAGATACCAACCAGCAAAGTCATCTTCAATCCTTTGGATGATTAGCGCGGGGGTGTTGCTAATATGCATTATAGTATACACCGTTTTAAAAGGAACATACATTAGAGTTGAATACGACTGACCAGAATAAAATTTATTTTATCTCTGTAATAAGCCTGACCAAGTCGAACGGTGGACTCTTGTAGCCAAATTCCAAATCAGATCCTCTATTTAATAAGACATTTATCATTGAAATTTCCCTGTGTTGGATCCAATCTGATAATTTCAGCTGCCTTCTGGTTGGGATGGAATGTCTTCTGTCTTGGAATTCTTCGGTGCCTGGTCTTCGGGTTCTTCTAGCTTACGTTTCTCTTGCGCTGGCTCTTTAGTAATGTCCCTATCGCTCTTGCTCAATGTCTCCAATTTGTTTGTAATGAGTTGATTGGTTGGAAATATTCCAAAAATACTTTGTATTGGTCACCGGGTCAATTGGATACATCTTGCTTTGATTGGTCGGAAATATTCTAAAAAGCATTTTTATTGGGTTGCATATCAATCCAATCACAATAGAAATGTTTGGTGACATTAAGCATACGCCGCGTCTTCCTGATTTAGACAAGGATGGTGAACATTTAGAGAAGTTATGGAAAAATCTCGACACATTTAAAGCGGATGAATTTATGAAGATTGCTGATGATTTGGACAATAAGTGGAAGGACCAAGGATATAACCTAATCCACAGACGACCAGTAAGAAAGTTTATGCTCTATATACGTTGGTTAATTGGATCCATCGCTATTTATGACGAATTAGAAAGTGATAAATCATATATCTTTTATGACTCACAAGACGGTACTTTTGGAGTTGGATCACAATCCTATCGAAACGGTCTGTCTGGAAGCCCAATCCCGAATCCACTTTATACCAATGTGGTAGAAAGAGCCATGCTTGCTCGCGGAATTAAATTTATTTACTGTGAAGAACTCATGTATATCTGTGAAAAAAAAGTGGGCAGCAAAGAAGGGGGAGTCTTCTTCTCTCTTACAGATATAAAATCTATTACGGGTAATGTAATCGGATCGCCTCATAAAGACGCAACAACCAAAATCCCAAACATCTTGGACTCAGGAATTACCAGCTTTGACGCTAAAAATATACGTTCTATGGATTTTAATGACATTGTTAACATTACCAATGCAAGTCGTGTTTTTGAAGAACGCCAAGATGGGCTATATTTTAAAGCGAGTTTCAAAACCAAAAGATTTACAATATTAACCAAATAAAGATGGATAGATGGCTCAAAGTACGCCTTTAATTTATACTGATCGCTTCCCGTCCATTCTTTTTACACCGCGTGCTTTGTGCCCTTGATTATTCTTATGGAGATGTACGGATCGACGGGGACTTCTTTTTCGATGTCCTTTGGGATGCTCGTAACTACCATACTCACTTTCCCATCTCTCAGCAATACGTGGATGTTTGGCCCACATAAATCGTTCTTGGGCAGCGGATCTGAAGGGATTATGATACAACCAGAGAAATTCCGTATACGGATCGTCTGCATACAGCTCCGTGCCGTCATCAAATCTCATTCCCATTACTTTATCATTATACTTATAAACAACATCCACATACAGTTCATTCCATTGCCCATCAGTCTCAAAAGCAACAACCCCACCTGGTTCGACCAGTTGAAAGTCTGCTCGATTGTTCCAACATGTTTCTTGCATCGATTCGGATCGGAATTGGAGATTTTAATTATCCAATATAAATCGCTCCAATTATTTTAACCATAAAGTGCCAATTCCATTGAGGATTTCAATCACTTATGTCAACTTTACAAGTTTTCCAATATTTCATACTTCTATTGGTAATTTTTATCAGGAGCGTTTATACAGATGTAATTGATCTCCCCCCGCAATCATACAACGCCATCTCCAACACATTTACCGATACGGCACTCACCTTATCGAATTACGAATCAATTTCAATCGTCAATTGCACATTTATTAACAGCGTGTTGTCAGTGAGCAATATAACCACATTACTCATCGACTCCAATCAATTTAACAACAGGACAGAGCGAGAAGCGATCAATATCCAAAATTCACAATTCACAATCATTCAAAATAACAACTTTACCGGTACAAATGCATATGTAAACATTACTGGCATTGTAAATGGAGAACAATGGCCATGTGCTGCATATCCGCGAGAAATTTCAATGAGAATTGACGACATGTTCATGGGGTCTGGAAATATGACACTAGACAGTCTCAACAATACACTCTATCTTTCTGGAGATGTATCAATTCCGAGTGGATTATTTGCTTTCAATTTTGATGATTTGGGAACTAGACTTCGCACCGACACCCTTAATTTTAAGAGATACAACTCGCAACTGAATTCGATTATCTACTCCACATCGTCTCCATTTGCGGAATCGATTCAAACAAACAATACAATGGGACCGGGTGGATCTTCTTGTGTTCTTGCTACCGATTCACTGTGTTTCTGCAACTACCCGTATCCAACATCGATCACGCTTGGTTCGATCGCGCTTCATCAAGCCACCGAGTTTCACAACCTGGAATCTGTCGTTTCAAATAGTGTCGCAATTGGATACACTCAGGTTATAATCAATGGGACAAACACCACATCAATTACAATTCCATCGGATGCGTTCTACGATTTTGATTTCAAATATGCTTCCATTGTTGCGATTCGAAATCTTGTTGCATCTACTACTGGATCTCTGACAATAACAGGACACATAGCAACTGGCACAAATCTTGGAATTAACGTATCACTTCCGATCCGCACCGGGTTGACTCTGCTGAACACAAGTGTAGCAGATCTGAAGCAAGTATTCCAGATCCCGCCAACAGTGGCTGCTGAATACCAGTATATTGCAAAATATATTTCCCAGCTCAACAATGCAGCCTATAATACCTATACGCATTCGGTGCAAATCGAGCCCAACCCACTTGACACTGAATTTGGGGGGTGGAACGAGTGCCACTACACTTACAAACAAAACCGGGATACATGTATTCTCAGCGACATCGTGTTGAATGAGTTTAGCCAGTTTGCCGACGGTGTATGCTACCAGGTCCAGGTATTCGATATGTTATCATATGCCTCCAATCGATGCGGGTATAGGGTATTGGAAGTCACTGCACCTTATACAAACATAGAAACAACATATTGGACAAGTGATAATAGAGCTACAGGTGAATTATTGGTTCGTCTTAGAACGGGAAGTTATGGAAATGTCGTGTTTCAGATGAATGATGTTTTGAGTGTATCCGATGCATATAAGAACATTTACGACAGTGCAAGATTTGGTGCCAACCCCAGCGACACGTATTTCACGACATCTCATCCATTTTTAATCATCCCTCAGCTATTAGGCAATGGAACAGTAATGCACTCACTTACATTTGAAGGGATCGACTTCCAACCACAACTTGATTCTAATAACCAAGCACTTTTCAGCACTATGATTTACGGGACCTACAATGGATCGACATCAATGGATCACATCGAATTTAGAGATTGCAACTATTCACCAACCTTTGCGGGAACTCCATCGTTTTACGTAGGAGCATATCTTATAAACCAAGACAGTCTTCAAGCGGGATACAGCAACCAACTTACGAACATTGGATCGTTTGTGATCGAGAATACACAAAGTCAATATATGAGCACAATCTTTAGCTCCTTAATCAACTATGTAACAATTTCACAAAGTTTCCTAATTGACTCAAGTTTGTTTGACTACTCTCAGAATGGTATCGTATGGTTCCCATCGACTGCACCCCCACCCCCATCCATTACAGTCACTTCATCAAATTTCACCAATATTGGAGTAAATGGAGTATCCAACGCATTCATATATATTTTCGGGAATGGAAGTAACATCGTGACAATCGCTAATGCCAATTTTACATTCCCGTCGACAACAAATGCAGATTTTACTACTGGATCAAGAATATTGGATATTGAAAATGTGAAAACACTTGCACTAGCACAAGACACAGCAGCAATGGCAATCGCTGGTGTTGGTCTATACTATTCAAACGTTTCCAACATTCCTTGCAATGCAACCGGGTTGTTGGATCTCAAAATCGCCTTCCCGCAATTTACTGGTTCTATTTATGATTTCATGTGCTCGATCGGGCCAGATACATATTATAAAGGATGTAAGGATAGCAGCTGTTTTCAAGATCCAGCACTTATTCAGCCATACTGTATCGTAGATCCATCATATCCGACTACAGGAGGATTGTATCAACTTCAGTATTTCCATACCATTCAAAGCGCATTAACAAACTGTAATGCATTAAATACTCGGAGAATCTACGTAGCGGCAGGTGTTTACATTGAAACATTAACATGGATCAATAAGTATGCACCGGAATCAATTGAACTCATTGCACTAGATCCAAATCCATCGATGGGATCTATTATTGTTGTTGGAAACGGACATTCATGGAATCCCTCATATGATGGCTCCTTAAATGTTACTATTGGATATGGATTTGATTTTATAAACCCTACTGGACTCTCAGGATATGTATCCGCCAACGATCCTTATCTATTCGGACAGTCTGGATCTTATTCAATCTACAACTTCTTCATGAATGGATCGCGGTTGATTGGATATCAACCAATTACACCGGTTGGGTCACTTCCTGATATAACGAATACAACCGGATGGCAACTGCTTGTCTCCAATCTCCTATACATTGGCACTGTCCACCCAAATATCAGATCACCCAATGTGGACACACTACTTGGATTAACAGTCAGCGGAATGGCAGTCTTATACAATGTAAAATTCTACGGATCGAGTTTGTATGGGTACAAGGAATCTCGTCCAAGCGGGTGCCAAGGAACCACGATTCTCAATGGAGTATACGGTGAAAATCAATGGTCTTACCATATTGCTCTGACATCGAATTCGTGGAACGTTTCTAGAACAAACAACAATTGCAGTTATTGGTGTGGCGGTCAAACCCAGATCAACGACGTGGCAGCTGCCGTTGTGTATATCAATTGGAACGGAGGTGGTATCGATTATGTAGATCTAGATAACGTAGCCGTGATCGGACTGAATGCAAGTAACAATCAGTATGTAACAACTCGTGATCCATATGGGAATCCTTATAGAGGACAGCCCGGTTCATTTTTCATTGGATATCTTACTGCATTATGGCTTCAGAACGCTCAAGGATCTCAATGGGTAAGATTTCAAGTTCGATATGATCAATATCTGGATTTCCCGATTGGAGTGCGTTTGGATTCAATGGATGCATCAGTACTTTCTTTAAACGACGTATACATCTATGCAAACGACATCAAGAAGATTCCTCGTCAAATTCAATACATGAACAACATCCAAAATCCAACCGGATCTATTCGAGGCACTAAATGGGATGTGAAAATCGGAACCCCAATTCAAGACAACTTTGTGACTCTAAACAACGACAATAATTGCAACCAAATGTGTATTCCAACAACCAGCGGTGATTCATGTTTTGTGAGCGCCTATTATCTTTCACTCGACTCCCAACACTATCTCACACTCGGAAGTGCAATCAAAGGTTGCAGTAGTATAGGAAGCAATACATTTATCTATATTAAGGATCCTATACTTTATGAAAATGTCACGACCGACTGGAGCTACACCGGTAGCCGGTCTTCTTCAACCCTTACGATTTCTGGATTTGGACCTGTTTATATTTATGGAAATCACATATTCACACAAAATTGCGCATCAGGGAATGTTCCGCTCTCGGTAGTGTTTACTGCAATCACTTTTGCTCCCATTCCGCCACTAGACAATAGCACCACTCCCATTATGTTTGATTTTCAACCTAGCAGTTGCAGCGCCGTAAGTAATATAACATTTGGAAGCGGGGTCACTATTGTAGGTTCCATATCTCAGTCGATCCCCGTGGATGGCATTCGTTGTGTTGGATGTAATTATTCTGGAATTATATTAAATGGAGTAACCATGGGAGGAAATTTTGCAACGGGATTCTACATTGACGACATCAACAATATATTGACTATTGTTGGATCCTCATTAACAAATGCAATTTTTTCTCGAGCGATATACATCCATTCAATAGCAGGATATTACATTATTGGTCCAACTGTTGTAACTTGCCAATCATTACTTGCTTACAATGAATCTTTTGCATTGGGATGCATTCACATTATCGGGTCAAACATGGTAACATATCATACCATCCAGGCAATCACAATTCAATCCAACATTCCACTGCCCTATCTCAATATCCTATTCAATGGGATTGTGCTTGATCTTGCCGGAAGCTATACATTGGAACAAATCGGTCAATTGGGTAGCGGGTTGATCGGAAACAGCGGATCAGCATCCAAATACGATGCACTTCTCATATCCAGCGGAGTTAATTCATATTACCCATGTGCACCAGATTCGGACATTCCAATTTCATATATTGGAACCAACAATTCCTTCTCGGGTGGCCAAATGATTATAGTTTTCTCAGACACAGACAACTATGTCGATACATTAATTGCAGAACGCGCTTCATATTTATATTGCTTGGCGTATAGCAAATTAAACGTGTATGGAGACAGCACTACGGTACTTGTTATTTGGGTCATGGGTGGTGTTATGGCACTTGTTGTTCTATGGTTGATTGCTTTTAAGGGATGTTGGGTGTTGTTTAAAATTGACGATTGGAATACAGCAGCGGACCCTATTCTTGTCCATCGGCTTGAATTAAAAAGGGAAAGAGAAGACGAAGACAATAATAATGAGTCCCAAAAATCAAAATAAATTCGTAACATCATTCAATTACAGACCCACCAATCCCGGAATTATGATAATCACAATTGGCTTATATTTAAGCCTATCCGATGTACTATTGGTGTAATCGCGCCAATGGGAGTAAAGAGATAACAGTATTGGTGGATTTTTTGACCAATAGTGAATTAGTGAGTCCAATAATCGTTTGTGTATATATATATATATATGCACAAACG